>Ga0123353_10001210_pt1 | contig 31611 bp, 22 predicted proteins | sample TergutLab28metaG_3_FD_92763 | JGI IMG/M metagenome (GOLD analysis project Ga0123353, IMG submission 92763) | Labiotermes labralis P3 segment gut microbial communities from Petit-Saut dam, French Guiana - Lab288 P3 | ecosystem: Host-associated > Arthropoda: Insects > Digestive system > Gut ...
GATCCGTCGCCGCAACAGCCGCCGCCCATACGGTGAGTTTCACGGTGAGCACGCCGGTCGATAATTCGCAAGTGTCCGATTGGTCGTCACTTGCAAAAGGATCACTCGGTCTTTGCGAGGTCGCACTGACATACATCTGGCCGACAGGAACGTTTTGCAACGCAAACAGGCCGATCCGGATTTACGACTGTCGTTACTCTTTCACCTCGTACTCGGCGTCGATGACGTCGTCGCCGCCTTTGCCGGTTTTGGGTGGTTGTCCGCCTTGCGGGGCTCCGCCGGGCGCTTCGCCGGCGGCGGCGCCGGGGCGGGGGGCGGCCTGTTGGTACATCTCGGCGGCCACTTTGTGCGAGGCCTGTTCGAGGTTGCTCTGGGCGCGGCGGATGGATTCGGCGTCGTCGCCCTTGACGGCATCGCGGACCTGGTTGATGGCCGACTCGATCGCGCCGCGGTCGCCGGCGGAGACTTTTTCGCCCCAGTCCTTGAGGTTTTTCTCCATTTCGTAGGCCATCTGCTCGGCCCGGTTTTTCAGGTCGATCAGTTCACGGCGTTTTTTGTCGGCCTCGGCGTTGACCTCGGCGTCGCGTTTCATTTTCTCCACTTCGTCCTTGTCCAGGCCCGTGGAGCCCTTGATCTCGATGGACTGTTCCTTGCCGCTGGCGTTGTCCCTGGCTTTGACGTTCAAAATGCCGTTGGCGTCGATGGAAAACGTCACCTCGACCTGCGGCATGCCGCGCGGCGCCGGCGGAATGCCCTGGAGGTTGAACCGCCCCAGCGTGCGGTTGTCGCGGGCGAACTCCCGCTCGCCCTGGAGCACGTGGATCGTCACCTCGGTCTGATTGTCGGCGGCCGTCGAGAACGTTTCCTTCTTCTCGGTCGGGATGGTCGTGTTGCGCTCGATCAGCCTCGTCATCACGCCGCCGAGGGTTTCCACGCCCAGGCTCAGGGGCGTCACGTCCAGCAGCACCATCTGCTCCTCGACCTCGCCGCCGATGATGCCCGCCTGAACGGCCGCCCCGAGGGCGACGGCTTCGTCGGGGTTGACGCTCTTGTTGGGCTCTTTGCCGAAGAGGTCCTTGACGATCTGGCGGACGCGCGGAATCCGTGTCGATCCGCCCACCAGCACCACCTCGTCCACGTCGCCGGCGCTCATTTTGGCGTCGGAGAGCGCCGCCTTGCACGGCCCGACCAGCCGCTGGAAAATCGGCTCGCACAATTGCTCGAACCGCGTCCGCGTCAGCGACATCGTTAAATGTTTCGGTCCTTCCGGCGTGGCCGTGATGAACGGCAGGTTGATGTTGCTCTCCATGGCCGTCGACAGTTCGCACTTGGCCTTCTCAGCCGCCTCCTTGAGACGCTGGAGCGCCATGGCGTCCTTGCGAAGGTCCACACCTTCGGTGCGTTTGAACTCGTCGGCCAGGAAGTTGATGAGCAGCTCGTCCAGGTCGTCGCCGCCCAGATGCGTGTCGCCGTTGGTGGAGAGGACCTCGAACACGTTGTCGCCGATGTCCAGGATGGAAATGTCGAAGGTGCCGCCGCCGAAGTCGAAAACGGCGACTTTTTCGTTTTTCTTCGTCGCCAGGCCGTACGCCAACGCGGCGGCCGTGGGCTCGTTCAGGATGCGCTCCACCTTCAGACCGGCGATTTCGCCCGCCTCCTTGGTGGCCTGCCGCTGCGAGTCGTTAAAGTAGGCCGGCACGGTGATGACCGCGCGGTCCACCTTGTCTCCGAGGTAGTCCTCTGCCGTTTTCTTCAGGTCGCCCAGAATCATGGCCGAGATTTCCTGCGGCGTGTATTCCTTGCCGCGAACGCGCACCCGCACGGGGTCGCCGGCCCCGCCGATGATCTCGTAAGGCACCATCTTTTCTTCACTTGCGACCTCGTTATGCCTCCGCCCCATGAACCGCTTGATGGAAAAAACGGTGTTCCGCGGGTTGGTCACCTGCTGGTGGCGGGCCGGCTGACCGACCAGCCGCTCGTTCTTCTCCGTAAACGCCACAACGGAGGGCGTCAGCCGGTTGCCCTGCTGGTTGATGAGCACCTTCGGCTGCGCGCCTTCCATGACGCAGACAACGGAGTTGGTCGTGCCCAGGTCAATGCCGATAATCTTTTTCGATGCCATGATATTTTCACCTCGTCAGGCCGTTGAAACGCCAGTCTTCACATTCTACGGCGAGTGGCCTTACGGAAATAATAGCAAGGATTGTGCCAGAATATAAGTTGTTATTTTCAATCGCTTTACGGGATTCCTCGTTACGAAATTCCTGTCAATTTCGCCTCCTCGAAGCCCGGATTTTCCATTGTGGCAGATTGTAATTTGCTTGTGAATAACACATCGGCAGCCCATTCTGCCAAAAGCGGCGATTTTTCGTGCTTGTGACGCCGTTGGCAGTTCATCCTCGCGAGATAAAGTTGTTAACTTGTTAAAATAACGCTAGTTAAAACCTTGGCGCGCCGGTTGCAGCGGGTTTGTCAGGTTGTAGCGTCGGTGTCCGGCGGTTGTGTGTTTGTCGGGCGCTGATTGTCGTAACGCCTTGAGGTTGCCATGGTTGCGTTGATGAATGAGCGGAAGACTCCCTTTGGCCTGGTCGTGACGGGCGAGGCCCAGTCCTGGCAGCCGGCGTTGGAGCAGATTGTCGGGCGGCAGTGGTTGATGACGTACCGCGTGCGAGGCCGCGACGAGTTGTTGCAGGTGGTGCAGTCCGGCGTGGCCGATGCCGCCGTTCTGGACGACACGGCCGACATGGGCATGGACGTCATGCAGATGCTCCGGATGATCCGGCGGCTGGACGCGATGCTGCCCGTGGTGATCGTCAGCGGCCAGGTGGACCGCCGGTTTATGGAAAATGCCCTCAAACTGGCCGCCTTCAGCGTGGTGCAGCGGCCGCTGGAACTGGAAGAATTGTTGCGGCAGCTTAGTCGCATGATGCAGCGGCTGGATGAGATGCTCAGAGGCGAGTGATTTGCGGTGCGTGTTGGTGAAAATGGGCCGTTGGTTACAGGGAACCAAAGTGACAAGCGACAAGTGACAAGCGACTAGAGAAGGCAGCGTATTTGTGTTTCGTGTTCTCACGCCGTCTGAGCGTTTGAAAAACAAGACTTTCCTTCTTTTGTCGCTTGTCACTTGTCGCATGTCACTGATGTAGATAAGATTTGCAGTCCGTAAAACCAAAAGCAAAGGAGCAAACGGTATGGCGAAGGCATTGAAGATTCGTCCGTTGAATGACAAGGTGTTGATCAAGAGGCTGGAAGCGGAAGAGAAGACCAAGGGCGGGATTGTGTTGCCGGACTCGGCGAAGGAAAAGCCCCAGAAGGGCACGGTGCTGGCGGTCGGCGAAGGCAAAGTGCTCAAGGACGGCACGCGCGGCGCGATGCAGGTGGTCAAGGGCGACAAGGTTCTCTTCTCCAGCTACGCCGGAACGGAAATCAAAATCGACGGCGAAGAATACATGCTCATGGACGAAAGCGATATTTTGGCGGTGCTGGACTAACGGCAGCGACCAGCGACAAGTGACAAGCGACTAGAGAAGGAAGATCGTGTCTTTCAAAACGATCGCGCGGTGCGAGAACATCGAAGAAAACAGACGTTGCCTTCTCTTGTCGCTTGTCACTAGTCGCTTGTCACTGTTTTACGGAAAATTTCCCGAATTCGAAATAACGACCCAAAGGAGAAATCATGGCAAAGAAGAAAATTTCGTTTGATATGGACGCCCGTGAGGCGATTCGGCGGGGTGTGAAGCAGTTGGCGCGTGCGGTCAAGGTGACGCTCGGGCCGACCGGGCGCGTGGTGGTGCTGGAGAAATCCTTCGGCTCGCCGACGGTCACCAAGGACGGCGTGACCGTCGCCAAGGAAATCGAACTCGAAGACGCGATGGAAAACATGGGCGCCCAGATGGTCAAGGAAGTGGCCTCCAAGACGTCGAACGTCGCCGGAGACGGCACGACGACGGCGACCATCTACGCCGAGGCCCTCTTCGAAGAAGGCTTGAAAAACGTGGCCGCCGGCGCGAACGGCATGGCGCTCAAGCGCGGCATCGACAAGGCCGTCACGGCCATCGTGGCCGAACTTCAGCGGATTTCCAAGCCCATCAAGAGCTCGAAGGAAATCGCCCAGGTCGGCACCTGCTCGGCCAACCAGGACACGCAGATCGGCCAAATGATCGCCGACGCGATGGACAAGGTCGGCAAAGACGGCGTGATCACGGTCGAGGAAGGCAAGGGCCTTGAAACCGCCGTCGAACTGGTCGAGGGCATGCAGTTCGACAAGGGGTACATCAGCCCGCACTTCGTCAACAAGGTCGAGACGATGGAGTGCGTGATGGAAAACCCGTTCATCCTCATTCACGAGAAGAAAATCGGCCAGATCAAGGACCTGGTGGGCCTGCTGGAGAAGGTCGCGCAGTCCGGCCGCGGATTGGTGATCATCGCCGAGGACATCGAGGGCGAAGCCTTGGCGACGCTGGTGGTGAACAAGCTTCGCGGGACGCTTCAGGCCGTGGCGGTGAAGGCGCCGGGATTCGGCGACCGCCGGAAGGAAATGCTCCGCGACATCGCCGTGCTGACCGGCGGCAAGGCCATCATGGAAGACATGGGCATCGCGGCCGAGTCGATCGAGATGGCCGACCTCGGCGTGGCCAAGACGGTCCGCGTCGACAAGGACAACACGACGATCATCGAGGGCGCGGGCAAGGCGTCGGACATTAAAGGCCGAATCGAGCAGATCAAGCATGAGATCGACACGACGACCAGCGACTACGACCGCGAGAAGTTGGAAGAGCGTCTGGCCAAGATGGCGGGCGGTGTGGCGCAGGTGAACGTCGGGGCGGCCACCGAGGCCGAGATGAAGGAAAAGAAGGCCCGCGTGGAAGACGCGCTGCACGCGTGCCGGGCCGCGGTGGAGGAAGGTATTCTCCCCGGCGGCGGCGTGGCCGTGCTTCGGGCGATGAAGGTGCTCGCGAAGGTGGCGACCGTCGGCGAGGATGAGAAGACGGGCGTGGACATCGTTCGCCGGGCGCTGGTGGCCCCGATCAAGCAGATCGCGGAAAACTCCGGGCTGGACGGGTCGATCGTGGCCGCGAAGGTTATGGAAAGCGACGAGGTGAACTTCGGTTACGACGCCCTGGCCGGCAAGTATTGCGACCTGGTGAAGGCCGGCGTGATCGTTCCGACCAAGGTGGAGCGTAGCGCGTTGCAAAACGCCGCCAGCGTCAGCGGACTGCTGCTGACGACCGACGCGATCGTCTCGGAAATTCCCGAGAAGAAAAAAGCCGCCGCCCCGGCCGGCGGCGGGATGGACGATATGTACTAACGCGGAAAATTCGAAATTCGAAGCCCGAAATTCGAAACAAATTCCAAAGCGGAAAATTCCAAATCCCAAACGGCGACGTCATGCGTCAACGCGTATGGCGCCGCCGTTTGTTTTCGCGTGGCGCGGGCGTCTCGCCCGCGTGTCTCGCGGGCATCCTGCCCGCGTTGGCTGTGCGAAAGCCTTGATGTTTTTCGTTACGTCAGCCGTGCGGAACGGTGAGCGAGGGCGGGACGCCCTCGCCACGTCCAAACGGCGACACCACGCACCTGGATGCGTGGCGTCGCCGTTTGGGATTTGGGATTTTTCTTTTTGGGATTTGTTTCGAAATTCGAATTTCGGATTTCGAATTTTCTGTTACGATGTGTCCCGCGTGAAGGGACGGTGTTGAATGCTGGCCATGGAAAATCTGGCGTCGCTGGAGAATGTGTTCCTGGGCTGCGCCATTGTCGGCGGAGGGTTGTTTTTGCTGCGGTCGGTTCTGATGTTGATCGGCCTGGGCGGGGACGACCATCATGACGGGGCCGATGTGGGCGACGTATCGGACGGCGACGCGCCGGTGGCGACGCTGAAGATGGTCACCCTTCACGGCCTGACCGCGTTCGGGCTGATGTTCGGCCTGGTGGGGTACTTGATTCTCCGCAACGATTCCGACGCAATCTGGCTGGCCGTGATTCTGGCGTCGCTGGCGGGGATGGTCACCATGGTTATCATCGCGAAGATTTTCCAGTCGTCGCGAAAACTCCAGAGTGACGGTACGATTTACCCCAAGGACATCGTTGGCGTGGAGGGTTCGGTCTACCTGGTCATTCGGCCGGGCGGGATCGGCAAGGTGCAACTGACCGCCCGCAACGCGTTAAAAGTGTTTGACGCGCGGGCGAAAGACCCCGCCGGCGAAATCAAAACCGGCCAGCGCGTCAAGGTCGTCGAGGCGGCGGACGTGCTGATCGTCGAACCGGTCGAAGAATCCCCCGCCGCGACGTAGGGCATGTAACGTGGCGCGGGCGTCTGGCCCGCGTGTCTCGCGGGCATCCTGCCCGCGCGGGGCCGCGGAACGGCTTGACGTTTTTGAACAGGTAGGCGTATGGAACGGTCAGCGAGGGCTGGAAGCCCTTGCGACGCGCGGGCGAGACGCCCGCGCCACGTTACCGCAAAACGAAAGGAACACCATGAAACCGTATCGCATCCTTCCGCTGCTTTTGTTGGGCTGCCTGTCGGCCGGCGCCGGGGAGTTGCTCATCACCGCGCCGGAGGACGGCGCGACGCTCAAGGAGGGCGTGACCTTCACCGTCGAGGCGAAGGACCTGCCCGAGTTGTCCATGGTGGAGTGGCGGCTCAACGGGCGGACGATCTCCAGCAACCTGCGGACTCCGCCGAACTTCGCCCACCGCTGGCATTCGGCGGAGGTGTTCGATGGTCCGATGACCCTTCAGGCCGTCGGGCGCGACAAGAACGGTGTGGAGATCGCCGTCAGCCCGGCCGTTCGCTTCGCCACGGCCAGGGGGCTCGGGACCGTGAAACTCGACGCGCCGCCCGACCTGGACCCGAAAAAACCGCTCTCCGGGACGGTGACGTTCACGGTGACCGCCGTCCGGCCGCTCTCGGACGAGGAGCGGAAAGAACGCGAGGCGGACGAAAAATTCCCCCAGTCCTCCATGGAGAAAACGGTCGAGGCGCTGATGTTCTTCGTGGACGGCGTGCAGGTCGCGCACTTCTGGGGTGCCCCGACCCGCTCGGCCGAGGTGGACACCACCCGGCTGCCCAACGGCGAACACGAACTGCACATCGCCGCCTACGGGTGGTTGAAAGGCACGCCGCCCATCGGGATGCTCCAGGCCACCTTCACCACCGACAACGGCCGATCGCCCATGGCCGTCCTTCCGCGATGGGCCACGCTCGCCCTGAAACCGGAGGAATCCGCCGACCTCGCGCCGCGCCTGGCGTACACCGACGGACATGTCGCCCCGCTGAAGGCGACGCCGGCCTACAGGAGCGCCGATCCCGCGGTGGCGGCCGTGGATGAAAACGGCAAGGTGACCGCAGTCGCCAAGGGCATGACCACCATCACGCTGGAACTGCCCGCCAACCAGGTCCCGGACGCCAACCCCGACGGTAAACCGTTCACCGCCGAGGTGCTGGTGTACGTCGGATTGCCCGAAGGCACGCCGCACTTCACCCGCGACGGGAAAATGCGGCTGGAGTACGACCCGGAACGTTCCCGATTCGTGCGGTCCTACTTTATGCTGAGTCCGCGCCTGGTGCTGGACACGCCCGGCCTGGCCGATCTCGTCAAGGACGCCGCGGTCAACACCTGCGAGAGCGGATTCTTCCACAACCCTAACGACGGCAGCAAAGTCGACAGCCTGGAAAAGTACATCGCCAACTGGGACCCCTGGTTCGAAAAGAATCTCGCCGCGCCGCTGCGTGAACTCGGCATGGGCGGCATCTTTTCCGGTGACGACTGGGTTCGGACCGGCAACGAGCTGACGTGGACCGCCACCACGCCCTGGGCGATCGACCTGGCCAAACACATCTGGACGAAACTGCGCGACAGCGGCGTCGTGACCGCCATCGAGATGATGGACGAAGCCAGTTTCCTCGGAAACGGTCCCGCCAACGGATGGTGGACCCGCCCCGAACACGCCGAAGCCGGCATTCCCGCGGACGCCCTCGTGAAATTCATCGAGGCCATCATGAGCGTGGAAAATCACACGCCGATCTCCTGGCCGGTGCTGGGATTGGCCTCTCCGCAGGGCGCCGCAGCCTGGATGGGCGACCCGAAACACTCCGACTACACCAGCCAATACTGGACCACAATGGCCTGGCGCCGCGCCTACCCCTGGGGAACGAGCGGTCCGCAAATGCGGTTCGACCTCAAACGCGTGATGATCGACCGTTTTCCGCTCATGCAGTGGGACCGTCCGCAATTGATGCTCGTCAGCGGATGCGGGACGTGGTACCGCAAGAAGGCCGAGGGGTTCAAGTATCAGCCGGGAATCGACGAACCGATCATCGTTGGTGACGCGGCGTCGGAGTGGCAGGCGTCGCAGCCGTATTACGCAGCCATCAGCGGCGCGTCCGGTGTTCGCGTGTACAACAGCGATTTCATGTGGCGGCGAAACCGCGAGCGGGCCGAGGTCGGCGGTCCGGGCCGGCATCAAACCGGCGCCAGCCCGTTCGGTGATGGCAGCGACCGCTGGCACGCGCTGTCGGCGGCGTTTAATCTGATCGGCACGCTGGAACCGTATCTCCTCCAGCCTCGAATGCACGCCGTCTCGCTCGGCGGCGACTTCAGCGTCGATGCCCGCAGAAGCAAGGCCAGCCGCCTGCTCATGGCCATCAACTGGTCGCAGCGTCCCCGGACCGCCGTGGTGGACATGACGCCGTACGTCGTCCCCGGTGCCGACACCATCATCTGCTATCGCGGGCACGGGGGCGAGTCCTTCGTGGAACTGCTGCCCGCCGCCGGGCAGATCACGGTGACGTTCCAGCCGGGCGAGTTTGTGGCGTTGCTGGTGAAGGCCCCGAACGCAAAGGAATCGGAAGGTCGGGGAAACATCGTCCCGCCCGCCGTCCGGCTGGTGCTGCCGCGTGAAATGACCATCACCGGCCCGCTGGAACTGTTCGCCGAAGCGAGCGGCCCCGCGGAGATCAAACAGGTGGAATTTTTCGTGAACGGAAAATCGGTCGGCGTGTCGGAGAAGGCGCCGTTCAAGGCAACCTGGGACGGTGAAACGACGCTCAAGGGCGAGTGGCACGGCATCAAGGCCGTCGCCACCGACGCCGTTGGCCACACCAGCGAGGCCCGCGCCATGGTCCGCGTGGCACCGTAATTGTTCGTTAACTGGTTAACTGGTTGATTCGTGGGCGGATGTATGTAGAAATGTACATGGCTGATATGGAAAACATTGGATTGTCCTCCCCAGTCTCGTGTGGCAGTGCCGGCACAAAGCCGCGGAGCGGCGTCTGATGTAGCCCAGGGCGACCGGAGGGAGCCCTGGGGGAAGGTGCTTTATAACATTCAAGCCCCAGCGGGGCGTCTGCACCGACTGGCCATTCGGCGTAGACGCCGCTCTGCGGCTTGAATGATTTGATGTAGCCCAGGGCTCCCTCCGGTCGCCCTGGGCTACATCAGACGCCGCTCCGCGGCTGTGTGCCGGCCCTGTGGCGCGAGGCCGGGGAGGACAATCGGTTGTTTTTCGCGTCAACCATGTTACAGTTTCGGCTACAGTCGCAAAAAAGAAGCAAATGCGGATAACGAAGAACTCGAAACGGCAGTAAAAGCGGAAACAACATACGGAAGTAAAGAAAATCAAGATCGTGTAAACTACGACAAAATCAGCCATACCTATTGGCTATTGGCTGATGGCGATTGGCTTTTATCACAAGGGAGCAACGATGACTATGAACATGAACATGCTTGGACAACTGGCGGACGGCATTCCCACGGCGGCGATTGCCGGCCTGGTGTTGGTTCTCATCATCTTTTTCACCATCATCGCGCTGGCGAAGATGTACAAGCGGTGCCCGTCGGACCGCATTCTGGTGATTTACGGCAAGGTCAAGGGCAACCGGTCGGCGCACTGCATTCACGGCGGGGCGGCGTTTATCGTGCCGCTGATCCAGGACTGCGCCTACCTCAGCCTGACGCCGATGACCATCAGCATTCCGCTACAGAACGCGCTGTCGTTCCAGAACATCCGCATTAACGTGCCCAGCACGTTCACGGTCGGTATCAGCACCGAGCCGTCGATCATGGTCAACGCGGCCGAGCGTTTGCTGGGACTGAGACCCTCCGCCATCGAGGACATGGCCAAGGAAATCATCTTCGGCCAATTGCGTCTGACGGTGGCGTCGCTGACGATCGAGCAGATCAACCAGGACCGCGAAAGTTTCCTCGTCGAGATTCGCAAAAACGTCGAGCCGGAATTGAACAAGATCGGCTTGAATCTGATCAACGTCAACATCACGGACATCACCGACGAGTCGAATTACATCAGTTCCATCGGCAAAAAGGCGGCCGCCGAGGCCATCAACAAGGCCAAGGTCGACGTGGCCCAGCATGCCAAGATGGGTTCGATCGGCGAGTCGGAGAACACGCGGGAGATGCAGATTCGCGTCGCGCAGAACGTCGCCGAGGCGGAGAAGGGCAAAAAGCAGGCCGAGGCGAACCAGCGCGTGTTCGTGGCCGAGCAGGAAACGGCGGCCATGGTCGGCGAGGCCGAGGCGAAGAAACTCCGCGAGATTCGGCTGATGCAAAACGTCGCCGAGGCGGAGAAGGGCAAAATGCAGGCCGTCGCGGACCAGCGCGTCTTCGTGGCCGGTCAGGAACGCGACGCGATCAACGGCGAGAAGAAGGCCGTCGCGGAGCAGCGAATTTTCGTCGCCGACCAGGAATCGACGGCCGTCGACGGCGAAAACAAGGCCAGGGCGGAAATCGCGGACTCCAACGCCCGCCTGGCCGTCCGGGCCGCCGAGGCCCAACGCCTCGCCGAAGTGGCGAAGCGCGAGGCCGAGGTCGCCATTCAGAAGGCGCAGTACAAGGCCGAGATGGAAAGGTTGAACGCCGAGGAGGTCGCGCAGAAGGAGATCGACCGCCAGAAAGTCATCATCGACGCCGAGGCCGAGGCCGAGAAAATCCGCCGGATCGCCAAGGGCGAAGCCGACGGCGTGCTGCTGAAATACCAGGCCGAGGCCCAGGGGTTGCAAACCCTGCTCGAAGGCAAGGCGCAGGGCTATACGAAGTTGGTCACCAGCACCGGCGGAGACGCGAAGGCGGCCGCCACTATGCTGATGATCGAAAAAATCGAGGACATCGTTGCCCGCCAGACCGAGGCCATCAGCAAGATCAAGATCGACAAGATCACCGTCTGGGATTCCGCCGGCGGCGGTTCCGGCGGTTCCGGTGACAAGGGTTCGTCCACGGCGAACTTCATCTCCAGCCTGGTCAAGAGCCTGCCCCCCGTGCAGGACGTCGCGGCCATGGCGGGCGTGGAACTGCCGTCGTACCTCGGGAAAATTAAGGAAGAACCGCCGGCCGGCACCGGCGAGCCGCAGGGAAACCGTGTTTGATTGGCCCGTTTTGTTCGAAAATAGTGACAAGCGACAAGTGACAAGCGACTAGAGAAGGCAACGCTTGTTTCATTTCATGTTCTCGCACAGTGCGAACGTTCTGAAAGACAAAATTTTCCTTCTCTAGTCGCTTGTCACTTGTCGCTTGTCGCTATTTTCGAAGAAACGATGAAATGGACAATGCCTCATGACCTATTTCCGCGACAACGTAAACAACATGGCCGCCTACGTGCCGGGCGAACAGCCTGGCGCGGGGGCGAAGGTGATTAAGCTGAACACCAATGAGAATCCGTACCCGCCGTCGCCGCGGGCGATGGACGCGCTGCGGAACATGGACCCCGATGCGCTGCGGCGATACCCGCAGCCGTACGCGCAGCCGCTGCGGGAGTCAGCCGGGCGGGCGCTGGGGGTCGATCCGGCGTGGATTCTCGCGGGCAACGGCAGTGACGATCTGCTGGCGATGATCGTGCTGGCCTGCGCCGACCGCGGGCGGAAGGTCGTGTATCCCATGCCCACGTACGTGCTCTATCGCACGCTGGCGGACATGCAGGCGGCCGACGTGGCCGAGGTGCCGTTCGATGAGGACTACAACCTGCCCGTGGAGGCCCTGCTGGCCGAGCGGGGGGCGGTGACGTTCATCGCGTCGCCGAACAGCCCGTCGGGCACGTTGTTTGCGAACGAGCGGCTTGAGGAGTTGGCGGCGGGGCTGCGGCGGCATGATGGCGTGCTGGTGATCGACGAGGCGTACGCGGACTTCGCCAGCCACAACGCGATTGAACTGGTGAAACGCCACGAAAACGTGATCGTGCTGCGGACGTTCTCGAAAGGCTACAGCCTGGCGGGGCTGCGGTTGGGTTTCGGCGTGATGCAGCCGGCGCTGATGGGCGGCATCGACAAGGTGAAAGACAGCTACCCCGTGGACGCCGTCGCCTGCGCGGTCGGCACGGCGGCGATGGACGACCAAGCGTACAAAAACGAGTGCTGCGCGAAGGTGGTGGCCCAGCGGAGTTGGTTGGCAGGCAAGTTGGCCTTCATAGGCTTCAAGGTTTGTCCAAGCGAATCGAATTTTCTATTAGCCGGCACGCGCGATGGTGCCAGCGTCGCCTGGATTTATCAAGCTCTCAAGTCCCACGGCATTTTGGTACGATATTTTGACCAAGATCGCCTGCGGGATAAACTTCGTATCACCGTTGGCACGCATGAGCAAAACGCAGAACTCGTTAGAGCTCTCACTGCGATCATCAAGCTTGCTATCCGTAAGCGAACGGTATCAGAGCACGGATGGGGTACGATTAGCTTGGATATTGAGAAACAGCGACGAAAACAGATAAAAGAACTAGAAACGAAGAAGACCGGAAGAGTACTTGAACAAAAAACACGGAGACCGGGGATGTGACAAAAGTCTCTGGCATGACGTAACTCAGCTCTTGGCCCCGGAAGGGGCCGTGTTGGGTAGCCCAGGGCGAAGCCCGTACTCGGGCTTCGCCCTGGGAATAGTTTTTTTCTTCCATCCAAGCCCCGGAGCGGCGCCGTGAAGGTTGTGTAACTCCAAGGCGCCCCTTCCGGGGCCAAGACAGGCAGAGCCAGATTTGCGTCAGCCGAGGAATGCGTCGTCTTCCGCGGAGAAGACGGTTTGTGTTCGCGGCATGGTGGTGATGTTAAATATCTTCACTAGATCGTTCATCGAGCACGGTTGGCGCGTCGGGAATTGGCCGGTCCAGAACCCCATCAAACCGAGGATTTTTTCGCGGGGGCAGCCGCGGGCGCGGTAGTGGGCCAGGCGGGTGTCGCCGTGGCGTTTGGCGAGGCGGCGGCCGTCGGGGCCGATGACCAGCGGCAGGTGCCAGTAGTGCACGTTTTGCTCTAGGCCCAGCAGGGTGCGGAGGTGCGTCTGTCGGGCGGCGGAGTCGAGCAGATCGTCGCCGCGGACGACGGCGTCCACGCCGGATTCGGCGTCGTCGAGGGTGACGGCGAGTTGATACGCGGCTGTGCCGTCGTTCTTGACGATCACGAAGTCCCCGCAGATTCGGGCCAGGTCGAACGTGTGCTCGCCAGCGAAGTGGTCGCGCACGACGATCGGCGTCGCGTCCACGCGAAGCCGCCACGCGGTGGGGCGGTCCGGCGTGACGCGGACATCTTGCCCGCGCGTGTCGAGGGCGTCCCGCCCTCGTGTCTCGCGGGCGTCTTGCCCGCGTCTGGGCGAAGCAGGTTTGACGTCTTCCGGTGCCTGAGTCAATGGAGCGCACAACGCGGGCAGGATGCCCGCGTCACGCGCGTCGTCGAAACGTGGCCGGCAGGTGCCTGGATACGCGAGGTCGTGTTCGCCGGCGTGGGGCGCGGAGGCGGCGGCTTCGATGTCCCGCCGCGTGCAGACGCACGGGTACGCGTGACCGGCCGCCTTCAATTGCTCCAACGCCCGACGGTACGCCTCCTGCCGCCGCGACTGCACCACCACGGGCCCGTCCCACTCCAGCCCCAGCCAGGCCAGTTCCTCAATCAGCGCGTCGGCGGCCTGCGGTTTGACGCGGGGGCCGTCCAAATCCTCCACGCGCAGCAGCACCCGCCAGCCGCGTTGCCTCGCGAGCACGTAATTCACGACGAACGTTCGCACGTTGCCCAGATGCAGCGCCCCGGTCGGCGAGGGTGCCAGCCTTGTCGTGGTTGGGTTGGCCGGGTTGGACGGCGGAATCACTCGATGAACTCCAGGATCGTGGTCTCGATTTGGCCGTTGTACGTTCGCGACGGCAGGCCGGGGACCAACTCCACGGGCGTCAGCGATTGATACGCCGGATCGGACTTGTGGTTCTCCCACCAGTCCTTGAATTTGTCGTAGGCGGCCGCGCGTTCGGCCTGGTTGTCAAAACCGAGTTGGCTGAAGAATTCGCTCAGCCGCTTGGCCCGGAGGTCGTACTCGCTGAGGGACTGTCCGGTCAGCAACAGCAACATGTAGAGGGCGCCGTCGGAGCCGTATTGGTAGAACTGCGAGTCGTCGGCGTTGACGGGCCGCTCAGCCGTCGGGTTGAGCAGGGGCAGCAGGGAAGGGATGAGTCCCTTGTCATCGCCGGCGACGGCGGCTTCGGCGAGGAACATCCGCCGGTGGGTGAAACTGTCCGAATAGCGGTTGGCCTGCCAGGCCGCCCAGGCCAACCGTCCCGCGGTGTGGGGCGACCGCAACACGCCCAGGGCCTTCATGGCCGGCCAGGGCGGGGCGTCCGGGGTTTCGGGGATGTGAATGAAATTCCCGTGCCCCTTGGTTTCGGACGCCAGGGCGATGTCGGTCAGCCGCTCGATGACGGGCTTGGAGGTGTAGTCGCCCTGGAGAATCACGTCGATGGCGGCGGTCTGCACGGACGCGAAACGGCTGTGAAGCCCCAGCAGTGCCAACGGTTCGTACGCCTGACCGTCCTGGCCACCACACAGCCGGCGGACCTCGCGGAGGGCGGCGAGTTTATCCTGCTCCGACGTGCCGAGCATGGCCTGGCAGAGTTTGGGGTGCGATTTCCGCAGGGCATCGAGTTGGGTCCGCTGCTCGGGGCCGAGGGCGTTGAGCGTTCGGGCGAGGCGGATTTCGCGTCGCATGTCCGCCAGCAGGACGGCGACGCGTGCCCGCACTTCGGGGTCGTCGTCGGCCAGGTGGGGCGTGAGCGATTCGATCATGGCGTCGTGGAGTTGGGTGAACGTTTCGACGGCCCGCGTGCGGACGGTTTCATCGGTCGAAGCGGCGTCGGCGGCCAATTGCGCCAACCGCTGCCGCAGGGCGTCGTTGGTGGGCTGGGTCGTTGTCGGTTTCGTTGTCGCGGGTTGGGTTGTCGCGTTTTGCGCCGACGCGGGCGACGCGAGGGCGGCGACGATTAACAGGACCGCGCACAAAGAAAGGGCTGCTGTTTGTGTGTTTCGTCTTGTATTCATTGAAAAGTTCATTGAAAAGTTCCTATATGGGCGATGAACGTAACCGCGCAAGAAAATATGGCTGGACGAACTACTATTCATCCCAATCGTCATCCTCATCATCGTCGACGGCCACGGCTTCATCCGGTTTCTCCGGTCCGATTCGCGGGATTTCCGCCGGGTCGATGCGTTTGGCGGTGTCGTGGGGCGGTTTGTCGCGATTGGCCTTCCACCACGTTTGCAGTTTCGCGACCCCGGCGGCACGGGCCTTGTCGTCGGCGAACCTCGGCCGATCGAAGACCCATCTGTTCTGGCCTTTCGCGGTCTTCATCTCGTACTCGTCGAGCGACTGCCCGCTGAGCCTCAACACGGCGTACACCAGCATCTCGACGGCGGAATTGGGTCTGTTGTCGACGGTCAGGGGCGTGGTCTCCAGCGCCTTCATCAGCGCGGGGATCGCGCCGACGGCCTTGTTTTTGACCAGGCCGTCCACCGCCAGCGAGGCCCCGTCGTTGTCTCGGGCGTGCCGTTGACTCTCCACCAGGACCGCCAGCAGGAGCGGCGGCAAGCGGTCGTCCTCGAAGTGGGACAGGACGGCCGCGATGTGCAGGCGGTACGCGTCGAGCAACTCCGCCCCGTACCCCCCGTATTTGGCCAGGTGGTCCCTGTGGAGTTGGAGCATGGCCGCGCCGTCGAGGATGGGCAGCAACTCGTTCATCACGGCGGGCGTGAGGTAGCGGGGGTCGTCTCGCTTGAGCAGGAGATTCAGGATTCGGTAGACGGTGTATTGATCGAAGTCCCGCTGGGCGTCGCGAAGGGCCGCGACGATGAGGGGTTCGCCCAGCAGTTGCGGGTCGGGCCAGCCCCACAGCCGACCCACGGCGACGCATCGCGAGACGGGATCGTCGCTGTAGAACCTCGCGACGAGGTCCGGCCTGGCGTCGCGGAGTTGGCGAAGTTTGGCGGCCAATTCGGGCCCAAGCTCCGTTCCGATCCGGGCCTGGCCGATGTCGTGGTCCCATTGAGTCAGGAGTCGCCCGAACTCGGCCGGTGCGAGCGTTTGGGCCCGGGCGGCGGTTTCCAGCGGCGGCAACAATTGACGATGCAACGCCGCCAACGCCCGCTGGGCCTGCTCACGCTGCTGCGGTGAATCGCTTTTCAATTGCTCGACCTGCTGAGCGACTTCCTGTTGGACCAGGCGGAGCAGTTCTTGATCCTGCGGCGAGCGTGTTGTCGTGGGCGCGGTGATCGGCGCGGCGGCGTTTTGTGCGGCGGCGGGCGACGTTCCGGTCATTGCGATCGTCAGCAGCATGACGGTTGCGGCGTGGTGGTGAATGTTTTTGAAATAAGCCATAGGCAACTCTCCAAGACTGTATGTTTTCCACGTCCAACCGCGCAAAGAGGCAAGCCATTGGAAACGTGTTTCGCGGACGAACGTTTCCTCTCTTGCCATCATCTCTTACTCCCTCAATCCTCGCAAAAAAATTCGCGGGAATTCGCGTAATTCGCGGCGGAAAGGTCAGTCCACAAACTCCACGGTGTTGTTGTTGTCGGCCGGCAGGGGGGTGGGGCGTATGGTTTTGTATTTTTCCTGGGTTTTGTTTTGTTCCCACCAGGTTTTGTATGTCGCGACGGCGGCGGCGCGGGTTTTGGCGGAGTCGAAGCCGAGGAAGGTGTTCGGCGATCCATCGGACGTGAGTCGCAGGCCGTATGTTTCGAGCGGCTGACCGGTCAGTTTCAGCAGCATGTACAGGGCGATGTCCGACCCCGCGGCCGTGAATGGCCCCGCCTCGGTCGTGAACGTGGAGTACGATTTGGTGTCGTTGAGTTTCGGCAGCAGGGCCAGAAGCAGCCGTTTGTCTCCGGTGGCGACGGCGGCGTCGGCGAGGGCGAGCCGGTCGGTATGGAAACGTCGCGTAACGTCGCACGCCGCGGCGGCCAATCGTCCGGCCGCGTGCGGCGAGGCGAGTTTGTGCAGCGCGTGCATCGCCTGCGCCCGCGTGGAAGGGGCGATTGTGCCGACGGTCGGCCGGACGCCCAACGCCAGGTCGGCCAGTCGGTGGACGATCTGCGGGTCGGTGTACGTTGACAGCATGACGGCCTCGATGGCGGAGTCCTGGACGGCCGTGTGTCGGCTGAACAGTCCCAGCAGGGCGAGCGGTTCGTGGAGGCGGTCGCGGTCGGTGGTGCGTCGGATGTCGCGAAGGGCCGCGAGTTTCGCGTTTTCCGACAGTCCGAGCATGGTCCGGCAGAGGTCGGGGCGGGCTCGCCGCAGTTTGTCGAATTTTTGCCGCAGGGCCGGCCCGAGGACGCTCACGGCGTGGGTTTCCTGAATGTCGCGTTCGATTTCCGCCAGCAGGACCGCCACGCGGGCCCGCACCTCGGGGTCGGGATCGTCGGCATGCGCCGCCAGCGTGTCCAGCAGCGTTTGCTGAAGGACGGCCAGCGTTTTGACCGCCCGCGTCCGAACGGCCGCGTCGCTGGAGGCGGCCGCGACGGTCACCCGCTCCAGCCGTTGGCGAAACTCCTCCACGCCGGGATTGACCGCCGGTGCCCGCTGGGCGGCGGCAGGCAACGTGACGACCAGCGCCAAGAGAAAGCCAGTAGCCAGTAGCCAGTAGCCAACAGATATGGCGAAGTTTGCCATAAATCGAGACCGTGAATGCCTGGTGTGGAAAACAACAGATTGGCCTCCCCGGTCTCGCGCGGAAGTGCCGGCGCACAGCCGCGGAGCGGCGTCCTCTATAGCCCAGGGCGAGCGGTACTCCGCGAGCCCTGGGTAAGATTGTGTTATAACACCCAAGCCCCGGAGGGGCGTCTTCTCGTCATGCGAACGCCGGTATTCATGGCACACGAAGACGCCCCTACGGGGCTTGGCCGTTACTAGGGCGCTATCCCAGGGCTCGCGGAGTACCGCTCGCCCTGGGCTATAGAGGACGCCGCTCCGCGGCTGTGTGCCGGCTCTTTCGCGCGAGACCGGGGAGGATAATTTTTTGTTTTCCGTGTCAATCACATCACAGTCTCCTCAACCACATTCCCGTCTCCTCAATTCCGCACGCGGATCGGTTTGGCGTCGCAGTAGGGCGGTTTGTCGCGGTTTTCCGCCCACCAGGTCCGCAGTTTTTCGATGGCGGTTTTGCGGACCTCGTCGTCCGCGAATCCGATCGTGGCGACGCGGCCGTTGAAGACGTCCACCCGCAGGCCGTAGTCGCCCGGCGGCAGGCCGGTCAGTTTCAGCACGACGTACAGGAGCGCGTCGTTGGCGGAGTAGGTCATGGTTCCGGCGCCGCTCCTCATGATCGGCTCGTCGTCGCGAAGGTTGTCCATCAGCACGGAGACCGCGCCGAGCGCGTTGTTTTTCACCAGTCCGTCCGCCACCGGGCCGGCGATGTTGATGTAGCGGTGATCCAGCAGGGTCTGGAGCAGGACGGGCGGCAGCCGCGGGTCCTTGAATTTGGGCAGCACCTGGAGAATCTGTTCGCGAAGGGCCGCCTGCGCCGCCGTGGCCGATGGCGGGTTTTGTTCGCGGCGTTGCAACGCGGCCAGGCAGTCTTCGTACGCCGGAAGCAGCCCCTCCAGGGCGGCCGGCGAGAGGTAGCGGTCCTTCTGGAACAGCAGCAAGGCCTGCCGCGCCAGGCTGGGGTTGTTGCGCAGGGTCCGCAGCACGAGCGGTTCGGCCAGTTGGTTCGGGTCGGGCCATTGCTGGAGCAGCCGGAACCCTTCGCTTTGGGCCGCGGGATCGTCGGAGATGAGGCGTTCGAGGATGTCCGGTTTGGTGTCGCGGAGTTTGCGGAGGCGGACCGTGGCTGCGGGACCGAGTTCGATGCCGACCCGGACCAGGCGGATTTCGCGTGACCAGTCGGCCAGGAGCCGGGAGGCGTCGCGGGGGGCGATTCCGCGGTTTCGGCTGGCGTCGAGCGGGACGAGCAGTTGGTGATGCAGTTGGAAAATCGTCTGGTGGGCGCGTTCTCGCTGCCGGGCCTGTCCGGTGCGAATTTGCTCGATCTGCTGCGTGACCTGGAGCTGCACCATGCGGACGAGTTCCTGGTCCTGCGGCGACAGTCCCGCGAGGGGGTTTGGCGCTGCCGGCGGGGCGGTCGGCCAGGTGGTGGCCGGTCCGCTGGCGGGCCGGGTCGTGACCGGCTGTTTCGGCAGCGGCGGCACCGGCCGACGCTGCGCCCCCGCGCCCGAGGTCAACGCCAGGGCGGCCAGGAGGGTCGTCAGGATTGTCGTCACGTTGGCCATGTCGTTGCTCGACGGTGAAATCGTACCGCCGGTTCGAAGGAGCCCTTTCGTTAACTCGTTAATTCGTTAACTCGATTGTGGTGGCTCCAGTTAACCAGTTAACCAGTTAATGAAAAGGCTCCTTCGAACAAACGGTTCCTGTTCACCCATACGCTTCGCAAATCCGGATTCCGAATCCCGGATGCCGGATCCCGCCGCCTAGTCGAAGATGATCTCACTGAAGTCGGGTCCTTTGTTGGGGCTTTGGGGCGGTGGCGGCGAGGGCAGGGATTCGAGGTCTTTGTAGGGCGGCTGATTTTTGTGGGCCTCCCACCAGGTCCGCATTTTCGCGTAGGCGGCGTCGCGGTCCTTGTTGTCGGTGAACCCCTGCACGCGGTAGAAGGAATTGCGGCCGATGTCGTTGTCCGACGGAACATTCAGCTTGTACTCCGTGGGCGATTGGCCGGTCAGTTTCAGCAGGATGTACAGGTATTGATCGTCCAGGCAGATGCTGAACATTTGTCCGTTGCTGCTCATTCGGATGGGAGTGTCCTTGTTCTGGCCGAGTCTCGCGACCAGCGTGGGCACCAGCCGGAGGTCGCCGCTGGCCACCAGGGCTTCGCGATACGACTCGGCGCGGTAGAGGTCGTTTCCTTTCATGCGTTCCAGCAGCAGGGGGGAGACCCGCGGCGAGCCGATTTTCGCCAGCGCGTTCACGGCGGCGACTTCGACGACATCGCGGCCCGACAGCAAATCGCAGAGCAGGTCGATGGTTCGGTCGCTTCGATACAGCCCGCTGGCGGCGGCCCCGCAGGCCCGGGCGCGAACGTCCGCGGTACTGGACAGCCCGAGGATCACCATGCCCTCGCCCGAACCGTCGTCTTTGCGGGGCAGGGCGTTCAGCGCCATGATCTGGTTGGCGGGGTCCAGTTGGAAAAACAGGCGGAACAGATCGTCGCTTCGCTCGCGGAAATGGAGGAGCTTGTCGCGCATGGGCTTGTCGAGCGAGGCCGCGTAGGACAGCCCTTCGCACAGGGCGGCCATGTTCTGGAGCAGGAATTTGGGGATCGGTTCCCTCGCGTTGGCCAGCAGCGGGTCGGTCAGGCGGCGGTGGAGGTCGATCAGCCGTTCCTGCGCCCGCGTCCGCGCCGCCGGCGAGGGGGCGTCCAGTCCGGCGGTCATTCGCGTCACAGTCCGCGCGATCTCTTCGTTCAGGGCGGCGACGTTCAGCGCGTCGTTCAGCGAGGCCGGGTCCAACTCGGAGTCCGCCGCCTTCGCCTGTCCGGGCCATCGCGGCGGCTGGACGGGCGCTTTGGTCCTGGACGAGAGTTTCATCGCCGGAACGTCCTTGTAGCGTTCCTTGTTGTCCTCGAACCATTGCCTGGCCAAGGCCAGGGCCTCTTTGCGGTCGGCGGTCTTTTCGAACCCGTAGGCGTCGTAGGCCGTTGCATAGGGCATCGAGACCATGCCGTACGCGGCGGGGGACTGGTTGGTCAGGCGGAGCAGGAGATACAACAACGCGTCGCCCCGCGTCCGGGAGACGTTTTTGTCGTTGTCGTTCCGCTGGTTTTCGTAGACGGTGTGAATGGGGGACGACGAGTTTTTGAGCAGCGCGGCGATTGTGGGAACACACCGCGCGTCGCCGATGGCCGCCAGCAGGTCGACGATTCCGTCGGCGGGCATGTTTCCGTCGAGCAGCGTGCCCATCAGCCGTGGCGTGATCCGGGCGGGTTTCCAGATTCGCAACTGCTGGTGGGCCATGGCGGCCGGGGGCTGGCGGGACTCGCCGTACGAGTCTCGCAGGGACGCGTAATAGTAGGATATCCCGCTGGAGGCGAGCACGAGGTCGGTCATGGCGTCGATGAGGTCGTCGGTGGGTGGGTAGCGTTTCTGCGCGATGACGTTCAGGGCGGCCCGTTGGGGTTCGGAGCGTGGGGAGCGCAGCGCCATCACCAGCAGCGGTTCGGCGAGTTGTCGCGGGTCGTTACGTTTCATCAGGCCGGAGATGGCGGCGGCCCGGCGGTCGTACGGTTCGCTGATGGCCTCGGCGTACAGTCTCGGTTGCCACTGGCGGAATTCGAGGAGTTTTTCCCGCTGTTCGGGCGACAGTTCGGCCAGGAGGAGTTCCTCCCGCGTCCTCCGGGCGCATTGGGCGAGCGTGTCGGCGATTCGGGAACGGGCCTCGGGACTGGCGTCGTCGTACTGCCGGAGCAGGGTGGCGGCGAAGGCTTCGTGCAGTGACAGCAACGCCCGCTGGGCCGCGATCGCTTCGGGCCCCACCGGCCGTGCTGTCGTCGTGTCGGTCGGCGAATTTGTGTCTTCCGCCCCGGCGGGCGCCGGTTCGAGCATCGGCAGCAGTTGTGCGACGCGGGCGTCGAGAATGCGAACCAGCAACGACTCCGCCGCCGAGACCGCCGGCTGGGACGTCGCCACCGGCGCAGCCGTCGGCGTGGGCAACGCAATGGTGGCCGGGGTCACCGGATCGAGGATGCCCTCCAGCCCGTCCGCCGCCGACTGCGCCCCGACCCACACCGCCGGCGCCAGGGCGGCCGTCAAGGCGACGGTCAGGGCGGCACAAATTGTGAATGCGCGAATCATCGAATTCTCATCAAGGACACCTCTGATTTTACCACAGAGGCACAGAGAACCACAGTGAAAGTAGAGGAAAACCATTGTTCCGCGCGTACGTCACGTTTGCAGGTGAAAAACGTGCGTTCCTCTTCGTGTCTTCGCGTTCCCGCGTCGTTTTTCGGTGTTTCTGTGATGAAGAACACTCACGGCTGCTCCGTTGTCGGCAGCGGGTCGAGGTCTTTGTAGGGCGGCTGATCGTTGTGTTCGGCCCACCAGGTTCGCATTTTTTCGTACGCGGCCGTGCGGGCTTCGTCGGTGGCGAAGCCCAGCAACATGTTGCGGTTTGAGGCCGAGACATTCAGCTCGTACGCCTTGGGCGGCTGTCCGGTCAACTGGAGCAGGATGTACAAATAGTGGTCGTCCATGCGGAGGCTGTACGTTTTGCCGCCGTCGCCCACCGTGGAGCCTTTGTTGAGATTTTTCCCCAGGCGGACGACAATCGCGGGCACCAGCCTCGGGTCGCGGGTGGCCACCAGGGCGCGGGTGTACGCGTGACAACGGAAGAACTCGGGGTCGCGGTGCATGTGGTCCAGCAGCAGGGGGGCGACCCGTTTCGGCGGGCCGATTTTCGCCAGGGTGTCCAGCGCGAGCCATTTGAGGTTGGCGGTGATGTCGCCGGCAATGAGCGCGTCCGCGTTCTCGTCCTTGCCGGCCAGTTGTTCGCAGAGCAGGTCCACGACGCGGTCGCTGTACGGCAGCCCGGCGGCGATCATATAACAGGCCGCCTGGCGAACACGCGGCGCGGGATTGGACAGGGCCAGGAGAATGATCGGCTCGGCCGATCCGTCGTCAATGCTCCGAATGGGCAGGCTGGAAACGGTTTCCTGCTGGACGTCGACATCCAGCCGGAAAAACTGGCGGAATTGTTTGTCGTATCCGCGGCGGCATGGGCAACGCGACGGCAGCGCAAACGAACACTGCGCCTGCCAGCGCGATTCGTCGAATTGTTTCGCAACACTTCATCACGGTAACTGCACGTAATACGGCATCGCCGTGAGCATGGCCTGGTGTCGCATGGTGGCGGCCAGGTTGAGCAAATACGCCGCGCCGCGGTGCTTGAGGAGTTCCTGCACGAGCACCGACTCGGCCGACAGATTCAGCGGGGCCAGCGACTTCAGCGGGGCGGACATTTCCTCGTCGTCGGCGTTGAACAGGAGGTCGGCGAAAGTTTTCGGTTTGGGCAGCGAGATGAGGTTGCTGGTCTCCAGACCGGCCTGTTTGCGGGCGTCGGCGATGGCCTCGTGCAGTCCGCCGATGTGGTCGATCATGCCGTTGTCCATCGCCTGCCGGGCGGTGAAAATGCGGCCCTGGGCGATGTCGTCCACCTTGGCGATCTTCTCCCCCCGGCCGTCCGTGACGCGCTGGACGAACAGGTCGTACGTCGTCTGCGCGTGCTTGGTGACGACGGCGGCCTCGGCCTCGGTCCACGGGCGCGACAGGTCCAGTCCGGCGTTTTTTCCGCGCGTGATCGTGTGCGTGGAAATCCCGATTTTCTCGAACGTTTCCGTGGTGGCCAGTTTGCCCGTGACCACGCCGATCGACCCGACCAGCGCGGTCGAGTCGGCGTAGATCGTCGGTCCGCCGACGGCGATGTAGTACCCTCCGCTGGCGGCCATGCCGGCCACGCTCACGACGACGGGTTTCTTCGCGGCCGCGTCGCGAACGGCCTGGTGAATCAACTCGCTCGCCATCGCCGACCCGCCCGGCGAGTCGATGCGCAGCACGATGGCCTTGATCCGCGTGTCGGCGGCGGACTCGTTGATCGTGCGGACCATCGTCCGGGCGCCGACCATTTTTTCGCCCAGCAGGCCGCTGCCGCTGGCGCCGTCCACGATCATGCCGTCGGCGTGAATGATCGCCACCGTCGGCGATTTGATCGTCTCGCCGCGCTCCTGCATCAGCGACGACAGCAGCGCGAACGGGTTGGACATGTCGGGCGCCTTGCCCGTCTTCAGCCCGTAATCCTGCCGCCACACGACCGCGCCCTCCGGCGCGGCCAGCGACTGGCTGACGTGCTCCCGCCACGCGCTCCGCGTGAGGAGCCGGTCCACGAATTTCACCGCCAGCGCCTCCTTGCCCGTGAAGGGGCCCTCGTCGATGGCGGACTTCACCGCGTCGGCCTTGAGCGTGCGGGCGTCGGCGATCTGCGTGACCATCTGGTCGTACAGGTCGTCGAAAATTTTCTCCAGTTCGGCCTGGAATTCGGGCGTCGGTTCCTTATTCGCCATCGGCTCGGCCGCCCCTTTGAATTTGCCGATCTGGATCATTTGGGGTTTGACGCCCAGCAGGTCCAGCGTGCCTCGGAAGTACATCATTTCGCCCGCGAGTCCGCGAATGTCCAGCGTGCCGGCCGGCTCCATCGCGATGTCCCGCCCCGCGGCCGCCACCGTGTACGTTCCGATCCCGCCGGTGGAGAAAAACACGTACACCGGCTTGACCTCGTTCAGCCGCCGGACCGCGTCGGCGAATTCCTGCGCCTGCGCCCACGGCAAGGCGGCCCGGTCGATCTCCAACGCGACGGCAAGCACCTTGGCGTCGTCCCGTGCCTGGTCCAGCCGGGCCAGCCAGTCGCGAAGGGTCCGCCGGCCGCCCACGTCGCCGAACAGGTTCACCTCCGGCGGTGAATCGGGAACCGATCCCGCCAGCCTCATGTGCGCGATGGACGCGGGAACCAGTTTCGGTTTGTCCGGCTGCGACGCCGGTTCCGAATCGGCCTTCTTCGACGTCGCCGACTTCGCCGGTTTGGCCGGCTTCGTCGCCGCGTCCGTCTCCTGGGCAAACGCCGCCATCGAAAAACCAACGCTCATCGCGAGGACGCACAGACACGAAAGGAACAGGCGTTTCATCGGCGTTCTCCTTTGTACAAGTCGTCAAAATGTTTTCAGTGGCTCTGCCTGTTTGCGTTGCAGAATGTTGTGAACGACAAAACGTTTTGCGGTTCACAACATTCTACAACGCAAACAGGCAGAGCCCAATCCGCGTCTATCTAAAAATACAAATCCCGTTTGTCCGTCCGCCGAATCGTCTCCAGCCGTTTCACCAGTTCGGTCTTTTCCGGGCCGTCGGGGAGTTTCGCCAGTTCGGCGGCCACCAGTTTATCGCCGGCGGCGAGGGTTTCGGGGCTGGCGTAGTCGGCGAGGTACTCCACCAACGTCGTCAGCGCGTTGGGCGTGCAGAACCGCTTGATGAAGCCGGGAATCGCGAATTCCATAAAATGCTCGCCCGTGCGGCCCAGGCGGTAGCAGGCCGTGCAAAAGCTCGGAATGTACCCGTCCTCCAGCAGTTCCCGCAGCACCTCGTCCAGCGGGCGGATGTCGCCCAATGCGAACTGTTCGCGTTCCATCACCTGCGAGTCGCCCGCCAGCGTGTACCCGCCGATCTCGATCCGGCTGCCCGCGTCGATCTGGCTGATGCCGAACTCCATCACCTCGCGGCGGAGTTTACCGTTCTCGCGGGCCGTGCAGATCAGCCCCGTGTACGGCACGGCCAGGCGAAGCACGGCGATGATCCGTTTGAAGCTCTCGTCGTCCACGAACTTGTATCCGCCCAGCGACACGCCCGCGGCCGGCTGAAGACGCGGGAAACTGATCGTGTGCGGTCCGCACCCGTGACGCTGCTGCAAATGCAGCGCGTGGCTGACCAGTCCCAGCACCTCGAATTTCCAGTCGTGCAGCCCGAACAACGCGCCGATGCCCACGTCGTCCTGCCCGACGTCGATGGCCCGCCCCGGCCCGTCGAGCCGCCACAAATAATTGGCCTTTCGCGTGTTTTTCGGATGCAGCGCCGCGTACGTCGCGTGGTGGTAGGTCTCCTGGAAAATCTGGAACGTTCCGATGTTGGCCTGCTTGAGGACGCGGTATCCCTCGTGGTCCAGCGGGGCGGCGTTGATGTTGACGCGGCGGATTTCACCGTGTTTTTCGGGCAGTTTCGTGTCGTAAATCGCCCGCACGCAGTCGGCCATGTAGGCCGCGTCGTAGCGGGGGTGTTCGCCGAAGACGGCGATCAGCCGCTTATGGCCGGCGGATTCCATCATCCGCACCTGCTGGCGGATTTCGTCCGTTTCCAGCGTGCGGCGGATGGCGTCGGGGTTGGACCGTTTGAATCCGCAGTATTGGCAGTCGTTCACGCAGTCGTTTCCGATGTACAGCGGCGCGAACAGCACGATGCGGTTGCCGTACACGTCGCGCTTGAGCTGGCGGGCGGCCGCGAAAATTTCCTGCTGCAAATCCGGCCCCGCCGCCAGCAGCGTCGCGGTTTCCTCGACGGTGAGCGGCTGTTTGGTCAGACTTTTGGCGATGACGTCACGGATGGCGGCGGCATCTTCTTTGGAGTGAGTCAAAGCGGTCAGGCGGTCGTCGTCGATAAAATCAACCGCGTCCTGGCCCAACGTCATGGCAGCCATCGCACACATAAAGCAAACCCTTCTTTCTGTAAACCGCGCATTATAACACGCGGTGGGAACATGTGGAGACTTAATTTTGCCACAAAATCAGTAGCAGACGGCGGCGGTCAAAACAGCGTCACGGTACAGGCGTTTGCCCTGAAAACAGCGTTGACGCCCTGGCGATGGTGTGGTAGGTTTTCCGTACTGTGTCGGATTGTCTGTGCAGCCATGACGAAAATGGGTGAGGCAGAGGTCCGAAACACTCGTATGACAAGGAGAGAAACCATGAAACGCAGTCTGGTTGTGCTCGTCGCTACCCTCGCCGTTCTGCTCGTCGGCGGCGCGTCGGCCCAGGATGAACGTGTGAATCTGCTCGCCGATCCCGGATTTGAAAAGCTGTTTGGTCTGAACTCTGGCTTTGCCAGCCCCGGCGCCGCCTGGGGATATACCCAAGTCGAATCGGCTGGCTGCGTCGAATGGACATGGAGCGGGGGAACAATGGGTATCACGAATCCCAGTACGGGATTTTACGTCAAAGGAGTTCCCGAAGGTCACCTCGTCGCCTACGTCTGGGGCGGGGAGGTTTCCCAGGTTGTCGACGTCGTGCTGGAAGCCAACACCCGGTATGAACTGAGCGTATGGGCGGGGTATCGTGAGCAGTCGGGCGTTAACTCATTCGGCGGCGGTTTGCTGCAACTGTGGGCGGGCGATACACTGCTGGATGAAAAAGCACTGACCGTTCCGGAACGAGGCTATTTTGCCCTGACCGATTTGACCTACGACACAACGGGGTTCGGCATTTCCGATCTGCCGGCAGGGAATCTGAAAGTCGTCCTGGTCTCTCACGGCATCGCCGGCGGCGTCGCCTGCACGGACTTCGACAACGTGAAGCTGTTGGCCACCCCCGTTCCCGAACCGGCGACGATGGCCCTGCTGGCGCTGGGCGGACTGGCGATGCTGCGGCGGCGGAAAGCCGCGTAAGGCGCCGTTTTTCACCGCCACGATTTTATCACCGCGCACTCGAAAAACGTATATAATGCACCCTGCGGTGAAAACGAATGAGCATCAGCCAGAAACATCACGTGGATTCGTTGAGGTTTTTCCTCTTCGACCGGGCGTTGCACCCGGAACTGTTTGAGATCGTTCACGGGCGGTCGATCGTCAAGAGCGGCTACGAAGCCCGCATCTGGGTGACGGGGTGCTCGCACGTGATCGGGTTTCACCGGGAGCGGTCGTCGCTGACGCAGGTGGTCGCCGACGCCCGGCTGGAGTTGCCCCAGCGAGGCCGCCTGCTGGATTTGCCCTTCCGAGGCGAGAAGGGGCACGACACGCTCCGGGCGGACGGCATTCGTTACATGATGAATTTCCAGGTCGAGTCGATGAGCCAGGCCGTCTATTCGCGAACGCATCACGACCTGGCCCGCGCGGGCACCCGCCGCGGACTGTTCGTCCCGTTCCCCGCCTGGATGTTCCACGGCCTGACGCCGTTTTCCTTCCTCGACTACGACGCCAAACCCAACGAACTCCATCTCTTCGCCTTCCACGCCTTCCCCGACAAGCAAACGGTGGTGAAAAGTCAGTCGATCTTCGAACTCGCGTGATGTGGCACCAAATCACAAAAAGCCCTTGCTCATCGCACAACGAGGGCTAGCCAAATTCTACATCGCGGCTACAATATCGGTTGAGGTGTCGCAATGAACAAACTCGCGGAGCAGGAGCGGATCGTGTCGATCACGCAGCAGATGGGGCGCTGGGCCGACCCGACGCTACGGGCGTTTCATTGCCCGTCGGACGCGTGGAAACCGGCGATCAACGTGTACGAGAACGAGGACGGTTACACCGTGGTGGCGGAATTGGCCGGCGTGGACCCTGGGCAGATTGACCTGCGCGTCGAACGCGGAGCGCTGACCATTGCCGGCCGCCGGCAGACGCCGACCCTGCCCCGCGGAAAAAAACCGGCCCGGTTCATCATGATGGAAATCGACCACGGCGGTTTCTGCCGGACGCTCAAACTGCCCAACGACGCCGATGTCGACAACATCACCGCCTCCTACGGCGGCGGATATCTTTGGGTGAGATTGCCCCGGAAAAGCCAGTAGCCAGTAGCCAATAGGAGCACAGCGACAAGTGACAAGCGACAAGCGACAAGAGAAGGCAGCGCCGTCCGTACTTCGCGTTCTCGCGCCGTGCGAACGTTTTGAGCGACAAAATTTTCCTGCTCTTGTCACTTGTCGCTTGTCACTGTGCTCCCAGCGTAACGGAATACATCTATGACGGACGACCCAAAAATCACAAACGAACCAAAACCCACCATCGTTCCCGATGACATGCCGGAAATTGTCATCACGCCCGGACAGGGCGACGGCGGCGACGCTGCGCCGGACATTCCCGCCGAGGCGGCCATTCTCCCCGTGCGAAACATGGTGATCTACCCCGGAACCGTCCTGCCGCTGCACATCGGACGCGAAAAAAGCCGGCGGCTTCTGGGCGGCGTTCTGCCCGACCAGAAAGTCATCGTCTCGGTCTGCCAACGCAAGCCCGAAACCGAAGACCCCCAGCCCGACGACCTCCACAACGTCGGCACCGCCGTCATCGTGCTCAAACTGCTCAAGCTAGAGGACGACAACCAGAGCATCATCGTCCACGGCCGGGCGCGCGTGCGGATCGAGGAATACATCCAACGCGAACCGTACATGATCGCCAAAATCCGTGTGCTGGAGGAATCCTTCTCCGAATCCACCCAGACGCAGGCCCTCATCCTCACCGCCCGCAACACGGCCCGGAGGGTCATCGAACTCTCGCCCAACATCCCCGACGAAGCCGTCATGGTCCTCAACAACATCGACTCGCCGAACATGCTCACTGATTTTCTCGCCTCCAACCTGCCGCTCGAAACGCCGATCAAGCAGCAACTGCTCGAGGAACTCGACGTCAGCGCCCGGCTGCGGCTGCTGGTGATCGAATTGCAACGCCAACTGGAGGTGCTCGAACTCGGCCAGAAAATCCAGACGCAGGTCAAGGCCAACATCGACAAAGGACAGCGCGAATACTTCCTCCAGGAACAGATGAAGGCCATTCAGAAAGAACTCGGCCAGGGCGACGAACGCCAGACCGAGGTGACCGAACTTCGCGAAAAAATCGACGCCGCCTCCATGCCCGACGTCGTGAAAAAAGAAGCCCTCCGCGAACTCGACCGCATGGCCAAGGTCCCCCAGGCGTCGCCGGAGTACTCCGTCATCCGCACCTACATGGACGTGATGACCGAACTGCCCTGGAGCAAATCCACCGAGGACAAACTCGACGTCAACCGGGCGGCCAAAATTCTCGACCGCGACCACTACGACCTCGAAAAAGTCAAACGCCGAATCCTCGAATTTCTCGCCGTCCGCAAACTCGCCCCCCACAGCCGCGGACCGATCCTCTGCTTCGTCGGACCGCCGGGCGTCGGAAAAACCTCGCTGGGGCAGTCGATCGCCCGGGCGATGGGCCGCAAATTCATCCGAATGTCCCTCGGCGGACTGCACGACGAAGCCGAACTCCGAGGCCACCGGCGAACATACATCGGCGCCATGCCAGGCAGGATTGTGCAGGAACTTCGCAAGGCCGGCACGAACAATCCGGTGTTCATGCTCGACGAACTGGACAAGGTGGGCAACGATTTCCGCGGCGACCCGACCTCGGCGCTGCTGGAGGTGCTCGACCCCGCCCAGAACTCCACGTTCCAGGACAACTACCTCAACGCGCCGTTCGACCTCTCCCGCGTGCTGTTCATCGCGACGGCCAATTACATGGCCCCGGTTCCGCCGGCGCTGCGGGACCGAATGGAGGTCATCGAACTGCCCGGCTACACGAAGCTGGAAAAGCTCCGCATCGCGACGAAATATCTCGTGGGCAGGCAACTGGAGCAGAACGGCCTTCTGGCGTCGCGGGTGAAGTGGACCGAGGCCGCGTTGAGCCTGACGATTGACCAGTACACCCGCGAAGCCGGCGTGCGCGAGCTGGAGCGGCAGATCGGAACGGTTTGTCGCGGGATCGCCGCCCTGGTGGCCGCGGGCAAGGTCCGGCGGCGCACCGTCACGCCGGCCGTGGTGGCGAAGTTCCTCGGACCCCGCAAGTACGAAAGCGAGTTGGCGTTGCGGACCTCGACACCGGGCGTGGCCACGGGGCTGGCGTTTACGCCCACCGGCGGCGAGATCATTTTCGTCGAGGCGACGGCCTATCCGGGCAAGGGAAACCTCACGCTCACCGGGCAAATCGGCGACGTGATGAAGGAGTCCGCCATTACCGCCTTCAGCCTGCTGAAGAGCCGGGCGACAATCTACGGCCTGGACCCCGAGGCCATCGGCAAGCAGGACGTTCACGTCCACGTCCCCGCCGGCGCGGTCCCCAAGGACGGCCCGTCGGCCGGTGTCGCCATGGCCACCGCCCTGGCCAGCCTGCTCACCGGCAAAACCGTGCGACCCGACGTGGCCATGACCGGCGAGATCACCCTGCGAGGCCTGGTGCTGCCCATCGGCGGCGTAAAGGAAAAAGTCCTCGCCGCCAAGAGCGCCGGCATCCGCACCGTCGTCCTGCCCGCCCGGAACAAAAAAGACCTCCCCGACGTCCCCCCCGAAGCCAAAAAAGACATGCAGTTCATCTTCGCCAAACAAATCGACGAGGTCTTCGCAACAGCGCTGGGATGGAAAGTCGACAGCAAAATCGCACCGCCCGTTCGAGGGAATCGAAGTAGCCAATAGCCAACAGCCAGTAGCCAACAGGTATGGCAGTGTCTGTCACATGGAAGCGGTTGTCAGTTGTAATTCGAAACACAAAATCTGCAATCTTGAACAAATTACGAGTCGCATTGTTGGTGTGTAATTTCGGCGTTGAATACGAACAGATCGGGCCTCCCCGGCCTCGCGCGAAAGTGCCGGCACAAAGCCGCGGAGCGGCGTCCAGTATAGCCCAGGGCGAGCGGTACTCCGCGAGCCCTGGGATCGTGGTTCTTTTCTTCTCGTATAATCGTTCGCACGCGCCACGGGCCGGGGTCAAGCACGTGTTGTGTACGGCATCCAACAACACGCCATTTCGAAAGCGGGTGTCGTGGGCCGCCGTGTTCGAACGA
>Ga0123353_10001211_pt1 | contig 31592 bp, 29 predicted proteins | sample TergutLab28metaG_3_FD_92763 | JGI IMG/M metagenome (GOLD analysis project Ga0123353, IMG submission 92763) | Labiotermes labralis P3 segment gut microbial communities from Petit-Saut dam, French Guiana - Lab288 P3 | ecosystem: Host-associated > Arthropoda: Insects > Digestive system > Gut ...
AGCATCGTGGTGGGCATGATCCTGGGCATCTCCATCCGGGACGCCTACGTCATCGGCATCATCGGCACCGTGATCGGCTACCTGATCATGCCCCTCAACGCCATGATCACGGACAACCTGGGCGTGCTGCCGAAAAAGGTGATGCGCACGATCCACATCGCCTCCCTGGCACTACTGGCGGCATGTGTGGTGCTCTGGGTTCTCCCTTCCACGGGCCTGGACGGCATAGTGCGTGACTTCCCCAAGCATCTGGCGCTGAAGATCGCCTGCACAATTTTGGGGCTCTACCTCTCGATTTACACGCTCAAGCTCTTTGCGAAGAAATACGGCAAGTTCAAGCCGTTCATGATGCTCTACGGCCTGCCGGCGCTGGTGTTCGCCACCATCCTGGTATTCCTGCCATATAAGGAGATGCGCTACCCCGCCAAGCTCCTGCTGGTGCACCTGATCACCAATTTGATCGGCACGTTCAGCGGGCCCTACGGCGGCAACGTGGAGCGCATGCAGGCCCTGCTGACCCCCAACCCCCAGGAGCGCATAAGGGTATATTCCATCGCGCCGCTGGCACTGGGGCTCATGCGCTCGCTCTTCGGCATGTTCTTCCCCGTGCTGGCGAATCTCACCGGCGGCCAGCTGAACATCGTCAGCTACCGGTGGATTATTCCCGCCTTCGGTACGCTGGGGCTGCTGCAGGGGCTGCTGGTGATCAAAGCGAGGGAACGCATCATACAGGCGGCCGAGCACAAGCCCAAGGTGGATATCCTCAAGGCGGCAAAAAGCGTCTTTGCCAACAAATATCTGTGGATACGCAACATATCGGGCCTGTTCGGCGGCATAGGGCAGATGTTCCAGGCCTCGCTGGGGTGGATACTCATCTTCGGCGGCAACCGCATGGAGTGGATCACGGGGATCATGCTCAATCTCTCCTACATCACCACAACGCCGGGGAACCTTACCGCGCCCTTCTTCAACAAGCGCTTCTCCAAGCGGCAGTCCACGCTGATCCTCAAGAGCATCGTGCTGCTGTTCCAGATGGGCTACCTCGGCATCATCTTCGTGCAGAGCGACAGCATGAAGATCGTCGTCTTCATGATCTTCAGCTTGATCTCGTCCTATTTTAACTCCATCCACGGGCCAATCCTGGCCTCCACCCTGCCGGATATCTGGGACTACCAGCAGTGGAAGAGCGGCGAGCGCCTGGAGGCCTCCACGGATCTGTTCGGATACGTCACCACCCCCCTGGCCATGGTGCTGGGCTTCCTGGGACCCTTCCTGATGAAATCCGTGGGCCTGGTGAGCGATTGGGACGTCATGTACGACAACGACATACGCAACCAGGTGATCATGTTGCACATCGTGGTATCCCTGTTCGGCACGATGATGCAGGCACTGCCCTTCATCTTCTACGACCTGTCGCCGGCCAAGCACAAAAAGATCATCGATGACCTCAACCGGCGCGCGGAAGAAGAGAGAGAGGAGGTGGCGGAGGGATGAAAAAAATATTTCTATTGCCAGCCCCCCGCGACGCCAGCGTCTCCTGCGGGAGCCGCTTCAACGTCGCTGCCCCCCTACAGGGGGCTCCTGACGGCGTCCGACAGGTTGCGGCAGCCGTCAGAATCCCCCCTGTAGGGGGGAGGTTGCGAAGCAACCAGGGGGGTTTTAAACGTAATGCGTTTATACTGCTGCTTCTGACCTTGATGCTCCTGGCCTTCGCCTCCTGCGGCCGCGAGAAACACGGCAATTTCGAGTTCCTCTATCAGGAGGAGACCGACAGCTATACCCTCATCTACTACACCGACAGCGCCGCCGTGAGCGAATTGGTCATCCCCGATACCTTCAAAGATAAACCGGTCATCGCCATCGGCCAGCTGGCTATCGGTTCCTGCGATACCCTCGAGAAAATCGTCATCGGCAAAAACATACAGGAAATAGACAAGTGGGGCATCGTGGACTGCCGCTATCTGAAGGTCATCGAGGTGGATGAGGAGAACGAGCACTTCACGTCCCTGGACGGCGTACTGTACTCAAAGGACATGACCAAAATCATCACCTACCCCAACGCCCACACGGCCGAATACGCCCAGGACGGCAAGCTGCTGAAACCCGCCAGCTACACCGTGGCCCCGGGTACGAATATCATCGGCCACTGCGCGTTTTACAAGTGCTACGGCCTGGAGAAAGTAATTCTCCCGGACAGCGTGGAGGAGATCGAGGACCGGGCCTTCCACAAGTGCGAGGGAATGACGGAGATCAATTTCCCCGAGGGCCTGCACACCATCGGCAAGGACGCGTTCCTCGCCTGCAGGGGCCTGGAGGAGGTCACGCTGCCCTCCACCATCCGGGTCTTGGGGGAATACGTGTTCTACAACGCGGACAACATCAAGACCCTGCGTATCCTGACTTCGCAGGAAAACGTTACACTGGGAAACAAATGGTATCCCACTTCGGCGGGGCGGGATATCTCGGTGGAAATCATCTGGGGCGAGTAAGTGCTACTCTCAGCCGCCCGCAAGATAAAAACGAATATGGTTTTGTGCAGTGGCTTGGAAAGCCACCCCTACAGCTGCGTACATAAAAGGAGCTCAATTTATGCCACTCACCCTGCGCAAAAAAGCCGAACTCTTCGAGCACGACCTGTTCTCCAGGTTCTCTCTGGAAGGCCAAATCCTCTGCAAGCTGAAAAACCCCACCCCCGACAGCCCTTTCGTCAGCTACAACATGCCCGACGACGCCTACATGACGGGCATGATGGCCGCTGTCTTCTCTTTCAAGTATGCCGTCACCGGGGACCCGAAAGATAAGCGGACGGTCTCCCTGCTGCTGCGCGGGCTGGACAGGCTCTGCCGTGTCAGCGGCAAGAAAGGCCTGCTTGCCAGGGCCTGGTGGCCCCTCGACAATCCCAATTTCATGGAGGGCGGGCACGACTGGCGCATTAACGAGGAGGAGGGCATCCGCTGGAACGGCGACGTATCCACCGACCAGATGGACGGCGTGTTCTTCGGGTTCTGCTATGCCTACAAGCTGGCCGCCGACGAAGCCGATAAGGCCCTCATCGCCCGCTGCGTATCAGAGCTGATGGACGCGCTCATCGAGAACGGGCTGCGCATCATCGATTCCGACGGCGAAATGACTGTATGGGGCAACTACACGGTGGAGCATCTCATCGCTGGGGAGCACCTCCACGGGCTGCTGCTCCTGCAGCATTTGAAGATCGCCGAATACGTCACGGGGGACGCGAAATACGGCGCGCTGTATCGTGAAATCGCCTTGGAGGACCAGCTGGCGGGCTACACCCCGGCGGCGTGGCTCCCGGTGCCGCCGCCCTTCTCCAACCACAGCGACAACGTCATGCACATCATGGAACTGCTGCCCCTGCTGGAGTTGGAGAAGGACCCCGCGCTCCATGCCATCTATCTGCAGGGCATGCGCGTGCTGTCCCGGGGCTACAGCGGGGAGGACATCACCCTGCCAAACGGCATGACGCCCTATGAGCTCATGGAACACCGCTTCCGAACCGCCGACATCGGCATACCTGACGCGATGAAGGACTTCGCCGTCAACGCCGTCAAGGGCTTCTGGGCGGGGGACCCCATCAAGCACGGCATACGCGTTACCGGCACGCCGATCTACAATTTTGCCTTCATGAAGCACTTCGGCGAAAACGAGGACGGCGTCCCCGTTACTGCGATCGAAACCCTCCGGCTTTTCCCATTGCGCACGAAAATGAATCCTGATACAATAGAGAAGTACGAAAAGCAGTTCGATTTCACCTACGACCCCACCCCGCGCTCGCCCGAACCGGAGGAGGAGATGCCCATTCCCGTCGACCGCCGCAGGAAGGACTGGTCCGCCTGGGTGCAAAACCCCTACACTGAGCCGTGGGACGGCAAGCCCGATGATGAGGTGTGGGAGTTCAACGGGCACGACTATCTCTTCGGCTACTGGCTGGGGCGCATGTATGGGTATGTGGGCGAGGATGAATGATTCCGCCAATGGCGGATGCGGGCAACTTGCGATATTCGCCATTGGCGAAACACTCGTAGGGCGAGCCATCGGCCCGCCGCGGCATAACAATCAGACGAAAGGATTTTTAATCATGTTCGACCAAATCTCTGCCTGGTGCACATCCGCATTGTGCTGGCTGATTAGCGGGCTTTCGCTGCTTTTGCCCATGGGGCGGTGGCTGCCGCAGGGCGCTGTCAGCGAAGAGCTGTTCAATCGTTACCGCATCGTCTACACTTCCCAGGTGCCCGTGGCCGGCGATATCACCTATTACGTGGGCGGCCGGAAAATGACCGAGAAATTCTATCTGGAGCCCGCAACGGCGCCCACGGAATTCACTAGCTTTATCGATGGCTTCCTGGATGGCAGGCTGGCGCGGCGGAACTGGATTGGGATGAGCTTGTCCGCCACCACGGATGAGCTCAAGATAGAGAGCACCGTGCTGGAACGGGTGCAGCCCCCCAAAAATGCGCGCATAGAGATTGAGGACGCCTTTTGCCGCGTGGGCGCGGACCTGCGCTGGGGCGGGGCCCTCGATAGCTTCGTCTGGAAGGCCGCGCCTGCGGGCTATGGCAACCTGTTCAACCGCTGCGACGCGGGGCGTTTGGTGCAGCAATCGTATTACGGCACCAGCGATCCGCCCTATGTGATGGGGAATTTCATGGACACCCCCTGGCCCTACAACCCCGTGCAGGGCGGCGACGTGCAGGAGAACTGCTCGAAGCTGGTGGACTACGAACTGCGCGAGGGTCAGATTTATGTGAAATGCCTGCCCCAGGAGTGGGGGAAGGACAACGTGCCCTCGCTGTCCTACATGGAGAACATCTACACCCTGAAGGATGGCGTACTCACCGTTGACAATCGTTTTGTGGATTTCAGCGGCTACACCCACGTGAGCCGCCACCAGGAGATGCCCGCGTTTTATGTGGTCAGCGCCCTGGGGACCTTCAGCTACTACAACGGCGACGCCCCCTGGACGGGCGCCCCCCTCACTCAGGTGAGCGACCTGCCCTTCTGGGGCGAAGCGGAGAACGTCTCTCGGTGCTATACGGACATCGTGCCCGGCAACACGGAGACCTGGTGCGCGTGGACGGCGGGCGCGCAGCCGGAGGCCTTCGGTATGGGGCTGTTCAATCCCGAGGCGGAGATTCTGCTGGCCGGGCGCTATGGCAACGCCGTCTCTACCGACGCCAACCATGCGTCGACCAACTACGTGGCCCCGCTGCGCACGCTGGAGCTTGTATCTTTCCAGCCCCTGGAATACAGCTACTACATCACCGCGGGCAGCCTCGCGCAGATACGGGAGGCCATGCGGACCATCGCCGCCGCCTGACCCTGGAGGGGCAACATGACAAACACACTTAAGAAAATCCTGCTTTTCGCGCTGATAGGCTGCTTCGTCGCGGGCAGCCTGTCGCTGATCCTTTGGCAGAGCCTGCGCACCACCACGCTGAGCATACAATACACGGCGGCGGCTGACGGGCTGGCCCTGAAGAAATACAACGGTACTTCAGAAGATACGTGCCTTGCGATCCCCGATACAGCCCTGGACGGCAATGGCGCCGAACGGCCCGTGGTGGAACTGGTGGAGTTCTCGGTCTCCAACGCGGGCTACCTGGAGGAGCTCTACATCGGCGCGAACGTAAAGACGATACACCCCTGGGCCGTCACCAACTGCGAACAGCTGCGCTCGGTTGAGGTTGACCCGGCGAATGAAAATTTTACAAGCGTGGACGGCGTCCTGTATAGCCATGATATGACCAGGCTGGTGCTGTTCCCCAACATGAACCCGCAAAACGAACGCTTCGAGATCCCTGACGGCGTCACCGTGATAGGCGAAAACGCGTTTTATAGGTGCAGGAGCCTTCAGGAGATAATTTTCCCCCCAAGCCTGCAGGTGTTGGAGGAGAAAGCCCTCTTTCGCTGCGTGGGCCTGAAGACGCTCCAGCTGCCGGAGGGCCTGGAGGTCATAGGCGTGGACGCCTTCGCCTTCTGCGACGGGCTGGAGGGCGATATCTATATCCCGGCCTCGTGCCTTGAGGTCAGGGACTACGCATTTTCCAGCAAGAACAGCAAGATCAACAGGATCTACATTCTGGCCGATGAGGACAAAATTGCGCTCGCGCGGGACTGGCTCCCATTGAAGGAGAAAAGGGCCACGGCAAAAGTTGAATATGAGTTCGTGGGGGGTGCGCAATGAATAAAGCGAAACGCTGGCTTACAAGCTTCGTCGGGGACCTGAAGACCTATTGGAACAACCCCAAGCCGGGCAACTATGTCAGTAACAAGGAGTTCGTGACCTTCGGCCTGGGCTGGGGCGCCAGCGATTCCGCCGACAGCGTGATCGGCAACGTCTCGTTTACGGCCTCCTGCTTTCTGGTGGGGTCGATCTACGGCATCAGCTTCCAGGATATCTTCATGATCGGCGTGGTCGGCCTGCCCTTCGGCTATCTTTGGAACCCTCTCAATATGGTGATCACCGATAACCTCGGCCGCCCGCCCCGGCGCACCATGCGCTTCATCAGCGCCGTTTTGCTGGTGTGCATGGCCGTGGGCGCGGCGCTGTTTTTCGTCCCGCAGGCGCGCTTCGAGCGCATCGTGCCGGGGCTTCCGCAGCTTCTCGGCGTGATCCTGGTGGTTACCCCACTGTCGATCTTCTACAGGACGATGGTCCTTCGCTGGCTTTCCCCCCGTTTTGGAAAGTTCAGCCCCTGGATCGTGATCGGCGTCATCCCCACGATCGCCATATTGCTGCTGATGGTCTACCTGCCCTTTGAGCAGATCCCCTACCACAACCGGCTCTGGACGATATACCTGCTCTTCCAGCTCTACGGGATATTCAACGGATTCACCAAGCAGGTGCAGAATCTCACGAACGTGATCTCCCCCGATACCCACGAGCGCCTGCGGCTTATGTCCTACGGCGTGTTCATCTCGGGCATCCCCTCGGGTATCGTCGGTGCGGTATTCCCCATGATCGCTATGTATACCGGCGGGCTGAACAACATCAAAACCTTCCGTATCGTGATACCGGCGGCGCTCATACTCCTCGCCCCCTTTACCCTCCTGCTGGCATTTAACGTGAAGGAGAGGGTCATCCTGGAGCAGGACCACAGGCCGGGCGTCAATATGCTGGATGGCTTTAAAGAAGTCCTGAAAAACAAGTACAACTGGATACACAACCTGTACCAGCTGTTCAGGGACCTGGAAAAAGGCGTGATCAACATCGCGAATATTATTTTTATTTACATGCTGCGCCAGGACTGGATGGTGGGCATCTACGCCACGATTTTGAACACCGCGGCCAATCCCGGGAAGATTCTCGCGCCCATACTCGTGAAAAAATTCGGCAAAACCCCGATCTTTTTCGCCGGACGCATCGTCGCGGTTTTGCAGCTCATCGCCGGGTATTACGCGATCTCCACCGGGAATGTCTGGCTCTTCTTTATCCTCTCCTATATAGGAAATATTTTCAACAGCGCCAGCATCATGGTCAGGCGCGCCATGCAGGCGGACGTCTGGGACTACCAGCAGTGGATGAGCGGTGAGCGCCTGGACGGCTGCATGGGCATCTTCGGCATGCTCTTCGCGCCGCTGACCACACTGGTCACGATGGCGGTGCCCACCGTCTACGCCGCCATCGGTTTTACTTCCGACTGGGACGTCCTCTTCAGCGATGTCTACCGCAACAAGATATTCCTCGCCTCGCTCACATTGGGCCTGATCGCGACTGTTCTATCCATCATACCCTTCATCTTCTACGATCTGACGGAGGAGAGGCACGCAAAGGTCATCGAGGACCTGAAACAGCGAAAAAAAGAGAAAGAAGAAAAAGCAATCACGACAGTATAAGGGAGAAAACGAGCATGAACATCTTCTCAATGGCCGCCATTTGGCTGCTGGACCTGTGCTTTACAGTCAGTTGCCTGTTCATCCCCGTCGCCAGGGCGGATAACACCAGTCTGCAAGACGCGGGCGAGGCTTTTTTTCCCATGGGCCTAAGCGAAACGGTCGTCGTGGTCGATCCCGCGGGCTGGAGCCGGGACGACTACAACGTGCTGGTCTGCCTGCAAGGGGTCGCCGCACGGGACGGCACGGCGGATATCTATCTCTACGAGGGATACTATAAGAACTACCTGGAGGCCTACGAAGCGGCCAATCCGGGGCAGGCCTTCGAGGCCTTCGCCGGCACTGTGTGGGACCTGGTTGCCCATTTTGCCCCAGAGATTCCGGAGCGTGGCTATGTGGCCTATAACCCGCCCGGTGAGGACAACAACCCGGGCATCAATATGGCCGCCACAATTGCCGCTGCCGAGGGCTGGCTGGGCATACCCGCTGGCAGCGAGGCAAAGGCCGAGGCCGCGGGGCTCGTCCTCAAGCGCGATTTGCGGGAGATGACGGGCAGCTATGCCGAACAGCAGCACGCCATCTTTGCTGAGTACAAAGATAAACTCAGCAAAGACGTGATCGTTCACCAGCCGCCGGGCAACGCGCGCCTGCGGGACTGGGCCATCGCGCAGCGGGCCTTCTGTTTTTACGGCAACCACAGCGAGAACGCAGCGGAGTACGCCCGGGAGCAACGGCTCTACCGGGAGGTTTTCACCCACGCCAGGCCGAATGCCAGCGTATTCGGCGTGTGGGGACCGGCGGGGGAGATCCCCTTTGTACGCAAACTCAGCCGGGCCGGGCTGCACATCCTCCCGGCGGACCACCTGGTCAACGGCAGTGTGCTGATGGGTTTTGATGCAACAGATTCCCTCAAGCAGCCCTATGTGAACCGGGAGATTATGGCCGAGCCGAATAAGCACTACACCGCGCTGATGCTCAGCGACGGCGACAACCTGCAGTGGCTGGTGGGCGGCGCGTTCTACAGGGGCTTTATCGCCGATTGTATTCAGTCCGGCGGCGGCTTCCCCCTGAGTTTCACCTACGGCCCGCTGATGGCGGAGTTGTTCCCCTTCGTCGCCCAGCTGCACTACGGGATGCTCCAGCCCGGCATGCAGGTGATCTGTGGGGTCTCCGGGCTGGGCTACACCAACATGACCATCGCGCCTGCCTCCATCCGCAAGGACTACGCCCGCCTGACAGCCCAGGCCATGCAAAAGGCCGATCTCCACGTGATGCAGCTGCTGGACGACGTGAGCATTCCCATTCCCGGCGTCGGCCTGCGCATGCCCTTCCTCGATGTGAGAGCCAAACGGATCGCCGGGGCTTTCGCGGCGCGGGAGGAGATAGCGGGTGGCATTTGGTACATGGATCCGGATAAATACGAGAGCGGCAGCGATAAATTTTACAACGCGAACGGCAAGGCCTGGGCCTGCAACCGCCTGTCCTTCTGGAGTCCGGATAACTCCCCCGACACCGTGACGCCCGAATGGATACAGTCCATCGCCGATACGATCAACGCCTGGCCGCGTGACCCCAGCCGGCCGGCGGGCTATTCCGTGGTCAACCTGCACCCCTGGTCCGTCAGCTACGCGGATGTGCAGGCGCTGGTTGCGCTGCTGGACGCGGACATTGTGCTGCTTTCGGCGGAGGAACTGCTGGCGCTTATGGTGAAAGAACTGCTATAGCACAGCACGCTTCGCTTTTAAAAAAACGCTTGACAAATAGTTGAGCTTGGATTATAATAACGTATGCTACGCATTCGTTTCAACGCACGTTGTACATACGTAGCATATGCTGCACCTTTAGCTCAGTTGGTAGAGCACCTGACTCTTAATCAGGGTGTCCAGGGTTCGAGTCCCTGAAGGTGTACCATTCCAGCATTAAACAAAGCCCCCAAGAATACTTTTATCTTGGGGGCTTTGCCATTTCGGGCAGGCTGTGATACCTATAAGCAACAAAATAGTAAAGAGTGGTTGAGCTTAACAGCTTGACCGCTCTTTTTTTGTGTTCAATCATCTGTCTCCATTTGGAATGGCTCTGCATTAACAGCATTTTGAAGAAGGTCATCAAACCATTTTTCTTTGCTTTTACGCTTATTGAACTTAAAACAGCATTCGTTCAAATAAAGGTTAAGATGCTCTTTCTTGTAAGGGCACTGCTGAGTGTCAAATAGTTTTTTCCTCTTTAGAATCGAAACGGCTGAATTCACTGGTTGTAAAAGACTACTGTCTTGAGTTCTTACGATTTCTATAGCGTAGTCATTGTCGATCGTTCTAATCCTACCTACGCTTCTTACGCCTCTGTTGATCACGATTATGCTCTTTTTTCTAATATTGTTTTTTATGAAACTTTCTAAGCCCAATCCATAATTTATGCGAATTCTGCCAAGCCGCTTATCCTTTTTTAATTCCACGGCAATCAACACATCTCTATATGACACCCTTGGGAGAGGATAGTCGTCAATTATAACCATTCCAGCCAATTTATCTTCTTCGGGATGAACCATTACCCATCTCAGCTTATGCGCCATTGCCAATGCCGTTCGATTGCTTCCCAACCCTAATTTTCTTTGAAGTTCAGTCACGCTAGTTCCTTGTGTCTGAGAAGTAATATACCATATGGCCCGAAACCAAAGGTTCAGCGGTAGGTGTGACCTGTGAAATAATGTTCCGGCTATTACAGTGGTTTGGTAGCTACATTTGCGACATTTGTACTTGAATTCTTCTACGTCCCATTTCTTGTCATGACGGCATCGTGGACAACGATACCCGTCCGGCCAACGCAGTTTAAATAGATAATCAAGGCACTGTTCTTCAGTGCCAAAATTTTTTTCAAACGCTTGTAAACCCATAGAATTTTCTTCATTCATGCATTGATTATACCATGCCAAGAATGGTTCGTCAAGTACATTGTTCAAATAGCAATTCGATTATATATACCTGCCAGCCGAAGAATTTTGGTTGAGTAAAAGGCTTAAGCGAGGTATATAACATGACAGAATTTACCATCAGCACAGACCAAGCCCGGCAGTTCGCCCTAGACATTTTTGATGTCCTGATTCAAGACATCAAAGCGCAGGAAGCAAAAGAGCACGAGGACGCAAGGAAGGACGGTGAAGCAGCATGAACAAAATCACTGTCCATCAAAGACCGAACACTCGCGGTCAGGCTACTCAAGCTGCAGGATTTACAAAAAAGTTTGTAATCCATCCCGGCGATACGGAAACGCTTGCACAGGCAGTTGAATTTGACAATTGTCCTGCTCAGTACTTAGACGGGTACAGGCTAGGCAAAAACTTTCAAATCGCAAACTGTGTCCTTGCCGACATCGACAACAACCAAACCGATAATCCTAACGACTGGATAACCCCTGAGCGTGTTGCGGCAGAGTTGCCGGGGGTGGTGTTCTACTACTATCCAAGCAGAAACCACATGAGGGAAAAGGAAGGAAAGGCTCCTCGACCCAAATTCCACTTAATCTTTCCCATTCGCGAAGCCAAGGACGCAAATGAATACACAGGCATAATGAGGTGGCTCATTGGAGCATTCCCTGTACTGCATTTCGACAAGGGTGTCAAAGGCCCTGCGCAACTGAACTTTGGCGTTGAGAATGCGCAAGTGACTTATGTTAGCGGTGAGATGAACTTGTCGGAGCTTATGGAGAAGCGCCAGCCTGCTGCAGTGAAAACAATGAAGGCCACCACTGACGGCATAATTCCCGAAGGGCAACGCTACTCCACGTTGATTAGTTACGCCGCAACCGTGCTTATAAGATGGGGAGACACAGACGGTCAAGCGTATCGGGCTTTTTTAGAGAAGGCTGCAAAATGTTCTCCACCGCTGGAGAGCAACGAGGTTGACCGCATATGGAAAAGTGCATTATCGCTCTATAAAAATACGATACAGCCAAAACCAGAGTATATTCCTCCAGAATATTTTAGACCGCAAAGCAAATGGCCGTTGCCAGTGGTTGACCAAAAAGCAATTACAGCGTTATATAAGAGCGACCCAGTATCACGGCGTTTTCGTATCCCCGATGCTCGGCTGTTGCTAAAGGCTTTTGGTCTAACCATCAGGATGAATGAAATGAACAAACGTGTCGAAATAAAAGGGCTTCCCAAAGAATACAGTGGCGAGGATGAACATAATTTGCTTATAACACTAATCGCAGACGCGGCAAGCAAGTTGGCATATGACAGGAGGGCAACTAACGCTGTAGCTCACGAAAGTTTAGCTGTTTTAGCAAGCGAGAACCGATACCATCCTGTCGTTGAGTTGCTTGAGGCTGAGCAATGGGACGGAATCGACCGACTGACAGAAGTATATCGTATTATGGGACTTACAGATGGTTTTTATAAAACCCTTGTGAGGAAATGGGCTTTGCAAACCATCGCTGTGCTCTACAATACGGATAAAGAGAAACCCATAGCGGCACAAGGCGTTTTGGTCTTGCAAGGACCACAGGGTGTTGGGAAAACACAGTTATTTACTCATCTTGCGATTAAGGACCAGTTTTTCAAAGGCGGGGCTACACTGGACATGACAAACAAGGATAGCGTCATGTCGGCTACGAAAGTATGGATATGTGAATTAGGCGAGATTGACAGCACCACAAAAAAAGAGCAGTCAGCTCTGAAAGCGTTTCTAACAGAACAAACTGACCGATACCGAGAACCGTATGCGCGTTGTGAAGTGGTACGCCCACGCCGGACTTCTTTTTGCGGCACTGTGAACCCGAAAGGATATTTGCGGGATGAAACAGGCAATCGGCGTTACTGGACAATCCCTGTCGATAACATGGATGTTGAGCAGATTTTCAAGCATCCCCCCGAATGGTATACGCAGTTTTGGCGGCAGATGCTCGTGGGGTATTCACAGAATCCCAAAGGCCGTTTGTTGACCCGCGATGAAGAAGACAAGGTGAATGAGCGCAATAGCGAATACGAAGTGGAACTGTATGGTGAAGATGAATTCGTAACAACATTCAACACGGAGGCCAATATGTCCGAGTGGGGCTGGAAGACTGCCGCAGAGATAGCCCAAACACTTAACGAAAAATACAATGGGTTGAAAATATCAAGTGAATCCATTGGACGGCGGCTTATTCCCCGCATTGAAAAGCGGACAGGCAAAACCATTGAACGCAAAGCAGTAAGAGGGCGGCGGCTCATACAATGCCCGCCGATAACAACTGGTGAAATCCCATATGCTTCACCCAGAAAAGTTGTTGGCGATTATACGGTACCCGAAGCAACAACAGAGGGCGTAAATTTTTAAGGAGCTGTATTCAGGGGTGCAGGGTGCAAGTAAAAAAGCAAAAAACAAAAGCCAGTTTTTAAAATTTTAATATGGGAATTTGCTTGCACCAACTTGCACCCTGCACCCTGCACCCGCAGGAGGATACTAAAAGCCATTGAGTCTGTGCTGGCTTCAATGGCTTGCTTTATAATTGATATTGGTAATCCCCGACAGTGAGCCACAGCTTACCGTCCTTGTCTGGGCGCACAAGTGCAACATTAACTTGTTTCAGTTCCTTTATTTGCGAGAGTATGTTTACAAAGTCGTTCGCTGAAAAAATGCATTCATCCTCAAAGCAAGCGGGTTGGCCTGCGGTTGATGATTTGATTACCACCATTGCTAAAAATCCTCAATAAGTATTTTTGGTCATATCAAGATTAGGAAATTCCCGTGTTGCGCTTGCTATCTTTCGCTTATGTGGCTTCCTCCCAAAAAGTAAATTGCCGAAGCATTTGCTTGGGCTTGGCGTTCATTCCATCAAGGTGTGATGTGCTAGCTGCGTAATGCCTATGCTGACGGTTTCAACGTGGCTGCAAACCAGCGGGAAACGTGTGCCCTTACATTTATATAAAAGGTTTCGGGGAAAACATCATGGTTCTTCGTCCACGCCCAACAATATATTTACGGCTTGCTGAAGATTGGTCTTGGTGCGGTAGGCCATAATGACTTTTCTCTCTTGGTCATTCAGTTCATCGGGGGCCAGTCTAACATCAAGCAATTCACTTGGGGAAACATTCAACGCCGTGCATATATTCGCGATAATGTCCGCATCGGGGCGGTTGATGCCCTGCTCCCAATTGGAGACGCGGCTATTGCTAACGCCAATCAGTTCAGCCAATTCTTTTTGGCTCAATCCCCGATTCTCGCGGTATTTTCGGATTCGATTGCCAATCTCATATTTCATAGCCAGCACCTCCACCTTGATTATACACCTCTATTCTGTAAAATGCAACAAAAAATCAAGATAATCTAAAAAAATCTATTGACATTACAGTTATTCTGCCGTATAATATGATAAGCTACAGTTATTCTTGATTCAGGAGGGAAGCTATGAGCGTCTACGAAAAGGTTCGCGCCTACATTGATGATAATGGCTTAAAGCAAGTAGCCGTTGCGAAGAAATGCGGAATACCCAACGCCACGTTCAACGCAATCCTAAACGGCAAACGGACGTTGTATGCAGATGATTTGAGGGCAATTTGCTTGGCCTTGAATGTTAGCCCGGAAACATTTGTTGAATTAAAATCCGCACAGCAAGCGATTTAACAATAAAAATGAAAGCTAGGAGAACGACATGGATCAAAAGATGCAAGTTGAAGTATTAAAGCGGCTGGTGACCGCTGAAGAACTCATTGCAGGCTTTACGCAAGATTGGAAAAGGTTATCAAGAGAGCAATACCATCCTGCTCCACCCCCACCATTACGCAATGTGATCGAAAGAACCTACCCGGAAATTAAACCAACCAGGAAATTCAACTGGAAAGTGGCGTTTCTGCCCCTTGTTATAGCTATCGTTTTGTCATTCGTCTTGTCATTCGTCATAACGATGATGAATGGGTACATGATTTCGACACCGCTCGGCTTTTTAACTTTCCTTGCGATAATTTGGATTCCAGTTTACTATTTCGCTGTTCACAGAAAAAATCGAAAAGAAGAAGTCGAGCAAATTCGGAATTCAGCTGCATACAAAGGCCAGTGCGCCTTGGTAGACCAAGAATTCGACAGAATGCAAGCGGAGGCCGATGCGGTTTATTGGAGCCAGCAAAACGAATACGATACCGTGATATTGCCGAGATACCAACAGGAGCTAGCGGATTGGACGAAGCTGCATAACGAGCAAATTCAAACGATTGAAGATAATCTGAACACTCTGACAACGAATCTTGAAGACCTTTATGCGACATCAATGCTTGTTCCTTTGCCATACCGCAATATCGAGAGCCTCCAATACATATATGGTGTTATTTCTACTTCTGATTTCGACGTGAGGTACGCGATAGAGCTTTACGACAAAAAGCTGCAAAGGGATTTGGAGCAAGAGAGAATCTATGAGCAGCAGCAAGCGAACTATCTTGCGGACGAACAAAATTCCTTACAACAAGAACAAAATGAGATCGCTGCAAAAACAAGGCGCGACCAAAATATTGCGGCTAGTGTAGCTACGTATCAGCGTCATAAGACAAACAAGGCGCTAAAAGATATATCAAGAAGATAATGCGTTGCCATTCAGGGCGAAGCTCAAGTTGCTATTTCTTGAGCTTCGTTTTAATTTTCGATATAAACAAAAACACTTCATTTCGCTTATGATTTTTCGCAGAGCCAAATCAGCCGAAATCACCCGAAATAACACAAAAAATTTACCTTTCTAGTAAACAAAATCCTTTGCGCCCTTTGGTTTATATGTTATAATATAAAAAACGGTTGCAAGGGATGGTTGAAATGATTTACGGCTATGCGAGATGTTCCCTGAATGAGGGGATGCAGGACATCGGCAGACAAGTCAGAGAGCTGAAAGAAAAGGGCGCGACTAAAATTTTCACAGAATACATAAGCGGGATGAAAGAGAACCGTGCCGAGCTAACCGCGCTGCTTGATGTTGTGCGGTCTGGCGATACCATCATTGCCTTGGAGGTCAGTAGAATCACCCGCAGCACCAAGCAGCTATGCGATATTATCGAGCTTGCCAAGGCCAGAGGCATTAAGTTGGTCTTGGGAACCTTCGTAGTTGATTGTACATCCGAGCTTGACCCTATGACCGAGGGGATGCTAAAAATGATGGGCGTGTTCGCCGAACTGGAACGCAACATGATAAGCCAGCGCGTGAAGTCCGGCATGGCTAACGCTGCAGCTAAGGGCAAGGCCATTGGCAGACCCAAGACAACAGACGATGATATTCCGCAAGTGTTCCGCAAGCATTACCCGCAGTATAAAGTGGGTAAGCTGAACAAGGCTGAACTGGCGCGGGTGTGTGAGTTGAGTTACCCAACCGTGTTTAAGTATCTGAAAATTGTGGAGGGCTGAGCCATGATATATATTACTGGCGATACGCACATCCCCATTGACATCTCCAAACTGAACACAAAGAATTTCCCACAGCAGAAAGACCTAACGAAGAAAGATTATATCATCATCTGCGGGGACTTCGGCGGCGTGTGGGACGGCAGCGCAGCGGATAAGCACTGGCTGCAGTGGCTCAACGAAAAAAGTTTTACCACGCTTTTCGTTGACGGCAATCACGAGAACCATCCCATGCTCAACGGCTATGATGTCGTTACGTTCTGCGGAGGTAAGGCACATAGGGTTATGGGCAACGTGTATCACCTTATGCGTGGTCAAGTGTTTACCATTGATGGGATTAAGTTCTTCGCCATGGGCGGCACAGCTTCGCACGACAAACACCTTAGGCGCGAGGGCATTACTTGGTGGCCGGAGGAACTGCCGTCTGATGAAGAATGCCGCGAAGCCGTTTTGAATTTGCAAGCGCATGATAACACGGTAGATTACATTGTAACGCACTGTGCCGCTGATTCCGTCCAATGGGAAATCTCCGACCGTTACGAGAGCGACAACCTGACCGAGTTCCTCGAAGCGGTGAAGAACGAGGTTAGCTACAAGCGTTGGTACTTCGGGCATTATCATCTGGACGAGGACATTGACGATAGGCATACGTGCGTGTTTGATGGGATTGTTCAGGTAGGCGAAGCGGCAAAATAATTCGCTCTTGCCCTTTGGGAAATCTTATGGTATAATCAAGGTAACGGCGATAACCAAGGAGGTGCAGGGGCATGGCACTCAGTCAAACAGTCCGATATACCATTCGGGCATCCGAGCATTCGGGTGTTGATTTGGTGTTATGGTTACGCTATCTCAGTAAGTGGGTTGACCCTTCGGGAAATATCTTTTCAGAGCGTGACATAGCCCAGATCATGAAAGAGAAGCGAATCACACCATTTCAGAAAGTAATTCTATCGCGGGCAATTATACCGGGAACGCCGACCAATGAATTTGTTGTCAAGATGCGGCAACCCTATGACAACTCAAAAATCCTGGAAATGATAGAGAGGTTGAAAGCCGGTGGAGATGAATAGTTCGCATTCTCTCGATGACTTTGAAAAAGGGTTTCGACAGCTCGATGACCTGTTAGGCCGAAATCACCTTTCGCTGCGCATAATCTGTTGCGGCGGTTATCTGATACAACGGATGGGGTTTCGAGGCACATTGGATGTAGACGCGTTCTATGAGAAAAATGATGATATAGACTTACTTATAAAGAGGGTAGGCGCTCTTCTTGACCTGAATACCGATCACACAACTTGGCTCAATAGGGCTGTTTCCACTATGAGTGACTGGCCTGACGAAAAATTCTGTGAACGCCTTTTTTCGTTCGACAACCTGACAATAGACCAAGTAACAACCGAATTTCTGTTAGGGATGAAGCTACGCAGTACCAGAGACCGTGACGTAACCGATTCGGGGAACCTTATAGAGCATCTGAAAATTCTGGACCCAATAGAGCTTTACCATCATCTGAATAATATGTCGATTGATACGGGCATGTCATATATACTCACTGCCTTTTCGGAGATGTATGGAGAGGATTGGTTCAAGGAATACTATCCAGAGCACGAACAAGAGCTATTGGGAATTTTTAGGATGGATGATAAGAAGGGGCGAAGGTCGATATAGTTAAAGTGAATAGGCGGCGTAAGCTGCGAGATATATGGATGAACAAGGAGGATTAGAAAATATGGTGGCCGTCATTTACGCGAGATACAGCGACAGTAAACAGGACTACAATTCCATCATCGGGCAGTTACAAGTCTGCCACAAGTATGGCGAGGCCAACGGCTATACTGTATTGCGTGAGTACATAGACGAAGCGCAGTCAGGCAAGACGGACGATAGGGTGCAATTCAGAAAAATGCTCGCTGACAGTAAGAAGAAACAGTTCGACGCTGTTATCGTTTATACGCTTGATAGGTTTGGTCGGAATCTGCTGCAAGCCTTGAACAATGAGCGAAGCCTACAGGAGAATGGCGTTACTATACTATCCGCGACAGAACATACTGAAAATACGCCGTCCGGAAGAATGCAGCGAAACATACACATGACATTCGCGCAATACTTTTCGGACGAGTTGTCTCAGAAGGTATCGCGCGGGCATAGAGTCAACGCGGAAGAAGGACTGTCCAATGGACCTAAACCATTAGGCTATAAAGTCGTAAATAAGCGATTTGTTATAGAAGAAACTGAAGCCGCGATAGTCCAGGAGATTTTTACCAGATACGCGAACGGATGGAGGATCATAGACATTGTCGATGACTTGAACCAAAGGCAGCTAAAAAGCGGCAAGGGCCAGCCGTTCAAGAAGAACTCAATGTCAACCATGTTAAATAATCGCAGGTACTTAGGCATTTATATCTACGGCGATATAGTAACGCCGGGCGGTATGCCGCAGATTATCAGCGAGGATTTATTCAACAAGGTTCAGGAGAGGATGAGGCTGAATAAGCTGGCTCCTGCGCGGGCACGGGCAAAGGCAGAGTGCATTCTTACCACTAAATTATTTTGTGGCTATTGCAAGACAATGATGATTGGGCATAGTACGACCAAGGCCAGTAAGAGCGGCAAGGTGTACAATTACTACACTTGTAAAAATTCGGGCGGCAGTAAGCCTTGCAAAAAGAAAAAAGTAGGTAAGGATACCATTGAAGATACTGTCGTTGACGAATGCCGTAGATTGCTCACGCCGAAGAACATTCGCAGGATTGCGAAAGAGGTTGCAAAAATAGCGCAGAGCTATGATGATACGGCAGAGATTAAGCGCCTGGAGGGCCTTATCCAGGAAGCGCAGACGGCGATTGCCAATCAGATGGTTTCACTTCACGCCTGTACTGTTGATACCGTTAGAGAATTAATTATCCAGGATTTAAGCGCACTCGGCGCGGAGCAGAAAGCGTTGGAGGGACAGCTTGAACTTGAAAAAGAAAGACGGCACATCATAACGGAAGAACAGATTATAGGCGAATTGACAAAGTTGGCCGATGGTGATGTAAATGACCTGGCTTATAGGAAATCACTTATACGGCTGCTCGTCAATAAGATTTACTTGTATGATGATCGGTATACCATCACCTTCAATTCGGGCGATGGAGAGGTAGCGATTACCGGCGAGTTGCTGGCGAAGATAGAAGCGGGCTTGGAGGGCAAAAGTCTTTGTTTATCAAATCATCGGGAGTACCAGAGCCCAATAACCACAAGGGTTTTTTGCCTCTGTGGTTATTTTTTCGCCCATTTTGCCGCAAAATCACACCGCCGGCGCCTCTTCCCGAACAGCCTCCTTGACAATACAGATATAAGCTATTATAATGATCATACATGAAGGCGAAATAATAAAGAAGCAAATAATCCGTAGGAGGCAGCGTGCAATGGCAGGTAAGCGCAACCTGAAGGAAGCCATCTTCGGCGCGGAGGAGAGCTCCGCCGCCAGCCTTGGCCCGGAAAAGCTCAGCCGGTTCCGGCGCATCGCCGCGCGGATGTACAACACCCCGCAGCTTTCGGCCAAAGAGGTCGGCATGCCGGCCATCGCCCGGGCGGGGCGGCAGATCAGCGACATGATCAACAGCGGCTACAGCATGTATTTCTATGTCAGCGTGCTGCGCATCGATGTCATCTACATCACGCTCATCTCCTCGCTGCTGAGCATTTTCAATGCGCTCATCCGCCCCGTGATGGGCATCGCCTACGACAGGACGCGCACCCGCTGGGGCAAGGCCCGGCTCTACACCGTATTCGCCCCCGCCTTCTATTTCGGTGCCACGGCGCTGCTGTTCAGCGGGCGGCTGTTCTTCGATAACGACATCACCGACGACCCGCGCAAGATCCTGTTCATTTTCGTGATGCAGCTGATTCGGGACACGTTTTCACTGATTTACAAGATTCCAACTGATAACTACGTGATGTTGATGTCCCCCAACCCGAAGGACCGCATGGCCGTGGGCCTGTGGCAGACCTACGCCTACAAGTGGGGCGGCGATTTCCTGGCGGCCATCATCATGCCGCTGCTGGATTTCGCGCGGTCCGGCTATATCAAGGCCTCCCCGGCCATGATTTTCGCCGGGTTCGGCATGGTTTCCGCCGTTATCGGCACCGGCGGCGGCGTGTTGATGGCGGCAAGCTGCCGCGAGCGCATCCTGCTGCAGCCCCAGCCCGCGCCCCCCACCAAAACACTGTTCTACATCCTCAAAAACAAATATTCCATGCGCAACTTTGTTGCCGGCATGATCACCGGCTGGTGGAGCAAGGGCGGCTTCAGATGGGACGTGATTACCCAGCTGGAAATTTTCGGCGGCGTGCCCCGTACCTGGGCCTGGTATATCCCCCGGCAACTTGTGCAGGTTGCCAGCCTGGGCCTGGTGGAGCCCTTCAAAAAACTGTTCGGCGGCGATTTCCGCAAAACCATCATTTTCATGCGCACTTGGGATATGCTTCTGGGTTCCGTGCCGGCTATAATGGGCCTCTCGCCCAATATCATAGGCTCCTGGTGGAAGGCCGGGCTGGCCTTTGCCATCTTCGATGGCCTGGTTGTCTCCAACGACGCGCCCTCCGCCGTGCTGGAAGGCGAGCTCAACCGCGAAATAGACGACTACACGGAGTACATGACAGGCGAGCGGCCAGACGGCTCCATCGGCATCCTGACCCAGCTGCTGGGTAAAATCACCGAACCCATCAAGGCCCTGTGGTCCATCGCAGTGATCAAATGGTCTGGCTACGACCCGAACATCGCCAGCACCAGGCGCTGGAACCAGGATGTCGTGCGCGAATACAGCACCATGTACTCCAAGGTGTTCTTCCTGTATAACATCGCCAACATCCTCCCCGATGTCATCATGATGATCCCCTTGTTCTTCTACGACCTGGTGGGCAAGAAGAAGGAGGAGATGTACGCCGCCCTCAACGAGCGCCGCGCCCTGATCGCCAAGGAGGATCCGGCAGAGATGGAGGCCATGATGGAAATGATGGCGGAGACAAACGCTTAAATACCTTGTGAAAGGAAAACAGTATGGAACCCTTCATCAGAGACCAGATCATCGCGGTGCTCAAGTACGTCCCTTTCCACATCGCGGCCGGCTATGTGAAAAAACGCAGCTCGCCCGAGGCGGAGGAGATCAAGGACAGGCTCGGCGGCTTCATCAAGGGCATCTGCCACGCTTCGGAGAATTATGCGCAGATCAAAGGCGCGGGCCTGGAATGGGAGCGCGCGGACATCGCCTTTCCCTTCGATGCGCAGGGCAATGTCCGGCAGGACTATCTCAACTGGAAGGAAAAAATGCGGCGCTACAATGAAAACGGCATCCGTATTTTCGCTGTGACGCCCTACCCGAGGACGTATATCGAATTCGGTGTCGACCCGCGCACGCCCGAAGGCGAGGCGCGCGTGCGGGAGATCGCCCAATTCCTTGTCACCGATTTGAAAGACCTCGCCTTGGGGTTCCAGATCACCAACGAGATGGGCATACCACACTTCACCAAGCCTTTGACCATGAAGCAGGCCGCCCGCTTCATCGGCGTGCACCTGGAGGCTATGCATCCCTTCAAGGGGGAGATACTCCTGGGCTACAACAGCGCCGGGCCCCAGGGCGACCTGCACGCCCTCATGCGCCCCTGGCACAAATATTGCGACTATGTGGGCATCGACCTGTACATCGGCTGCTTCGCCCCCGTGGGCAACTCTTTTTCCACCCTGGATATGATGCTGCGCTACGTGTGGTCCATGACGAAAAAGCCCATTATTCTTATGGAGTTCGGATATCTCAGCGAGGGCGCGCCGAAAACCCCCGAGGATAAACGGGCCATTCTGCGGCAATACGGCGTGAGCAGCGAAAAAGAGGCCCGGGAGAAAATCGACCTGGTCCTCGAGAACATGAGAGAAATCGCCCCCACGTTTTATAACCGCGTAACGAAGAATGCCTCTAGTCCCGAAAAACGCGCCGACTACCTGTTCCAGATCGATACCAAAAATCACCTATACCGGGAATTGCCCCGTGGGGTCGTGGTGAAAAAGTGCCCGCACACACCCGAGGGGCAGGCGGGGTTCTACCGCGCCGTCCTCCCGCGGCTGGCTGGGCATCCCTTCCTGCTGGGCGCGTTTATCTACGCCTGGAGGGACGGCGAACGCTGCTACGCCTGCGGGCAGAGCGACTGCCCCACCGAGACGCGCTGGGGCCTGGTGGACCGGCAGAATATAGAGAAGCCGTCCTACTACGCCGTGCGTGACGCCCTGGCGAAAATCAAATGAAAGCAGCGGAAATGGAACCCAATTGAATGAAAGAGAGGTCGCAAGACATGACTGACGCAAGAAAATACCTTGGCGTATTGCTGGCTATGCTGATCCTATGCGGCACGGCCATGCCGCCGGCGCTTGCGCAGATGGAGACGCCGCAGCCGGGCGCGCCGTTCCTCAGCACAGCCTCCGGCGATTTTGATAAAGACGCCCGCGCGGATATCACATTTATGATCGATTGGGGAGAGAATGCGCTGGCGGCCAATGGCATTGAGGCCGTCAGCTATGGAGGCCAGGCCCTCGTAGACGGCAAAGATTTTGCGGTCTCGGGCAACACGCTGACTGTCAATAAAGAGTATCTCTTTACGCAACAACTGGATACGAAGCCCCTCATCGTCACGTTCAACGACGCGGCCTCAACCCGGTGCAGCCGGGACATCCGCGTGTTTTTTGATACGCAGGTGTGGATCACCACGCTGCACCCCTGGCTGCGCTTCCATCCCAATGGCGCCGCCACGCAGAATAATAAGGCCGCGTACGACGATTTCGCCGAATTCCTCTCCGATACGGCCAACTGGGAATACGTCGCCGAAAACATCGACGTAATCGAATTTTTGGCCGTCACCACCAACACGGCGATCGTATCGGACGAACTTGTAAACCAGTTTTGCGATATGATCAAAGGCACGAACGCCAAACGGGCCGCCGCGGGGAAGAAGAACCTGCAAATCTCCTTCCAGGCGGGCGGCATTCTGGCCTATGCCGGGGCCGGCGGGAAGGGCTCGCGCGAAGAGGCCAATTACTGGTTTGAGCGGGGGGCGGGGGAGGGCCTTGTCAGCGCCATTCCGCGCATGAAAGCGCAGGGCGTGTACGCCGACTATATCCACTTCGACGGCACGATCTCCCGGGCGACAGGCAACCAGGCCGCCGCTTCCGGCAACAACCCCAGCCCCGATTGCCCCGTGATGACCCAGGCGCAGGCCATCGATGAGTTGATTCATCTCATGCAGATATACCAGGATTATTACGCGGACGTGGGCCATGAACTCAAATTCATCTATTTATTCAACTTCCCCAACCATGGCTGGAAGGGCGGCAAGGCCGTCACTCTCAACGGTTCGGGCTACAGCGACGCGTATTCGGACCTGGTCGCGCTGGACCGTGCCGCGAAGGCCGCCAGAGTGCCGCTTTTGGGCTTCACCCTGGATTCGCCCTATAACTACAACGGAAGAAACGGCATCGATACAGTGGAGCGGCTGCGGCTCTTCGAGGCGGAGGCCAAAGCCCTGGGCTATACCACCGGGATCATATTCAACACCGAGCCGGATGGCGTAAAGGGCGATCCGTGCGAGTATTACTACAAAGAATCCCTGAAGTTCATTGAAGCCTATGAAAGCGGCGGCGGCAGGCCCAACATCTATCACGCCATGTCGTGGTACTATTCGGCCCCGGCCACGCATCTGCCCGAGAGCGATCCCCGCACGCTGACATACCAGGCCAAGGCATTCATCGACCACGTCAAGCTTGGCGTTCCGGTCCACCAATTGGGCGATCCCGGCTGGTTCTACGAAATCACGCGCACGAACGAATTCTTCTGGCGGCGCCTGGTGAACATCCTGACCCTGGGTTTCGTATGCAGGGACTACCAGAGGGCGGAGATCGGCTATGCCGCCCGCGCGGACTTGACGGTGGAATACTATGTCGGTGGAAAGAACCTGGAGCCTTCGGAGATTGCCGCCGATGACTGGGAAGCCTACAGCGGCCCGTTCCATATCCATCCGGGCTTTTTCTTCGGGCTCATTGGCTCCAAGACGATATACGCGAAGGTTACGGACGGCAATCACCCGCCGATGTATGTCAAAAATTAACCAGCCGGATGGTTCAACCCCAGAACCGGCGAGACGACAGCCCTCAAGAGCCCGCATTCCCAAAAGTCCTTTTCTTTCATATATTGTATCGGGACATGTCCCAAGCAAGTATGAAAGGAAGGGAATTTTAATATGAGCATCGTCGTACTCGATCCGGGCCACGGCGGCCGCGACCCCGGGGCGGTCAACGGCGCGCGGCTGGAGAAAAACGACAACCTGCGCCTTGGACTGGCGCTGCAGACGAGGCTGCAGGCCCAGGGGCAGCAGGTGATCATAACCCGGAGCACCGACGTCTTCGTCCCGCTGCTGGAGCGCAGCACCTTATCCAACAACAGCAGCGCGGATATATTCGTCTCGCTGCACAGGAACGCCTTCACGAATGCCGCCGCGAACGGGGTGGAGACCTGGGTGCAGACCGGCGCGCCCGCCGGCAACGTCACCAACGCCCGCAACGTTCAAAACGAGATCGTCGGCGTGGGCGTGCAGAGCGACCGCGGCGCAAGATCAGGCAATTATTCCGTATTGCGCAACACAAGGGCCCCCGCCATGATGGTGGAACTGGGCTTTATCACCAACGCGCGGGATAACCAGTTGTTCGACCTGCGCTTCGACGCCTATGCCGACGCCATCGTCCGCGGGATATTGCTGTCCCTGGGGCAATCCCCCGGGCCGCCCGCGGGCGACACGGTCGCCTCCATCCAGAGGGCCCTGAACCGGCGCTATAACGCGGGGCTGGCCGTGGACGGGCGCGATGGCCCCGCCACCCGCAGGGGGCTGGTCATAGGCCTGCAGCTGGAGCTCAACTGCGCCTTCGGGCGGGATATACAGGTTGACGGCGTCTTCAGCGCAGCGACCCGGGCGGCAATCACGCGCGGCCTGCGCAGGGGCGACCGGGGCAACTGGGTGTATATCCTGCAGGCCTCGCTCCATGTCAACGGCTTTTTCCCCGGCCCCCTGGACGGCAGTTTCGATCCCGCCGCGGATGCCGCGGTGCGCAATTTCCAGAGGGCGAGAGGCCTGGTCGCCGATGGCATCGCCGGACCCGCGACCTTTACTGCGCTGCTGGGCCCAGTTGCGGCGTAGTTGACTTTGAAAAAACCACAAGGGCCTTTCCCCTTGTGGTTTTTTTTTTGCGGTGCAGACTATTCCCACACCAGGCTGGCCGGATCGAAGGCATAGGAGCGCAGGTGTATGCTCAGCCGCGGGGTATCCTCGTCGAGCACATGGAAAAACGAGCCGTTCTCCATGGGGAGAATGGTCATGCCCTGCCCCTTGCCGCCGGGAACGAAGCGGGTTAACAGCTTCTGTACCTGGCCTGTGGCAAGATTTATTGCGAAGACGGACTGTCCCTCGCGGGCGTCGGCGACATAAAGTATGCCCTCGTGCACCTCGCCCCCCTGTATCTTGGGAAGAGGCGCGTCAAGCGCGAGGGTATCGACCAGTTCGAGGGACTGGGCATCGTAAATATTGAGCTCCGTGAAATGGTCGCGCCTTGCGGAATAGAGCAGGCCCGTCGTCGGGTCGGCCGCCACCCAGGGTATGCCGTATTCGTGGTTTTCCGGCGGGACGGCCCTGAACTCGATGAATTTCAGGCTCTTCGCGTCATACACGCCGATGTAGAGATTTTCGAAAGTCCCGCTGTCCTCCATGGCGCAGTAGATTTTGCCGTCATAGTAGCTGATGCCGCCAATGTGGTCCACGCCTTTGCGCAGCAGCGCCGGCGGGAGCAGGCTGATGCGAATGGCGTTTTTGCCGGTCAGGTCCGTCTTGGTGACGCCGAAGTTCCAGCCGAAGTAGAGATGCTCGCCGTCGGTGGTGACGCCCTGGGCGCGCACGACCGCGTCGAAGAGGACAAAGCTCGTCACGCCCGTATCCGGATGGTATTCCGGCGGGTTCGGAGGATAGAAACGGGCGATGAGCAGCGCCAGCAGGGCGGTGAAGCCGGCGAATACATGCCTGAGTATGGGCAGATTGAATGCGAACAGCTGCATGGGGGACCTCCTATCTCACATGATCAACCAATTCGATGAACGCCCCGATGATATCCGACCCCGCGTTCTTCCCCATGGAGACCAGCAGCGCCCATGAGTCGCTCTCCAGCTCGTCTTTTTCTTCATTGTAGCGGTATCCATAGATGACGTACTCGTTGTCCGGCTCGATGTACCCGGCGGCGTCGTTCATCAGGTCGAATATAATAAGGTTTTCGCCGTAAAGCTCCCGCAGGGGCTTGTATTGGAAGCCCGCCATGCTCTTGTCACCCATGAGCAGCTCGCCGTAGATCTCGCCGGGGCTCAGGAACACCTTCAGGTCGCCGCCGTTCGCGCCCAGTTCCATATAGCCCACTTCCGTGACGGTGTAATACTTGAGCGTCTTCCAGTCGAAGATCATCGTGATGTTTGCCAGCGCGGCTTTGGCGAGCACCTTGGCCATGTTGTTCTGCACCTCGGTGAGGAACTGCTTGTGCGCGATGTTCAGCACGGGTTTCACCTGCGTGCACTTCACGGGTTGCCAGTCCTCATACCAGATCGTATAGTTCTCCGGCTTGTCATTGGCGTTCACGCCCAGCGGGTCGCCCAGCTTTTTGTTGAGCGCCTCGCACTGGGCCCGGGTTTTGTCCATTCCAAGAATGATCAGTCCGATTTCGTAGCCGTAGCGCATGGCGCTTTGGTGGGAATTCAGGCCGGGTATGCCGTCATTGGACAGCCCCCGCCGGGACGTAACGGTGCCCACGTTGCCCTGCACGAAGATGAAGTTCATCCCGGCCTTGCCGATGATCTTATCCATATAGTATACCGCGTCGGCGGTAATTTTGGAGTTGAGGCCCGGCATTTCGTCGCCGTAGCTGGCGGATTCCGGGTGTACCCCCAAAGACGCGATCACGGTGGGCCGCTTGGCCGTATCGGCCGGGGTGAACACCAGGCGATACAGGTTGCCGTCGCAGACGAAAGGCGGCGTGCGGTCGCCCACGTAGTCCGACACGTCCTTCGCGGCGCAGGTGAGCGTGCCCTTGGTGACCTTCATTTCGGCGTGGGCTGCCTTGATGGAAGCGACAGTCGCATCTATGATCGTGTTCAAGTAGTCCTCGTTGACGCCGCCCCTGGTTTTAACTAACCCGAAGGTCAGCCCGGAGAGCGCGTTGTTGAGCAGGGTGGATAGCGGCTTTGTCCACACGCCCTGGGAGTCGATGCCCGAATGCGTGTGCGTGGCGGAGACGTTGACGCTCACGATGTTGTTCCTTGCGGCATAGTCGGCTGCGGCCTTGCGTATCTTGCGCACATCGGCGTTGGAAAGCCCCATGCAGTCGATGGCCGAGATCGATGCCGAGCCCCGCCCGCTGCCGTCGTCCACCACGATTGTCCGCACGCCCACGAACTCGGTCTCGCCGTCGTCGTCCGTGTATATTTCGCTGACATACGCCCAGGGCGCGTAACTCCCCCGCGCATATTTGAATTTCGCCGCCGGCGTGCCGAAGTCCGCCGGTATAATCGACTGTTTGTCGTAGCCCAGGCGCCAAACGGCTTCGCCCGCGGGCTTATCGATGAACCGCTCGTGGCCCTTGAGGAAGCCCTCGTATTGCTCCAGGTCGAAGTCCCTCAGCCTGTATGTGCCGGGCGTGCGGGGGATGAGGGCGGCGATGGCCCGCAGCAGCAGGTCGTTGATCAACAAATTGCCCAGGCGGTTACGCACAGCCGCCTGTTCCGGCAAGGACAACCGGCCGGCGATGTAATCGATGATCGAGGGGCCGGCGTTATCCGATCCGGCGGCTTGGACGGGGATTGCCCCCGCGCCGCACAGCACGCCCGCCGCCAGCAGAAGCGCCAGGAGGGATTTCCATGTTATTTTCATGAGGGAAGTCCTTTCCATGCACATAATTGGGCGGCTGTGGCCAGCCGCCCGCGTTTTCTATCGTTTTAAATGAAGCGAATGATATTGCCCAGCAATTCCATGGGGGTGTAGATCGTCAGCCAATAGCCCAGGTAGTCCACCAACGCGGCGAAGAAAATGCCGATCTGTCGGAAGAAACCGGGTTCGGGGGGCGTGACGGTCGCCGGCGGCGCGGTCCCGTCTATCATGGCTGTAAGCACCCGGTCGATCATCGCGTGGCCCGCGTCGGAGGGATGGATGCGGTCGCGGAACACGAGGCCCTCGCGACCCTTGAAGGCGGCATACACGTCCGCGAGCTCATACGCGCCGGGGTTCGCATCCAGGTAATCCCAATACACCTGGTTGAGCTTGACGATAGCCGCCTCGTAAGCGCCGCCCACCAGCGGCACGCCCTCCATGCTGTTGTACAGGGTCTGCACGATGAGCAGTGCGTCCGGGTTGAGCGCCTTGATCTTCGGTATGATCACCGCGAAGTTTTCCGCGAAGCTCGCGATGTACTCGTCTGCGGCGTTTTCGTCCCCCAGGAAGAGCAGCCGCAGCACCAGCGTGATCACGTTGGCGGTCAGCAGGTCGTTGCCGCCGATGGAGAGGTTGATGATGTCGGCGTCCCTGATGTCCTGCACGGCGTCCGGCCTCTCCTCCAGCAGTCGCAGCAGGTCGTCGGAGGTGGCCCCTCCCACGGCGTAGTTGGCCAATTCGAAGCCCTTGGCGTCCGCGATGAGCCGCGCGTAGGCCTTCGCCGGTTCGGTGGCGCCTTCGCCCGCCGAGATGGAGTCGCCCAAAACCACAAATTTCGTGCCCGGGCCGAAGGAGGCGGCCCGTACCGCCGTGGCCGTCAGGGCGCACACCAGCGCCAGGACCAGCAGAATGGATAAGCATTTCTTCGCGATGCCGTTCATGTTTTTTCCTCCCATATGTAAGCTTATCCTTATTGTAACAGAAAACCCAGGGCTTTGCAAGCAGTTTTGCATGGATGCAATTAATATTAGTTTCGCTTATTTATAACATTAAAAAGATTAATTTTACTTATGGCAAAGTTTGCGTTATACTATAAACCTATTTTTATTCTACGGAGGACAACCAATGGAACTGATCTACGAAGGCAAGACCAAAGACGTCCTGCGCGACGGGAACGACCTCTACCTGTTCTTCAAGGACTCCGCCACCGGTATAGATGGCGTCTTCGACCCCGGGGGCAACGCAGTGGCGGGCAGCGTGGCCGGCAAGGGGAGGAGCGGCCTGGCCATTGCCGCGTATTTCTTCGAGCTCATGGAGGCCGCCGGCATCTCCACGCAGTATCTCGGCGCGGACTTGGACAAGTGCCTGATGAAAGTGCGCCGGGTGGAGGTGCCCGCCCTGGAATTCGTTCTGCGCTACTTCACCGCGGGCAGCATGTGCCGCCGCTTCAGCATCGAGCCCGGCATCCCCTTCGACCCGCCCTATCTCGAGGTCACATTGAAGGACGACGACCAAGGCGACCCTCTCATCAGCGAGCGTCTGTGCCTGATGAAGGGCCTGCTGCGCCCGGGCGAATACGACCAGGCCCTGGACCTGCTGGTAAAAGTGGGCGAAGTGCTGCGCGCGGAGCTGGCCGAGATGGGCCTGAAGCTCATTGATTTCAAAATTGAATTCGGCTTCGACGAGAACCGCAATTTCTGCATCGCCGACGAGATCACCCCGGATATCTGGCGCGTGCAGGACGAGGCCGGGAACATCCCCAACCAGATCGACTGCGCGAAGATGCTGCTGGATAGGATTGCCGCGAGAGGTTAGTTGTATCCCCGACTCTGCGGGCCACCCCTCTCGATTTCGAGGGGGGTTCTTCAGCGTATCCCCTCAATCCCCCGCATCAGCGCGGCCCAGTTCAGCGCCCCCGCCTGGCTGGATACCACGCGGCCCTCTCGGTCGATAAAGAACGTGGCGGGGATCCCCGAGACGTGATAGGCGTTTGCGGCCTGTCCCTGCGTGTCGAAGTACACCGGGAAGCCGTAGCCGTTGTCCTGCACGAACTTCGAGGCGATATCCTCGGTTTCGCGCCTGCTGGTGAGATTCACCATCATGAACATGATTTCGCCGCCCAGCTCCCGGTGCGCCCGGTCGAACTCCGGCATCTCCTGCCGGCAGGGCGGGCACCAGCTGGCCCAGAAGTTCAGCACCACCGGCTTGCCGCGGAGATCGGAGAGTCTGTACGAATTTCCCTCTATGTCGACCACGGTGAAATCGGGGGCCGCAGCCTGCTGCTGATCCGCCTGTGTAGGCAGGTCAATGCCGGGCTCCACCCGTCCGCTCAGCGCGTTATAGGCCAGCACCGCGCCCACCAGCAGCGCCGCGAACGCCGCGACGCCCAGGATTGCTTTTGTTTTTTGTGACATGATAGTACCTCCCCGTGGGCGATTAAAATAAGTCGCTGTGGTTGCCGGTGCGGGCAAGAACGAGAAGCAAACTGTTTCCCTCAATACGGTAAATCAGCAGCCAGTCGGGCTCAACATGGCACTCGCGGTGGCCGCTCCATCTGCCCGTTAAGTTGTGGTCGCGGAATTTCGGAGCCAGTTCCTCTCCCGCCGCAAGCGCGCGGATGCAATCATCCAGAAGATCAATATCCTGGCCGCGTTTTTGGGCGAGCTTATAGTCCTTTTTGAACTGCGTTGTCCATACGATTTCTCGGTTCATGATTTCAACTCCCGCAACGCAGCTTCCACATCGGTGTAACGCTTGACGGTCGGGTCCTTGGCGATCCATTCCGCTTCAAGCATAGCGGCAACCGTTGCGGCGTTCGGCGTATTTATAGTGATGGGGAAAGGAATACTGCCTTCCCTCACCGCCTGGCGCAGAAAGATGTTGAACGCGGTGGTCATGTTCATGCCAAGCTGCGAGAAAAGCTTGTCTGCCTGGTTTTTAATTTCGGTATCGATTCGGAAACTGACGTTGGACGTTGCATTGGTCATGCCGATCACTCCTTATGGTTCTGTTTGCTAACATTCTAGCACATAGGTGCTATTTTTGTCAAGCTAAAAGAACGCGAATTGCGTTTAACTAGCGCTTCATTAGCTAGTATATGCAACGCGCCCTATCCCTCCCACGGAAAAATATACTTCAGCCCCAGCGTGTCCCGCACCTGGCACAACTCCCCCTGCACGGCGGGATTGATCGGTACGCCGCTGTCCTTGCGCGCCTGCCAGGCGAGCCACTCCTTCTCCCCCGCGGTGAAGATGTGCTCCTGCCCCGGTGCCTTCCGTGAGGCCCGCAGCTCCCGCATGATATCCCCTGCGGTCTTTCGGAAGGCCTCCAGCCCCATGAAGGTCTCGGTATCTATCGCGATGAAAAAGTGCCCCAGGTGGTAGGGCGCTTTTTTTCCGTCCTCGAAGCCGG
>Ga0123353_10001212_pt1 | contig 31589 bp, 24 predicted proteins | sample TergutLab28metaG_3_FD_92763 | JGI IMG/M metagenome (GOLD analysis project Ga0123353, IMG submission 92763) | Labiotermes labralis P3 segment gut microbial communities from Petit-Saut dam, French Guiana - Lab288 P3 | ecosystem: Host-associated > Arthropoda: Insects > Digestive system > Gut ...
GCCTTGCCGCTTCCATCGCAATATACAACGTCGCACCGATGGTCAGGATCGTAATATCGCTCCCTTGCAATTTGACATCCGGCTCGCCGATAGGTATCTCATAGTATCCCGTCGGCACGCCTGTTTTTACAAACTGCTCGCCAATGTCGTAAATCCTCTGACTCTCAAAAAAGACCACCGGATCGCTTCCGTTTAAGGCGGCATTCATCAAGCCTTTTGCGTCGTAAGGAGTTGCAGGAAACACACATTTCAAGCCCGGTATATGGGCGATGATGGAAGTCCAGTCTTGCGAATGTTGCGCCCCATATTTTGACCCCACCGACACCCGCAAGACCACCGGCATTGTCAAAACACCCGCACTCATTGATTGCCACTTGGACAACTGGTTCAGCACTTCATCACCGGCTCGTCCGACAAAGTCGCAATACATCAATTCTACGATTACCCGACCGCCGGACATCGCATATCCCACTCCGCTACCCACGATGGCGGCTTCCGAAATGGGGGCATTGAAAAACCGATGGTACGGCAATGCTTCCGTCAACCCGCGATAGACCGCAAACGCTCCCCCCCAATCCCTGTTGTCCTCGCCATAGGCAATCAACGTCGGATCAAGGTAAAACTTGTCGAGAATCGCTTCAAAGAGACCATCACGCAACTGAAAGACCTTGTTTTTGGAAACCGACTTGCCGTTTGCGTCGAAAGCATATCTTTCCTTCTTTGCGATCTGCTGTACCCGAGGATTCTCCTCTTTCGTCATCAACACGTCCGGCTTTCTGTCCTCCATCTTTTCGATGTTTAGGTTGGAAAACATAAGTTTTTCAACCTCTTGCGCCTTGATTCGCGGAGAAACCGCATCGTCAATCGCCAGTTTGCAGGTCTTTGTCATCAGTTCTTTGACATAAACGTTGATGCCTTCAAAGATTCCCTTTTTCGCAATCTTCGCTTTGATGAGTTTGTCGCTGTATTCGATGAGCGAATCCTGTGCCGTCCATAAATCGACTTCTTCCTTCGTCCGGTAACTGCCGCTGTCCGATGGGGAATGACCGGTGAAGCGATAGGTAATCGTGTCCAGAAAGATCGGAGCCTTTCCGCTTGCGATCAGTTCTTTTTTACGGCGGATCGCATCAATGACTGCCAGCGGATCGAAACCGTCAACACGTTCGGCAAACATTTGGTCGGGATTGATTCCCGCCCCCACCCGGGCAAGGATATTGTACGCCATCGTTTCGCCGACCGTCTGTCCCCCCATGCCGTACATGTTGTTGAAAAAGTTAAAAATGATGGGCAATCCGCCTCGATAACCCTCTTCCCACAACTGGGTGTATTGGTCCATTGCTGCCATATTCAGTGCTTCCCAGACGGGTCCGCATGCCATCGACGCATCGCCGACATTGGAAATGACGATGCCCTTCTTTTTATTGACCTTTTTGAATAGTGCTGCGCCCATTGCAATCGTACCGCTCCCCCCCACGATGGCATTATTGGGATAAATGCCGAAGGGAGTGAAAAATGCATGCATGGAACCGCCCAGCCCCTTGTTGAAACCGGTCTCCCGGGCGAAGATTTCCGCCAATGCCCCATAGACCAAGAAAGCCACCGCTAACTCTTTGATGTCATTTTGCTTGCCTTCGACGACTTTCAGGATGCTGCCGTCGAAGAACTCTTTCATAATTTTGTAGAGTTCATCCTCGTTCATTTTGTGAATGCAGGAAAGCCCTTTTGCGAGGATTTCCCCGTGGCTCCGGTGCGAGCCGAAGATGTAATCGTTTTCGTCGAGCAAGTACGCTTGCCCTACTGCCGAAGCCTCTTGTCCCATCGACAGATGTGCCGGACCGGGATTGTTGTATTCGACCCCATTGTAGGCGTTGGTGGTCTTGATTTCATACAGCATGGTTTCAAACTCTCGAATGATTGCCATGTCGCGGTAAATTCGCACTAAATCGTCGTCGGAAAAATTGTTTTTTTCCTCGGCGATGGTCTTGCTGTACTGGTTTACGGGAATGTCTTTGAATTTGACAAAACCGCTCTTTCTGATTTCTTTCGGGTCTAAAACTTGGTTCTTTGGCACAGTGGGTAACTCTTTTAGGCTTTCGCTCGGTGGGTATTATACCATTTTTTGTCCCGGACAAAAGCCGGAATGGAGCGGAGCGAAGTAACGGAGTAACAAGCGTCAGCAAACATCCTGACGGTTACTTACATGTGCTATGTTACACTTCCGGGCGGAAATTGAAATTCGGATTTCGTGTGTCAAGCGATAGTTTTTTTGACTTGACGCAACAAAATGATGGCATTTTTTCTCAGGGTTGTGGGGAAACGTCCAGCGACGCACCGGGATCGTTTTGCTGCTCCATCCAAGCGTCCAGAGCAGTTCGCAGTTCTTGCAAAACCGCCTGATGTTCGGCGAAATTCACGATATTGTCCATCTCCCATGGATCCTTCGTCAAGTCGTAAAGTTCTTCGGCAGGACGATATTCATTGCGTTGAATCGCTCGAACAGCAAGGGGATCATTCTTCTCCGCCTCACGTCTCCAAGAAGGATAGTACGGCTGTTTTTCATCCAGTTGAACCCATTTGATTACATATTGTTCTTCAGGATAATAGTTGCGGATATAGGAAAACTGCTTTGTCCGAACGGAACGTATTGGATAACGAGGACCTTCCGGGTTGTTATTATGGATGCCATAAGCGTACTTGCCATGTTCATCTGTCTTGCCTTCAAGAACAGCCAGGAACGATTTTCCATCTAAACCGAGATTGTCCAAGTCGTAGGGTTCTTTCGGTGCTGTCGGTTGTTCCCGGCGGGCAATGTCCAAGAATGTCGGAACAAAATCGACGTACTGGATCATCGCCTTTGAAATACTTCCCGGTTTGACAACGCCGGACCATCGGATCATCGCCCCCGCATGGAGTCCCTGTTCCCAGCACGTCCATTTTGCTCCCGGAAACTGGGCTCCCTGTTCGCTCAAAAACACAACGACCGTATTCTCCTTTAACCCGGAACCGTCGATGATGTCCAGCAGTTCGCCAACCTGCTTGTCAAGGAAAGAGACCTCGGCAAGATACTTGACGTAGCACTTTCGTGTCTCCGGCGTGTCAGCCCAGTGGGGCGGCAGTTTCAGTTTATCTGCATCAAACTGTGAACAATCACCGACCGTCCACGGCACATGCGGTTGTATGAATCCAGCAACCAGACAAAACGGCTCATTGCGATCTCGTGTCATGAACTCTTTGATATGATCAAACGAGTAATCATCCTTTGCACTGACGCAGTTCGGTGTCAAACCGGGAATGCTCTCGAAAGGAAACGATTCTTTCGGACCCACATGAACCTTCCCCGACAGACCGACCCTGTAACCGAGTTGATTCAGATACTGCACCATACTGATCGTACCGGGATAACAATCTGTATGGTTACGATAACTTCCCGTCCGAACCGGAAACAGTCCCGTATAAAGCATGTTCCTTAATGGCACGCACATCGCAATGGCAGTGTAACAGTGGTCGAATTTCATCCCTTGAGCCGCCAGCGAATCGAGTCTCGGTGTCTTCGCATTGGGACTTCCATAGCAACCGATGTCCGTGAAACTCAGGTCGTCAGCAATCATTAAAACGATGTTCGGCGGCGGATTCTCTTTGCGAACTATCGTTTGAGGCTCCGTTGCTTGAATCGACAGGCAAAGGAAAAGAACACACAGAAAGAACAGAGTGCCCCGCATGGTTTTTTCTTCAAGAATGGATGATTGACGGTCATTTATGGTAGTCTAAAAAACTCGAAAAGCAAGACAGTCATGAATTCTGTCACGTCACAACGAGCCCACGCCTGCTCGATCCGTACCCAATCAGATTTTTGCATTCGCTTCCCTTCTGTTCCATGCTCCGATTTAGCAGGTACTCCGGCGCATGCAAAATTATCGCTTGTTTTTCACGGCGTTTTGGGCTAGAATTCGGGGCGATGAAGTACAAATTACCCCGCACAAAACCGGCAGAGTTTCCATTGACACCGATGATCGATGTCATTTTTCTGTTGCTTGTGTTTTTCGTTTGTACGTCCAATTTTAATCCACTGGAAAGTGTATTGCCGATGGACTCTACGCTTCCCGGTCATGTGTCGGCTGATGCGGCAGTGCCTGATCCGGTCAATCTCGATGTCGTACTGATCCGGATTTCTTTTGATCGTAAGCCACATTGGCAGATCGAAGGGAATCAATGTTCATCGCTTCACGAGGTTCAAAGCGTATTACAAGCGATTCGGAACATGAAGGAAGATATTCCGGTCATTATTTCAAGTGCTGAGAATGTTCCCATGGAAACGGTGATCGACGCTTACGATGTTTGTCGCCGCACGGGACTCTCCCGTATTCACTTTGCGGCTTTTCCGTAACAGGTAATCCAGCGGGACACTGCCGATTGTGCCGATTTTGACGGTGGTTACGCAGTGTTAGCGGGACAACGAGAACTGGGAAAGACAAAAAGTTTCATCAAAATAGGGGAAATTTGCCGATAACGGAGAGACAGCGGTGTGGGTTTATTGACATCGGGCAAGAAATTATGTACAATAGCCGCTCACTGGGTAAAATCGCCGTATCTCGTTGAGAAATAGAGGGACTTATGAACCTGCTGGGAAGATTGCTCATTATTCTGATTTTTATCGGAAGTATTGTTTTCATGTCCTTTTCCGTCGTTTTGTATGCGACCCATACGAACTGGCGGGAACGTGCTAACAATCTGCAAAAGCAGTTGGATGACAAGAATAAGGAATTTGCCGCGTTGAAGAGCCTAAAAGACTCTATGGAAACGGCACTGAAACTTGAATACAATCGTCAGGCGAACAGTGTGGTTGCTCTTACGGAAAAGGTCCGACAACTGACTCAAGACAGTGCGGAAGCGAAAGATAAAGTTACCGAATTGCAAGCGGACTTGGCAGCCCAAACAGCCGCTGTCCATGCTTCCCACGAAACGGCAGAGGGACTCCGAAAACGGCTGGATGGACAGAGCAAAGAACTCCTGAAAGCCCAAAGTGACTGGGTGGACATGTCCACTCAACTTACCAACAAAATCGACGAAGCCCACAGTTTGGCATTGCAGGTAACCAATTACCGATCTGTAACCTCACAGTTAGCCAAGGACTATACGGATGCCATTGAAGTGTTGAGAAAGCATGGTTTGTCCGCAGACCCTGCCCTTTATACACAAGTGCCACCGGCAGGAATCCACGGTATGGTTACAGAAGTGCGTCCCAGAGGTGTTGTTGAAATTTCTATCGGTGCTGACTCCGGTCTGGTGAAGGGACACCAACTTGACGTGGTTCGTAATCGGGATGGTCGCAGTTCATACGTCGGTAAAGTCGAAATTACCAAAACTGAGCCTGATCGTGCTGTTGCAAGTGTCATGCCCGAATTCCGTAGAGGTGTTGTCCAGCGCGACGACGAAGTTATGTACATAGAAGTGAATGAACTAACCCCCCATTAAAGGGATTGTACCACAGATGGCTCTCTTAAAGAAAAAGGAGAAAAAGGAGAAAAAGGCTGCTCCGAAAGCCGCTGGCAAGTCTGCGCCGCCCAAACAACCCAAGCCGCATGTTCCGCCGGACGTTTATACCCTGCTGCTTGGTTTAGCGGCTTTGTTCTTCATCGTAGCAACGGTCGTGCTAGGGTTAAACTATTATTGGTATCAAACCGTTGACCCTGCCGTTGTCCCGTTAAGTTGGGCAAGATAATCTTCTATTCCCTGTTGGAATTTTTTGATCTTTGCGGTAGAATTGCGCCGTGATTGATAGTCTGCTTTCTTTTCAGCAATTCTCCTATGACCACAACCCTTTTCCGACTGTGTTTTATCTGCTTCGTCCTCTCTTCGAGTTCTGTCTTTGCAGAGGACTTCACGTTTCCCACAAAACTGCCGGAACATCCCCGGTTATTCTTCACCAAACAGAAGGAAGCCGAAATCAAGGAACAGATGAAGACCGACCCCTTTCTCGACAAATTGGTCAGGGAGCTCATCGGAAAAGCGGACAGAGTGAAAAACGAACCGCCATCAAAATATGAAATTCCCGACGGCTTACGCCTTCTCGGTCAGTCACGACGGAGTCTTGAACGGACAAGCGTGCTTGCCTTTGCCTACCGAATGACAGGCAACAAAGAGTATGCCGATGCCGCCATAACGGAAATGCTGACCGTTTGCCGATTCCAAGATTGGAATCCGAAACATTACCTCGATACCGCCGAAATGGCAACGGCGGTTGGCATCGGTTACGATTGGCTCTACGATGTCATTCCGGCGAAGGAACGCGACGAAATTCGAGGTGCAATAGTCAAGCACGCCATGGCAACCGGTCTGCCGCTCTATGAGAAAAGCACCGGGTGGGTCAGAGGCACCAATAATTGGAACGAAGTCTGTAACGCGGGACTGACTATTGCCGCTCTTGCCATTGCCGACGAAGAGCGGACACTTGCCGAAACCATCGTCAACAATGCCGTCCAAAGTTTGCCGCGAGGGCTTTCGGCGTATGCCCCGGACGGGGCTTATCCCGAAGGTCCGATTTATTGGGGCTATGGTGCGTCGTTCACCGGTCTGATGCTCAAGGTCCTCGACGATGTTTTCAAAGACGATTTCGGTCTCCTAAAATCGCCGGGACTCGATGTCACCGGTGATTATTTCATGGGGATCATCGGACCGAACTATCGGAGTTTCAACTACGCCGACGGCAGCGAAACGTCCGATTCGTCGCCGATGATGTTTGCGCTGTCAACATTTTACAACCGACCCGATTATGCCGTTTGGATTCGTGAGTTTCTGAAAAGCAAGAACCGTTATGATTCCGGGCGGTTAGCCGTTTTTCATGCGATCTGGTACAATCCGGCGGGTACGGAGACGGATTTTGCCAAGACACCGCTTGCCAAGGCGTATTCCGGTATTCAGGACGTTTGCACAATGCGAACCGCCTGGGGCGACCCGAATGCGGCGTTTCTGGGATTCAAAGGGGGCAACAACCGCGCCGGTCACGGACATCTCGACATCGGGTCATTCGTTTACGAGGTCAATGGCGTTCGCTGGGCGGTCGATTTGGGCATTGATGATTACAATTTGCCCGGCTACTTCGGCAAACAGCGTTGGGATTATTTCCGATTGAACAATCGAAGCCATAACACGTTGGTCATCGGCGATAAAATCCAGAATCTGGCGGCGAATTGTATGATTCACTTTGTGGATGGCGGTGCGAAACTGGGGTTTGGACCATCGACCTCACATGTACGGCTCGAACAAAATACCGTTGCCAGTGCGATGGTCGATATGGCAGACGCATACAAAGAACAAGCACCGGTGGCACTACGCTATGCTACGCTGTACAAGGACGGTTCAGTAGAGATTGAGGATTTATTGAATGGCGTTACGGAACCCGTCCGTTGGGGCATGATGACGCAGGCGGAAATCGAATTGGGCGAAGACGGCAAAACGGCGATGCTTTCTCAAAGGGGACAGAAGTTACGCGTCGAAGTGAGTACGCATGACAAAGCCGAAAAGTTCGAGGTAGTGTCCGCAAAGCCGCCGACGGAAGCGGAGAATCAGAACAACGGCTATCGAATGCTCACCGTCGTTGCCACACCGAAAGAGGAACGCGGACAGGTATTCATTCGTGTTGTGATGCGACCGGAATAAGCAACCACTTAATCCAGCGACTTGATCCGAACGCTACGGAATTCGACGGGATCGTTGTGTCCCAAAAATCCGACGAACCCTTGTTCTCGATGCAAGCCGGGATGATTTTCACCATCAGGGGTCGGTTTCGTTTTGAATTCCGCAATGTCTGCATCAACGATGGTTTCGCCATTCAAAACAACCTTGATTCGTGAACCCTGGGCAGTAATTTCCTGGTAATTCCATTCGCCGACCGGCTTTTGGTAATCGTTTTTCTCTGCATTTCGTTTTGCCGGCACGACACCATAAATTGAACCGTGATATTGATAGGGGTTGAGCGTTTTGTACTGTTCGGCACTGTTGTCGAGGACCTGAATTTCCATACCGTAATAGGCAGCAGTTTTGTTTACGGCTTCTGCCCGAATTCCCACGCCGTTGTTTCCTCCCGGAGGCAGTCTGAATTCACAACGAAAAATGAAGTCCCCGTATTCTTTTTTGGTGAGTAGGTTTCCCCCTTTCCGGCAAACGATCACGCCGTTCTCGACCGGATAGCCCGCGATGGACTTCTCATCTTGCCAGATTTCCGGTGAAAGCACCTTGCCATCAAACAGGAGTTCAAAACCTTGTGCCTTTTCTTCGGTGGTCAGAACGTTTGGTTCTTGTGTGTGTGCCGTTGTAACGAACAAAAACGCACAAGTGAAAGAAATTGCAAGTAGAAATGTTTTCGTCATAGTTCGGGAGGTGGGTAAGTACCAAGTTGAAAAGTTAATCCGATTTTCCAAATCACCTTTGATTCTAGCGAAAAAATTGTCGATGTCAACTACAATTCATTCAGGCGCAGGCGAGTGGCAAGTTTTTTAATTTTTCACCCAACACGGATCGTTTTCAAACGTATTATCATTACTGGCACGTGCCGCCAGACCGGGGACACAGTTCCCGGCTCGCTTCTACGAGGTCGTCTGAATGAGCGAGGTGTTCACCGAGAAGACTCTTCCATGAATGGTGAGCGTATCGGGATCGTCTACCTCAAATGTTACACCACAGTATTCGATCCCTTTGGAATAGGAAATGTTGTAATTATCCCCCAGAATCACCGATGGAACCGTGATATTGTTCACCATCCAGGGCGTATTGAACAATTTCGTTTTGAATCCCCCCGCAACAATGTTCGTGATTTCACCTACGCCGTCAATCACTTGGGCGTTGATCGTTTTATACTCCTCCATGGACAGTCCCGAAACGGCAAGAGTCGCCACCCGCTCCGGCATGGAAATCGAAAGAAAACCAGTACACTTGCCACTCAACCCGATCAGACCGGTAACAGGTGCTTCGGGTAATTGAATCGGAATTTTTGTAACCCCGACGACCCGTACTTTCAAATCGCACATTTGTAAACAACTTTCGACCGATACGATCAACGAATTGACGATCAGTGAATTGAGTGATAGACCCTTAACGTCCGAAACAATATCCGGCATTATCGGTAGTGGAACAGGTAAAAACTTCCCCAACGCTCCCGCATTGTATCGGAATTGCTCCGCACGTCAAGTCTCATGCAGGCAACCTGCAAGTTTTTTCACCATCCGAGCCTTTTTCGTGTTACAATGGGGGCAAATGCAGCCCCTTTCCAACAGTTTCACATCCAGTACCGCCCGGAAGTTGCTGGTCAGGTACCGACCCGATTTAACCGCCGAACGGCAGAACTATCTCGGACAAACCTACTGGATTCTGAAAGACCCCATCGGCTCCCGATACTTTCGCTTTCAGGAAGAAGAATATGCGTTACTCAAACTGTTCGATGGCAATCACAGTCTCGATGAAATTAAAAAAGCATTTGAAAAACAATATCCGCCGCAAAAAATTTCCCTCGACGAATTGCAGCATCTGCTCGGTCAATTTCACCAAAGCGGATTGATTATTGCTTCCACGCCCCATCAGGGAGATGAACTTCTCAAACGAAACAAAAAACGGAAACGACAAGAATGGATGCAAAAATTGACCAACATCCTTGCCATCAAATTCAAAGGGATTGATCCCGACCCGATACTGACGTTTTTATATCCGCTTGTCCGGTGGTGTTTTCATCCTTTTACACTCTTTTTCGGTCTTGTCCTTTGCTTGGCGGCGGTTACGTTAATTCTCGTGCAATTCGATACCTTTCAGGCAAAATTGCCGGAGTTTTACACATTTTTCAGTCCGGTCAATATCTTTTTTTTGGCTCTCACATTGGTCTTCACTAAAATGCTGCACGAATTCGGACATGGTCTCACTGCCAAACATTTCGGCGGCGAATGTCACGAACTGGGCATTATGATCCTCGTGTTGACTCCGTGTCCCTACGTGAACGTTTCCGATTCTTGGCTTTTACCGAATAAGTGGCATCGGATGGCGATTGCGGCGGCAGGAGTGTGCGTCGAATTGACACTGGCGGCAGCGTGTACGTTTATTTGGTGGTTTTCCGAGCCGGGATTGCTCCATTATCTGGCTCTCAATATCATGTTCATCTCGTCGGTCAGTACGATATTGTTTAACATCAATCCGCTCCTTCGATTCGATGGCTATTACCTCCTTTCGGACTATCTCGAAATCCCGAATCTGCGACAGAAGGCGACGAAAATTCTAACGCAAAAGTGTTCGCAATGGTTTCTCGGAATGGAACCGCCGGACGATCCCTTTCTGCCGAAAAAAAATCAAGGTTGGTTTGCCCTCTACTCAATTGCCGCTTTTTGCTACCGATGGGTGATCATGGCATCCATTCTATTTTTCCTCTATACACTGTTCAAACGTTATGAACTTGTTATCGTCGGACAAGCCCTTGCGGCGATGGCACTGTTCAGTTTGTTTGTGATGCCGATCTATAAAGTCATTAAGTTTTTCTGGATACCGGGAAGGATTTACAAAGTGAAAACAATACGTTTTTACACATCGTTGGCACTACTCATCGGAGTGCTGTTGTTTCTGCTGTTTTGTCCATTGCCTTATACCGTTGTTGCTCCGGCAATGATCGAACTTCGGACGGTAACGGCGCAACAGGTTTTCGTTCCTGACGTAAAGTGGGAAAGTCAACTTCGTGAAATTCATGTCGTACCGGGACAATCGGTACAGGTCGGCAAAGTGCTTGCAGTCTTGGAGAATCCCATGCTTCGCAAGGAACTTGTCCAAGCGGAAGGACGGTACAAGGAGCGAGTGCAGGAACTCAAAACACTGGAATCGATGAGGAGTTACCGCAGTGAAGCGGCGTTGCAGATAGGTCCGCAGAAGCAATCGCTTGCAGTGGCTTATGAACTACTCCAAAATAAACAGCAGGAAGTCGAATCGCTGGTTTTACGTGCTCCGATGGAGGGGATCGTTATTTCGCCGCCGTGGCAGCCGCACCAGCCGCTGCCGGATGATCAACTGCTGGGGTGGTGGGGAACGCCGCTCGAACCGATGAATCTCGGTGCAACACTCGAATCGGGAACGGTGCTATGCAGTATCGGCAATCCGAAATTATTGGAAGCGATTTTAATTGTCGATCAGTCGAAAATGCCTTTTTTGAAACAGAATCAGCGGATCGAATTGAAGTTGCATGAATTTCCAGACCAGACGTACTTTGGAGAAATTGACGAAATCGAAAGGCAACCGGTCTCGGCACTGGCGATTCAGTTATCGACACGTGCAGGGGGAGAAATTCCGACGACCACAAAGGCGGGTGGTTCGGAAGAGCCGACGCGTACCGCCTATCGGGTGCGGATGTTGTTGGACAACAATCCCGACCTTTCGTTCCGAGTGGGAATGACTGGCATTGGCAAGATTCATGTGGAGCGTCAAACGCTCGGCTATCGGCTTTGGTTGCTTGTCAATGCGACGTTTAATTTTAGGCTATAAGAAAAAGTTGCAAGAACGCAAACCCAGAGCGGCGCGCCGACAAAATGAGCGGCGGGGCGACAAAATGAGCGGCGGGCGTAAGCCCGCCGGTAAGTTCGAACCGCAAGTCGCGAACCGGAGGGCTAACGCCCATCCGCTCTTGCGCCTTTACTCTATGTCATATTGAGGGGCAATCCAGACGAGTAAGGCGTTGCGTTGGTGTTTGATGTACCTGATTACATCGGGAATCGAATCCACTGTCTTTTGGCGAATCGAACTTCCTGCCGTCCACCATGTGCCCGACTCGGGTTTACCGAAAATGACGTTGAGCCGTCGGCTGCCGTAACTCTTCAGGTATCCCGCCGCCTTCTCCGGCGATGCGTCGTCGCTTGTTTCCAAGAGAACGTGAACATGGTTCGGCATAATTGCAACCCCGTACAGTGTCCAGTGCTGGTGCGCAGCCGTTTCTTGAAACTGTTCGAGAAGAACCTTTGCGTGTTCGCCGACCAAGAAGACGGGACTGCCTTTGAGTGTGCTTCCCGTGTATTTTTTGAGCCAACGAACATCTGCGTCGAAGGGTTCGCCGTACTTGTTATGGATTTCAGCATCGACTCGACTTACGAATCCTCGTTCATCGCCCGGCAACCATTGGGCATAAGTTGTTGAAGTGATAAACAGGTACATGCTGGAATTGTAGCACACCCACTTGCGCTACACAAGAGCGGCGCGCCGACACAATGAGCGGCGGGGCAACAAAATGAGCGGCGGGCGACACAATGAGCGGCGGGCATTAGCCCGCCGGTGAGCAACGCCGGTAAATCTTCACAAAGCCGCGAACCGGAGGGCTAACGCCCATCCGCTCTTGGGTTTGCTTACCGTCTTACTTTGATGCCCGCTTCGACACCATAGACGAATACGTCGGTGTTGCGGTCATTGCCACGGATGCCAAAGATCGTGCCGTCCGAGCGGAGAACATAGTCCGTAACCCGAACGCCTCGGGCAATGTTGCCTGCAACCATTCCGTTGACTGCCCCAAAGAAACTCACCGAACTCGTCCACTGCCAATCAGCACTCAAACTCCCCTCCAAAATCGGCGAAAAGTACGTCTTGGTCTGACTGTGCCTGAAAGTACTGGTGGATGATAGTAGCCCCAATATAGATTGATTTACACCTTGAAACGCCCTAATGTTTCCAGAGGTTTGCACTCTTTGCACATTGGCTCCGGCGGTGAGTCGCCCCTCAGCACCAAATGTCCATCGGGCATTTTGCCGACTCAATTTCATTCCGAACTGGGGACCGAAAACACGATTGTATGCTTTTGCGTCTATGTCCATTGACAAAAACGCACGTATGCCCTCCTTCCATGGAAGCCCTGCGTTCCCTGTCGTCGGATTGTTATCCCACCGATTGAGACCCGTAAGCCCAAACGCATCTTCAAAGTCCCAGTATCTTGCCCCGCCAAGCAACTCTATGGTTCCCCATGTGAAGGGATGCGCACGATACGTGTACATGAGTTCCGCACTATAATGGCGTGAGCGGACATTGACATTTAACTCTCTAAACAGCACCGGTGCCGGACCAAAACCGCCATTCCCTTCTCCTATAAAAAGTTCAGGGAGGAAATATGTCTGACCTTCGGGAATACCCTCCATGAATTTTAAATTTTCAGGAGCGTCTGGAAGTGGGTTAGGCACAGTCAAGTATTCTTCTCTAAAATCGACTGTCCAACCATCCCTGCTTACACCATCGGAGACAAACGACTTCCACGTCATACCCACATCTTGTGATGGGCTTATAAGCCTCCACAAATATCCGCAGTTCTGCACGACACCATTAGAATCTAAGTATTTGAACGTTGCCTCATCCCGCATAGCCATCGACACTTCACTGGCACTCATGCTATGCGACTGCCCTGGCAATCCGTATCCGCTGACGAGCCAACCGTGATGTCCCCGACGATTACCTACCTCGAACCGGGTGCCAAGCGTCGTCGCAGGACTCATCATATCAATCCGGATCGAATTGGTCTGAGCACGCATATACACCTTGCCCAATTCGTCCAATCCACCAGAACCCATGTCCCAGACCCACCGCGTTTCGTCCTCTCCACTGGCGGTTGTTGCTCCGATGTATCCGCCCTTCGGCGTGGAAAACGACCAGTAGATCCCGGACACCGAGCCATAGACCCCGTCGTTGCTGCGGCGTGCACCGCCAAAGGACTCAGGACTGTACGGCTTAAAGAGACGTAATCCGTCTTGCGCTACCACAGAGGTTCCCCACGCAACAAACATTGCGACAAGAACTCCGGTCAACAAGGATTTTAGTTTCGATGGAGACATAGTAGCGTCCCTGCTATGGTTAACATAAATTATGCCTGCTAACGTCCCTATCGGTTATTTTCTTTCTGACGGTTGAGTCTTTCGCACCTAAAAAGACCATTTCTATCGGTTTTTCCCTTACTACCGAATAAAACGTGGCAATTTGCGCAAAGTTTAACGATTGTAATGGCGTTTCGGGCATATTCCCATCGCATTTGCCTGTCTTTACCCCGGCAGGGGAGCATTTGTGTAGATAGTCTATACTGTGGCACCAGTCCGTGAACAAGTTTCGTTTTCCCATCACATGTTAACTTGTAACGATTATGTCGATTATACGTTTTGTATCGATTTTAATGCCTCATGACCCTCTAAATGACCTGTTGCCCCTAAAAACACTGATACGGAGCGTCCTAAAGGTTCGATACCCCCGAAAGACGTAGGCTAGTTCCACAGGTAGGAATGCCGTTTTTTAGAGGTCGAAAGGAGTCGAAAACGATGTCCAGGTCCCAGTTAGTTCAGGACTACACAGGTTTTGCCGCCAAAGTCAATTCTGAAAAAGGAATCGCTCGGCAGGACTTCCGACTCAACGCCCCGAAGATAGTGCGCCTCCTCCTCGTCTGCTTATTCTCCCTCGTAATTTCCTCGAATACGTTTGCACAATGGCCTGCGGGTATGGGCTGGGATCAAAATAACCAGGGTGTCGGTACTCTACAGACTGGTGGTGGAGTCTTGAGTCCTGGTGCTGGTGCTGTGGACGGCAGACCCTCAACTGTTACCAACAATGTCAGAATGGGCAGTTGGACGATCAGGGATTACTATCCTGACGGAATTGGCGGCAGTTTGAGTTTCGACGGAGGACGATCTGTTCATCACTTGAATTTTTTGGATATTCAAAACAATCTGTCGGTCAATTCCGCAAGTCGTGTCTACAATATTTCCCAAGTTATTGTTGGAGGAAACGTAACGAACTACGGTGGAATTGACAATATCACTACGGTTGATGTTCAGGGCAATGTTACGAACGGTCCGGGAGCGCACATCGGAACGAATAGCAACGATGGATGGATTTACTCCCTGACTGTCGGGGGAACGTTGACCAACCACGCTCAGGGTATGAACGACAACAACGAATCACGCCCCAGAGCAGAGATCATTAATGTGAACGAAATTAAAGCGGGGGTACTCGACAACCGCGGCTTGATCCAGAAAACACTGTATGGAGGATTGTGGAGTAGCGAAGAATGGATGAGCATGAGCATTGAAACGGGCACCCTCATAAACGGCAATAATGTGCGTCTGAACCAGAATGGTTCCCCTAGGGAACGCCGGGATGCGGAAATTATTTCGGACTGGTACATCAGCATTGATGTCAGCGGAAATTTTACCCAGTATTTTGACGGAAGTGTGCGTGCCCGCGAAGGTACGCTTAACGTAGGAGGAACTCTTTACAACGCCGGAGAAATCCGAATGAGCACGCGACGATCTCGCGGTATGGGGGGGGTAGGTGAAAACGGTCTTGTCGTAGGGGAAGATTGGTGGTATGACCTCACCTACAACCACGGGTGGACTATTTCTGCATATAATCTCATCAATGATGGTCGCACATGGGAACAATGGACTGACGGAGTATATCCCCGCAGTGGTACTACCAGGACCGGAGTTGATAGCGATACTCGCCAAGGTGGTTCGGATTCGTATTTGGGAGGGTGGGGAATCATCTATGATGCGATCCAACTGACCGTTCGCGGCGATCTAACCAGCATGGGAGCAAATGCCGTCATTAACGGCTCGGTGGACACCCACGACGGCAGTTTTATGCATGTCGGAGGCGATTTGCGGAACCTGGACAGAGCCAGTATTTTTAACTATCAAGAAGTCATCGTTCATGGCGACTTTGAAAACCGGGGAGCAACGTTTGTCGGCGGAAGTTGGTTTAGACATTCTTACCTGACGACAAACAACGAGTACCCACGTCAAAGCCCACCGGCGGGACTCATCAATATTGGAGGCAATGTTGTTAATTACTCCGAAAAGGCACATGGAGGTGAAACCTACGGCGGGTTGATCGCCAGTTTTGACAGATTTAATGTGTACGGAAGTCTGGTCAATGATGCCAATAGTATGATCACAGGTACCTACGCACATTACGAAGACAGAGATGGCGATGGAAATGTTATTGGTACAACGGCACCATTGGAATACGGCTACAACATCGTTACCATCAACATTGATCCCGTTACCGGGAACGAAACACCCGTTTTCCAAAACAATCGCAACGACAGAAGAGTGGTGCCCATTTATGGACGCAGAGCAAGCATTCTCAACGGGGTATTGTCTGAGGGAAATGACTACCGAACAGCAGCGACAGTTCTCAACGTGATGGGGCTCAAACCCTATAGCCTTTCTAGTGGCAAAGCGATCCTCGGTTTATACAACCAGGGACACATTCGGGAAATTGACATCATCAACGTTGGTTCCAACGAAGACGGAGTATTGTGGAATGCCTTTGCCACTTTAGCACCGGGAGCGACACTCCCCACGTCCGATGGCGGATCCCATGAAGAATATTACTACGCCAGCGAACCTAATCGTCAAATTAATCTTCGACGTTATATTGGGATACCCGGTATGATCACTGATGTTGGTGTGATCAATGCCACGAACCTTATCAACCAAGGAACCATTAGCAAAATTGACGTAGCAATCAATGTTTCTTACGCTCTTTTCAATGATTTTTATGACGAGACCATCGAACGCTACGACCCGGACACCCTGGAAGGTCGTAACGGCAGCAACCCCGGCGGCATATTGGATGGTCTCAGCACTTCCCATATCGAATGGACTTATAATCCAGACGGCACGTTGGATAGGATAGTAGTACTGACACCCACCCGTGCCGATCTTCGTGTCGGAAAAGCGGGAGAAAACAATCCTTTGGAGACCGTGCTGGGAGCAACCTATTTGGAGACTCTGCTGGAAAGAGCAGGACTGGAAAATGTCGGAATCGTCAACCTCGGATTGATTCAGAATTTTGAACATGTGACCTCGTTGGGAGACATGTACAACTTCGGTACTTTTGATGACAGCGGCAGGAGTGTTATTTCCGGTATTATTGAAAATGTAACATTAGTGACCGTTGGGTCGAACATGGTTGATAAGTCGCTCGCCGACGGCGGCACCAGAGCCAGCCTGTACAATTCGGGAATTTTGACCAATGTTAACGGAGTTGACGTGAGTTGGGACCTCCACCTCAATTCGGGTAGTTCATTCGGCGATGTCGGTACGATCACCGCCTACAACGATGTCAACGTGAATGGTTCCGTCGATGGCGGATTCGGCGTTCTCTCTGCAAGAAAGGGTAAATTGACCGTCGGCTCGCCAACGCTTCCCGGAATGTCCGGTGGTTACTACTCGTCGGGAAGTTTAACCATTGATCGGGGTTCCGTCGCCTCTGGTCACGGCGTTGTAAACTGGGGGGACATCACGAACTATGGACTTTTGAGTTCAGAAACAACGATTTTGAACGAAGGGGAGATATTCAGCACCGGTACGATCAATTCGTTTAACGATTTCGTTAACTACGGAGGCATTTCAGGAGGAGGGCTGGTCTTCATTGCCGGACAGGGCAATCAATTCAGGAATGAAGCCTATAATCCCAACACGCCGCAGGTTGGCGGAAAAATTGTAGGAGGTCTCGCCGTCAATGGACATTTCTTAAACTATGGCGGATTGATCAAACTTACCGACCCGAAAGATGTGATTCGGGTAACGAATGGAACGGCAACGATTATCGGCGGATGGGTTGATGCAAGCATCTATTCTAATGCTGTTGTTGGCGGACAGTATCCCTTCCTTACTACCGATATTGCCATCGGTAATAGTCTCGGCAATCTCGTCATCCTGAAAGAGTTAAAAGCCGTCGGAAGCGGGAGCACCGGCTCTGTGCTCGACTTTGCGCCGATGTATGGAAGTTGGGACGGCACAAGATATGTTCCCGGTCAACTGTGGTCGCGGAACAATCAGTTTTATTGGCTTGAAGTCCAACGTGCCTATACTTATGGCAACTACGCCGAGACACCGAACCAGATCGCTGTTGGGGAATACATTGACAAAATTGGTGCCACTGTCAAACAAGATAGTTCCGTTCCAAATTTCCTCGGTATCGGAGGCTACACGAAAACCGGCTTGTGGAACTTGCTTGCCCAGTTGGATGGAATCAGCGACGATCAGACAAATCCTCTCTATGATCCTAACTATAGCGATCATCAGGGTCCAATCAATCCAAAGGCACTGAGGGCATTGGACGAGTTGAGTGGTGCCATTTACGGTACCATCGGAATCACCAGCGTTCACAATACCGGCGTGGTCAATATGACCCTTGCCGACACTCTGCGAAGTGATGTGTTCAAGTTTTCGTTCGTTGGCAACCCAAACAATGCGATTCGCGGACAAGCCATCGCTCCATTGCGGTACACCCGCTGGGGAACTCTGTTCGGGATCGGCGGTACTTCCCAACATGACGGCAATGCAGACGGGTATAAAACATCGTTCGGCGGTCTGATGGCGGGAATTGACCGGGCATTCTGGACAGGTACACGAGTGGGTGCCTATCTCTCGGTTGCAGGTGGACAAATTACTTTGAAGGATTTAGACGAACGCACCGAATCAGTGGATGTGATGGTCGGTATGTACCTGCGGCAGGAAATGTATTACGGTTACGGACTCGTTGCCGCTGGATTCGGTCAGGACACCTACAAGACGAAGCGAAATCTGACTTCGCTCAGACACCGGGCGGAGAGCAAAATGCATGGAACCATCGGATCGCTGTACATGGAACGCGGAATGGACATCCCCGTTTATTACGCCACGGTTCAACCGTTCACCAGTTTCCAAGTGGTGTCCGTCCATCAGGACAAGTTCACCGAAACCATGTGGAATCAGTATGGATACTATACAAATATCGGTTTGGAAGGGGTCAAGGGCAGAACGGACAGTTTCAAGTTAGGTCTTGGAGCGCGGGCAAGTTCGCAACCGGTTCCGTTGCCGTGGGGACAACTTGCATTGAGTGCCAATATGGCTTGGTATCATGATTTCCAAGGGAAGAATGACAGGGACTTCATTGCCCGGTTTTCCAATCCCGGCGGCAACAATTTCGACAGTTCGCTTTCGGATGTAACGTTCAGGGTCTATGGCAACAACCCGAAGCAGGACTGGTTCAACTTCGGCTGGGGCTTACACTTGGATCGGAACAGCACCCGGTTCTTCCTCGATGCTAATCTGTATGCGAATGAGCGTCAGACCATGTTCACCGGCAACGGTGGTATCGTAACCAGTTGGTAAAGATGTGATACACGAGACCACCCCGCCTGTCGGGCAGGGGTGGTTAAAATTCTGCGGTTTGTCCCTGAACTACTTCCACCGCTTTGCGACATTGGTTTTCATGAACGCCAGCACATCTTTGGCGAGTTGCTCTTCGCTTTCGTACATCCGCCGCCAGATTTTCGTTGCGGCGGTCAGTTTCGACAATAAAAGACCGAACGCTTCACAACAGAGAATACCATCGTAACCAACTTCGTACAAAGCATCGAACGTTTCGTCCCAGTGAACCATCCCTGTTCCCGGCGTACTGCGGTCGGACTCCGAAATGTGGACATGGAACAGAATATCTTTGACCGAAGTAATTGCCGCTCTTGCGGACTTTTCCTCGATATTGGCATGGAAAGTGTCGTACATCACACCGCAAGACGGATGATTGACCTCTTTCACGAATCGTTTGGCATCTGCCATGCAATTCAGAAAGTAACATTCGAATCGGTTGAGGGCTTCGAGAGCGATTTTCACGCCGACTTTTCCGGCATGCTCCGCTGCTTCCCGAATGCCGTCGAGAGCCCAGTTCCATTCATCGTTCGTCGGACCACTGCCGGTGAAGATTCCGAGAGCCTGCGTGGAATGACCTGCCATGACACTGCAACCGGCAGCAGCACAACAGTCGAGTATCTGCTTGATCGAATCAACAGCGTGCCGCCGAACCTTTGGGTCGCTGCTGATGAGATGGTCTTCAGGTCCAAACGCACAGGTTCCCGAACGGGAAAGTCCGAGATTGTCCAGTGCTTTTCCCCAAACTGCCGCATTGGCAACATCGCGGTCAAACATCGGTAGTTCCACAGCATCAAAGCCGATGGACTTCATCTTGTCGAGGATCGGAAGTTTGTCCTGACTGAGCGTGTCCGTCCAGAGCAAGAGATTCATGCAGTATTTCATTGGAGTTCCTTTCTGAAAATAGGGGTTAAAGGGTCTTTCGGATTATTTTTCACTCAAAAAGATGAATGCGCCTTTTTTATTGCCGACGACAATATCGGGAATGCCATCACCATTCAGATCGCCGACGGCGAATTGTGTTCCGACACCGGAATCCTCGTCGATGATATGCGGAACAAGTGTTGTCTGGTCGCCATTGCGTTTTGCTTCCCACCACATGAGAATTGCCGGAGCGTTAGGCTCGACATCCCCTTCGGGACCGTGCGCCCAGACTCGCTTTCCGGTAACGACATCGGGAATGCCATCGCCGTTCATATCAACGGCAACCAATGCATGGAGTTGGCTGACCTTTGGAGAGAAATCCGCGCCGGGTTCACGAGGAATCAAGACATTTTTCTCGAACGTGATTTCGCCGTCTTTTCGGATTTGCTTATACCAGGCGAAACCGTAAAGATGGCAGTGCAAAGCCGTTACAACATCGTTCAAACCATCGCCATCGACATCATAGACCAACAGGTGCGCTGCGGCATCGGCAAAGGGAAACCGGTGAAACTTCCACGGCGTTTTGGGGTCAGCAGGCTGTTCCCACCAGCCTTCCCGCTCGATAAAGTCCATTTTGCCGTTGCCGGTGATGTCGCCGCAACCGAGTCCGTGCGTGTATCTTTGGTACCGCTTGTCCTCTTTTTCATTGATGGCGATGAAGTCCCACGCTTCATAAGGATTATCGGGATTCGGCGTTGCAAAACCGATCCAGCCGTTCCGGTTGAACAAAAGGCTCTTGCGACCATTGCCGAGAATGTCCACAAATTCTTGCGATTCGTTACCGAGTTCCTTTGAAACGGGATGTTTTTTCCAGAATCCGCCAGCATTTTTCGGATTTTCGTACCAAAAACCATCTTTACCAGGATGGGGACAAACTAAAATGTCGTCCCAGCCGTCGCCGTTGAAATCGCCAACAAACATGCCGAAGCACTCTGAATATCCTTTTGCCGGATCCCAGTCTTTGGCATCGGGACCGTCAAAAAACTGATGGCGTTTTGTAAAATCGGGACCTTCGTACCAAAAGTGTCCGACGGCAACGTCCGGGATACCGTCTTTGTTGAAGTCGCCAATACAGGCACCTTCCGCATGAAATTTATCGGAAAGGACGATCTTTTTGTACCTCGGTACTTTTGTCTGTGCCGAAATTTCCGTAACAAAGGCGAGAGAAAACGAAACTAGAAGGAAAAGGGATAAGTAACGCATGGTGAAAAAAGAGTTAGAAGTTGGGAGTTAGAAGGTGAGGGGGTGAATTGCCGAAAAAAACACCCGTCATCCCCTCGTCGAGAGGTGAGGACTCCGTTTGCTCTCTTCCAACTCCTAACGCCTGTCTTCTAACTCCTCTGCATACTACCACGTCCGCAAGCGAAAGTCAATAGCGGTGGAATTGCGGAATCAACGCTCCCATCGTTTGCGTACTACCATCTTCTCCCGATCATGGCTATAATAGCCGACTGCCTTTTCATTCCTGCCATTTACTATGTACGATAAAGAACTTTTGCAATCATTGATTATGGAAAAGTCGTTGAAGTTTGGCGACTTCACCCTTGCTTCCGGTAAAAAAGCAACGTACTACCTTGATTGCCGGAAAATCACACTCGATTCCGTTGGAGCAAAACTGATCGGCGAAGGCATACTGGAACTCTTACAGCAAGATTCGATGCCGCAGGCAGTCGGCGGCATGGCTATCGGTGCCGATCCGATTACCGCCGCAGTCATTACCGTTGCCGCTTTCCAAAACATTCCCCTCAAAGGCTTCATGGTACGCAAGCAGAGCAAAGGACATGGCACCAACCAGTTTGTCGAAGGTCCCATCACCAGCGGCGACCGTGTCGTGATTGTCGAAGATGTTGTTACCACCGGCGGTTCGTCTCTCGAAGCCATTGAGAAGGTCGAAGCCCTCGGCATAACAGTAGTCGGCATTATTGCAATCATTGACCGTCTTGAAGGGGGGAGGGAACTGTTTGAATCAAAAGGCTATTCTTTTTCTTCCCTTTTCACCGTCCGGGACTTTGGGATCGCCTAACACCGGTACTGGCGGGATTGACTCCGGCTCTGCACCGAAAAATAGACGAAAACTGAAAACACTCAGAAATTACGTTGACGTGAAATCACAAAATTGTTACAGTTTGCCATCCTTTCGCAATCATTGTTTCCCCTAAATGGTCAGGTCTGTACGATCAGCAATCTTTTGGCTCATGCTGGGGGGAGTCTGCGTACAGGTTTCGTGTACTTCGATAGACTCCCCGTTTTCCACCAAATCGGCGACCAATGTACCGGCGGAGGTCAAACAAAATGTCAACTCTGTTACTGTTGAGATATTCATCGTTCCTATTGCTTCGCATCAGCATGCGTTATTGCAACAATTATGGCAGGAAGTCGATGAACAGTCGCTACCGCCGCAACTTCGTCGGGAACTGCTCTCGCAAGGATTTCGCGTTGGTGTTCTCGGCAATTTGATCTCTCCGGCGTTGGCACAACTGCTCAAGGTTTCAGCTGATACCAAGGCGGAGACTCCTTGGGGGAATGTTCAGGAATTTTCGGCGGCTGATGCCGCACGTGAACCGACGATCAGTCGGAATTTGCGATCACTGCTACCGGGAATGCGTGCGCTAGTCAAAATTTTCGACGATAACGCTCTCCTGCCGAAACTGTCCCTGTTTTGGCAAGAAAATGGAATGATGTGTGGTCAAACATACCAAGATGCACTGGGCTTGATCTGCGTCAGTGCCGCGGCAAACAAGGATGGTTCTGCTCAAATTCAGATTGTCCCAGAACTGGAACATGGATTTCTTGAACAGCGGATTCGACCGTTATCGGGAATGGTCATTCAAGAACGAAGCCGACCGCGTTACACCTTTGAGTCGCTCACAATATCTCAACGTCTCTTACCGGGACAATGGCTCATCATGGGAACGACGACATTGGATTCGGCAGGGGCGGGCAAAGCCTTTTTTACTAGGCAGGCTTACGTCCCGGAGCAACGGCTTCTGGCAATTCGATTCGTCAATGCAACGTCTGGATCGCCCGCACCATCCCCTTCAACTTTGCCTGCTCCAACAATGCCGGAGAGAAATTAGGACTGGAATGCGTTCCTCAAAGGGGGAGGTTTCCGATTCCCTCCCTTTGGAAAACCAGTAATTTGACACCGTTTGTCGTAAAAATCATGCACCATCCTTATTCCAAAGACGATTTCGGCACGAACCCGCTGATGTTTTACTACGAAGTTACGCAAGCCTGCGATCTCGTGTGTAAACACTGTCGGGCTGCCGCCCAGGAACAAGCGGCAGAAAACGAGTTGCCGACCGAACTCTCCCTGCGTTTAATCGATCAGGTCGCTTCATTTCCCCGAAAGCCGCACATCGTCTTCACCGGCGGCGATCCGCTGAAACGTGCCGACCTGTTCACACTGATTCGTTATGCCGTCGAAAAGGAATTGGCGGTTGCACTCACCCCGTCGGCAACACCGCTGGCAACCCGGCGGGCATTTGAGCAAGCGAAAGACGCAGGAGTGCAAGCGTTCGGCATTTCGCTGGATGGCTCGACCGCCGACATTCACGATTCCTTTCGCGGCTTTGAAGGTTCGTTCGACAAAACAACCGACATGCTCGATACTGCCAAAGCACTGCAAATACCGGTGCAAGTCAATACGTCCATCACCCGGCGAAACGTTGCACTCATTGACGACATGGCAGAATACCTTGCCCGGTTCGGCGGTGTGGTGATGTGGTCGGTTTTCTTTCTCGTGCCAGTGGGACGCGGCATCGAAGAAGAACGCATTACGGCAGAAGAGTACGAAACTGTTTTCGCAAAACTTTGGCATCATGCTCAGCAAAAGCCCTTTGCGATTAAGACAACGGAGGCACCGCACTATCGACGTTTTGTGCTACGGCAGGGGGGCAATCCGCTCGATATGCCGCGTCCTTTTCGCTTCGGCAAAGAGTCAGAGAGCAAAGAGCCGGAGCGCAGCGCAGTCCCCGGATGGGGTTCCAAAGTTCGTCATCGCGCTCCGCTTGGGATCACGGATGGACGGGGCATTATGTTCGTGTCTCACAACGGCTCGATTTATCCGGCAGGCTTTTTGCCGTTGGAATGCGGTCGATTTCCACAGGATTCGGTGGTTGAAATATACCAGAGTCATCTGACGTTCAAGGCGTTACAAAATCCTGACAATTACAAGGGCATCTGCGGACGCTGTGAATACCGGTACGTTTGCGGCGGCAGTCGAGCGCGAGCCTTTGCGGTAACGGGCGACCCACTGGAATCCGAACCCGATTGTTGTTACCAAGTCGGTCAAGACCCGATCTATCGGGGAGATTGATCTCCGGTACGCTACTCCTTCTGGCTGTTCCGTCGGCTTGGAAGAACGGGGCGCACGTCGTTGTCAGGGTTACTATCCATACGCCCCCATTCCGAAGAAGAGAGTCTTTTTCAGAACACGATAGACCCAATAGTCCTCTGGAATTTCCTGACCGGGCAAGTAGTGCGAAGTTAGCGGCTTCCTCCGAGCAAGTTCATCCAAAAAATCCCGACCACTGACATCCGTTACGCCTTCCGACCGGAAAAACTCGGCAAGTTCCTGCGGATAATCAATAATCACACAGCCCTGCGAACGTTCGCCATCATATTTTTCTCCGACGAACTCTCGAAATCGCAAGAGAAACTCACTGTCGTTCATCGTCTTGTAAAAATTGCCGTTGTGGTCACCGATCCAATCAACTGTAACATTGAGCGGCGGACAAGGTTCAATGCTACCCTTCGGTCCGATGACAAACGCCATCCCCTTTGAGGCGGGACAAACAGCAAAGCCCTTTTCATCCCAGTAGGTATCAATGAGAATAATCGGCGAAGTCCTCCGTAACCGTAACAATCGTCGGCGAAGTTCCAAGAGCATCTCCGGCTTGACCGACCACTCCGGCGTAGGTTCGGCACCAACCGGTCGATAGACGTAAAACCAAAGGTACATCGCACCGAGTCTCACGAAGTGATTGACGTACTCTTCGGTCAATACGCTTTCAAAATTCTCGGCGGTTACTGTGGTCGCAACGCCGTAGAGGATTTTTTGCCGTTGGAGTTCTTTGCAGCCTTCAATGGCGGTGGCGAAAGTTCCTTGCCCACGTCGATGGTCGTTTTCCTTTTCAAAACCGTCAATGCTCACGAGCGGGGAAATGTTGCCGAACTGCTTGATCTGCTGAACGGTTGCCACATCGAAAAAGTGTCCGTTGGTAATGATTTGAAAATAGGCTTCGGGATGGTTTTTGATCGTATTCCAAAGTGTTTCCGGTGCCAAAAAGGGTTCTCCGCCGAGCATGGTGTAGAAATAGACCGACTCCTTTTGGGCAATGCGGATGACCTTTTCGATGGACTCTGCGGGGAGTTCACACGTGTCGGTGTTTTGATAAGACGTTTCGACCCAGCATCCTCGGCAGCGCAGATTGCACCGGTTCGTGAGGGAAAAAAAGAGGAACGGCGGAAATTGGATTCCTTTTTTACAGCGTTTTTTGAAGGCGCGGAGGGCAAAGAAACTTTTGCCGCACCAGAGCCAGGCGGCTTTGAAAAGCAATCGCCACGAAACTTCGGCGGCGGCACGGAATAGGAATCGAGGAAGCATTATGGGAACATATTATACTGAAATGCTTCGCCTAATACATCCTTGGCTTTATGTCAAAAGCGATTGGATGACATTGTCCGCCGAAATGTTTTCCGCCTGACCTTCAAAGTTCAAAATGATCCGATGCCGTAAAACCATTGGAGCGATTTCGTTCAGGTCTTCCTGCGAAACATTGAAACGACCATCAAGAATTGCTCTGATTTTTGCTCCGAGCATCAACGCTTGTGCTCCGCGCGGACTCGCCCCGAACCGCACATATTGCCGCACCAATGCCGATGCCTGTGGAGCGTCAGGATGCGTTCCCAAAATGAGGTTCACCGCATACCGGCTGATTTCTTCCGCTACCGGAACTTCACGGACAAGTGTTCCCAATTCAAAAATTTTTGCCGACGGGAACGTTGATTCAACCTTCGGCTGTGCAACAGTCGTTGTGCGGTCGAGAATTCCCAGCAATTCGTCTGCCGTTGGAAAACGCACCAAGATTTTGCAGAAGAACCGGTCGAGTTGTGCTTCCGGCAGCGGATAGGTTCCTTCCATATCAAGCGGGTTTTGTGTTGCCAGTACGAAAAAGAGTCCGCCGAGCCGATGAGTTGTACCGCCGACTGTTACCGAGTGTTCTTGCATAGCCTCCAGTAGAGCCGATTGTGTTTTCGGCGTTGCCCGATTGATCTCGTCGGCAAGGACAATGTTGGCAAAGACGGGACCCGGCTGAAATTCAAACCGCTTTGTCCCGTCGGCATGTTCCGTCATGATATTCGTGCCGGTAAGGTCGGCAGGCATCAAGTCGGGCGTGAATTGGATGCGTGAGAACTTTCCATCGACGGCTTCGGCAAGTGTTCTGACCAGAAGTGTTTTACCGAGTCCCGGAACTCCTTCGAGCAGAACGTGTCCGCCAGCAAGCATCGCAATAATGGTGCCGCGAACGACTTCATTTTGTCCTACGAGAACCCGACCGATTTCCGATTCGAGTTTTCGGACATTTTCGCAAAACTGCGACAGTTTGGTTTTTAATTCTTCGGTCTGCGGGTGTGGAGGCATTGTATTTAATCTTCTAACCTGACATCACATTATACCATTCCCTGTCCATAATTGGTTGTTTTGAATTGAAAAATTGAAAATGAAACTCGGAAAAACGTCTCTATTTCGTGCTACTGCATTTTTTTTTCCAATTTTGTACCAACTTCAGGTAACTATCCCGAATCGGTTCGCTCAATCCCAATTGATCGGCAATGCCGAGAATCAATGATCGGCACGCTTCGATCTCTTCTTCGGTTGCCCTTGTTTCCATTTCGATAAAAAACCGATCCGACTCCGGTAAATCCGGCAATGTGTCCAGAACGATGTCCACTCGCCGATGTTCTACGGTCAATTCCATCCGTCTGCGGAACTTGCGAACGGAGGCTGACTTGCAAAAACCAAGTGCAATGAAAAGGTTTTCCCATTGCTCCGGCTCCGTAATCAGTATTTCGATTTCCCGTCGCGTTTTTGTACTTGTGTCGATCTTCGGTCCTTTATAGGTTAGGGAGTATTGGGATGTCCCTTCCGAAAAAGTGCGGTGTCGAAGGCGAAGACACTCGTCGGTTTGCTCGAAGTTTCGGCAGGGATGCTGAAAGAAAAAATCGGACTCCGTAACTTGCTCGCCGAATTCCGAACCGCCGAAGTGTCGTTGTAACTGACGTTCTAATTCCGCCAGATCAACATTGCCAACCCGAAATTTAATCTCTACTTCAAAGGTACTCATATCAACATTATTCACCAAAAAAGATTTTATGTTTCATCATCCGCTCACGGGTTTCGATCTTTAACCGCAGGTATTCCATCGGTCGTGCCCCTTTGATTTTATTGCATGAACCGCAGAGCAGTTGAAAATTTTCATAATAATCGCCGCCGCCTCTCGCCTTCGGAATAATATGGTCGATTTCAAGATTCCAAATCTTAAAATCTTCTCCACAGGCGTTGCACTTGCCGTCTTGCTGTTTGTACAACCGCTCTTTAATGGATTCCGATGGTTGGACTTCTTTTAGGTCGGTTCGCTTGGGGATTTGATCCGTCGCCACAAAATCTTTGAAGAGTCCTGCATCGTCGCTCAAACGTTGTACTAAAACTCTTACCGCTTGCTTTTCTATGTCAATGCCTATCCATTTCCGACCTAACTGTTGTGCAGCAACACACGTCGTTGCACAGCCACAAAACGGATCCATGATGATGTCTCCTTCGTTAGATGATGCCAAGACGATGCGTTTTAATAGAGCAAGCGGCTTCTGCGTCGGATAGCCGGTGCGCTCTTTGGATTGAGAATTGATAATTGGCATTTCCCAAACATCCGGCATTGTTGTTCCCGCCTTTTCTACTAAAACAGTTCGAGCAAAATCTTTCAATTTTAACTTGCCTGCTTTAACTGCATCATCGACCTTCCGTTGTTCATAAACTATTAACTGGGGCTGTCTTTTACCATCAATTAAGACAGAATTTCTATCATAACCTCTTTGATGTTTTGTTTTTTGCCCCTTCGTTGGTTCGATGGACAAACGGTTAAAAGTAGTTTCGTTACTTTTCCCATAAAACAGAACAACATCATGCATTCGTTGAAAGCGATTTGATTCGGCTGACCATCGTCTATAATACCAAGTAATTTCATTGCGGAAATTGTTTTTACCGAATACGGCATCGAGCAGACTTTTCAAATAATGACTCGCCGTCGGATCGCAATGCAGATAGAGCGAGCCGGTCTCTTTGAGAATACGGTGCATTTCAACAATCCGTTGTGCCATATAGGTCAGATACGCCATCATCGGCTTGCTGTGAATCGCACCGACACTAGCAATATACTTTGCCAAAGCAGGAAAATTGTCCGCAAGTGAATCGAGATAATGTTCATCGACATCTTGCCAAGTCCACATATCCTTGAAACTTGCTCCGGCGGCTTTGCTACCAACGGGAGCGGAGTACATCCGCTTCGAATTAAACGGCGGGTCAAGATAAATCAGATCAACCAACTCGCTATTGAGCCCCGATAGAACGTATAAATTGTCGTTCGTATAAAGTGTGTTCGCGGCAGAACGTTTTGTCATATTTTGGTTTCAAGTGTTGATCGAACGAGGTACATTGTATAACAATTTTCCCGCAAAAACACTCTTACGGCAATTCGGGATCGCACAATTTGGAACCATCGACGGCAACTGCAACTTCAAAGACCCGAAATATCCGCATCATTTGTACCATATCGCCATCCGCAAAGAGAGACTGATCGGAGAACTCATTCCCCAGATGGGCAAACATTAACTCCCCTTCGGCGAAAAGTTGACCATTCCGGTAAGCCCAAGCCGAGGCGACACCGCCGTCTTCCCGGAAAATTTCCAGCTGGACCTTGTAATTCAGCACATCACCGGGACGGATGTCAACCTGATGGAAGATAAATTTTGGGATTTTTGCCAGAACAACTTTTTCTTTATATCCCTTTGCTTCGTGGAGCAACAGCCCGGCAGTTTGGGCGATACCTTCAATGACCAGCGATCCGGGCATCATCGGGGCAAACTTGAAATGATCGTGCAAATGGTCCTCGGCGAGCGTTACCGTCTTAATGGACTCGGCACGCCGCTGACTTTCAAAAACCGTAATACGATCAATCCAATACCAGTGCATGGGCTCATGCTTGTTGGTATGGGCAATGTCAGATGCCCAATTTCTGCTCGACGAGGTAACACATATCCTTGACCGTCAGAACCGTCGCAAGGTTCTGGATCACCGGATTCTTTTCGAGGGAAGAGAGATCGGCAAACGGAATTCGTTTCTTGATTTCTTCCAGACCCAGTGTAGTCAATTTGCCATCGACCACGTACTTGCCCTGTGTGTCGTTGACGATGTCGTCGGGAACGAGTTCGCCCCGGTCGATTTTGATGGAAAAATGCTTTTCCAGACGATAAACAATGTCCAAAAGGTCAATGGACTCGGCACCCAGGTCCCCCATGAGTGTCGCTTCGGGGGTTACTTGGTCATCATCGACAGCAAGAGCCTCGATTAACTGCTCCTGAACTCCTACAAACACATCCTCTTTTGACGGCATAAAACAATTCTCCGAACGGACAGTACGAATTAGAGGGCAGAATTCACCCCAAACCTCAACATGTCGTCCATTCTACCAAACTTTTTGCCGTCGGCAAGGCGGGGCAATCCCTTGCGGTGGGGCTTTTTTGTGCGATACTTGAACATTATGCTGAATGCTTTTTCCGTTGACGTAGAAGACTACTTTCAGGTCGGGGCTTTTGCGAAGGTCATTTCGCCGAAGGACTGGGAAACGTGGACTCCGCGCATTGTTGAAAATACCAAACGGATGCTCGATATTCTGGCGTCCGCACCGCGACCAATCAAAGCGACCTTCTTCGTTCTCGGCTGGATTGCCGAGCGGTTTCCCGGACTCGTTCCCCAAATTGTCCTACACGGACACGAAATTGCCTCACACGGTTACGGACACCAACTTGTCTATACGTTGACGGAAAACGAATTTCGAGAAGATGTCCGAACGACACGGAGAATGTTGCAGGATCAGTCGGGACAGCCCGTGATCGGATACCGTGCTCCGAGTTTTTCGATTGTCAAGCAAACTCCCTGGGCGCATCGGATTCTTGTCGAGGAAGGTTACACTTATGACAGTAGTGTGTTTCCGATTTACCACGATTTACACGGCAATCCTGATGCACCGAGAGAGATTCACTCGATTCAAACGGAAGCCGGTTCGATTGTCGAATTTCCCCCGGCAGTGATTACGCGGTTCGGCAAAAACATTCCGACGGGCGGCGGCGGATATTTCCGGTTCTTTCCTTATTGCGTGACTGCCCGATGGTTAAGGGAGATTAACCGTCATGGCAAGCCGTTCGTCTTTTATGTGCATCCGTGGGAAATCGATCCCGATCAACCGAGAATCCCGGCTGCGCCCTTGAAAAGTCGGCTCCGGCACTATTTGAATCTCAATCGGACGGCGGACCGAATGAAAAAACTGCTCCAAGATTTTTCGTTCACGACCGTTCAGGAAATCGTTCATGAGAACAATCAGCACCGTAATCGTTAGAAATCATCCGGCTACTTTGTTATTAGAAATAGGGATTTTCGAAGGTAGTCAACTGACCGCCGGGCAGTTGGTCTGCGATAGCAACACCATTATTTTGAAGTGCTTGATCCAAATGAACGGCATTACTCAAATCGACAGGAGAGTCGGGGGTAGGCACTGGTTGCTGGGTGGGCTGAACCAAAGGCAGCAATGGTTCGATTGGAGCGGATTGCCGTCGAGGTGGCGGGTCGGTCAATGTTGCATCCACTCCGTACATCGGCTATACTTACGACGAGACGAAAGACGATGACTTGTTTACCAATCGAACGACACACCAGTCGTTTGCGAAACGTGCTGTGTAAAAATTCATCCTATATCAGGGTGGCTGCAAAACAAATGTAAATTGACCTGTAAGTATGTTAACGATTACTGATCCTGGTTTCAGTGCATAATCATTACCGTACTTTAGGATTGTGCGCAGATAAAATGAAAACGTAAAATGGGAAGCCAAGCATGTTCTTGACACGTTCGTCCTTTGGACTGGCATGTTGGAACCAACAATTTCTTCATATGTCAATCATTGGTAAAAACATGAAAAACAGCAAATTTTGCTTCGTTGCGTTACGCAAGCCACTTTTTTGTCTACTTGCTGTATGTATGGCATTGTTTGTCTGCGTTTGGGTATCAGTTTCACCATTACCTCGTATTAGTATCACAGAGGACATCAATACCACAGAGGTTCTTCAAAAAATACAACTTGACTTTTTATGCCCGTTGCCTGAAGAGGACTACGAGACACTGAGACATCTAGAAATAATTATCCATAACGCAAACTTTA
>Ga0123353_10001213_pt1 | contig 31584 bp, 22 predicted proteins | sample TergutLab28metaG_3_FD_92763 | JGI IMG/M metagenome (GOLD analysis project Ga0123353, IMG submission 92763) | Labiotermes labralis P3 segment gut microbial communities from Petit-Saut dam, French Guiana - Lab288 P3 | ecosystem: Host-associated > Arthropoda: Insects > Digestive system > Gut ...
CCATGCCGGAGATCGAGTCCGCCCTCCGCAACCAGGGCCTGCTCACCCGCGACGCCCGCATGAAGGAACGCAAAAAATACGGCCAGAAGGGCGCCCGCAAACGCTTCCAGTTCTCCAAGCGTTGAGTGCGCGGTTTCACGATTTTTCACACCCCGGTGCCATATGGCACTGGGGTGTTTTTCTTACGGCTGTCGATAGCCAGTAGCCATCAGCCAGTAGCCAATAGGTATGGAAGAACGGCGGCGAAGGGTCAAGGAGAAAGTAAACGTTTCGCGATGGCTTGCCTTTTTGCGCTGTAAGACGTAGTGTACAGTCCTCGCGAGGCATGGCAAAGGAAACCCAAATGCAGCCTGTCAACGTGGAAAAAGTGGAGCGGGAACCGGATATCCTGATCGTGGAAATGCCGCCGTGCCGCATGGTGACATCGGGGCCATTGGCGAATCATGACGAGCAAAACCGGTTCGGCGCCATGTGGGGCCGGCTCGGTTCACGCATCGCCGACAAGATCAATCCCCGCGATTTTATGTATCACGATGAGGAACATAACAAAATGGTCTGGTTGTACATGGTCGAGGACTGGATGACCGAGGCCGACACCGACGGGTACAAAATGATTACGTTCGACGGCGGCCTGTTCGCGGCGGTGCTTGCGGACAGTTGGGAACGTAACGAATTTTATCGCGTGCACAACGGGATCAAGGCCTGGCTCTCGCGGAAGGAGCATCTGGAACTGGACGAAACCCCAGGCCGTCATGTATTGTTCCATTTCGCCGGGCCGCACTCGGCGCAGATGAAGGGATGGAAATGCGGAAAGATTCGTTATTTTGTGCCCCTCAAGGTTGAAGAAGCACCATAATTGTTTCTCTGAGTCTCTGTGTCTCTGTGGTGAAAAAATGAAAAAAATCAACGTCGTTCTGGTTGGCGGCAGCGGGTACACCGGATTTGAGATCATTCGGATTCTGTTGCGGCATCCGCACGCGCGGCTGGTCGCCAGTTGCGGCGAGAGTCAGTTGGGGCCGCTGGAGAACATCCACCCGCACTTCGCCAAGTGCGCGTTGCCGGTGCAGGAGGCCTTCGACGCCGAACGAATCGCCGCCCACCAACCCGATGTGGCCATTCTCTGCGCGCCGCACAAGGTGGCCATGCAATACGTGCCGCAACTGCGGGCCAAGGGCATCCGGTGCATTGATTTGTCGGCCGACTATCGGCTGAAGGACCGGGCCGTGTACGAAAAATGGTACTGCCCGCACACCGACGCCGCCGGACTCACCGAGGCCGTGTACGGCCTGCCGGAATTTTATGCCGACGCGATTCGCACCGCGGGCCTGGTGGCCAATCCCGGCTGTTACCCCACCAGCGCCACCCTGCCGCTGGCACCACTGCTGCGGGCCGGACTGATCGAACCGGCCGGCATCATCGTCAACGCCGCCAGCGGAGTCAGCGGGGCCGGAAAGTCGCCCTCGGCCAGGCACCACTACCCCGAACGCAACGAAAATTTCGAAGCCTACGCCGTCGGAAACCACCGACACACCCCCGAAATCGAAGCCAACCTCACCGAACTGCTCACCGGAACCCCGCGGGCCGGTCGGCCGGTGGACGTGCTCTTTCAACCGCACCTGCTGCCGATGGACCGCGGCATTCTCTCGACCATCTACGCCACCCCCGCCAAACCCCCGAGCGTCGAGGAACTCACGCGCTGCCTCCAGTCCGCCTACGCCGACAAACCGTTCGTCCGCGTCCGAACCGGCGACGTGCTCCCGGCGACGAAATACGTGTCCCACACCAATTTCTGCGATGTCGCCGTCCGCGTGGTCAACGGCCGCGTCGTGCTCTTCGGCGCGCTGGACAACATGATCAAAGGCGCCTCCGGACAGGCGATCCAGAACATGAACCTCATGTTCGGTTTCGAGGAAACGGCGGGGCTGTTTTAACGACGCAACGCGATACAGGATGAACGGGACGCGACGGAATTTCGAATTTTCCGCGCGGGAATTTGTTTCGGATTTCGAGTTTCGTATCGAATGTTCAAACGTTTTCACCCGATCCACCGTATGAACCGACGCGGTTTTCCCCGGCCGAGGCGACAAATTCCCTTGACCGGCGTGCTTCGGTGTAGGACAATGGCGTTTCTTTGTTTATGGTGCTGGTACAGTAGGGAGCATGTGTTTCATTCCATGCGTCCGTGTGGGCGCATGGTGTGTATTCGAGATACAGGACAACAATGAGCGGAAAGAATTTGCACTTCAAGTTCGCCGCGCTGGCCCTGGCGGTCGGCGTGTGCATTCTGGCGATGGGGACCAAGGGTTGCAAGGAAGGCATCGACCTTCGCGGCGGGTACGCCATCACGCTGGGAATCCAGACCCCCCAGGCCGATCTGGAAAAAGCCAAAATCGAGCGGGACAAGGCCGCCGAGGCCCTGAAAACCGCCCCGCCCGAAACCCGGGCGGAACTAGAACGACGGGTCCAGAACCTCAATGAGCAGATCACCGACCTGGAACGGGCCGGCGCCAACAGCACGGACCTCGCCCAGCAGATGATCACGATCCTCAAAGGCCGCGTCGACCCGACGGGCCTGATGGGTCTGGAGTGGAGGCCTCTGAGCGACAACCGCATCGAGGTCCGCATGCCCGCCGGAACCGAAGAGTCCCGGCAGGCCCAGGCGGACTACCAACGCCGGCTCGACGCCCTCACCGCCAACCCGATCCTCGGCAGCCGGATCGACGAAATCCTCAAGCAGGACCCCGCCGAACAACAGCGAAGCCTCGCCGAAATCGCGCGACGCGACCGCTCGCAGGCCGACCGGCTGACCGAACTGCTCACCCTCCAGGCCGACATGGACCGCAAGGCCCAAGCCCTGGCCGACTTGAAGAAAAACACCCCGACCCCACCCCAACCGGCCACCGAACCCGGCGACGCCGGATGGGACGTCGTCCTGGCCGAACGGGCGGCCGACAACGCGCGAATCACCTACCAACTCCAGCGCCAGGAAATCGAAGCCGCCAACCTGACGGCCAAGTTCCTCACCAAGGTCTTCGCCAACTTCGTCTCCCCGCAGGAGGCCAAGGCGTTGGAAAAGGCCGGGAAACAGGACGAAGTCCGCAGCCGCAGCGAGGCGTACCTCGAACTGATGGCGCAACTGCGGCACGACCACCCCGACCGCACGGAAGAAATCAACGAGCTACAGGCCGCCTACGAACACTGGGTGAAAAACCGCCGACCGTTCGACGATCCGCAGGATTTGCTGCGGGTGATCCGCAAGAGCGGCGTGCTGGAGTTCCGAATCGCTCCGGTACTCACGCCCGTTCCCGGAAGCGGCGGCGGACTGCTGTTGCCCGGCGGAAAGGACGAAGCCGACCGTCTGAAAGGCCAACTCGTCCGCGAGGGTCCCGAAGCCGGCCGCGAACGCAACGACCCGTGGCAATGGTTCCCCGCCCGCGGGCACAGCGAACGATTCGACCAGCAGGGTCTGATCACGGAAATGTACAGCGGAAAAATGTACGTGCTGCTGGCCAACAGCACCGGAAACATGATGCTCAATCCTCCGGGCGCCCGCGACTGGCAACTGGACAGCGCCCGACCCTCCGTGGACGACCACGCCCAGCACATCGTGAGCTTCACGTTCGATCCGCGCGGGGCCCAACTGTTCGCCTCGCTCACCAAGGCGCACAAGGGCAATCACCTGGCCGTCCTTCTGGACGACGACGTGTACACCGCCCCCGCCATTAAAGACGTGATTTCCAAGAACGGACAGATCAGCGGAAACTTCACCGCCGCCGAGGCCGAGGAACTCGCCAAGACCCTCAACAGCGGGTCGCTGCCGGCCAAGATCAACCCCGAACCGCTGGCCATCAGCACCTTCGGGTCGGCGCTGGGGCAGGTCTACAAGGACAAGTCCATCGACGCGGGCATCATCAGCATGATCGTGATTTCCGTGCTGATGCTGACCTACTACTTCTTCAACGGCATGCTGGCCGTGTTCGCGCTGGCGCTGAACCTGCTGTTCACCATCGGGGCGATGAGCCTGCTGGACGCCTCCTTCACCCTGCCGGGAATCGCGGGCATCATCCTGATGATCGGCATGGCCGTGGACGCCAACGTGCTCATCAACGAACGTCTCCGCGAGGAAACGCAACGCGCCATCCCGCCGCGCATGGCCGTCAAGAACGCCTACGACCGAGCGTTCACCGCCATTTTCGACTCGCACGTCACCGTGCTGGTCACCTCCATCATCCTCGGATGGGTGGGCACCGAAGAAGTCCGCGGGTTCGCCATCGCGCTGGGGTTGGGCATCGTGTTCAACCTGTTCACGGCCGTGTTCGTCACGCGGTGGTGCCTCCAGGTCTGGCTGAGCTTCCCGTGGGCGGGCAAGACGCACTTCCGCATGATGCCCTGGATTCGCGTGCCGCACATCGACTGGGTGGGCAAGCGAAACGCCTTCTGGACGTTCTCGGGCATGATGATCGCGATCAGCATCGTGGCCGTCGTGTTGCAGCGCGACAACCTCTGGGGCGTGGAGTTCTCCGCCGGAACGCGGGCGACGCTGGTGTTCAAACCCGACGCCATGCTCGACAACCAACTGCTCGACGACAAGATCGTCCGCGAGCGGTTCCAGGAAGCGGCCTCGACATTGGCCGCCCAGGACGAAACGTTCAAGCTCCTCGCCCAGGACCCCCGCATGGAAACCGTGCTGGACGACAACCGCGTGGCCGAATTTCTCGAACGCTACGACCTCAACCACGACGGGAAGGTCACGCTGGACGAATTCAAGGACTCGACCCGTCACGATCCGGGCAACCCGGCCTTTTTCGCGAAGATCGACACCAACAACGACGGCGTGCTGGAGCGGAGCGAGCTGGAGAAAAATCTGCGGAACAATTCGTTCCGCCTGACGACGACGGACACGGACGTCAACCGGATCAAGGAGGCGGCCAAGGCGGCCTTCGGCGACCAGTTGGTCAATCGCCAGCGGGTCTCGTTCGATCTGGCCAGGGCGAGCGGTCCGTGGACGAGCGACGTGGGCATTTCACCGGCCCCGGACGGCCTGACGAGACTCAGACCGGGGCAGGAGGCGGCCCGGATCGTGCTGCCCAACGCCGCGAATTTCGAGGACGGCGTGCTGATGGTGCTGACCAACGTCACCCCGGCGATTTCACCGCAGGAATTCACGCAGCGCCTCCGCGAGATGCAGGTCCAGAACGACGCCACCCTCTCCTCCGTGGCCATGAACATGCACGAAGTGACCGGCCTGGGCAAACCCGAGAGCGGGGACAAGTACACGGCGTTCGCGGTGATGGCCCGTCAGCCGGACCTCCCCACCGGTGCCGCCGACGCGGCCTGGTCCGCCTTCGCGGGGAACGAACTGAAGCTCATCGAAACCGTCCTCGGACGCGACGACTCGATTATCGCCGTCAACTTCGACAAGCAGATCGCCGGTGAGACGGCCCAGTTGGCCATCGTCGCCGTCGTGCTGAGCTGGTTGGCGATCATCGCGTACCTGTGGTTCCGGTTCGGTTCGGTCAGTTGGGGTCTGGCGGCCGTCATCTGCCTGGTCCAGAACGCGATCGTGGCCGTGGGGTTCATCGCAATGTCGAACTGGATCGCCCCGACGGGCTTCGGGCGGCTGATTCACCTGGGCGCGTACCAGATCGACCTGATGCTGGTGGGCGGCGTGCTGACGATCATCGGCTATTCGGTGAACGACACGATCGTGGTGTTCGACCGAATCCGCGAGAACCGCGGCAAACTGACGCACGTGACGCCGCAGATCGTGAACCTGTCGATCAACCAGACGATGAGCCGCACGATCCTGACGACGGGAACGGCGTTGATCGTGTTGTTGATCATGTACATTTTCGGTGGCGAGGGCATGCGTGGGTTCACGTACGCGTTGTTCATCGGCATCGCGTTCGGCGCGTACTCGACGGTCGCCATCGCCTCCCCGCTGCTGCTGGCCTTCCGCTCGATGTCCGGCCGCAAGGCGGCGGGCACGGTGACGGCGTAAGAGCAAACGCGAACAAGTGACTAGCGACAAGTGACTAGCGACAAGAGTAGGAACATCTGACGTTTTTGTCGTTCTCGTACAGAGCGAACGTTTTGAAAGACAAGATTTTCCTTCTCTTGTCGCTTGTCACTTGTCGCTAGTCACTATTTTCCTTTATGAGAAAGGTTCACCATGACACGCGTGTATTTGGAGACGGAACATCAGGAACTGCTTCATCCCGCCTCGGATTTGCGGGGTGTGATTCGGACGCATATTCCGTCGGCGTTGGGCAAGTTGGGGTATTTTGTTTTCCTTCGCGTGCCGGCGGCCATGGCGGACAAACTTGGCCACGTCGTGACGCGGCTGAAAGTGGCCGGGTTGTACCCCGACGACGAGATGCTGCGTTTCGGCGAGGGACTTGCGGGCCCGACGCAATTTCCGTCGAAGGTGGCCGGCCTGACGTGGGTGGCGCTGTGCCGAGCCCGCGTCAGCCGGGGCGACGGCGAATTGACCTTCCTCTACCTCCCCGCCGGTCTGGACCGGGCCGACGTGCTGATCTGCACCTGGCCGCGGTTCGTCGAGAGCGGCCAGGCGGACGACCAGTTCGCCGGACTGAGCGACCCGCAATTTGCCCTGACGGGCCTGGCGCTGGGCGGGATCGGCTGCGGAAAGGTCGAGTTCTGCCGCGACGGGCGGTTCCGCAACTTTTCGGGGAATAACAACCAGGACATGCCCTTCGAGGACCCCGACGGCCTGGCGGGCGCGTGCTTCTCCGTGGAGGTCGACAAGTGCCCGGAGTCGGAGGATTTTGGCGGCGGCGTGGAGCGCGTGCTCTCCACGCGGCCCATCGTCACGCGAGGAGGCCTGACGCTGGAGGCGGTGCCGGAGTTGTCCGTGTCGATGGCCTTTCCGCAGGCGGTCGTGACGGCGAAAAACGTCGCGCCCAACGTGGACGTCCGCGTCACGCTTAGCGGAACGGTCGTTCCACACGACCTCAAACGCTCGTCACTGCCGGGATTTCTCGCGCGGTGGTCCGTCCGCAACGGTTCGAAAAAAGCGGTCCGCGTCCGGCTTCGGTTGGCCTGGCCGAACCTGGTGGGGTTCGGCGGAGGGATCGGCACACCGGAAACCCGCATCGGATACGCGGACGGTTCGTACCGTTACTGGACGGCCCCGGAAAAACAGCGCGTCGAGCTCGTGTCCGCCCCCGGCTGTCGGGCGTTGAAGTATTCCAACGACCCGAGCGACGTCTGCCCTGCCGCCGACGGACATCATTACCTTGTCGTCCGGGATCTTGTCGGCCAGGAGGGCAAGCCTGCGTCATCCCTCTTCGGCGAGACCGCCGGGGACGCGACGATCGGCTGGGCGGGCGCGGAACTGCCCATCGCGCCCGGACAAACCGCCACGCTCGACATGGCCGTCGTCTGGGAAATGCCCCACTGGGTCGACTCCCTCAACATCGACCGAGGCCAGTTCTGGCAAAACTACGCCAACAACGGCACCGAACTGCTCGCCGCCTTCATGGAGAACTTCGATTCCATCCTCGCCGACGCCGCCGCGCTCGCCCGCCTGCTCGACGACACCGACCTGCCCGAGTGGCTCCGCCGCAGGCTGTCCAACTGTTGCTACCCCCTCGTCACCAACAGCGTCCTCTACAAAGACGGCCGATTCAGCATCAACGAAGGCCCCACCGAAATGACCGGCTGCTACGGCACCATGGATCAGCGCCTCGGCGCGCACCCGGCCACGTTTTTGCTCTTCCCCGAACTCAACCGCGCGGAGATGACCCAGTTCACCCGCGTGCAAAACGCCGACGGCGCGATCAACCACGACCTGGGCACGGGGCACCTCGAGTCGGGCCCAAAACTCACCCCCTGGCCGGACGTTCCCTGCTCGTTCATCATTCAATGGGCGATGCACTGCTGGTCGCTCGGTGACGACGCCCTCGACGCCGCCGTCTACGACAACGCCCGCCGGGCCCTGCACCGCGTGGGGCTCTGGGCCGACCAGGGCAAGGGCGTCCCGCAAATCAGCGCCCGCGACGAGGGCGGCCACGCGCTGGGCACCAGCTACGACGGTTACCATTACATCGGCACGATGGCGTACGTGGCCACGCTCTGGTTGGCCGCGTTGCAGGTCATGCGGAAATGGGCGGCGAAGTACGACGACCGCGACCTGCTGGCGAAGATCGACGTCTGGATGAAGGCCGCCCACGAGCGGCTGGAGACGGACCTGTGGAACGGAAACTTCTACCGCGCCTACGCGAGCGTGACAGGCCCGGCCAACGAAAACAGCCACGCCGGAATGCTCGGCGGCGAGTACTACGCCCGGCTGCTCGCCGGCGAGGACGTGCTGCCCGACGCCCGAATCGACCCCTGCTGCGACGCCCTGCTGTCCTTGAACGGAAACGCGAAATTCCGCGTCCCGCCGGATGAGGTGTCCGCCGACCTGACGACCTTCACCGAATACGGCTGGCTGCCGTACGTCGAGAGTTTTTGCCTGGCCCCGCTGGCGATTCGAGGACGGCAGGCCATGTGGGACGTCTGGCGAAACGTGATCGAGTCGATGGAAATGGACAACGCCAGCCCGTGCGAAACGAGGCTGATGTACCAACCCGTGAGCGGCGCCAAAAGTTGGGGCAGCTACTACATGACCGCCCCGGCCAGTTGGCTGGTGTATCAAGCCGCCGCCGACTACGCCTATTGGCCGGCCGAGGGCACGTTACGCGTGTCACCGTCGATGGAAGGCAAATTCGCCATCGTCCACCCGCTCTTCTGGGCCCTCGGCGAAAAGAAGGGCAGCCGCGTCAGCGTGACGGTTCGAAACGTCTGGACCCGTCAGAAATTGGCCGTCACCGCGCTGGAACTGCCGGCAACGGCCGCGACCGTCAACGGTGCCAAACTCGCCCCCGCCGGAAAACACGGTGTCTACCGCCGCTTCACCCTGCCGTCGCCCGTTGTCCTCACCGAAGGCGAAAAAATCGAGTGGACGGTGGCGTAAAACGTAGCATGGGCGTCTCGCCCGTGGCGAAAACGGCGCAAGCAAAAAATTGGCTCTGCCTGTTTGCGTTGCAGGACGTGGCGAAAAGCAAACGTTTCGCTTTTCACCACGTCCTGCATGCAAACAGGCAGAGCCATACCCGCGCCTACCGCCTTCGCCGCAACATCGCCACGCCGCCCAGGACCAGCAGGCTCATCGTCATCGGCTCGGGAACGGGCGCATCCGCGAAGGCAGCCGTCGCCGAGAACACGCTCGGCCCGTCGCCCGGATAATCGCCGCCGAACAACATCGCTTTCCATCCGTTGCCATCGTCGGGGCGGTCAATCGTGTACGTGATCGTTGCCGACGGAGCGTTAACCTCGAATGTCTGGGTGAGGTCATATACGGTCCATTCGGCGCCGGAATTGTAATAGAACGAAACGGTATCCGCCAAGCCGCCTTCGGGCGTGCACGTTACCGTAACGACCGTTTGCGACCAGTCGCCACACCTCACCCACGCCGCGAGCGACAGCGTCTCAAGGATCATGCCCGGCTCGCCGGACTCAAACGTGTAGGTCAACGTTCCAAATCCATACACCGCCCAATAGCAATTGCCACTACCGATCGGATTGCCATACATCATGTCGCCACCCCTGACCGCGTTGGGATCAGCCCCCTGGGTGAAATCGAACGTATACCCCGACGCCGTCAACTCCACACCGTGGGCGACCACCGCGACACACAGGGAAACCACAAACCCCAAAATCGCCACTCGATAACCGCTCATCGCACGCTCTCCTTTTTTGCCTTTTCCACACATAACGATAACGATATGTCCGCCGGCGATTGCCGCTCGCCGGGGCAACAACAACGATTGTACCAAGAAAATCCCGTCTGCCAAGTCTTCGCACACACATGGGACAAAGAACGCCTACAATTTCGCCGGTTCTTTACTTGCATCGCGCAGCCAAAACCTGTACCCTTCGCCCATCGCGATAAACGCGAACGAACAAAGGAGTTTTCGATGAGCAAAAAATCCAGCAACGCCGAACCCGCCGGACTGGCCAATGAAGGGCTGTCGCCCGAACTGCGGCGGCAGAAAAAACAACTGCTCGCCGAACGCGTGAAGCAGGTGAACGTCGCCCCCGGAATGTCGGCCGCCGATCTGGTCGAGGCGATGGCCTCCATGTCCATCCAGGCCCGCAACATCGGCACGTGCGCCCAGGTGCTCAGCCGCATGTACACCGACAAACGAAGACCCACCGTCCTGCTGGGCCTGGCCGGTCCGATGATCGCGGCCGGTCTGCGAAAAGTCATCCGCGACCTCATCGTCGGCGGATACGTCGACGTCGTCGTCTCCACCGGCGCGATCCTGTATCAGGACATCTACCAGGCCCGCGGCTACGGCCATTACCGCGGCGTGATCAACGCCGACGACACCGTACTCCGCGACCTGCGGATCGACCGCATCTACGACACGTTCGTCGACGAGGAAAAATTCATCGAAACGGACATCTGGTGCGGCAAAGTCGCCGACGAGTTGGAACCCGGCGCCTACTCCAGCCGGGCGTACCTGGATTTCCTCGGCAGCAAGCTGACCGACGAAGGGTCGATCGTCCGGCAGTGCCACAAACTCGGCGTGCCGATTTTCAGCCCGGCGATCAACGATTCGTCCATCGGCATCGGACTGACGGACCACCGCCACCGCGCCGTGCAGGCCGGGCGGCAGGGGCTGATGATCGACTCGATCCGCGACAATTACGAGCTGACGCAGATCGTGGTCAAGAGTCCGGGGACGGCCGCCATTTACGTCGCCGGCGGCGTGCCGAAGAATTACATCAACGACTCGGTCGTGATGAGTTACATTTTCGGCCTGGACCGCGGCCATGATTACGCCATCCAGATCACCACCGCCGTGACGGCCGACGGCGGACTGTCCAGTTCGACCCTCGGCGAAGCCCAAAGCTGGGGCAAAATCGGCAAAAAGGCCTCCTTCGCGATGGCCTGGGTCGAACCGAGCGTCTCGCTGCCCCTGCTGGCCGCCTACGTCTTCGACCGCCACCCCGCCCCCTGCCGCGACCGGTTGTCGATGGAATGGGACGGCCAAGTGCTCAAACGCATCACGCGGAAAAAAGCGTGAGCGTAAATTTGGCTTGCCTCTTTGCGCTGTAGGACGTTGTGGAAAGTAAAACTTCGCTTTCCACAACGTCCTACAGCGCAAAGAGGCAAGCCATTTTCGTTCTCAAACAACATCACTTCGCCGGCGGCCAGTCGCCCGAACCCTGTAAATTTCGCGCGTGGAAGTAGAGGCGGACCCACGCGACCCGCCTGCCGGCGACGGGGTCGGTGAGTTGCATCACCGGCAAGCGGCTGAGGCGGGAGTTGTCCAGCGGCGAAGGGTAGAAGTCCAGCAACTCCATCTCGATGTCGAGCGTGCAATCGTCGCCGACGCATCGGACCACCTGTCGCCAGGGGCCGCCGTCGCTGTCGTGGCTGAACTTGAACCCCGCGCCGGGATCGTCGTCGCGGGCGGGCTGCATGTCCAGGCTACCCCCGCCATACACATGATGGGGACGCACCGAAGGATACAACGGCCGAAAGTGCTTCACGTAGGCCGTCAGAATGGCGTCCATGTCCTCCTGCGTCGTTGCATTCGTCACGTCGAGCGCGATTTCTTTGTCCCAAAAGAGGTCGTTGTTGATGCCGCTATGGTTTTCCAGGAGCGACTTCGACGGTAGCGGCCTGGTGCCGGGCGGCACCGGCAGCGGTTTGCCCAAAAAGTCGATCACCGTCTGTTCCGGCAGGCCTTTGGTGTTGAAAAACACCGCACGCGCGCCCAAAAACCCCGCCAGCAACGCCACAATCACCGCCACCACGGCCACCCACGTCCGGTCGCCGCGAAAATGCGAAACATTTCGCATACGGAACTCCTCCGCGAATCAGTTCTCCACCCGCAGCCGGTGCGTTTGGCCGGTCTTGAGTTCCACGGCCAGCCGCACAGTTTCACCGTGGAATTCGTAATCGACCTCCTGGTCGTTGTGCGTCACGGTGAGCACGTTTCCGCCGCAGGCGGGGATGCTGAGGATCAGGTCCATCGTCTCGGCCGGGCCGGTGTGGGTCAGTTCCACCTCCAGGCAGCGCGGGGCGCTCACGCCGCTGATCAGCAGGCCATCGCGGGCGCGGAGGTTGCGGAACGTCACCGTCTTGCACCGCATGCGCGAGGGCAACCCCCGGCCGATCCACACGCGGGGACGCCAGAAGTCGCTGAGCACCACCTGTTCGCACGCGGCCTGTAGGTGACACCCGTGCGCCGTGGCGAACGGCGGCAGACCGGCCCGGCCCATCGGAGGCATGACCTCCTCGAAGTACCCCGGCCCGTGCGTGCGCTGTTCGAAACTGTCGACGAAGGCCTGCTCCGCGCGGTCGCCCCGGCCCAGCCGGATGTCGCTGCACGCGAGCATGAAACTCAGCCACACCAGGTTGCAAATGCCCTGAGGCCCGTTGAAATCGTGCGTGGCAAGCATCACGATCGGGTCGAGGAACTCCCCCGCTTCGCCGATGAAGTTGACGTTCCGCAGCCAGCAGGGGTCGCCCCGCCGCGTCTCCATGTCGGCCCCGATGTACGGTAAATAACGCCCGTTCACCACGAGGGGCTTGACCTCGTCCACCACCGCCTGCCACGTCGCCCGCAGGTCTCCGTCCACTCCGAGCCGCTGGCTGTACTCGACGGCCTTGCGAAGCACCGACAGGTACGTGATGTACGTTCCGGCGTCGTGGACCATCGGTTCGTCGCCCATGACGTCGTTCTCCACGCCGCGGAAGAGCAGTTGTCCGTCGCTCTGGCGGACGAACCAGTCGCTCAGCGCGAACTGCGCCACGCGGCGGACGACCGGGTAGACGGCCTCCCGCAGCAGGGCGTCTTTTTCTTGCCCGGCATGTTCGTAGATACGGCAGTTCAGCAGCGCCCGGTTGGAGTCGCTCATCGGAGCGCGGTCGCGTTCGGGCAAAACCGTCGGCGTGCCGTCGTACGCCATCATCCACGGGAAGGGTCTGCCGCTGGACTTCATCACCTTCGCCGCCCAGTAGGCATGCCGGACGGCCGAGTCGTAAAACCCCGACTTCGCCAGCCCGTCCACGATGTAATGCTGGTCGTGGAAACTGCTGGCCCCCCATCCGTTCTGGTGATTCACCATGAACTGCGCCGAACCGCCCAGCCCGTAGTCGTCCGTGCAGCGGGCCAAATACTGCGACATGTGCAGCATATACCGCCGCCGCTGCTCGAACGGATCGTCGCCCGAGACCTCGATGTCGGCCACGCCGGACCAGAATTTTTTGTAATCGGCCGCGTGGGCGAGGGACGCCTGTTCGAACGCCGCCGCGGAAACGTCGGCCAATTCCTTCTCCAGCGCGTCGCGGGCCGCCTCCGCCGCCGCGATCGGCGGGTCCTGCCGCAGCGCGGTCGGCTGGGGAATGTCGGCGAACCGCCGGAAGTCCACCCGCAGCCACCCCGTCTGCTCGACGTTCACGGGTCCGGTCATCGTCGCCGTCAGCCCGGCCGGCGAGGCGCTCACGTCCACGCCCGCCCCCGCCAGGCCGTACAGCACGGCGTAGGTCTCGCTGGGCTTGTACAGCGACCCCTTCTCGATCCGCGCCAGCAGCGTGCGTTGACCCGCCTGCACGCTCGTGGAACCGTCGGCCATTCCGCGGTCGAAAATCGCCAGCCCGCCGCGAGTCTCCAACGCCAGCCGGACCGTCCACGTGAACGGTTCGCCACCCGAGGACGACTTGTCGAACGGGCTCCGCGACGACGCCCGCCGGCGAAGCCGGACGTACACCGTCTGTCCGCCGTGCGGCGCGAAGACCTCGATCTCCACGCCGACGTGATCGTCCAGCACATACTTCGTCGTGACGCGCGCCCCGCCGAGGTCGAACCGCCGCTCCCACTGGCACGCGTGCGCGGGCAGCGACGGGCTGTCGATGCGGACCTCGCCGCACGCGAATTCCTGCGTGAGGAATCCCAGCGGCATGTAATTGCGACGCTGGCCGTAACAGTAATGGCCGTCGGGCAAATCCTTGAAAACCTTCACTTCGTTGACGTACAGGTGCTCGCTGGCCATCGCGCCGTGCAGCACGTACAGGTCGGCCTGCGTGGCGTGCATGGGCGCGAAGCGGCACTTGTAAAACTCGCCGATCCCGTCGGGAAGCCCCTGCAACCCGGTCGCGTCCAGCCCCAGCGACAACACGCCCGACCCCACCACCGCCGGCAAATACGGCTGCGGCATCGACTGCGACTGCTCCACCACCGAATACGCCGAAAGACGCGTCACCTTGCTGTCAACGAACATGTCGGACTCCTGGAAAATGTTTCGATTTTGACCACTAGAATGCGACAGGGATCGTACCGGGCTGGACGAAAAAACAAAAGCACGAAATCCGAAACTCGAAATTCGAATTTCGGATTTCGTGCTTTGAATTTCGATTTTTCCGTTATTTCCGCCGCCGCAACAGCGCCAACCCGCCCAGCGCCAGCAGGCTCATCGTCGCCGGTTCGGGAACCACCGGCGTGCCGAACAGTTGCATGTCCATGATCATATTGGGACCGCTCGTGATACCGGCACCTGCCGTGTTATTCACGACGAACTGAATCCCCTTGGCTTCCACATCGCCCAGCGAAAATTCGTAAACCCCGGCGTACGCCGTTGACGCCGGAACGCCCAGGTCCTCCAAACTCACCTCTTCATACGCCGATAGCGGAACCCACAGATTATTCTCGTTGAGAATGGACAGTGTAAACGTGGTGTCCGTCATCCAGGAGTTGAGCGATAAACGAAACGTGGAGAACTCATACAACTGGTCGCCGGCAAACGTGATCGCGAAGCCCCTGCCCTCCGCGTAGAGGTTGTAGTACGTCGGCCTCGCGGGACTGCCCTTGTCGTCAATGAACGCGTCCAGGCCGCCGCCGGACACTAACGGGTATTTTGGAACCAAAGGAAGGGCCGCGAGTCCTGCTTCAACAACCGCGTCGGTGAGTTGAGCGATCGTGATCGGCTTCGCCATGCCGCCGGTGGACAGCAGGTCAAGGACGGCCTTTCCGGCGGTACTGGTTCCGGCGACGCCGGTGATGTCGTCGAGGTACAGTTTGCCCTCCGCACCGTACACGCGAATGTTGTCCACCCACCACCGTGTGGCGATGAATCCGGTCGGGACAACCCTCAGGTACTGCGTATTGACCGGAGTGTTCAGGGTAATCGTCGTGTTGGTGTTGCTGGTCGTCCAACCGACGGGAACGGTGGGTGTGACGGTCCAGCCACCTTCGTAATCGTCGAAATTCACGCCGTCATCGCTGACCTGCACCTTGAAGCCGGTGGCATACTCTGTGTTATTCCCCCCATACAGGCGAATCGTTTCGACATTGCGCTCGCGGCCGAAATCGAAGCCCACCCACACATTGCCCACGGAAGATGCCGACACGGTCGGCAGGTAGTACGGGTTTTGGTAGAGTACCTTGAACTGGTTGGGATTCGCGGTAGGGGTGACACTCGAGGTGTAGATTTTCACATTCGGGTCCCATGTGTCGAGCAGGTTGACGTTCTCGCGGTGCTCAAACACCACAGGGCCCTTATCGTCCGCCGAAACAGACAGGCCGGCCAGCAACACACCGACGGCCAGCAGGGTTAGCATGACGCTACGCATACGCACTCCTTTTCTTTTGAAGAAAACATTATAACACAAAAAACAGTGAACCAGCAAAAATCGCGCCCGACGCCGCCCTACCGTCGCCGCCGCAGCATCGCCAGACCACCCAGCGCCAGCAGCGTCATCGTCGCCGGTTCGGGAACCTCGGCGGCCTTGGTGAAGAACATCACCTCGAACAGAATGTTGTTCCCCGCCGTGAAGTCCAGGGTTATCGCGTCCGTGTAGAGAGGCTGGGCGAACTGAAGAGGCAGGACATACCCGCCAATGTCGTTATTGGCCAGCACGTCGATACTCGCCAGCGAATTTCCCAGACCGTCCTTGATCGTAAAGGTCTGGTTGGCATTGTCCAGGCACCAGATCACGATCGCGTCCACCCGCTGCTTCTCCCCGTCGGCCAGGCCGGTAAACGTGAACGTCGTCGCCGCGGCCGCATAGGACGAGGCCTCCCAGTCCGTCAGACTGGCGGGGCCGCTGGCGGCGATCGGTTCCAGCCGGTCGGGCAGAACGAGCACCTGGCCGAAATCGACAAAGCACGTGGTGACGTCATGGGGCTGCGACGCGGGGGCCGGAACGGTGGCGCCGTCCAGGCGAATGGTGTCGTAACGCCCCGCCTGATCCAGCGTCTGCACGCAAATCACATTCTTGCTGCGCGTGCCGGGTCCTGACAGCGCGGGCGCAATACCGCTCCAGTCCGTATTCGCCCCGTCGCCGCCAAGCCGAAGGTCATACGACATCGAATAGTCGTTGTTGGCCTCGCTGGCGCCGTCCCTCCAGACATACTGGGACGTGATGACGGTTCCGACCGTCATCGGCTGGGGCGCCGTGAGCGTGACCCACGCCACATCGCCCACCTTCCAGTCAAGGTTGGTGCCGCTGGTCGTCAATCGAGAGATGGTGTCGCGTTTGCGGTCGCGACGGACAATCGCTTCCAGCTCGTAGGACTGGGAGACGCGCCAGTTCGTCCGGTCAAAGTCGACGGCCACTCCGCCCGCGAAGGGGTTGGCGTACTCGGAAATCCCATACGCCGCGCCCGCGGGCAGCGGCGTCACCGTGGCCGACCCGCCAACCGCCGGCACCGAAACGCAGGCCGCCAACACCAGAGACAGCAACGCAATGTTTTTCATAACGTCTCCTTATTATTTCCTCGCCCGCCGCAGCATCGCCAGACCGCCCAACACCAGCAGACTTATCGTCGCCGGTTCGGGAACCTCCGGCAGTTTCGTGAGGAACATCATATGGCGGAGCCCCACGCCCGAACCGCTCAACGCCGTCATGTCCATGAGGAGCGTTCCGGTCTCAATCGGCTTGTCGAACTGAATCGGAAGCGTCCAGCCGGTTCCGCCATCGTCCGTGACCAGGGTGATGACGGCCACCTTCGCCTCCGCGCCCGCGTCGTCCACGTACAAGAGCTCGATCTCGATGGGATGGTTCGGAAAACTCCAGAAGACGATGGCGTCCACCGACTGCTCCCCGCCAAGATCAAACGCAAGCCGGACCGTCGAGGCCGTGGTCGACCAGCCAGATTCCGTTCCCATGGACGGGGCCACGAGGTCGGAGACATTCCCCCATCCCGTGCTCGACGCCGAGGCCGTCGCGGCCAGCGGCGCCAACCGGTCGGGCAGCACGATCACTTCGTTCATATCGGCGTAGGTGGTGGCGGACGAACTATACCGGGCCGATTTCACCGCCAGGCGGAAGGAATCGTACGTGCCCACCGCGTCCAGCGCGGAGGCGCTGAACCCTACATAGCCTTGCGTGCCCAAGCCCTCATGCACCACGTCAACACCGGACCAGTCCACCACGCCGCCGTTGCTGTTGCCCAGCGCCAGGGTGAACGGCATCGTCGTGTTGAATGGGGCCGCGACCTCCTGCACGGTGATGACCGTGCCGGCCTGGAATGGTGAGCCCGCCTTGGCCGTCATCCACGTCCACTCCTCCACGGGGGCGTTGGGCTTTTGCAGCCGTCCGTACACTTGCCTGTTGCTCCGCCAACTGATGATGTTCGACAGCAACCGGCCGGCGTCCGTTCCCCAACCCGCGGTCCCTTCGATGGTCCCGCCCGCGAAGGGATTGGCATACACATGAACGCCGTCCTCCCACGCGCCAACCCCCTCCACGCCCGCCCCGCCAACCGCCGGAAGCGAAACGCAGGCCGCCAAGACCAGGACCGACACCACACATCGCCTCATGGTTTCTCCTTTGACCTCAGGACCGAACTGGACAACAATGAATGATTGTATCCTATGCGAACATGGCCGGTTCGTCAATGACGAAAGACCGCCTACGTGGCGATGTGGCTTTCCTGGCGGAAAGAATTATTTTGCCTTTTTGCCGCCGAAAGCGTTCTATAGTGCTTTAGACAACGAGGAGACCACAACATGACGACGCTGCCGCCGTCCGAACCGCCGAAGTCGCCGCAACCGTCACCGTTTCCGCAACCGCAGCCCAGACCCCAGGCGCCGCCCCAGCCCGTCCCGGTCGGGCGCGTGGCCGCCGCCCCGGCCTACGGGGGACCCCCGCGGAAAAAATCCTGGGCAAGCCGACTGCTGTCCTTCCTGTTCGTCAGCCTGTTTGTGCTGTCGGTGCTGATGAACCTCATGCTGCTGGCCATGCTGGCGATGACCGTCGGAGGAGACGGAAACCTCCGAACGGCCGTGATCGAAAAAGGCCGCCCCGACCAGACCGTCGCCGTCTTCACCGTCGAGGGCGTGATCGACGGAAAAACCTCGGCCGACTTTCGGAGATTCTTCCGCCAAATCCGAAACGACGGCGACGTCAAAGCCGTCGTCCTCCGCGTCAACAGCCCCGGCGGAACCGTCAGCGACAGCGACGAAATCCATCACCTCATCTCGCAACTCCGCAACGAGGGCAACAAACTCCCCGTCGTCGTCTCCATGGGCGGTGTCGCCGCCAGCGGAGGATATTACATCTCCGCCGGGGCCGACCACATCTTCGCCGAACCCACCACCGTCACCGGGTCGGTCGGCGTGATCGGCTCCTGGCCGGTCGTCAAGGACTTCCTCAACAACCACGGCGTGCAGATGGTCATGATCCGCTCCCGCCAGGCCCAGGGAACCAAGGCCACCGAAAACCCCTTCGAAAAACCCTCCGAAACCACGCTGGCGAACATGGAGAACCTGCTGTCGACCATGCACGAACAGTTCATGCGGGTCGTGCGGGAAGGCCGGAAGGGCAAACTCAAGGAAACCACCGGCGACGTGGAGATCACCGTGCCCGCCGCCTTCGGGTCCGCCGACGGAACCGAAACGCGGACCGTCACGCAAACCCAGCCGCTCAACGGCCAGGTGTACCTCGCCGACGATGCCATCGCCAACGGCTTGGTGGACCAGATCGGCTACCTGAACGACGCCATCCAGTTCGCCGCCAAACAGGCCAACCTGACCACCCCCCACGTGGTCCAATACACCCGACCCCGAGGCCTGTTCGGCTCCCTCGACGCCCAGGCCGAGCCCCCCAACACCCTCGACCCGGTTAAAATCCTCGACGACCTCTCCACACCGAGGATCATGATGATGTGGAAAATGGACTGAGAGAGACAGGCAGCTAAACTGTTACTGCATCTTCAGATTCCACTCGTGCGTGATCAGCCGGTAAAACCCCGGTGGAACGCTGGGACGGTTGTAGTTTTCGGCATGGCCGTCCGTCCAGACGATGCTCATGTCGATCTGCCGGGTGTACCAACTCGGCTCGCCGGTTCCGTAATACCACTTCCGATTGTGGTGATTCATGCGGAGAACGTCCGAGTCCATGTAGCAGCACTCGCCCAGCAGCGGCGACGACGCCATGCGGTAGCTCCGCCAGCGGCGCGTGTTCCCGGTGTCGATGGCCAAATGATACGTCGACGCCCGCGCGAGGTCCACGCCCGGACCCATATACACGTACGGCGGGGCCGACCGCATGTCCTCCTGTCGACCCGGATAATCGTACCAGTTCCAGTCCATGTCGTGCAGCCAGGCGTTCTTCGGAATGGGCTGGCTGCACCCGAATGTCCGCGGCTGGCCGTATTGGCCGCTGATCAGATACCCCCGCCAATTCGTCGGCGCCGCGTCCGACCCGGAATCGCTGACCAGTCGAAGCACCGGCCAATTTCCGTAATGATTGGTGTACCCGGTGTCACTCAGGAACGTCTCGCTGTTGGGCAAAATCCAGTCGGTCGCCCAGCGTTCGGGGTGAATGTTCACGGGAAATTCCCCGTAATCGCTCGCGTACAGATGCAGCGACGCCAGCGTGCCGCGCACGTTGGTCAGGCAGGACGCCCGGATCGCGACCAACTTCGCCTTGGACAGGCTGGGCATGAGAATCGAAATCAAAATCGCGATGATCGCGATCACCACGAGCAACTCAATCAGCGTAAACGCCCGACATTTGTTCGGCCCGGCCGTATTCGTGTTCATGAAACGCCCTCGATATGGCATGCACGGCGACAGGTGCATGATGCCATGATCGACATCATACGGGCAGTCGGCGTTTGGGGCAACCGAAAACACAAGGGCACGGCAGGGCCATCGCATCAAAATATCCCCGTTTTTCGTTCGAGATGCGGGTGTGGCGTGAGCGGCCGCAGGCCCTGCCGTTTTGCGCCGTGAAACGGGCCTGCCGACAGGTCGGTTCCACAGCGCAAAACAGCAGGGCCAACCCGCCAGCGCTCGCCACGCATGGATCTCGTGCGAAACATGGGAAAATTAGACGCGATTGCCCTGAAGGGCACGACTTTTCGTATTGACAAGCCGTGCCGCTCGATTACCATGGATACGGTGTCTGGAGATATGGTTTGATTTCCGCATTTCGTTCCTGTTTTGCAGGATGAACGGAGAGCACGGTATGAACGTTTTTTCTCGCCATAACCGGCGGTGGAGATGGGTCGTTGGTCTGGTCCTTGCCCTGTCGCTGCCGGGCAGCCCGGCGGCGGCGGAGAATGTCGGCCTCGTGACGAACGTGGACGGTAAGGTGGGCCTCTCGGCCTACGCATGGGCCGATGGCGTGCAGGATGCCGACTGGTCGCTGTCGTGGGTCCCGTCGGCCGGTGCCGAACCGGTGCTCATCACGTCCGGAACGACGGCCGTTGGCGGCCCGGGCGCGACGGCCGCGGTGACGGGCAACCTGTTCGAGTTCTGGGGCATGGACCCGAGTTTTGAGCGTTCCGGCGCCAATCCGGGCGCTTCGCCCTGGACCGTCGTGAAAACCGGGGACGGCGGATCGGCCTTTGTCACCGATTACGAAAGCGGCGCCTCGCGTGGCGGGGAGTATTTTGCCAATCCCGCGCAGAACCACGGCAGCAACCGCGACAGCTATCACCCCGCCGGCCTGATCCGCAGCCAGGTGTTTACGCTCACCGGCGACGCCATCACGTACCTGATCGCGGGCGGGTGCGGCGGCAACGTGATCCCAACGCACGAAGACGACATCGTCGATCCCACAACCATGAATGCCGGGTTGATGATGGGCGTGGCGCTGCGGGATGCGAAGACGGGAGACTACCTTTGCGTCGCGCGGCGAGAGGGTGCCGAGAGCAACTGGGTCACCTGTGGATTTACCGGCGATACCCTGGCTGAATTCGTCGGCCGGGACGTCACACTGGACATCTTCGACTGCTACTACGGCGGCTGGGCATGGATGGTCGTCGACGATTTTCAGATGGTCGGCGATCTGCCGTGGGCCGGGAGCGGGATTTACGTCCTGACCGTCAACGGCCAGGAGTTCGCATTCCCCGCCGCCGTCCCCGAACCGGCCACGATGACCCTGCTGGCGATGGGCCTGGCCGCCATGATGGGCAAACGGCGAAACGGACGATAATCCCCATACCGCATAAACGGAGAACAGATCATGAAGAATTTTTCGCAATTCCTTCGACGTTGGACCTGGGCGGGTCTCTTGGTTTTTGCCTTGGCGATGTTCGCAAGCCCGGCGTGGGCGGAGCATGTCGGCGTCGTGGAGAATGTGGGCGGCAAGGTGGCGATCGCCGCCTACTCGTCGGACGGCGGAACCGTGCCCGAGTGGTCGCTGTGGTGGACACCCGCCGGCGGGGCCCCTGTGCTCATCACGTCCGGCGCCGCTCCGGTCGGCGGGCCGGGCGCGGCGGTCAAGGTCGAGGGCAACCTGTTCGAATTCTGGGGCATGGACCCGAGTTTTGAGCAGTCCGGCGCCAATCGGAACAATCCCGATTTCGTTTCACCCTGGAACATCGTGGCCTCGGGCGACAATTACCCGGCGTTCGTCAACATATACGACCTGGGCGCCGCTCAAGGCGAGTGGTTCTGCGCGCCCGAGCAGTCGTGGGAACCGTGGTTTCGAGGCCAGCTTGACGTTCTGGGCATTGTCCGCAGCGCGGAGTTTGTGCTGACCGGGGATGACATTACGTTCCAGATCAAAGGCGGTCGGGGTCCCAACCGGGCTCCGGCGGGCGAAAACGATATCGCGGGATTTATGGGCGTGGTGCTGCGGGATGCGGAAACGGGCGACTATCTCAAAACCACATTCTTCGACAACCAATCCAACCAATGGCATCTGCTGGGGTTCTACGATCTTCAGGACCTCGTCGGCAGGAAGGTCACGCTGGACATCATCGACAACCACTATGGCGACTGGGGATGGATCGCCGTCGACGATTTCCAGATGAACGGCCTTCGCTATGACGCCAACGGCACGTACACCATCACCTTCGCCGCCGTCCCCGAACCGGCCACGATGACCCTGCTGGCGATGGGCGGTCTGGCGATGCTGCGGCGGCGGCGCGCGTAGGACGCACAGAACAGATCACAAAGAAACAATCGCTTGACGAACCGGGACGCGGCGGGTATTTTTAGCAAATGGAATTGCCGCTAGCCCACAAGCAACCACAGAGGCACAGAGGACTCAGAGAAGAACGGCCTGTTCCGGGTTCTTCTCTGAGTCCTCTGTGCCTCTGTGGTTGCTTTTCTTCCAACCAGGAGACCCCATGAAAGAGCGACTGATCGGCGAAGGGATTACGTTTGACGACGTGCTGCTGGTTCCGGGGCGGTCCAACGTCGTGCCGCGGGAGGTCGACACCTCCACGCAGCTCACCCGGCGAATCCGGCTGAATGTTCCCCTGCTGTCGGCGCCGATGGACACCGTCACCGAGGCCGCCCTGGCCATCGCGCTGGCCCAGGAAGGCGGGCTGGGCATCATTCACAAAAACCTCAAAATCGACGCGCAGGCCCGCGAGGTCGAAAAGGTCAAACGCAGCGAAAACGGAATCATCACCGAACCCAAAACCCTGCCCCCCTCCGAGCACACCGACACCGCCCGACAACTCATGGCCGACCTCAACGTCTCGGGCATTCCCATCGTCGCGGAAAACAACAAACTCGTCGGCATTCTCACGCGGAGGGACATGAAGTTCCTGTCGGCCAATTGCCGAATCGAGGACGTGATGACCAAGGGCAAACTCGTCACCGCCCCGCCCAACACCACGCTCGACGAAGCCCAGAACATCCTCAACCGCCACCGCGTGGAAAAACTGCTGCTGGTGGACGGCGAGGGCAAACTCGCCGGAATGATCACCATGCGGGACATCGACAAGACGCGTCAGTACCCGCTGGCCTGCAAGGACGGGCGCGGGCGGCTTCGCGTGGGGGCGGCCGTCGGCGTGTTCGACATGGACCGCGTGGCCGCCCTGATCGCCAAGGACGTCGACGTGCTCGTCGTCGACAGCGCTCACGGCCATAGCGACAACGTGCTCAAGACCGTCGAGGCGATTAAGAGCAAGTACGACATCGACGTGATTGCCGGAAACGTCGCCACGGCGGCCGGGGCGGCGGATTTGATCGCGGCCGGGGCCGACACGGTGAAGGTGGGCATCGGTCCGGGGTCGATTTGCACGACGCGGGTGATCAGCGGCGTGGGCGTTCCGCAGGTGACGGCCGTGTCGGACTGCTCCCGCGTGGCCGACAAGCACGGCGTGGCCGTGATCGCCGACGGCGGAATCCGCCACAGCGGCGACATCACCAAGGCCCTCGGCGCCGGGGCGGCCGCGGTCATGATGGGCAGCCTGTTCGCCGGTCTGGACGAAAGCCCCGGCCAGACGGTGATCTTCAAAGGCCGGCGATTCAAGGTGTATCGCGGAATGGGTTCGCTGGGCGCGATGGTGAGCGGGTCGGCCGACCGTTACGCCCAGGCGGGCGTGTCCCACCGCGACAAACTCGTTCCCGAGGGCGTCGAAGGACGCGTGCCCTACCGCGGCAGCCTGGGCGACTTCGTGTACCAGATGGTCGGCGGTCTGCGGGCCGGCATGGGCTACTGCGGAACCCCCACCATCGCCGACCTGCGGACGAAGGCGAGATTCATGCGAATCTCCAACGCCACCCTGGCCGAGAATCACCCGCACGACATCCAGATCACCCACGAAGCCCCGAATTACACCGCCTGGAACGAGGAGTGATTCCAGAAGAAACTGCGTTGACGATTCGGTGATCCGTGGTATGCTCATTGTAATGTGCGGAGTTGTTTCCCGTCACGATTGCTTCCTTTCGGAATACATGAGGAGATGAAACGATGATGCGTGCGTTAATCCTGGCCGCGATTGCGGCGGTGATCGCGCCGTGGTCGGCGACGGCGGGCGAATTTTACGCGGACAGTTCGGCGATTGACCTATGCGCCTTCCGCGACAATACCGCCGCGTCCAGTTCCATCGTCAGCAGCGCAGGTCCCTACCGGGCGTTACACCCCACGGGAACCCGGCTGGCGGTTCGACTCCCCACGAGCAATGCATGGTGGGAGGTCAAGTTCGCGGACACGTACAAGGTGCAGGACTACGAGTTCTTCTTCATCGACGCCAATTATGTCCAAGACCTCACCTATCAAATCGAAACGTACAACGGAACCGCCTGGATTCCCCAAACCGACCCCATTACGGTTACGGGGTTCGGCGACAATACATGCTGGCTTCGCGGCACGCTCACGGACGATCAGGGCAAACCGATGGCCGTGGATGCCCAGGGCGTGCGTTTCAAGCTGCTGAGTGCCACGATGGCCACGATTACGTATTTCCCGATCGCCGTCGCTCACGTCACCGGTCCGAACAACAACATCCCCGTGAGCGCCAACCTTTCGCTGTCGCAAGCCGCCTGGAACGGCGGACTCGTTCCCACATGCAGTCTGGCGGTAAGCTCGACAAACCCGACCGGCGCGGACCCAAGGCTCACCGACAACTTCAGTCGCAGCGCCCTCGACCAGATGGGGAACTATTACAACGTACCGACGGATGGCCGCCGCATTGAGATGATTGTGCCCTTGAACGATGTGTACTCGATCAACTCCATCGCGATCACACACGGGGCGACGACCACCATGGTCACCTTCGCGCCGTATGAGATACAACTCTGGTACTCGCCCGACGCCGAGGGCGACAACTGGATCGCGGCCACGGACGTCATCCCGTTTAACAGCGGCATACTGAACCCAAACAGCCTGACCAACCGCCAATTCTATTTCGTCGACGAATTCGGCGAGGAAATCACCCTCGACGCCCATCGCGTGAAACTGGACATTCTCAGCGCACAGCGCGCCCTGGAGGGTTTAGGCAATCCCAATATGATCGCCATCGACCAGATCTACGTCTACGGCACCTTCGTGCCCGTTCCCGAGCCGGCGACAATGGCCCTGCTGGCGTTGGGCGGCCTGGCGCTGCTGCGACGGCGAAGCCGCTGATGCAGGAAAATCCCCCAAACGTGGCTACCGTGTCAAAAAAACGGTGAGGGTATGCGGCGTCACATGTTTTCAACGGCCGTCGATAGCAGATCGATGGCCGAGCCGTAATGGCCCGCGGCTTCCCGCAAAAGAGGGGCTGCTCGTTCATTGCGCAGCGGATCGACCTCCGGGGAGTTCCAGCCCAGCAGCGGCAACAGATTGTGAAGGGCCTCGGTTTCCTTGTCGAAGCATTCTGCCGCCTGTAGCAATCGTTCCGAAGCGCCTGGATAGTTCGGCGCGATCTCTCGCAAAAACGGGGCGGCCATTCCGTGGCTGCTCGCATAGATGCCGATGCAGTAGGCGTCGCCCAAACCCCGTTTGTATTCGGGTTTCGAGAAGTCGTCCGCCCATCGGTTGTACGCGGCCTTGCCTTGCAGGAACACCCACTCGCTGCCGCCGAGCTTGTCCGTGTTTTCCGTGTCGTTCGCGTGGCGGATCGCTTCCCGGATCGCGGCGATTTCGGCGGATCGTTTGTCACATCCGCCGGGGCCTTTTTGGATGGCGATGGCCATGACGCCGTTTGAGGCGAACGTGCTCAATGTGGTGTTCCACGGTTTTTTCGCGTAATCGCCGGCATTTCCGGGGCCGGAACTTCGTCCGAAAAACATTTGTTCGCCCGCGTCGTATCCGGCCACGACGTCCCATTCGCACATGGAAAACGCGTGCCAGACCATGGCGGGAACACCGTTGTCGATTGATGCGCGGACGGCGGTGACGGCCTTTTCCAGAGCGCCATCCTTGTCGGCATCGTCGTACGGAAATTCCGTATATTCGTATCCGAGCAATTTGATCACCTGTTGCGGAGACATCGCAAACGTGCAGGTCGGGGCGCATGGGCAAATGCCGCCGATGCGAAATGCCGAGCCGGCGACGCCATGAAACCAGGCGGCTGAGTACGGTTCGCCCTGGGCATTCAACGCCAGGCGCAAGGCCTCAACATTCGCTTCGAACACTTCGTAATTGGACACGTTCAACGTCTTTTGCATGGCGATTTCTCCCGTGTTTCCTGATCGTTTTTGTAGTTGTTGCGACTCCACTCTGGCCTCATCCGGTGTTGCCGTATTCTGACAGGCCGCCCCCAGCGCGCACAGCACAACGCCGCCGGCAATCTGTGTTCCCTTTTGTATGAGCTGCGGCAATGTCTTCCTGGCAGATCCTTTGTGTCGCATGATCCACGTTCTTTCTTTATGGGGGATAATCCTACAGTTTTTGTCAGAGCCCCTGCGGATCAGGCTTATCCCGTTCTCACGGTTTTGCAGGCCTTCGCTGCTGGAGGAGCCAGTCGTAGAGGTCGCGGTTTTCGTAGACGTTGTGAATGCCGTGGCCCACGCCGGGCATTTCGGTGTACTTGATGTGCGGGACACCGGTGTCGCCGTTGGCGTTTCCGTTGTCGTTGTCGTTGTCGTTGGGGGCGCCGTTGGCTTCGCGCAGGCGGTTGATCGGGCCTCGGGTGAAGTCGACGGGGACGACATCGTCGGCGTCGCCGTGGAAGGCCCAGATCGGTGTGTCCTTCAGCCAGATCGCCTGCTCGGGGTTCATGCCACCGCACAGCGGTGCGATGGCGGCGAAGCGGTCCGGGTAGCTGGCCGCAGTGGCCCAGGTGCCGAACCCGCCCATGCTGATGCCCGTCAAATACACGCGGTCCGGGTCCACGCGCATCGTCGCGATCAGCCGATCCACCACCGCCATTACGCCCACCGGCGTCCAGCCCCAGTCTTCTTCGGGGCATTGCGGCACGGCCAGAATGAACGGCGAATCCTCACGCACCCACTCCTGCGTGTTCGGGCCGACGTTCCGAACCGTCTCCAGATTCGACCCCCGGCTGCCCGCGCCGTGCAGGTACACCACCAGCGGCCAGCGCTTGTCCGGGGCGTTGTCGTAGTCCTTCGGCGTCACGGTGTAGTACGGATAGACCGGATCGTCGCCGATGGCTTGTTTGAGTTTGAACACAAAACTCTGGTGGCCGGCGTCGGGTCCATCCGAAGGCCGAGGCGGCATCCGCCCGGCGGCGACCTCCTCCGGCAACTCGGACAGCCCGGCGAGCAGGAAGGCGTAGAAGCCCTCGTTGTCCAGACTGCCCCGGAGGAACCATTTGAATTCGCCGGTCAGCATGCGTCCCGGATCGTCCGCCCACATCGCGGGATTTACGCCAAGCCCCTCGGGCAGGCCTTCCAGGCGGAACCGCAAATCCAGGCCGCCCCAGGTTCGCCAGTCGAGGGCCTGGCCGTCCGGCACGCGGTAGAGGGTGAGGAAATGTTTTTTCGTCTCGCCCAGGGCCGTGATCTCCACCACCGCGCCGTAGCGCCCCGGCCGCTCGGCCTTGGTCACGGGCTTGGCGTCGGCATCGAAGTAGCGGACCGTGACCTTGTGCCCGAACCCGGACAAAATGTCGGCCAGCAGCGGCTGTTTGAAGGCGAATTGCGGCAGGGTTTCGCCCGCGAACACCCAGGGGCGGAACGTGAATTCCAGTTCGTTGAATTGTGCGCGGCGGGCCGCGAGCATGTCGCCCAGCGCCAGCGTCGCCCGATCGCCACCGGGGAGGAGAACGACGGCCTCGCGTTGCGGCGGACGTCCGGCAGATGGCGACACGCCGCCGGGAAGCGGCACGGTGAAGATCAGCTCGCCTTCGGTCCAACCGTGGCGAGTTTCCCGGAACGTGACCTGGCCAACCGCGGAACCGTCGATCTCCACCACCGCCGGCGGCGTTCCGACCAGGCTGCCGTCGGCCAGCACGCGCAACGACGCCTCGGCCAGGCCGTCAAACGCCGCCGCCGTGACGCCCCGCATTTCCCGCCCCATCGCGGCCTGCACCGGCGGACTGCCCGCGCCAGCCTCCACCAACCGAATCCGCTGTAAATTCACCGGCCTGCGGGGCCCGGCAATCTGCGGTGCCCACCGCGCGTACTGCGTTTTCCCGGTGTTGAAGTCGCCCGTCTGCATCTGGATGCCGACCTCAAGCCCCACCGCCGGTGTAACGTCCATAGCGGCCCAGGGAATCAGCAACTCGACCACATATCCGTCACCGCTCTTGCGAACCGCGTACTGCGGCGCTTCGGGCGACTTTTGATGATCGCCGTCGCGAAGAATGTGGAAAAACGCAATCCGCGACTCCGCAAACTCCGCCGTGCGGCCGGGCGCGACGAGGTACTGTATCCGGTCAAAATTCCCCGTCGCCTCTGGGCCGACGAAAATCTCCACACAATCGCCGTCCCAAATCTGAGGAGCCTCCGACGGCGTGATATCATGCACGTCCATGTAAACCAGCAACCCCTGCTCATTCCACCCCAGCCGGCACCGGGCCGCATGAAAATCCGTGGCGTTCCTGGAGGCTGTGCCCAAATCAGTATCCACAATCGCCGCCACGCGGAAGCCGACATCCCCATCCCACTCCCTGGCATCCGGCACTTTCACCGGAACGCGGGGAATGTCGTAGATCGTCCCGGCGCCAGCGATGTCCTTGGCGGCGGGCGCGGCATTGCCGCTCGTAACGATCGCACTTTCCTGACATCCGCCGAACAACAGCCCGCATACCAAAACGACCACAACAGCTACACGCGTGAAAAATGCGAACACGTCCATCCCTTTCTCGGTTGCACAAATTAGCCCATACGTCAACTCGAACACACGCCTGATATACCAACAACCACGTTCCCGATGCAAGCCACATCCGAATGGCTGGCACGTTTAGCGATTCGCGAACGCCGACAATATTTCATCGCAAACGCCGCCCATGCGCCGCAGAACCTCCGCGATTTGCGCCCGGAATTCATGGGTTCCGAATTTGTCCATGGGCGGATAGAAACCGCCGGATAACGTCCAGATTTCCTGTCTATAGTCCCGCATTTTCTTGTAAAGCGGCGCCAATTTCACGGCTAGGGCCATGTCGGGATATTCTTCGGCCACCTTTTTCATCCATTCATCCGCCGAACTTGTGCATACGCAGCAATACGGTGAACAGTGCAGATTCCAGCAGATCCCGCCAAGTTCCTCATCCGTTTTGTTTTCAAAATATTCATCCGTGAGGAGCGTGGCGGCCCAGGTTTCAAACGCTTGTTTGCCGAAAACATATCTATGCTTTCCGACGACAAACTCGTCCTTGTCGCTGCCCACGTCATAACTCTGGGACGGCGGGAGCGTCAGAAATGCCGGAATGGAGTTGATCGCATCTATACATAATTGTGTCCGGTCATGGTTTTCGATCTTTTTTCCGACGAAAAACAGACCCTTCGTCGTGTCCAGGCCGTTCACGATGGCGGAATAGCCGTCGGCGTCCACCGAACCTTCCGGCAGCCGTTCCGGGCCGGGATATAGATTCACATACAGCGTGTCGCCGTCGTAGCCGCCGATCAGGCATCCTTCCCCCAACGGATCATAACGGCTGCCGTCTTTCAATATCACATTTCCAATACCCCACGCCGCAACAGGAATGCCTTTATCCACGGAGGCCTTGACGGCGTTCATCGCCGCCCGGAAATCCTTCTTAATTTGTTCGTTGGATATGTAGATGCATTCATATCCCATGGCCGCGTACGCTTTTTTCACGGCGAGCGGGTCGAAAAAGTAGTTGGTCACACCGCTGTCGCATTTGCTGCCGTCCGGGTTCCCGATTTTCTCGGAGTATAGATACGTAAACATATCGCCGGTGAAGGCCGCGTAGAAACCCTTATCGTCGATGTCCGAACCAAGCGACTTTCCCACTGAGCAAATGGCCGAGCACAGAAAATAATTCTCCCAAGGTTGAATTTTCCGATACTCGCATATGCGATTCGAAACATGAGGCGGCTGGCCACCCACGAACGGATCGGCAATCACATCGGAGGAAATCGAGGCCGTCGTTATGTTCATTTTCATCATTTCACCATGTCCTTATTTCGCCCACCGTTTCAGTTTCGAGTACATTTTCCGCATTTCCGACCTCGCCGTTTCCGCGTCCGGCCAGGGGTTGTTGTTGGAGGTGTAGGGAACGCAGGATTCGATCATCTCCTCCATGGTATAGTTCGTCGAAAACGCGCCGTTCACATAACATAAATAACAATAGTCGCGGTTGGCGCTGCCGTCTTTTTCCGTGCCGTATATATTTTCCGTGGAATCTTTTCCGAACAACCATTCCAGCACCAGCGGCATGCCGCAGCTTTGGCAGTTTCCGTACACCGGAATCCATATCGAATCCGGCCTGTCGCCCTTGGATTTTCCGCCGTAGCGTTCCATGGAAATGACGGCGCCTTCAATCATCAGTTGTTTATATTGTGCCGAGTTCTCGGCCAGCCATTTCGTCATCGCCTCGTTGCCGCTGACGCTGCCTTTCACGAGGTCCGTGTCGAGTACGGCATAGTCGATCAACGGGATGGCCAGGGTCGTAAAACCGTCAACGGGAGCGTCGTTCTCGGTGATATATCCCACATGAACATCCTGGCCTCGAACAGCGGGCTTTTCACCGTCGTAAAACCGAACTTCACACCGGATTTCGTCGGCCTTCGGGAACGGATTCTTTGTATATAGATTATCAAACTCCTTCCACAATTCGTCGGATTTGGCCCCGTCGCCGGTCAGGCCCGTGATGTATAGTCTTCCTTTACTGATCATATTCTGAGTCATTGGACTCTCCTTTTGTTGGGGATTTTCGACAGGCTGCTCTTGAAGCCCGGAATCTGTTGGAACCGATTCCGAACAGGCGATACCGCTCCAGGCAATCGCCAGCAATATCAGCATAAAAAGCGAACGTTTCATTTTTTTCTCCGAATTATACAAATACGGCTATCAAAAGGTACACCTTTTGATAAAAGCCCATTCCCGACAGAAACAGCCTGACAGAGGCTGTTCGGGGCTTTGGAGTTTCCGGTTTTTGAGTGGTTTCAGATTGTCAAAAAAAGATTTTCGGGAAATTGTTTGACAAGACATGAGATTAAGGTTCAAATCGCCCCTCGGATTGAACTATCAAAAGGTGTACATTTTGATAGTTCCTTCCTGCCCTTCCCCAATCGGAATTCCCGTAAACGCCTGTAAAACGTGGCCTCTTTCAGGCCTGTTTGTGTCAAAACGTCCGCGATCGGCAGCGTTCCTCGACGCCACTGCTTGATCACCGCGCCGAAATTTTCGGGGGGCTTTTTGATCGGACGGCCAAACCGAACGCCCCGCGACCTCGCCGCCGCGATGCCCTCGCTCTGGCGTTTTCGGATGGTTTCCCGCTCGTTCTGAGCGACGAA
>Ga0123353_10001214_pt1 | contig 31568 bp, 15 predicted proteins | sample TergutLab28metaG_3_FD_92763 | JGI IMG/M metagenome (GOLD analysis project Ga0123353, IMG submission 92763) | Labiotermes labralis P3 segment gut microbial communities from Petit-Saut dam, French Guiana - Lab288 P3 | ecosystem: Host-associated > Arthropoda: Insects > Digestive system > Gut ...
ATCGCGCCCAGAATGATCACCGCCAGCCGGATCGGAACGGGGAAAAACAGAAAAATGAGGCTCATCTGCGGCAGCAGCACCGCCGCCGCCAGCAGCAGCCCGTACACTCCGCCGCTGGCGCCCACCAGCGGAACATCGTACAGCAGGACCGGCGTGAAGGCCGACAACACCAGGTACGACACGCCCGCCGCCGCTCCGCACGACAAATAAAACGCCAGAAATTTCCGCCCGCCCCACAGCCGCTCCAGCGGCGCGCCGATCACCCACAGCCCCAGCATGTTCAGCAGCAGATGCCACGTCCCGCCGTGCAAAAACTGAAACGTCACATACCGCCACGCCTGCCACCACGTCGATGCCGAAATCGCAAACACCGACTTCATCCAACCAAACGGATTCGCCGGCGTGGACTGATCCAGAAACAACTGGAGCACATACGCCGCAATATTGAGGATGAGCAGCACCTTCACCACCCGTCCAAACGACGGCAGCCCGATCCCACCCCACGACGAGGAGGACGAATGGTCGGAATCCTTCCAATACGGGCGGTTATATAGTCCCATACGTCAGCCACATTGCCGCGCAGCCACATCGCCGCGCGCGGAACAAGGTCAACCCATCACCACCATGCCATTATAGTGAAGCGGCCCCGTTGGGAAACACTTCAAATTCGAAATCCGAAACTCGAACTTCGAATGTAACCGCCAACGCGGCAGACGTACAATGGAAATAGATGAACATTGGCGAATCATGAGGAGGCGATCATGACCATTCATACGGAATCGTTGGTGGAGAAACATTGTGTGCCGTGTCATGCCGGCGGGCAGGCGCTTCGGGGCGACGTGCTGGACGCGATGCTTCGGCAGACGCCCAATTGGAAGCTGGTCGGTGACGGCCGAATTGTCCGCGAATTCAAATTCGCGGATTTCCGCCGGACGCTGGCGTTCGTCAACCGCGTCGCGGAAGTGGCCGAGGCGGAAGACCATCACCCGGCCATCGCATTCACGTACAGCACCTGCCGCATCGAACTCTGGACCCACGCCGTCAACGGCCTGACCGAAAACGACTTCATCCTGGCGGCGAAAATCGACCAACTGTGATCGATCGTTCGAGCACGTTGACCAGGCAGTGGAGGCAGCCGAAGTGGCGGTAGGCAGAGGTGCAGTCGATGGGGCGGACCTCGTAGCCGAGGGATTGCCAGACGGCCGTCGCGGCGGCGTTGAGCGGGTCGGCGTGGCGATAGACGGGCATGTAGACGATCCGCCGGCCGTCGCGGGCGTCGAGGATCGCGTTGAGATATGTGACGAACACGCGGCCGTCGCGGCTGGGCAGCAGCGGCATGCGGACCACCTCGTACCCCAGTTGTCGGCATTGCTCGGCCAGACCATCGAGGGATTGCTGCATGGTGTCGGAGTCGTCCACGCCGCCGGGCAGCAGTTGTTCGACAGGCATTTCGCGGGCCAACCGGGCGTGGCCCGTGAGCATGGCGCGAGCCAGCCGGACATCGCCCACCAGCATGACGTTGTCGCCCGCGGACATCATGAACATGGCGGCGTGATGGTCCGGCGCGTCGAGGATCGTGACGGGCCTCCCGAGCAGCCGCCCCATCCGCAGGCGGAAATCCTCGGGCGATTCGACGGTCTTTCCGACGTTCCTCGCCAGCACGCGCCCGACGATCAGGGCGTTTCGCGAATCGGCCATCACGTCGCCGCCGTCAAACAACAGCCCTGTGCGATGTTCGAGCACGCGTGGCAGGCTGGCGGCGAGGTCGGCGGCGATTCGCTGGTCGCCCTCGCGGGCGGGCCAGAGTTCCGCGCCGGCCTCGGCGGCCCCGTGGAGCAGCACGGCCCATCCGGCGGTGTCGCGCAGACAGACCCAGCGGTCGCGCGACCAGGTCGTCATGGCGTGCCCGACGATCCGCGGCGTGAGCGTGCAATCCGTCGGGCCAACGGCGTCGGCGAGTTCCCGCCAGGCGGCATCATCGGGACAGACGACGTGCACCGTCACGTCGGCGGGCAGTTGCGGAAGGAATTCGCGAAACACCGGCAGCGAGATGGCCTTCGCGCCGGGTTCGTACTGAATCACCAGCCGCCGCAGGGCGCCGTCGCACTCGCTGAGGACCACACCGTACGGTGCGTCGGTCCGGCCCGGCGAGGGCAGAAACGCCGCGATCACAACGGCCACCGCCACGCCACTGAGCGCGCCCAGAACGATCGGCCGGCGAAAACGGTGCGGGGTCATGGTGGTTTACGTTTTCGATGGTGCGATGGTGAAGCTCGCGACGGAGACGGCATTATCGGGAATGCTCAGGGGGGCGCGTTGTTTTTGTTTGGCGGCGTCGGCGGTGCGGATGATTCGCACGTCGTATTGGCCGACGAGGAGTTTCTTGTTGAACGTCAGTTCGACGGTTTCGGCGCCGTTGGCGGACACCGAGACCTTCCGCTCCTGCCGGGCCGAGAGGGTTGATTTGGGGGGCATTCGCGACCCCGGTTTGGCCTCGGTGGTCGAGACCAGCAGCACGGTGTAACCACAGTTGACGGAGGTGTCGGTGTCGTTGGCGGCCTGTATCTGGAGCGTCAGCATGTCGCCGTTTTTGCGAGGCGGGTCGGCCATGGACACGATGAACGCCAGCCCGTCAATCTTCAGCGGCGGATCGGCCAGGGCGTCGACGTCCTCCTTGGCCGCCAGGGGCGACGGGTGCAGCGCCGCCAGCGTCACCACCGCCGTCGCCGCCATCGTCAAGGCAAACACCGCCACGCGCGCCGTGTTCGTTTTCACTTTCATGAAAAGCCCCTTTCGTGTCTGGTTATATCACTGTATCGGCAACCGGCCGGCGGTGCAACAAGGAAAAGCGACACAAGGAAAAGCGGGATTACTCGTCGTTCTCGTCCATCTCCTCGAACCCGTCTTCTTCTTCCACCACGATTCCGATCGCGAAACTTGCGAGGGTGAATGCCCTGGGTTTCTTGTCGTCGTTCTTGGCGACGGGGGCCATCCGCACGTCATAGAGGCCGTCGGTGAGTTCCTTGTCGAACGCCAGGTCGAAGACTTTGCCGCTCCCGGCCGGCACGGAGACCATCTGCGACTGCTCCGCGACGACGGTCGGCAGGCTTGGCATTCGGGAGTCCATGTCGTCCAGTGACGTCGAGGTCAGTTGCACGTTGAGGTGACTGCGGACGGGTTTGTCGGTGTCGTTATGGGCCGTCACGCGCAGCACCGGCTTGTCGCCGGCCTGGAGCGGTGAATTGACGACGACCGCGGTGATCGACAGCGCGTCGATCTTCACCGGCGGATTCTCCGCCACGCCGTCGTTGTCCTCCACCGCGATCGCCTGCCCCGGCCACAACACCGCCAACGTCACCACCGCCGTCGCCGCCATCGTCAAGGCAAACACCGCCACGCGCGCCGTGTTCGTTTTCACTTTCGTTCTCGTCATCGTCTTCATCAAAGTCCCTTTCCGGTTGGCCGGTTACCCTGTCAATGCCCCGTTGGACGCACAACCCGGCGAAAAGTTCCCAAAAAATTTTCGAAACAAAAAAAATCGCATCATTCGCGGCGGAATGATTCGTGATTCGTATTGACCAATACCCGCCCGCCTTTTACGCTGTGCAATCGTACATGGGCAAACCGCGAAACAATGTGTTGGACTCTCTCGCCTACCAGGCCGCCCGGGTGGGCGAAATGTTTATTCGGATGATTCCGGTTCCGGCGTTGTACGCGGCCGCGGGATGGCTGGGGGATTTGACGTTCCGGTTCGACCGCAAGCACCGCCGCCGGGCCGTCGAGCACGTGCGGCGGAGCTTTCCCGACTGGCCCGAACGCGAGGTCCTGGCGGTGGCGAGGCGTTCGCTGCATCACATGGCCTGGCTGGGGTTGGAGATGATGCTCACCACGCGGTTGATCACGCCCATCACCTGGCGGCGGCACATTCGGTTCGGCCCGAACATGGAGCGGGCGTTGCGGCTGCTGCTGGAGAGTCCCCGCGGCCTGATTTTGCTCACGGGGCATTACGGAAATTGGGAGATCGTCGGCTACACGCTGGCGACGCTGGGGTTTCCGACGGTGGCCGTCGCGCGGCGGCTGAACAATCCGTATCTCAACGAGCACATTCTCGGCATTCGCGAGCGGACGGGGATGAAAATCGTCGACAAGAACGGCGCGACCCAAGCCGTTCAGGACACCCTCGCCCGCAGCGGCGTGGTCGGGTTCATCGCCGATCAGGACGCCGGACGCAAGGGGGCGTTCGTGGATTTCTTCGGGCGAAAGGCGTCCACGTTCAAAATCATCGCCCTGATGGCCATGGAATACAACGTGCCGATCGTGGTCGGTTACGGCCGTCGGCTGGGCCGTCCGTTCGTGTTCGAGTTGAACGCCGAGCGGATCATTCACCCGTCCGAATGGGCCGGCCGCGACGACCCCGTCCTGTGGATCACCCAGGAATACACCTCCGCCCTGGAACGCGTGATCCGCCAGGAGCCCGACCAATACCTCTGGGCCCACCGCCGCTGGAAACACCGACCGCGGGGCGAGGAACAACCGGCCGACGGGATCGCGTAGGACCCAGTGACCAGCGACAAGTGACAAGCGACTAGAGAAGGAAAATATTGTTTTTCAAAACGTTCGCTCCGCACGAGAACGCGGAAAAAGACAGGCGTTTCCTTCTCTAGTCGCTTGTCACTTGTCGCTGGTTCCTACTGAATTCTCCCGTTGCCTTATGGCGGACCGTCATTATAATGGTGCCATCATTCCATGCTACGATTTGACGTATATAGACACGGGCAGAAGGCTCAGGAGATCGATCTTGCCGGCGCGTTTGTGTTCGGGCAGGACGCGATTCCCGTTCGCGCCGACTTGACCGTCGCGGCGGGGCAGATCACCTGCTCCTACCCCAAGAAGCCTCAAAGTTCCGGTTCGCTCGCCTGCGGACTGTCGCTGCTGTGGGAGACGGCCTCGGGAACGTTCATGCTGCCCACCACGCGGCTGAGCGAACGGGCCGATCCGTACATTCTCAACGTGGAACTGGCCCGGGCGCAGATGATGCGCATCGCGCAGAAAATCGAGGAGTGGGGGCTGTTCGATTTCACCGAGGCCGCCGCCCTGTGCGCCGAGTTCGACCGCGTGAACCACCTGTTCATCGAGTCCCTCCACGCGCCCGGAGGCGACGCGGCCGCCGTGCTCGCCGACCGGGCCCTGGCCGAAGGAATCACGCTGGGCGAACGAATGGCGCTGTTCCACGCGGAGGTCTTCATCAGCCGCAAACGGGCCGTCGGGGCGGCCGCCCCGCGGATGGGACTGGGCTGCGTCGTCGATCTGTTCTCCACGGCCCCCAACTATCAAGAGACCCTGCGGAACCTGTTCGAGTTCGTCGCCGTTCCGCTACCCTGGAAACACATCGAACCCCAGGAGCGCTCCGTCCAGTTCGACCAGACCGACCAGTGGGTCGCCTGGGCGGCCCGATCGCGCCGGGCCGTCCACGCCGGACCCCTCCTGTCGTTCGAACCGGCCTATCTTCCGCAGTGGCTGTTCCTCTGGGAAAACGACTACGAAACCCTCCGCGACCTGATCTACGAGCACATTCAACGCATCGTCAAACGCTACGAAAAACAGGTGCGCGTCTGGAACGTCGTCAGCGGGCTCAACGCGTACAACAGCTTCAACCTGAGCTTCGAGCAGCTCATGGAACTGACGCGGATGAGCTGCTTCCTCGTGAAAAAAATCTCCCCGCGAAGCCAGGTGGTCATCGACCTGGCCATGCCCTGGGGCGAATACTACAGCCGAAACCAGCGAACCATTCCGCCGCTGATGTACGCGGACATGGCCGTGCAGAGCGGCGTCCGGTTCGACGCGTTCGGGTTCCAGATGTTCATGGGCGTGCCCGTGGACGGCTATTACGTGCGGGACCTGATGCAGATTTCCTCGCTGATCGACGAATTCGTCACGCTGGGAAAACCGCTGCACGTCAGCGCCTGCCAGGTCCCCAGCGACATGTCCGCCGACCCCCGCGACGCCTGGAGCGGACAACTTCCCATCGCCAAGGCCGGCCAATGGCACCAGCCGTGGAACCAGCGGCTCCAGGCCGAGTGGTTGCAGGCGTTCTACCGAATCGCCCTGTCCAAACCGTACGTGGAGTCCATCACCTGGCGCGACCTGGCCGACACCCCCGGCCACTACCTCCCTCACGGCGGACTCTGCCGCGAGGGCCTCGACCCCAAACTCATCTTCAACGAACTGCGAAACTTCCGAGGCAGCCTGGTCCGGCGGACGTAGAGGATTCGAGAGATTTTCAACTCCCGGCGTTTTGGCCGCGAATTACGCGAATTACGCGATTATTTCGAGAAATTCGCGTAATTCGCGTAATTCGCGGCCAAAGGGACCTCTCAATCGTGACGGGTTCGAACATTCCGCAGCGCGTCGATGCCGCCAAAGAGGAACGCCTCGTGCGCCTCCGCCGACGCCAGGCGGCGCATGTGGGCTGCTCGTTGCCCGGTGTGCGGGAGGGTGTGTTTGCATTCGTCGCGGAGGACGGCCAGGGCGGCGGCGAAGTCGCCGATTCGCGGGGGCAGCGCGGCGGCGAGTTGGTCGCGGATTCGCCTCGCCAACGCCGGCGCCGACCCGCCCGTGCCGACGGCGACTGTCACGTCGCCGTCGCTCGCGACGGCGGGCATGAAGAAATCGCAGTCGTCGGGCTGGTCCGCCGCGTTGACCAAGGCGCCGACCCACTGGGCGTCGCGGGCGATCTGGGCGTTGAGCGCCCGGTCGTCGGTGCAGGCAAACACCAGCGTCGCGCCCTCGAGGTGCTCGGGGCAGTACGGTTTTTCGATGAGCAACACGCCGGCCTCGCGCAGGCCCGCCGCCTCGGGCGGCATGTGCGGATCGACACACTTGACTTCCGCCCCGGCCTCCAGCAACGCGCGCGTTTTGCGTTGCCCAACAGGCCCACCGCCGACGACGACGGCAAGTCTGCCGTGCAAATCCAACAGGATCGGAAATGTTTTCACTTCGTCTCTCGTATGATGACGGTTTGCGGCGCCGAGTAGACGGGGCTGTCGCCTCCGGTGTATCGCACGGCCACCGTGACGCGGTTCTGGGTGGGCGCGTCGTCGCCCCATTCCAGCAGGCCGAAATTGTAGCCCCAGCCCAGCAGGCGGTGCCGGTCGGCGTATGGTTCGAGTTGATTCCCTGGGAACGCCCACACGTGCAGCGGCGCCGCCGTCGGCACCGCGTCGGCCGACACCACGCCGTCGTACATCAACACCTCGACCTGGCCGTTCACCAGGGTCGGCGCGTCCTGACCATTGACGAAAAACCATACCGCCGTCTGAAAACCGTCCCGGTTCGACGGACGGCTGGAATCGCCCTCCGGAACCGGCAACGCCGGCACGGCCACCGCCCCACCCGCCGTACGCTGCCCGTCGAGAATCGGAAACGGCTGATGACGAATGCTCAGCAGAACATTGTCCACCGTCACCACATGCGGCTGGCCGCACCCGCCGGCTGACAACAGCATGACGACAGCCGCGATGAGTAATGTCGCTTTCATGGGCATGATTATACCTCGCAAACGGCATCCGGCATCCGGGATTCGGAATCCGGACGTTCGTTGCTCGACGGTGAAAACGCTCCCTCGAACCAACGGAACATTTTCACTCACGCGCCGCGCAAACCCGGATCCCGGATACCGAATCCCGGATGCCGTTTAACTGGCGATCCGCACCGAATCGGCCGTGTTGAGCTTGTCCAGTTCGTCCTGCGTGTTTCCGCCGGTTTGCGGGACGGTTTGCACCTCGCCGTCGGGGATGGCGGCGGGTTGGCTGGCCGGAACCAGCGCCGCGTCGCCGGTGTTGCTCGTGCCGGCCCGCAGTTTCCGCAGCAGGTTGATCTGCTCGATCTGCTCGTTCGTCGTGCGGTTCACCTCGGTCGAATCGCGGACCACGTGCGGCGTCAGGATGATCAGCAGTTCGGTGCGCTGCTTGATCGTCTTCTGATGCTTGAACAGCCAGCCCAGCAGCGGAATGTCGCCGAGCACCGGAACCTTCTCCTCGCGCTTCTCGTCGCTGGTGGTGATCAGCCCGCCCAGGATGATCGTGTGGCCGTCCTGCACGGTGACGGTCGTCCGGGCCTCGCGGGTGTTGATGACCGGCGCGAAGATGCCCGCGCCGAGCGCCACGTTGGAGGACGAGAGCGAATCGACCTTCGGCGTGACGTCGATCTTGACCTGACCCTCGTGGTTGATGCGCGGGGTGAGGCTCAGCCGCACGCCGACGTCTTCCCACCGGATGGAGCTTTGCGGAATGTCGGCGTTGGCGCCCACGTAGGTGATGTTGGTGACGACCGGAACCCGCTGGCCGACATTCACCATCGCCTCCATGTTGTCCGTCGCGAGAATCTGCGGGCGGCTGAGCACCTCGACGCGGCCCTGACTCTGCAACGCCCGAAGGAACAGGTTCAGATTCTCGCCCGCCATCGACATGGAGAACCCGCCGCTCGTGTCGGCGGAGATTCCGAAATTCGTGCCCGCGCGGGTCGCGTATCCCGACACCGACCCCATGTGCGTCCACTCGAACCCCAGGTCCACCGTGTTGTCCAGCGTCACTTCGGCCAGCAGCACCTGGATGAGCACCTGCGGAGGAGCCGTGTCCAGTTCGAGGATCATCTCCGCGATCCGGTCGAAATACTGCGGGCTGGCCGACACCAGCAGCGTGTTGGTGGCCCGCTCGGCCACGATCGCCACCTCGCGCTCCAGCAGCCGCTCGGCCGCTTCGACCGAACCCTGCCCAATCGTGGTCGCGATGCTCTGACGCTCCCGGTCCAGGAACTCGCGCAGCGCCGTCTGGATGTCGGCGGCCTGGCTGTTCTTCATGCGGTAGACCTGCGTTTTGCGTTCCTGGGCGGTCTGGCTGTCGAGTTTCGTGATGACCTGCCGGGCCATGTCCAGGTACGTCTTCGTGCCGGCCACCAGGAGGCTGTTGGTTCGCGTGTCCACCGTCACGGCGAGCACGGGTTCGTCTCCGGTCCCCGCGACGGGCGGCCCGTCGGTCGTTCCGTCGTTCGGAACCAGCGTGGCCGTTCCGCCGCCCGGAAGCGTCACCGGCATCATCAACTGCACGCCGGCCTTGTTGTTGTTATTGTCCAGGCGGAACAGTTCCGTGAGCACCTGCGCCATCTGGCGGGCGGCGGCGTTCTGGAGCGGGAAAATCTCGATCTCCACCATCATCGGGCTGATCGTATCCAGCGCCTTGATGACCGACTCCAGCAGCGGCATGTTCTCCACCGGCGCCTTGACGATCAGCACGTTGGTTCTCCGGTCGGGCGTCAGCAGCACGCCCTCCTGGAGCGCGCTGGCGACGAGGTCCTTTCCCTCGGGCGTGCGCGTCACGAACTGGAGCAGCGCCGCCCGGTTGGCGCTGGCGCCCGGTGTGGCGGCGGGACGCCCGTTGAGCGTTCCGTTCAGCGTGGCGGCCAATTCCGTCACGTCGGCGTGGACCAGTTGGAACATGCGGATTTCCATCATGCACTCGAGCGTCTCGGCGATGTCCAGTTTGCGGATCATCTCCTCGACGCGCTCGATGTCCGCCGCGCCGGCCGTCACCAGAATGGAATTGGTCCGCGCGTCGGACGCGATCACGATCGCCGACGCCGTCGCGCCCGTGCGGTAGAGGCTCACCAGCACCTGCGCCATCTGCGCCGCGTCGGCGTACGACAGCGGGAACACCCGCGTCGCGTCGGGAACCTCGGACTTGACGTCCATCAGCTTGATGATGTCCGTCGCGAACACCATGTCCTCGGGGCTCGCGCTGATCAACATCAAATTGCTCGCCGCGTCCGGCAGAATGATGACGGCCTCTTTGCTCTTGCCCGTCTGGAGACGCTGCGTGAACAGATTCTGCAACATCGGACCCAGCGTCGCCGCCGTCGCGTGCTCCAACTGGAACCGGCGGAATTCATTGGCGGCCGCTCCGGGACCGTCGAGCTGTTCGAGCATCTTCTCCACGAAGTCGAAGTGGTCCTTCCCGCCCGCCACCAGCAGCGTGTTGGTGCGGACGTCCGCGATGGCCACCAGTTGCATCGTCGCGGTGGCAATCGACGGATTGACGGCCCGCTCGGCCTGGAGCTTCTGGTTGAAGAACTGCACCAGCGTCGGAGTCAACTGCGTCACGTTGGCGTTCTTGATCGCGAAAATGCGAATGTCGCCCTGCTGCAACTTGTTGTCGTCCAGCGTCGTCACCAACTGCCGGACGATCGCGAGGTTCTCCTTGCTGGCCGACACCAGCAGCAGGTTCATCCGCGGTTCGGCGACGATCGTGATCTTCTCCCGCGCCGCCTGGGCCGCACTGACGGTCCCGCTCGTGCCGGGTTTGTACAACCCTTGGCTGATGAGGCTCTGAAGCAGCGCCCGCACATTGTCGGCCGTGGCGTTCTTCAGTTCGATGATCTCCACCACGCCATCGGCGACGGCCGGTTCGACGTCCACCTTGTCCAGCAGAACGTCCAGCAGTTCGAGGTTCTCCTTCGAGCAGACGACGATCAGCGAGTTCGACAGCGGTTCGACCTGGACCGTCACGCGGTCCTGCGGCTGGATTTGCTGCCCCGCCGGCGTGGCCGCCGTCAAGCGGGCGGTGAACACGTTCTGGATCATCGGACTGGCGACGGCGGCGTCGATATTTTTCATCGGCACCACGTGGATGCCCACGCCCGTGTCGGTCAGCTTGACGTCCACCTTGTCCAGCAGGTCGCCCAGCAGGTCGAGGTTCTCCTTCGAGCAGACGACGATCAGCGAGTTCGACAGCGGTTCGACCTGGACCGTCACGCGGTCCTGCGGCTGGATTTGCTGCCCCGCCGGCGTGGCCGCCGTCAGACGGGCGGTGAACACGTTCTGGATCATCGGCGAGGCGACGGCGGCGGTGATGTTCGCCAACGGCACCACGTGGATACCCACGGCCGCGTCGGTCAGCTTGACGTCCAGTTTGACGAGCAGTTCGGCCAGCAGTTTGCTGTCGTCGGCGTTGGCGACGACCATCAGACTGTTGGACCGCAAATCGCTCAGAATGATCGGCCTCTGGCGGGCCAGATCGGGGTTCTTCACCGTTTGGTAGCGCAGGTTGAACAGGTTAGTCAAACTCGGCGCGAGCGTGGCCGCGTTGGCGTTGGTCAGCGGGATGAGCTGAATCTGTCCGGCCAGCGCGGGTTCGGCTTGGGAAATCTGCGCGACGATGGCCTTGATGAGTTCATAGCCCTCGGCCGACCCGCCGATGATGAGGCTGTTGCTGCGTGTGTCGGCCACGATGGTGACGCGCGAGGCGTCCGCGTCGCGCACGCCCTGCGCTTGCAGCCGCTGCACACGGGCGTCCATGATCCGGCTCACCGTCGCGCCGACCTCCGCGGCGTCCACGTTCTCGATCTTCAGCAGCCGAATCTCCAACTGGGCGACGTCGCTCTTGGCGTCAAGCCTCGCCACCAACTCCTCGATCGCCTTGACGGTTTTCTCCGTCGCCGAGACGACCAGGGCATTGGTGCGCGTGTCCACCACAATCGTCGGCCGGTCCTCGGGGCGAATCTGCGACGCCGCCGGACCGGAATAAATCGCCGAAATCATCTGCGACAGCCGCGACGCGTCCGCGTTCGTCAGCGGAAGGATGCGGACGTCGTTGGGCCCCGTGGCCGCACCGGCGATGTCCATCGTCGCAATCACGTCGGCGATCAGCGGCATCATGTCCGAACGGGCCGCCACGATAATAATGTTGCTCGCCGCGTCGGCCTGCACCGCCAGCGTCGGCCGCCATTTGGCGATCACCGTCGAACTCTCCACCACGGCCGGCTGCGTGGCGGCCACGTCGGGCCGCTCGCCGACCTGCTCGCCCTGTGACTCGTCCGGCGAATCGTCACCCTCTCGCGCCGGCAGCGTGCCGGTCTGCTCCATAATGAGCTTCAGCCGCGTGATCTGTGTGTTCAGCCCGTCGTTCCCGCCGTAGCCCTGCCCCTCGGCGAACACCGTGCGGATCGTGTTCGCCAGCGTCATCGCCGAGGCGTTTTTCAGTTTGAACAACCGAACCTCGGTGACGAACTTCGTTTCGTCGCGGTCCAGGTCCCGCAGCACGATCTCGGCCAGCGCGACGGTTTCCTCCATGCCCGCCAGGATCAGCGTGTTCGTGCGGGGGTCCACGGCCATGCTCAACGGATTGACCAACGCCTTTCCGCTGACGTTCGACGGTTCGGTGCGTCCGGGAACGGGCGAGCGGCTCATCAACTGCTGGCCCTGGCGGAAAATGGACCCCAGAATGTTCATCACGCTCGGGGCGTCGGCGTTCTGGAGGTGCGCCACGCGAACCACCACGCCCTCGCCCACCGGAACCATGTCCATCATCTCCACCACGGCCGCCAGCGACTTCAAATTCTCCGGCGTCGAGGTGAGAATCAGCGAGTTCGAACCCGCGTCGGCCGTCACCTTGATCGGAACGGTCAAATCCAGTTCGGGAATCTCGTCCTTCAGCGTCGAGCGGACGCGAATCTGCCGAATCTGCTCCTGCAACGCGCGGGCCTCGGCCGACGATTGGCCGTCGCTGCCCGGCGTGAGCGTCTGCGTCAGCACCGTCGCCAACTGCGCCGCCGTCGCCTTCTTCAGCGCGATCATCAGCACCTCGGCCTTCACATGGTCGGGCGTGCGGTCCAGCGCCTCGATAATCGCGTCGATCTGGCCGAACACGGCCGCGCTGGCCGTCACGATCAAACTCCGCGTGCGGTCGTCCGCGCTGACGTTGATCTGCTCGCCGGGCCTGGCCTGACGAAGCGGATTGAGCATCGTCTGCATCGTCGGCAGCAGTTTTTGCGGCGTGGTGTTCTTGAGCGGATACACGCGGAACTCCACCTTCGGGCTGAGTTCCTCCTTGTCCAACTGCGCGATCAGGGCGGCCACGTCCTGCATCTTCGCCGCCGCCGCCGCGACCACCACCACCCGCGTTCCCTGAAGTGGCGTCGCCGAAACCTGATCCTCCGCCCGCTCGGCGATCCGCGCGAACACCATGTTCACCGCCTGCGCCACCTGCTGGTTGCCCGCGTTCTTCATCTCGAACAACTGCACGCCCTTGCGGTTCTTGGCGGCCTCGTCGTCCATGATCTTGACCAAGACCTGAATGGCTTCGAAGTCCTCGTCGCCGGCCGTAATCAGCAGCGCCCGCTGCTGAACCAGCACGGTCGTCTCGACCTTCCCGCCGCCGCCGGACAGCAACACGGTCGGCTCGGGCTTGGGCGGCGCCGCCGGTTGGCTGGCCGCTTCGTCCTCGTCCTCTTCCTCGTCTTCCGGCTCACCGATTCGCGCGGGGCGGCCCGAACCCTGACCGCCGTAAATCTGCTGAATCGCCCGCTCGACCTGCAAGGGATCGGCATTGGGCACGGTGATGATGCGGAGGCGTCCCTGCGAGGGCGTGAGTTTTTCCACCTGCGTCACCCACCCGCTGACCTGTTCGTACATGTCCTTGGTCGTCGCGATAATCAGCGCGTTGGCGCGGGCGTCCGCCGTCACGGCCAGCGGATCAATCGTCTTCCGCATCGCGCGGGCGGCGTTGGCCTGCTGATTGTAAATGTCGCGAACCGTCGCCGCCACCGTCGCCGCCTGACCGTTTTGCAGCGGAACCACGTACACGCCCGTCGCGCCCGCCCCGCCCGTGGAGGCCTGGTCCAACTGAATCGCCATCGTGACGAGCTTGTCCAGTTCCGTCCCCGGACCCGAGAACACCAGCGCGTTCGACCCCTCGTCCGCCGATACGATCACCGGCGTTTTGCCGCGGGGCACGTTGGCGGCCATCCGCGTCAGCACGTTGGACAAATCGGCCGCTTTCGCGTTCTTGAGCACCAGCAACTCGCTGCGGTTTCCGCCGGTGGACTCGGTGTCCAGCTTGGCGATGAGCGTCTCGACCTTCTTCAGATTGGTCTCGTTGGCGGTGACGATAACGCTGTTGGAATTCACCTCGGCGACGATCTGCACCAGGTCGTCGGGCGTGAGGCGTTCGCCCTGCCGCGGGGCGAAGGCCTGGACCAGGCTCGGCGCGATGCTGACCGCGTCGGCCTTCTGGAGCATGAACACCGTCTGCACGCTCTTTCCGCGCGGGCTGGTGGCGTCGATCTGGGCGGCCAGTTGCTGGACCTTCTCGAACGTCTCCTCGTCGGAGCGGACCATGAGCGTCTTGCTGTCGATGTCCACTTCGATCGACAGGTTCTGCCCGATCGTGTTGCCCCGCCGGGGCCCCGCCTGCTGCGACTGCGCGAAAATCCGCGTCAGAATGTTCGCCGTGTTCGTCGGATCGGCGTTCTTGAGCACGATCGTCCGCACCACCGGCACGGACGTCGTGGGCTTGTCGATTTCCGCAAGCAACGCAGCCAGCCGCTCGTGCTCGGACTCCGGCGCGTTGACGATGATGCTGTTGTTGCTGCCGTCGGCGCTGATGCGGATCGACCGGTTGTTGCTCACCGCGTCCCGCAACGCGCCCGCCGCGCCCTGCGCGACGGCGTTTTCCAGCCGATACACGCGGACCACGCTCGCCCCGGCCGCCTCCGCGGCCGCGTTCAACTCGTCGAGCACCTTCTTCACCAACTCGTGCCGGTCGGGGTCCGCCGACACGATCACCACGCGCGACTCCTCGTTGGAACTGATGCTGAAGGGCGCGTCCCCCGCCGCGGCCTGGACCTGCTGCCCACGCCGACCGCCGCCGCCACCGAAGTTCCCGCCCGTGCCGAACGCCTGACGCAGCGAATTCGCCACCGCCTCCGCGCTGCCGGCACGAACCGGGTACAACCGAACCACCACCGTCTTCCCGCCCGCGGATTGATCCAACTCCCGAACCAACCCCTCGACGATCCGCATGTCCTCCGGCGAGGCCGCCACGATCACGCTGTTGCTCTGCCGGTTGGCGGAGATGCTGATGTTCCCCCCGCCGCCACCGCCCGTACCGGCTTGGAGTTCGAGCATCTGACGGACCATCTCCGCGCGCTGCTCGTTTCCGTTGGCGGCAGGATTCGGTTCGCCCCCCTCGCTCATCCGGGCCGACGCGCGCTGGAACAACTCCCGCACGTTGGCGGCCAATTCGCTCGCGTCCACGTTCTTCAACGCGAACACGCGCAGCTCACTGGCCGTTCCGGAGGGCCGGTCCAGCGTGTCCAGCAGCACCTGGATCATCTCAAATTCCACCGGCTTGGCCCGGACGATCAGCGTCTTGGTCCGCGCGTCGGGAACGAAAATCACCGTCGGCGCCGGAGGAGGCGCCGGTTGAGGCTGAGGCTGCGGATTGTTCGGGTCCTGCGGCTGATTGGGGTCCTGCTGCGGCACCTGACCGCGCGGACCACGCTGACCCTGCCGCGCCTGGCCCGCCGCGCCCTGACGCTGGCCCGCCGACTGCGGGTTGAAAATCTGGTCCAGCGTGTGCGAAATGGCCGTCACGTCGGCGCTCTTGATCGTGTACATCTTCACGTCCATCTCGCTCGTGGACGTGCTGGAGGTCAACTGGTCGATGAACGCCTCCAGATTCTGCAACTCCGCCCGCGTCGCCGAAACGATCAGCGAGTTGGATTCCTTGTCTACCGAAATCGTGATCGGCAGCGTGGAGGGCGGCACGAAATCGTCGTCGTCCGCCGCGGCCGACGAATCCGCCTGCGCCGTCTCCGGCGCCGTTCCCCGCGGATCGGCCGCCGCGCCGTCCGCGACCGGGCCCGACTCCTGCCCCGCCGCGCCCGCCTGCGCCGCGTCGACCGACGGACCCGCCGACTCCTCCAGCAACGCCGGACGGAAATCCAGGTTAAACCCGCCGCCGGACGATTCCGGCGCGCCCTGCAACGACTCGCGGCTGGGCAACCGCCCCTTCACCACGTCGATCGGCGCGGTGGTCATCTGACCGTACACGCGCTCGATCACGTCGGCCATCTTGTCCGCCCGCATCGCCGTCAGCGGGAACACCTTCACCTGAATGTTTTCCTTCACCGGGCGGCTGTCGAGCTTTCCGATCATCTCCACCGCCTGGTCGATATCGGCCCGCTTTCCGATGATCGTGATGTAATTGAAGTACGAATCGCCGTCGATGTAAGGCCGCTCGCCGAGCTTGCGGTCGGAGAACATCGCCTGAACCTTCGACACCACGGTGTTGGCCTTCTGGTTGTCCAGCCACACGTACTGCACGTCGCGGTCCCTGGGCTTGGCGTCGATAACCTCTTCTTTGTCCAGGCTCGCCAGCAGCGTTTCGATCACCATGAAATTCGCCGGCGTCGTGTAGACGATCAGTGTGTTGGTGCGTTCGTCGACGGCGACGCTGTATCCGCCCTCGCTCGATCCGCCGCCGCCGCGACGGCCGGTGTTCATGCTCGCGCTCACCCGCGCCACGCCGCCCAGCAGTGTTTCGATCGTCTTGGCGATCTCCACCGCGTCGCTGTTCTTGAGCGGGTAGAGCTTCATCTCCACGCGGGTTTCACCGCCCACGTCGAGTTTCGTCACCAGGTCGCCCACGGCCTCGATGTCCGCCGGAAGACCGCGAACCAGCAGGCTGTTCGTGTTCATCTCGGCCGTGACGCTCACCTGCGTCCCCGCCGGCCGCTGCCCCTGATTCGCCGCCAGCGACTGCATGATGCTCGCCGCCAGCGAGTCGGCCTTGGCGCTTTCGAGATGAATGATCTGGATCGTCACCTTCTCCGCGTCGTTGGGAACGTCGAACGTCTTGATCAGCTCCGCCGCCAACGCCAGCTTGTCCGGCGTCCCCTGAACGATCACCGCGTTCCCGCTCTCCAGCGCGGCCACGCGGAACTGATTGTCGCCACCGACACCGGGACGCTGGAACCGCATCCCGCCGCCGCCCCGCTGCCACGGATTTTGATTTCCGCCACCGTCACCGCCCTGGTTGCCCTCGCCGCCGGCGTTCTCGCCGCCGCCACGAGGTGGCCACTGCCCCCCCTGCCACACGCTCACGCCGCTGCCGCTGAGCATGTTCTGTAACACCGGAACCAGATCGCGGGCCCGGGCGTACTTGAGCACGAACGTCTGCGTGCTCGATACGATGTCCACCGGGCCGTTCTGCTGCAATTCCTCGATCAACGGACCGATGATCTTGAACTGATCCTCGCTCGCCGACACGATCACCTGGTTGCTGGTTCCGCTGGCTTCAAACCGCGGAGGCTGCGACGACGGACCGCGCCCGCCGCCGTCACGCTGCTGGTACAACCTCGCCAGCGACTGCGCAATCTCCGGAGCCGAACCCGCCTTGAGCGTGTACACCCGAACCGTCTGCGCCGTCACCGACTCCTGCACGTCCAGGCTCGCCGCCATCTGGCAGACCGTCTCCACCAGCGACTCCGGCGCGTCGATCACCAACTGCTTGTCGCCCGCCGCCACCACCAACACCTGCTGCGACGGGTCGCCCGAACGATTCACGTACAACTGCTGCAACGTCCCGGCCATCTGCACCGCCGACGCCTGCTCGAACTTCACGATCCGCGTCTGACGCATCCCCGAACGGGCCGTCGCGTCCAGCTTGGCCACCACCTCTTCCAACGCCTCGCGCGCGGTCTCGGGACCGCGAATGATCACGCTGTTGCTCCCCGCGTCCGCCACCACCTGCATCTGCTCGCGCAGGTCCGGCGGAATCATGTTGCGGACCGCGTCGGCGATGCGAAACGCCTCGCCCGTTTTCAACTGGATCACGCGCATGCCCGACGCCGGGGCGCCGTTCTCCACGTCCAACTGCTTCACCATCGCCAGAATCTGTTCCAGCTTCGGCGGGGACGCCTCGATGATCAGCGTCTTGTCCCCAGGGGCCGGAATGATCACCAAATCCGCCGCCACCATCACCTGCGTTCCGCTCTGCGAACGTCGCGGCGGCTGGCCCTGCTGCTGTCGGCCGTAAATCTGCATCAACACGTTCGCCAGGTTCCCCGCGGACACATGCTCCAGCGTCACGGTCTGAATCTGGCTGGTCACGATCGTAATTTCCACGTCCAGTTTGGCGATCAGGTCCGCCATCGCCTGCCGTTCGGCGGCGGGCGCCCGCAGCAGCACACTGTTGCTCAGCGCGTCGGCGATGACCTGCACGCGCCCCTGCATGTCCGGCGGAATCATCTGCCGGACCACCTCCGCCAACCGCGGCGCGTCACCGGACAGCCGGATGATCTGCACGTCGTCGCGCGGCGCGCTGTTCTCCACGTCCAACTGCTTCACCATCGACAAAACCAGTTCCATCTTCGACGGGGACGCCTCAATAATCAGCGCCTTGTCCCCCGGAGCGGGCACAATCACCAGGTCCGCCGCCACCATCGCCTGCGCCCCGCCCTGCGAACGGCGCGGCTGCTGGCCCTGCTGCTGACGGCCGTAAATCTGCATCAACACATTCGCCAGGTGCCCCGCGGACACATGCTGCAACGTCACGGTCTGAATCTGACTGGTTTCCTTCCCAATCTCCACGTCCAGGTCGGCGATCAGTTTCGCCATCGCCTGCCGTTCGCTGGCGGGGGCGCGAAGCAGCACACTGTTGCTGATCGCGTCGGCGGTGATCTGAATTCGACCCTGCATGTCCTGCGGAATCATCTGCCGGATCGTGTCCACCAGCCGCGGCGCGTTGGAACTGGTGAGCGTGATGATCTGCGCGTCGTCGCGCGGAGCGGAGGGTCCGGCGTCGAGCGACTGGATCAGTTCGGCGATCGCCTCCATCTCGTCGGCCGGCGCCGACACCAGCAGCGTGCTGGTCCGGTCCGACGGAACGAACAGCACCTGCACCGGACGGCCTCGCGAATTATACAAATGATGCAGCGACCCGGCCAATTCGCTCGGACGGATGTTCGCCACGGAAATCATCCGCGACACGACCGACGCGGCCGGGGTGTTCAACTCGACCTGCTTCAAAATTTCCTGAATCAACTGCCAGTCGCCCGCGTTGGCGGAAATGATCAGCGCGCTTCCGGTGGGGTCGGACTCCACGCGCAGACTCGACGCGCCCTGCTGCCCCGGCCGTTGCTGCGCGAACAGATTGCGGATCACATTGACCATGTGCCCGGCGTTTCCGCCCTTGAAAGGAATCACCCGCACGTCGCGGGACTTGGCGCCTTCCTCGGGGTCGTCCAGTTCCTTGATGATGCCCGTCGCGAGTTCGATGTCCGACGCCAGCCCCGTGATGACCACGCTGTTGGTCGGACCGTCGGCCATCACCGCCGCCGGCTGGATGCCGGTGCGCTGGTCGCGCACGCGGTTCATCAACTCCCGCACCACGTTGGCGAGTTGGTTGGCGTCGGTGTTCTTCAACCGGTACACCCGGAACCCCATGGCGGAGGCCGTCACACTGACGTCGAGCTGCTTGATCATCCCCTCCACCTGCTCGATCAGCGCCGGAGGAACCGTCACGACCAACTGGTTCGACACCTCGTCGGCCACCACGCTCACGCCCACGTGACCGTCAGGCCGGTTCGCCGTCAACGCCTGGCGCAGCGTGTCGGCCATCGACCGGGCCTTGGCTTCCTTCAACTGGTAAATCCGCATGTCCCCGTCGCGGGGGCCGCTTCCGCTGTCGAGCTGCTTGACCATCTCCTCCGACAACGTGAGCTTCGGACCCACGCCCACGATCACCAGCGTGTTGCTGCGGTCGTCGGCGGCCGCGAACGCCCAGTCGTCGGGCATCTGCCGCGGGTCGCCCTTCCACGCGAACAGCGTGTTGACCACGTTCACGATGTTCCGCGCCTGCGTCCGCTCCAGGGCGAACGTGCGAATCTGCTGCTGCGAGAACACGTCCTTGTCCAACTCGTCCAGGAACAGCTTGACCCGCTGAATGTTCGCGAGATGATCGCTGACGATCACGCCTTTTCCGCGTCCCATCGCCGCGACGTATCCGTATCCGCTCACCATGCGCAGCACGGCGTTCTTGGCCACTTCGGCGTCCAGGTTTTTCAGCGGCAGCAGCACCGTGACGATCTCGGCGGGGCGGGCATTTCCCGTGTCGGCCAGGCCGGAGAAGACCTTCGCCTCCACGGCCGTCACCTGCGGAATCGGAACGACGCGGAGATATCGCCCCTGCTCGATGAGGTAGAACCCGGGGTTCCGCATCGCCAGCAGGGTGTTGAGGACGTCCAGGGCCTCGGTGTAGGAGTAGGGTTCTTCGTCGAAGAAATTCAGGTTGCCCATTTCGGGAACGTCTCCGAGGATCGGCCTGCCGGCGGACTGGGCGAATCGGCGAATCACTTCCGAGACGGGGGTGTTTCCGAACTGGAGCAGGTAATCGCGTTTGACGGTCGGCGCGGGCGCGGGGGCCGGTTCGGGTTTGACCTCGGGCTCGGGTTTGGCCTCCGGCGCAGCCTCGGGCGCGGGTTCAGGTTTGGCCTCGGGTGCGGCCTCGGCGGATTTGGCCGCCTCCGCCGACGCGGCCGGCTGTTCCACCGACGCGGCCTCTTGCGCCGCGACCGACATGCTGACCCACATCATCAAACACGCCATGGTCAGGATAAATACTCGCGCCTGTCGCATGGTTCATTCTCCTTCAGTTATGACTTCTTCAACGCCGCCGGCAGCAATTCCGCCGACAGCGGGTACTTCCACGTCAACACCGTTCCGACCTCGATCGCAAAATACTCTTCGCCGATCAGCACAATCACCCGGCCGGGCGATGTCAGGTTCGGATTGTCGCGCCGGGGCAGCGGCCTGCGGTCGATCATCACGATCGTTCCGCCCGCCAGTTTGTCGCCCACCTTCTTCCGCTCCACGCGGTTGGCCGTGGCCGTATCATACACGGCCACCTCTTCCAGACCGCCGTAAATCGTCAGGTCGGCGATTCGCATTCGACCGTCGGGATTCTGCTCCACCGGCGGAGTCGGCGGCGGGACCGGCGGAGTCGGCGCCGGTTGCGTATCGGTCGGTGGTGTCGGCGGAGGCGGCGGGTCCGGCGGCGGGGGGATGCGTTGGATGTATGGCCGGAGCACGTCGCGGGCCGCGATCACCTGCACGCTGGTCCGACGTTCGGCCATGTCCACCGACGGCTGCGTCGTCGCCGGCATCGTCGTCACCGTCTTGGAATTCGCGTCCTTCACCGGAACCATCACCAGGGTCATAAAGTCCAGGTCGACCTGCACGTCGGGACCGTTGGGCGCCAGCCTCAACCGGTCGATCTTGTGCACGTACGGTTCGGCGTCGAGGTAGCACAGAAAATCCACCACCTGGTCCAGCCGCCCCTTGGCGCTGATCTTCCACCCCAGCGACTGCCCCACGCCCTGCCCGCTGGGCAACGCTTTGGGCGAAATGTAATCCAGCGGAGGGGATCCCGTCCCGCTGGTGTTGGTCAGTCCGACCTTGGCGATGATGGCCGTCAGCCGGGCCTGCACCTGCGAACCCACCTTGCTCGCGTCGGTCCCGAGCGTCTGGGCGGCGTAGGTCGCGATCGTCTTGCGGCTTTTCCCGTTCGCGGCGACGCTCTTTTCCAGTTCGGCGATCTCTTTCTGCTTCACGGCGATGCTGTCCTCGATGTCCGCCGCCTTCTTCAGACACAGGTTGTCCACCAGCAGATACAGGATCGTTCCGCCCACCAGCACGCCCACGACAATCGCGATGAGAAATTCCTTGCGCTTGGTCATCGAATTCGCTCCGCCAGCAGGCCCACCGGACAGGCTTCGGGCTGGTCGCCCGTGAAGAACGCCTTGCCCTCGACGCGAATCCGCAGCAACCCGCGGTCGCCGCGATTCTGAATCTCCCTGGCCATCGCGGAGTCCTTCGCCACGTACACGTACACGAACCGCCCGTCACCGCCCCGGCCGCCACGGGCCGAATTCTCCACCAGCCGGTACGTCAGGTGCGTCTGGGGCGACACCGACGGCGCGAACGCCTTCGGATTCGGCTCGGCCACCAGGCGCCCCATCAGCGCCAGCGGCGTCCCGGACGCGGACAACTGCGTCAGCAACTCCGCACCGCGACGAAGGGCGTCAAACGTCACCTCGCGATACGTCGGCTGACCCGACGACGACGCGCCCGATCCGCCGGGGGCCGGACGCGGCACGGGGACGGTGTTGCGAATCTCCGTTCCCCGCCGGCCGAACGTCTCGCCCGAACCGTCGTCCTCGGGCCTGTACAGGTGCGGAATCTCGCTCATCGGAGGCGGAGACAGCGAAACCATGTTCTGCGGAACCGTCAGCGAAAAACGCACCTGGTGCACATAGCCCCACAGGTCGCTGCACGGGTCGATGCCGCTGGGCGTGTGCACGTACGTCTTCTCTTCCTGCATCGTGCCGATGATGTCGGTGATGATCTCGCGGTCCTTCGCCCGCAGCGTGAACGTGAGCGTGGCCACCGGTTCGTCCGGCGTGTTCTTGATCTTGTTCTGCACGTTGGTCGCGGGCGTGATGGAAATGTTCTGGAGGTAGACGTCTTTGGCGTTGGGAAGCAGGTCGCTGAGGTACGCCCAGTGCGCCAGCCAGTCCTGCCGGCCCCGCGCCCACCCGTCGATCGCGCCCGCCTGCGTGGCCAGGTTCTTGAACTCCGTGTCCTTCTTCTTCAAGTCCGTGACCTTGTTCGCCAGGATGATCAACTGATCGTTCTTGCCTTCGAGGTACCGATAATTGGCGAACAACAGTCCCGCGACCAGGAGGAACCCCGCCGCCACGCCCGCGACCATCTTCGTCTGCTTCGCGTCGCGATACACCGGCGGGCGGCGCGGGGAGAGGAAATCGAACTCGATCTCGTCGGCCGCGTGACCCAGCGCCAGTCCCAATCCCGCCGCCATCGCGTCGTCGGGCGGCGTGCCCTTGCGGACCAGCGCCCCGGTCGAGAGTCGGCGGCAGGTCGTCTTCAACCGCGAGGCCAACTCCGTCACCAACTCCGTCTCGATGCCCGTCTCGCCCGCGACCAGCACCATGGCGATCTGCCCCTGCCGCTGGAGGGCCTGATAACTTTGCAACGTCCGCGCGATCTCCGGCGCCGTCAAGGCCACCGAAGGTCCCGGCGAGGGCGGCGTTGGCGAGGAGGACACTGCCGAGGGCGACGTCCCGTTGACTGCCGGGCCGTTCGCCCCGGCCGGCGACAGCGGAATCGGCGCCAGCGCGTCCGCGGACCGCGACGCGCCCGAGGACGCGCTCTTGACGCTCACCGACCGCGTGAACGACAACGCCCCGCCCTGGAGCACGCTGATTTCGATTTCGTCAAACCCCACGTGCACCATGGCCACGCTTTTGGACTTGCCGGTCTCTGTTTTTCCGTCGGCCCCTTGGGTCTCTTTCGTCTCGCCGGCCTCGTGACAGGCGCGGACGCAGCAGGCGGTGGTGCTCGGTCGCAGTCCCAGCCGCAGCAGTCGGAATTGTCCCGCCTCGGCGAGTCGGCGGTAGTAGTCGATGGTCGGCAGCCGCACCGCGGCCACCAGGACGTTGACGCCCTCTCCGGGCGTGTTTCCGTCGGCGGCACCGTAATACTCGGCGCCCAGAATGTGATCGACCACCGCGTCCTCGACGCGGAAGGGCAATTCCTTGTCCACCTGGAAGTGGACCATCGCGGCGATGTCCGCCTCGGGCGTGCCGGCCGGCAGCGACATCGGTTTGAGCACCGCCTGGCTGCGGGGGACGCTCATCAGCACCGGGCGTCCGGCGAGGTGAAGTTTCTTCAACGCCTTGTGGAGGAAGGGTCCGAACGCGGCCGCGTCGCCCACGGCCACGTCGGCGGGGATGTCCACGCTGTAACACTTGAGGATGTCCGCCCGTCCGCCCGCGCGCTTCGCGGACACGACGCGCAGCCGCCGGCTGTCGAAGTCCACCGCCACGAACCGCCGGCTTCGACGCGACCACCGCTCACCAAACTGTTGCAGGAACCGTGCCATTGTTCTCCAGTAGCATGGGCGTCTCGCCCATGAGTCCCACGGGCGTCTCGCCCGTGGCGAGGGTGGCAGGAGCTTTCGATCCGAAAACCGCTGCCGCCCACGCCGACTTCGCGGCGTCCCGTCCAAGGCCACGTTGCATGGGCGGGACGCCCATGCGACTCACGGGCGGGACGCCCGTGCTACCCGACTATTCCTTGGGCGGAATGGAAATATCGTCGGGTGTTCCTTCGGTGCGGTCCGGGCCGCAGGAGTACACGCGGAACGTCTGATCGCCTTCGCTGTTCTCCGTCAATTCGTAGCGCAGTTCCACGTTCCAGGCGTCGACGGGAATTCGCGGCATGTACTGGGTCCAGGCGGCGGCTTCTTTTTCGTCGTCCGGTTTGACCACCAGTTCTTCCAGCCCCTTGTCCGCCGACGGGTAACGCTTCATGTCCGCCTTGAAGATCTCGACGGCCGACCGCGTCTGCTCGATGCGGGTCTCCGTGATTTTGATCTCCTGCTTTTTGAGGATGGCGGTGTACCCCATCAGCGCGCCGCCCGCCAGCATCACGATGATCGCCACCACGATCAACACTTCCATCAGCGTAAAACCTGTTCGCCTTGTCACACGTTGCATCATTCGACTCTCCTGTCTTTTTGCTTCTACACCGTCTAACGCACGTCAGAAAACGATATTGCCTTTTTACGGGAAAAACCTTTTTGTCAAATCGTTCACTCGTTGACTCGTTCACTGGTTGACTCGCCACCGCCAACCACATTCACCCGCATCGCCGCACCGTTTGCGGCGATGCGGATCGCCCACTCACATCTTCGTGCACCGCATCACTTCCTCGGGCGTGGTGATGCCCTGGCGGACTTTGATCCAGCCGTCCTCACGCAGCAGCCGCAAACCGTCGCGACGGGCGATGTTCACGATGTCGCTGGCCGGACGGCGCGACATGACGGCCTCGCGAATCCCGTCGCTGGTCACCATCAATTCGAACAGCCCGCATCGGCCGTAGTAGCCCGTATTATGACACTTCCGGCACCCGCGGCCTCGATGAAAAATCTCGCCCTTCTGATACCCCAAATCCGCGGGCAGTTTTTCCCCGTCGGGTTCGTACGGTTCCTTGCACTCGGAGCAGATCGTGCGGACCAGCCGCTGGGCCATGGCGGCCTCCATCGTGCTGGTCACCAAAAACGGCTCGATGCCCATGTCCAAGAGCCGCGTCGCGGCCGAGCACGCGTCGTTCGTGTGCAGCGTGCTCAGCACCAGGTGGCCGGTCAACGCGGCCTGGATCGCCGCCTCGGCCGTCTCCAGGTCGCGAATCTCACCGATCATCACCACGTCCGGGTCGTGACGCAGAATCGCCCGCAGCGCCCGCGCGAACGTCATCCCGATCTTGCTGTTGACCTGAATCTGATTCACGCCCTGTAAATGATACTCCACCGGTTCTTCGACGGTGAGCACCTTGATCTCCGGCGAGAGGATCGCCGACAAGGCCGCGTAGAGCGTGGTCGTCTTTCCGCTTCCGGTCGGACCCGTCACCAGCAGGATGCCGTGCGGACGGTCGATCAGATGCTGAAACACCTCGAACGTGTCCACGCCCATGCCCAGTTGCGGCAGCGTGTACATCGTGTTGCTCTTGTTGAGCAGACGCATCACGATGCCCTCTCCGAAGAGCATCGGGATCACGCTGACGCGCACGTCCAACTGTTTTCCGCCGGCGACCAGTTTGATGCGCCCGTCCTGCGGCAGGCGCTTTTCGGCGATGTTCATGGTGGACATGATTTTGATGCGGCTGATGATGGCGGCCTGGAACCGCCGAATCTGCGGCGGAAGGGTCGCCGGCTGGAGCACACCGTCGATGCGGTAGCGGATGTGCAGGTCGTTCTCGTAGGGTTCGATGTGGATGTCGGTGGCGCGTTCGTTGATGGCTTCGAGGAAGATTTCGTTGACCAGCTTGATGACGCTGGCCTCCTGGGCCATTTCGAGGTCTTCGTCCTTGGCGCCGTCCCCGTCGCCGATGACCTCGAGGTCGTCGGTGGACATCATTTCGTCGACCGTGTCTCCGCCGACACCGTAGTGCATCTTGATGTGCTTGTCGATGTCGTCTTCCGGCGCGAGCACCGGCTGAATCGCCAGGCCCGTGAGCAGTTGGAGTTCGTCGAACGCGTACAGGTCGAACGGGTCGCTGGTGGCGACCGTGAGCGTTCCGTTGGACCGGCTGACCGGAAGCAGGTGCTTGCGGTAGACCAGTTTCGCGGGGAGGTTGCGAAGGGTCTCGACGTCGATCTGGGCCGTCGAGAGGTCCACCAGCGGAATCCCCAGCCGCTCGCTGGTGATCGCGAGCAGCCGCTCCTCGCTGATGTACCCCAGTTTGACCAGCGCGCGGTCCAGCCGCAGGCCCGTCGTCGCGCGAAGGTCCGTCGCCTCGGCCACTTGCGCCGCCGTCACCAGGCTCATTTCCATCAAAATGTCTACAATGTTCATATCGCCATCCAAACAAACCGTCATTCCAACGACTGGTCGCTCGCTATATGCCGGCCCAACCCGTATACAGTAAAACCCGTTTTCGTACCATGGGTTCTGTGAAAAACCCGATTTTCGCGGATCGACGGTGACGTCGTTCCGCCAGCCGACCTATACTGTTATATCGGCGTGAGGAATTGGGGCAGTGAAGGGGAAACGCCGGGACGGGGAAAAAAGGGGAATGGTGTTCGGAGGGGGCGGCGCGACGAATGCGCCGAAAATGTCGCAAAATTTTTCACTCCGATTTGCTTCTCCGCTTTTTCGTATCGTACGGTCCCGTTGATAGGAACGACAAGCGTTGTCCGTTCCGCGTCAACTTTCACTGCCTCAGAGGCCCAACCCCCGCAGGAGCTCTGAGGCATGACTCAGTACCATTCCTTCGAAGCCCTTGAAAGCCGCCTGCTGCTCAACGCGCAGGTCGCGTCCTGGTTGCAGGACTCCGCCCAGAACGTCAACGTCGAACCGCTCGCGTCCATCGACGTCCCCGGAAGCATCCTCGACGGAAAAGACGTGTTCTCCTTCACCGCCTCGGCCACCGGAAAAATGGTCATCGACATGCTCGCGGCCGGCTCGGGGTTGGACAGCTACTTGACGATTTACAGCGCCAAGGGCAAAAAAATCAAGGCCAACAACAACGCCTACAAGGGAACGCTCAACAGCAGCATCACGCTGAACGTCAAGGCCGGGCAGACGTACTACATCGTCGCCGAAGGCAAGGGCGGCACCGGCGGCGATTACACGCTGCACATGACCAGCCGACCCAAGGACGATGCCGGAAACACGACGCTCGACGCGAAGAAACTGAAACTGACCAGCTCCGCCCTGTCGAAATCCGCCGCCATCAACTACGCCGGCGACGTGGACGTGTTCTCCTTCACCGCCAAGACCACCGGAAGCGTCACGCTGTCCGTGGTCGCCACCGGGAAAAACAACCCGATCGACGTCAAGCTGACCGTCCTGGACGCGGCCGGAAACGTGCTCGTGGAAAGCGGAGAACCGCCTGTCACGTTCAACGTGCAGGCCGGCACGGTGTACTACGTCCAGGTCGAATCCACCAACGACGCCACCGGAAAATACAAACTCAAACGCTCGAAGATCATGCCGGTCGTCTCCGGCCCCGGCGACGGCCGCCTGCCGGAGGAACCCACCTTCGACGGCGCGCCTGAAGCGGGGACCACCATCACGGCGAAGGTAGTTTCCACCGACTCGGGCCTGCAACTGATGATCTACGGCACCGACGGAAACGACACGATCGTGCTCTCGCAGACCCCTGCCGCGCTGACGCTGTCCACGGGGACCGAGACCTACGTGTTCGAGGGAGACTTCACCTGGATCGTGGTGTACGGATTCTCCGGAAACGACACGTTCAACTTCACCTCCACCGTGACCGCCCAGGGCTACATCCACGGCGGGAACGGTAACAACAGTTATTTCCTCGCCGGATCGGGAACGATCTGGGCCAACGGTGGAACGGGCAACGACCTGTACGTCACCGTCGGCGGCGGGATAGCTAACATCAACAATGAAGGCGGACTCAACAGCTACTGGGTGGACCGCGACGAGTATTCGCGCATCTCCCGCGGCAACTCCCACATCCTCAACGGCGGCCCCTCCGCCGCCGAAATCGCGGCCGGAACGGTCCACGTGATCGACGCGTTCTACCAGCCCTGGACCAGCGGGGCCGACTACATCGGGCTGACTCCCGCCGGCGAAAAACTGCGAGACCCCGCCATCACCAGTTCCGCCAGCAAATACGTCAACTTCGCCGACAAGCCCCTGTTCGCCCCCGGCGGACCGAGCTACACCGACATCAAACAGGGCAGCGTGGGCGACTGCTACTTCCTGGCCTCTCTGGCGGCGCTGTCCACCACCCACCCGATGCTCCTCCAGCAGTCGATCACGCCGCTGGGTGACGGAACGTACGCCGTGCGGTTCTACAAAGACGGAAAGGAAGTCTACCTCCGTCTGGACGGCGACCTCCCGACCAACTCCAGCGGACAACTGGTCTACGCCAGGGCGGGCGGGGGCGGATCGATCTGGGTCCCCCTGCTGGAAAAGGCCTACGCCTTCTTCCGCACCGGTTCCAACAGCTACACCTCCATCGGCAGCGGGTGGATGAGCGACGTCTTCCCCGTGCTCACCGGGCAGGGATCGACCTCCCGCAGCGTCGGCGGAACCGCGGCCATGGTGTACGATTTCCTGGAGACGCAACTGAACGCCGGAAAGGCGGTCACCGCCGCCAACACCGGCGTCACCGCGGGCCCGATCGTCGGAGGGCACGCCTACACCGTCATGAGCGTCCAGATGATCAACGGCGACATGACCGTCACCGTGTACAACCCCTGGGGGTACGACGGTATCGCCTGGGACAGCAACTCCAGCGACGGGCTGCTCACCCTGACGGTCGCCCAGTTCCAGACGTACTTCACCGGCGGCATCGTCGCCAGCAAGATCGCCGCGTAACCATCCACGCGTCGCCACTCGAGGCGACACACCCCCCGCCACTCGAGGCGACCGGCTCACACGACGAGCCTCCCATGACAACATTTAAAGGAGAGTTTGCGAAGTGCGCGACATCCGTTGCGGCGCTTCGCAAACTTTTTTTCGACCGTCCTCCGTCTTCCGTCCTCACCCCTTGTCGCGCCTGAGGGCTGAGGACGGAAGACGGAGGACGGTTGTTCTGGTACAATCGCCCGCATGGACAACGACTTCGACGTAGTGGTGATTGGCGGCGGGCATGCGGGGGTTGAGGCGGCCTGGGCGGCCTGCGGAATGGGGGCGAGGACCGCGCTGGTGACCTTGGCGGCCGACACGGTGGCGCAGATGTCCTGCAACCCCGCCATCGGCGGCGTGGGCAAGGGACAGATCGTCCGCGAAATCGACGCGCTCGGCGGACTCATGGGACAAGCCGCCGACGCCACCGGAATCCAGTTCCGCATGCTCAACCGCTCCAAAGGACCCGCCGTCTGGGGACCCCGGGCCCAATCCGACCGCCACGCCTACGCCGCCTGGGTCCAACACGCCCTCGCCCACCGCCACCACCTCACCGTCATCCAGGGCGAAGTCACCGACATTCACGTCCAGGCGAACCGGGTCGTCGGTGTCACCGTCCGACAAACGGGATCCGGGATTCGGGATTCGGAATCCCGTCGTCTGTCCGCCAAATCCGTCGTCATCACGGCCGGCACATTCATGAACGGCCACATGTTCCTGGGCGACCGCTCGTGGGACGGCGGCCGAATCGACGAACCCGCCGTCAGCGGCCTGTCGCGCGCCCTGCAAAACCTGGGCCTGACCCTGGGGCGGCTGCGAACCGACACCTGCCCCCGACTGGCCGCCGAGACCATCGACTACGCCCGCTGCACGCCGCAGCACGGCGACACGACGCCCACACCCTTTTCCTTCCTCACCGACCGGCTGGACGTCCGGCAACTCCCCTGCCACCTGGCCGCCACCAACCCCGACGTCCACCGCGCCATCCGCGACAACGCCCACCGCGCCCCGACACGCTCGGGGCAACTCCAGTCGGCCGGACCGCGCTACTGCCCGAACATCGAAACGAAAATCGAACGGTTCGCCGACAAAAACGCCCACCCGCTTTTCCTCGAACCCGAAGGCCGCTCGACCCACTGGGTCTACGTCAACGGCCTGACCACCTCGCTGCCCGAAGACGTGCAGGAGTACGTGATCCACCACATCGCCGGGCTGGAACGGGCGACCATTGTGCGGTTCGGCTATGCGATCGAGTACGACTACGCCCCGCCGACGCAACTCCGCGCGACCCTGGAAACCAAGGTCGTCGCGGGGCTGTTCCTGGCCGGGCAGGTCAACGGAACCACCGGCTACGAGGAAGCCGCCGCCCAGGGGTTAGTTGCCGGCGCCAACGCCGCCGCCCAAACCACAGGCCGCGAGGAGTTCGTGCTACGCCGCGACCAGGCGTACATCGGCGTGATGATCGACGACCTCGTCACCCGAGGCATCACCGAACCCTATCGCATGTTCACCAGCCGCAGCGAACACCGCCTGAGTCTACGCGCCGACAACGCCGACCGCCGCCTGACCCCCCTCGGCCGCGCGATCGGACTGGTCACCGACGACCGCTGGGAAAAATTCGCCACCGACCAAACCGCCCTCGCCGAAGCCCGAACGATCCTCCACACCACGCGACGACGCGGAAAAACGCTGTGGGAGTTGCTCCAACGAACGGGAACCGACATTGGGCTTTCGGCATTCGAAGACGGTAAGAGTTTCGCAACGGCTTCGCCTTGTTGCGTTGTCGAACGCTCGACAACGCAAAAAGACAAAGCCAGATCGAACGACGGTGTGACCGCCGAATGCCGTCTTTCGCAACTGACCAACGAACACCCGCGCGCGATCGAGTCGCTGTTCTTCGACGCCCGTTACGACGGCTACATGATCCGCGAGCGCCAGTCGCTCGCCATGCTCGCCGACCTGGAACACAAACTCATCCCGCGAGACCTGGACTACCGCCTCGTCAAATCCCTGCGTCACGAAGCCCGCGAACGCCTCGCCGCTATCGCCCCCCGCACCCTCGCCCAGGCCCTCCGCGTCAGCGGAATCACCCCCGCCGACATCACCGTGCTGGCGATCCATCTGGCGAAAAATTCGAAATCCTAAATTCGAAATCCGAAACAAATTCCAAAACCCAAAAGAAGAAAATTCCAAACGAAAACACCATACGCCTTGACGCATGGTGTCGCCGTTTGGAATTTCGAATTTTCTGCTTTGGAATTTGTTTCGAATTTCGAATTTACACGCCGCACGCGGACACCGACTCGCGAAGTCCGCGCATCGCGCATCTACTCATTCTTCTGCACCGCCACGGCCGTGGGTTTGGCGATGCGTTCGGCCAGGGTGATATCGTCGGGCGTGAAAGGTTGTTCGCCCTTGCGGTAGAGCACCACCAGGCCAATCAGTTGGCCGGGGTTGGGCAGCAGGGGGACCACCAGCACGCTCACGCCGACAAGGTAGCGCTGAATCCGTTCGTCGAATCGGCCGGCGCAGTCGGTGGCGTCGAAGTGGCGGACCTTCGGGTCGACCAGCACGTCCTCGATCACGGGGCGGACCAGCGACAGGCAGAACGGTTGGCCGTCGGGGCGGGGCACGCCGAATCGGCCGGCCAGTTGCAGCTCCGCGTCGGCGTCGCACACCATCGCCACACCGAACACCGGCCCGCTCTGCTGAACAAAGGCCGCGAACAGGGCGCGGAACACGTCGTCGTCGTTGCGGGCGGCGATCAG
>Ga0123353_10001215_pt1 | contig 31545 bp, 21 predicted proteins | sample TergutLab28metaG_3_FD_92763 | JGI IMG/M metagenome (GOLD analysis project Ga0123353, IMG submission 92763) | Labiotermes labralis P3 segment gut microbial communities from Petit-Saut dam, French Guiana - Lab288 P3 | ecosystem: Host-associated > Arthropoda: Insects > Digestive system > Gut ...
CATTATTCTTTTTGGCATAATAGAAAATTACGTCATGCCGTTTTTCAAACGAATCGGAAAGTTTTTTATTCCAACCGGTGTAGTGCCAGACAATTTCATTGCGGAAACTTTTTTTTCCAAAAATCTTATCGAGAATCTCGACCCGGATGTAAGCGTCGGCATGCCAATCACAGTGTAAAAAAATGCTGCCGGTTTTTTTGAGGAGCCGGTACATTTGTTCAACTCGCTCTTTGAGCCACATAATATAATGGTCAATACCCCCGCTCCAGCGGTCTTTGAAACTGCGCGTTTCCCCTTCGTCCCCCCAGATGATTTCATAATTCCGGTTGCTGAAAAACGGAGGATCAAGATAAATCAGATCGACCGATTCCTTTTCCAACGTTTTCATGACTTCCAGATTATCGCCGAGAATGAGCCGGTTCATGTATGTGCAAAAAAACTTGCGATCTGTAACTAATTTGGGTTATTTTATCTTTGGTTTTGGGGGAAGTCAAGACGTTTGCAATTCGTTAACCTGTCGCTTCCCGGCTTTCATTGCTCGTGATCTTTGAGATTGCGCAAACACACAAGCCCGAGGTAGCGTTAACCCTCTGGTGAACCTTTCCCGCGTTGGATGTCCGAAAGGGCTTCCGACAATTTTGCCAAAGCGTCCCGGAGTTCCATAATGTCGAATTTGAATCCCCTTTTCGGAACATTTGCCCCCGTACTCTCCCCCGACACCGTTCCCTGAATTGCCACTGCTGCCTGCCGATTCATTTTGTCGCCCTCATCTAAAAACGTCGTGTGTTCAATGATTTCCGACATGAGCCTCTCCAACCGTTTTGTTGCCGGGTCATCGTTTTTCAACGAAGCATAGAGGGAACTGTCTGCGGGTCTGCTCGTCAAACTAAAAGGCAGAGGAGCACATCGGATACCCCAAGCCACACTTTGAGTACACGTTTTCATGTCAATAACGATCTGCTCTATCAGAATCGTCGGATCAGGGGATGTCCTTTTTTGATCAACAGCATCCACCGCTATCTTGTATTCGGCATCGCAAACTGCTTTGACCAATGTAATAAATGTGTCGGTTATTGTTTTTGCGTCAATGTCCGTTGACGATGTGTAGTCCAGATCGCCCAATGTTTTAGCCGCCTTGGATGCCAGTTTGATTGCCCGTCGAACCTGCTCCCACTCCCCCTGAACAAACGAATCCGTACTGCTGCATCGAATTTCAATTTCCTGTGTTTTGCGATCAATCACTGAAAGCAGTGCCGCAACGACGTTGCCGTTTGTGCCGGTAGTTTTCAAGGCAGAGAGTCCGTCGAGTGCCGTTTGCCGAAACCAATCCCAGACCGCCGGTTCAAGCGGTGTCGCAAAATCCGAAGCCATTGCAACTTCGCTCACTGCATATTCGGTTGTGATCGTTTCAAGAAACAGATCAATCACTTGGTCGAGCCTTAAAGAGTCAATGCCGCAAATAGCATGCCGAACGATGCCGAGCAACGCACCATATTTGAGATAGTAGGGAGAATCCGCTCCCTGATAGAGATCAATAAGGTATGGCAGCGCATCGGCGTAGGCTTCGGGTAGATTGCCCTGACTCGCCTCTTTGGAAACCAGTTGACCGGCGGTAAGAACTGCATTGTACCGTGTAGAAGGGACAACATCGGAATCCGATGCAATATCTTTGAGTGCTGAAAGCGTTTTGGCAAGCAATTCTTCGCGGGCAGTGCCGCTCACGTCTCGAAAATCCCGAATCAACAGGCGGCGAGTCCATTCGTGAACGGCTTCGGCATTTTTCGCTTCTTTCCAAGCCGCAAAGTTGGTCGTTCCCTGTGCCGGTATGGAAGTTCCCGAAAAAAACGAAACAGCGATCAATGTGATCATTGTCAGAAAACGCAGACGAAATGACATGATTACTTTATAAAAACCTGTTCCGGCGAGCACTCCTGTCATTATACAGAAATTTCGTCTTTTTTCTAATCCGTACTATTCGGGAGCAAGATGTTTCCTCTTTCGACTGGATCAACGATCCACCCTCGGCATTGGGACGTGCCGCAGAGACATTTGACGGCTCTGTCGGCGGGCCAAGCGTAATCAATCGTCAATTCTTCGTTCGGCATAATGTCCCGAAGAGTCTCGACCCAAATTTCCGCATCTGCATTGTCTTCAAAAAACTGTGCGTCGGATTCCGTGTCGTATTCCTCCTCGACGTTGTTTTCAGGTTCAGAGTAGGTGTCCTCTTCCGTGCTGCCGTAAATGCAGTCGTCGTCTATGAACTCGCATTGGTCATCGAGGTCCATGTCCTCTTCGGTCAGTTCACCGAATTCCATGTCTTCTGATTCTTCGGCATCTGCTTCTCTGACGTACTGCATCAGTTGGCAGTTTGGTTCACAAGCGTGATTGAGATAGCAAAAAGGGGGTTCCGGTTCTAACACTTTGTCATCGCCTGCGTCAATACAGTAGTCGCTGCCGTAGTTGGGATCGTTGATGAGATGTCCCGACACTCTGGCGATGGGCGTTCCTTTTGGAATAAAGGCAAAGGCAAAGACTCCCATTCCGTAGGAAGTGTCGCCAACGCGGACTCCACTGGGAAAAACTTTCCCTAAATCCGAAGATTCCCGGCGGAAGGCTAGCGTCTTGAATTCAGTGGACATCTTGAGTAGAAAGATTGACCCCGACGGGAACACCGCAAATTGTAGCATGAAACGACAATCGTCAAAGGGGCAGGTACAGGAATTTGCACATGTTCCGGCGGTTCCCTCTGATTGACAGCGAATTGATTGACTATTGGAAGACACTGTCGGCACACTTGGAAATCGTGTACTTCCATTGATTGCCGATGGGGCAAAGGAGAGTGTGCCAAGGCTGTCAAAAAGTCGGACAAACCAAGGCGAATTCAAAAAAACCGAGAAACCCACACAAAAAATGGGGCAGGTCAAAATATCCGGGTAGGTCATTCCGAACCGGGGCGGATCGATTCAAAGTATCGGCGGATCACCTGACGTTGTCCCAGTGGGATCGGTTCAGTATCAAGAACTGCTTCCGATATTTTTTGGTAATGCTGGTACTGCTCCCGATATTCCTGCTGACTCTTCGCTGTCGTCATCTCATGCGAATCAAGCGTTTCCATGAGAGAGTCTCCCTGCTCACCCAACGTTCCCGTCAACGTTTGCTGCTGCCGCTGCCCTTGCAAGGTTGTTTCTTGTCCTGTATTGGGATTCCCAGCCGTTCCGCTGCCCCAAGTTTCACTGGCGGTCTTTGCTTTGTCGGTTCCTTTTCCGCCGCTCATCCCGAGACCACTCTCAGCCTTCATCATTCCCAACATCATTTGTTTATTGCCGAGGTCTTTGCCGATACTCTGTCGTATTCCATGTTTTTCCACTTCATTTGCCAACGAATCGGCAGCCGATTTGCCTAATTCTCCATCATCGTTTTTGAGAGCGTCGGACATGTGCTGCGCCGCTTCTTGCATTGGTTTCTGATTCCGCTTTGCAGCATTGTCCGCAATGGTTTGCATTTGCTCTGCCATTGCTTTGCGTTCCGGTTTCGTCAGGGAGTTTAACGTTTTGGCATCCAGTTTTTTCAAGTCCAATGCTGCCTGACCGAAATCTCCCTTTTCGAGAGCTTTGCTGATCGGCAATGTTTTTTCGGCGAGTTCCAATGTTTTCGCAAGTTCCTGCATCAGTTCTCCCATCGTTTCCAGTTGCAGTGCCTCCATGGCGGCTTGGAAAGCCTCTTCCATTTCGGAAAGAGTCATGAGCGATTCTTTCGCATCCATGCTTGCCACCTCGAATTTGTCCATTAACGTTTCCAACTGTCTGGAAAGGTTCAGCAGCGATTGTTCGCCGGTGTGTTTTTGTGCAAGTTCTTCGGTTTTGGCAACGATTTCGTCCCGCAGTACCCCGTTTTCTATCGGCAGAGTTTGGAATACCGACTCGGTATTGCCCAAAGACCGATAGAAGTTATTCTGAATGAGAAAAAGGACGGCACCATCGACGGCAAAGATTCCGGCGGCGATCCAGAACATTTTCGGCAGCCGTATCGGCAAAACCGCTCGGGGACGAACGATTACGAGGTGTTCGGCAGCGTCTTCAACTTGGAGTTGCTGCATCGGCGTTCGGTTCGTGTGCCGGAGCAGAGCGAACGCTGTAAGGATTCGGTCTTTGAAATGATAATGCCGGTCGATCAACCGAGCCGAAGAAGCAAAAGTGTGCGGACGGAGCAGACCGATGACAATACTTGCAAAAAGAATCGAAACGGCAAGAAGCGGCAACGCCAACACAACAATGGCGGCGGCAAACGTTCCCCAAGCGGCGTAGTCCAACATCTGTTGAATCCGTTGCCGCAAGCGTACAGCGTTTATTGGTCGGCGAAAATGGCAATCCATAATGGCAAATGTACCGGAAAAAGCACATCAGGAAGAAAGCGCATCGACATGCGCCCCACTTCCGCGGTCTATTCGTATGTCTTCTTACTCTCCAATTCTTCAAGTTTTTGTTTGTTGCCGAGTTGCTGATACATCCGGCGAGCCTGTTCAATATAAGATTCCTTTGCCGCCGGTTTGCCCCGCATTTCTGCAATCCGAGCCAACCGTAAATTGTCCTCCGCCCACTGTTCCAACAACTTCAAGTTCTCGTGAATCGTCATCGCCTTCGACCAATGTTCCTCCGCCGACTTCAAATTGCCAATACGTTCAAAAATGGACCCCAACGATGACCGCAATTGCGCCTCCGTCTCCTGATCGTAAATATCCTTTGTCAAGTCCAAAGCCTTATGATACTGCTCCGCCGAACGTTCGATATTTCCCATCTGATCGTACATGCGTCCCCAAGCCGAATAGATGGAAGCCATCATCCTTGCCTGCTGGCGGTAATTCCGTACTTCTCCCGTAACTTGAAGAGCAGAATTAAGGATTCCTTCTGCTTCCGGTGTGTGTCCCTGAAGCCATTGAACCTCAGCCGACAACATCAACACTTCCGCCAGTCCCAATTTGTCTTTGCCGACTTCGTAGTACGAAATCGCGTCCTGAAGCCACATGTTTGCTTCGATCAAATGACCCCCTTCCAAGGAAATTTGACCCAGACCAAAGAGTGCCGATGCAATCCGTTGCGGCTCCGCAATTTTTCGTGCCATTTGCAAGGAAGCCTCGTAATGTTTGACCGCTGCCGGATACGCTCCTTGACGTTGCCGTAACCGTCCTAACTGGAAAAACAAATCCGCGACTGCGACCGATACCGGCGGAACCAATGCTAATGCACGGTCAATCAGTGCTGCGTACGTCTGGTAAAATCCCAGTGTTAAGAATGATTCCGAACATTGGCAGAGCACTTCCGCAAACAGTACAGGACCGCCAACTACCAACGAATGTTCCGCAAGCCGCACGATTGCCAATGGGTCCGGTTTGATTGCCCTGTGTGTCAGGTCACTATATCCCGTCATTGCTCTCTGATGAAGTTGTCCCGCTTCCAGTGTTAATGTGCCGTCTGGGGCATAAAGCAATGAGCGGATATAGGCAGATAAGTAGTGATGGTACAACGAACGACCGTCGAATTCACTTCGAATCATCGAACTCAAAAAGGGGTCTGCAAGAATTGCCTCAAAATTTTCATGAGAAATATCAGCAACCCAGCATGCCATTTCGTCGAACGTCGGAACTTCTAATACGGCGTACGATTTGAAGAGCCGGACAGCATCCTCATGCAACGGATGTTCGGTAATTCCCTTCCATTGTACTGAACAAACGGCGGCGGGCATCGGCTCTGCCGGTAATTGGTCGGGAACCGTAAAATTTGGCAAAAGTAATAAATTGAGAGCGGCGTGAACGGCATAAGGATGATTGCGGTACAGAAGAAAACGATCTAATACGGCTTGCCGATCAATGGATTTATCCTTGAACATCGGTGCGTATGCGTCAAACAACTGTGCCGTTTCCTCATCATGCAAATCCGCAAGTCCCTGCGGCTGGAGTTCCAGCGAGGGAATAAAATGAACGTTTTGCTGAGATCGAAATTCGTCGTTCACTGCCAGCGAGTCCTTGTATCGCTGAGCAAAGAGAAAGAAGACTTTCGGCGGTAGTTGTTTGACAACTTGCGTCCAAAGTTCGACTCGTGCCGCCAACGTGTCGAGTTCGGGATCAATAGCAAACAAAATACGTCCATGGCTCGGCATTAAATCGGAGAGAAGTTTGAGCCGGTTGGTAAATTGCTCAAAAATGTTCTTTCGACCATCAAATCGAAGTTGTTCGAGAATACGAAAATCAGAATTGGTGTGTGTGCTGAAAAGACCCAGTTCCCGGTACATGTGGAGCCACTGTCCGAAATGTTTTCCTTCGGAATCGAGTGCCCCTGCCTCATATCGGGCGGCTTGGAACATATCGTCCAGGATCATGCGCAGTACCATACCGGGCGATTCGCCGGGTGCCATCATATATCGCACGGCAAGGCATCGGAGAGATGTCATTTCCTGTGCATTTCGGATCATTTGGTCAAGGAGCCAGGTCTTGCCCATACCGTACTTTCCGACAACAACGACGGCTTGACCTTCAGCAACAGGATTGGCAAGGAGTTGCGACCATTGATCTAATTCTTCTTTTCTTCCGACAAATGGACGAATATTCTGCGACATTACAGCAGGAGGTTTGAAATTGACCCAACAACACGTCCCCATTCTACTTGGTTTTGTTCTCTTATACAAGATCACGAGGATTGCAAAGTCGCCTGACGGGGTGAGTGGTAAAATCGTAACAGGAACACTATAATTTTACTCTCCGTTCTTTGGTCATGATGCAGGACAATACGCTTTTACCGGGCAACCTTCCCGAACTCCTGTCTCCGGCGGGCAGCGAAGAGTGCTTGTACGCCGCTATCGAAAATGGTGCGGATGCGGTCTATTTCGGACTCGCCAAGCCGTACAACTTCAACGCCAGAGGACGTGCCGAAAACATTCCACTCGAAAAACTGGGCGATACCATGAACACGCTCCACCGACGTGGAGTCAAAGGCTATCTTACGCTCAACACGCTCATTCATTGCGACGAACTGCCCGCCGTCGAAACGTTGATCCGGGAAGTTGCCGCCGTCCATATCGATGCAATCATCGTACAAGACATCGGCGTTGCGGTGTTAGCACATCGGCTTTGTCCCGATTTGCCGTTGCATGCTTCGACGCAAATGAGTCTAACTTCGGCAGTTGCCATCGAACGAGCCGCCTCGCTGGGAATCACACGGGTCATTTTGCCGAGGGAATTGTCGATCCGGCAAATTGCTGAACTACGGCGAAACACGGAAATTGAACTCGAATGTTTCATTCATGGGGCGTTGTGTATCAGTTACTCCGGTCAGTGTTACGCCAGTCTGGGACTCGGCGGACGCAGTGCCAATCGAGGAAACTGTGCGCAACCGTGCCGATTGCCGTATTCTGTCGAGCAAGCCGGTGTGAAACGGAAACCAATTTTGAGTCCGCACGACTTTGCCGCTCTACCGGTACTGCCAAAATTGATCGCTACCGGTGTTCACGCCTTCAAAATTGAAGGACGGCTCAAACCTCCAGAGTACGTTGCCGAAGTTACGAAAGTCTATCGGGAAGCACTCGATCATTTCGGATTACAACCAGCGAGGACAAATCAATGAGAAACGCCATTGCAAAAAGAATGTCGATATGTCTGCGTAGTTTGTCGTTCATGGTTGGTCTCCTGTTAAAATAAGTCGGTCAATGATGTTTTTTGCCTTTTCCCAATCCGAAAGGTTTTGCTGATAGGTCTCCCGTCCGAGTTCGGTGATGGCATAGTATTTCCGCCGTGCCCCGGAGTTTTCGTCTCCCCAATAGGAACGGATTAACTGGGCGTTTTCCAAGCGTCGGAACGCCGAGTAGAGGGTTGCCTCTTTCAACTCGTATCGTCCGCCGGTCTTTTCGTGAATTGCCTTGTTGATCTCGTAGCCGTAGGAATCGTTCGGCATCAGTTGCGCCAGAATGATCGTTTCGGTATGTCCGCGAATCAGGTCGGATGTAATGAGCATCGCTCCTCCCCTTCGGATGGCTGTTTCATTGTCCGGGAGTATATTGTACGCAAAAATACCTCGCCTGTCAAGGTATGCCATGAATTTTGACGACGAGTTGGGGCGTGTTGAAAATAGATCAAATGACCGGATAGGATGAATGTCGGAATATCAGGATTGCAGAGCAAACCGAACGACGTGTCCTCCGATGATTCGTGTTGACTCTTGCCGCTTGCAGGGTACAATCCAATAGTATTGCAAAAAGAGTTATCCGATTCCCATGGTTCTTATTCTCAAAAACGAAGAAGTTGCTCCGAACATTTTCGAGATGGTCGTCGAACATCGCCGACTGGCAAAAAAGGTCAAACCGGGACACTTTGTCATTGTCATGACAGAGGAAGACGGCGAACGTATTCCCCTGACGGCGGCGGATTTCGATGCCGATGCTGGAACGCTCACTCTCGTCATTATGGCGGTCGGAACGTCCACTAAAAAATTGGTGCAGCGAAAAAAAGGGGACACACTCTTTGCCCTGATGGGACCGCTCGGACATCCCAGCGAAATCGAAAACTATGGAACAGTGATTATGACAGCAGGCGGAGTCGGGACGGCTCCAATCTATCCGATTGCCAAAGCGTTGCACGATCACGGCAATCGGGTGATTACCATTCAAGGAGCGAGAAACAAAGACCTGCTCTTTTGGCAAGACAAAATGGCTGCCGTCAGCGATGAGTACATTATTGCAACGGACGACGGCAGTGCGGGACGGAAAGCATTGGTTACAGAACCTTTGCGGGAGATTTTAGAAGCACGAGAAAAGGAAATCGGGTGTGTCTATATGATCGGTCCTGCCATCATGATGAAATTCTGTTCCCAGACGATTGCTCCGTTCAATGTGAAAGGAATCGTCAGTTTGAACAGTATTATGATTGACGGCACCGGCATGTGCGGCGGATGCCGGGTGCAAATCGGAGACGAAACGAAGTTTACCTGTGTGGACGGTCCCGAATTCGACGCAAGGGCTGTCCACTGGGACATGCTCCTCGCTCGGCAAAAAATGTACTGCAATGAGGAGCAGTGTTCTTATCGGCAGCATTTGGAATCTGTCCAAAATAGCCCCTAAATGAGTGCCGTCGTTTCGGGATAGCCGAACATCAGATTGAAATTCTGTACGGCAGCCCCCGACGCTCCTTTAATCAAATTGTCCACAACAGATACCGTCAACACCCGCCCCCCCGTGAGCCGAACGGTCAGGTGGACAAAATTCGTGCCCGAAACATCCTTCGTTGCCGGTAGATGTTCCACCACATGAACAAAGGGTTCATCCCGATAAAATTCACGAAGCACCGCCAGCAATTCCCCTTGGCTTGCTGCCTTTGCCGGTTTGGAATACGTTACGGTCAAAATGCCCCGATCCATCGGCGTTAAGTGCGGCGTAAAGATAACCTTGACAGACTGCCCGCTACCCGTCGAAAGAATCTGTTCGATTTCGGGAGTGTGCCGGTGCGTTCCGATGCCGTAAGCCAAAATACTCTCGTTGCATTCCGGGTAGAGCGTCAACAGTTTCGGTGTCCGCCCCCCCCCGGAAACGCCGCTCTTGGAGTCAATGATGATGTCGGTCGGCTCAACCCAACCTGACCGGAGGAGCGGTACGAGGGGCAAAATGGCGGAAGTCGGATAGCAGCCGGGATTCGCAATCAAGTCGGCACCGATAATTTTGTTACGGAACAGTTCGGGCAGTCCGTAAGGCACTTTTCCGAGTCGTGCGGGGTCGGGATGTTTCGCTTCATACCAAGTTTCAAAGGTTTCGGCGGAATTAAGCCGGTAGTCGGCTCCGAGGTCGATGACTTTTGCACCGCATTGCAGAAGTGTTGGCACGACTGTTGCGGAGGCAACGTGGGGCAGGCAGCAGAAGACACATTCGGCTCGGCTTGCAATTTCTTGCGGCGTAAATTCTTCGAACGTCAAGTCGAGCCGACCGACGAGCGATTGATGGACGGCACCGACTTGTCGGGTTTCGCCCAGGCTGGTCAGAGCCGTGATCTTCGCCTGCGGATGCCGAAGCAAAATTTTGATCAGTTCAACGGCAGTGTAACCGCCTCCCCCGATAATTGCGACTGTTGTCATAATGAAAAATGGTAGTCGTTTTCGGAAGAGCGTCAAGCCCCCGCACAAGGATGGCGAAATCTCTAAAAAACGTGGTCTCTACCATTCAACGACCGATACGTCGGTCAAAACAGGGGGATTTTTAGAATTTACCAAAGTCTCGTAGGGGAGATTGCCGAAAAGGAAAGAGGAAAGCCGAATTTTCATTTAGCAATTTTTTACGGGGGAGGGACCCATGAGACGTAGTATTTCCACAGTTGTTCTGCTCTTGGCATTGGTGGGCTGCCAGAGTCCGGGTATGAACGGCGGTTTCTATCAGTCCCCCTACATGGGAAACGGTGTCGATGGACCGGGTCCCGGTGTTATTCCCCCTGCTCCCGAAAACTATCAGGGCATCGTTCCCGAAAACTATCAACCCGTTTCGCTGACGGCACATGACCTCGTTCCGCCATCTGCACCGATAAACGTTCCACCCGCTTTCGTTCCTACTTCCCAAATCAATTTTCTCGGTCTGGAATCACTTGTGATCAACTGGGATGCCAGAGAACCGGGGGCGTTTGACTCCTCGCCGTTCGTTTGTCCTGCAACGCATGATTTTGCGCAGGGAAACATTTACCGTCTGAAGTTGTCGAACATTCCCGGTCATCCCGGTAAGGAATTATATCCGACTCTCGAAATTGCCCCGACTGCCGCCAGAACCCAGGCGTTCCTGGCACACAGTTCTGTGCCGGTTGAATTCAATGACAATGATTTCGATCAGGTATTTACCGGCAATTTTGTTACCAAGGTCGTTTATCTGCCGAATCCTGAATTTCAAGGAATCGCTATGTCGGGAGTTGGAACGCTTGTCAATACGCAACTTCAACCGGGAGTCGATCCGATTGTCGAAGCGAGCAAGCGTGGCTCTATTCTTGCCGTCATTCGGATGGGCAACAAAGATTTGAATGCGACGAATGCCGAACGCAGACAGCAGTGGGCAAATCAGCAACAGGCTTACGGAATGATGGTTTATCCCACGAACGGAACGACGATTCCCCAAAATGCGATAGCCGGTGTTAACATTCCGCCCTACGGAGTGCCGATGACGAAAACGACGACAGGCATCCCTGGTCCGCCGCAGTTACCGCAGGACATACACTATTTGCCGAATCGCAGTCCGGTTCTTCGGACGGAGCCGATTCCGGCACCGCCTACGCCTCGAACTTACGCTCAGCCGGGACAGCCGATTCCGAATCCTCACATAATGCCGAATTACATGATGCCGCCTACGGCTCAACAGGGGCAACCGGAAGTGCCGCAAATTTAGTTCGGAAGTTCTCTCGCACAGTCAAATTCACCCTATCCTCTCTCCCTTGGGAGGGGGGATGCTGTCGGTGCTTACATCTCTAAAAATTATCGTTCGGGATGTGCCGCTGGGGCTCTTCACCGGCGGGTTCACGCCTGTCGTTCTGGTGTAATCGTTGTAAACCAACTCCAACGGCTATTTTTTCGTTTTTTGTCAAGTTTAGCACTCTGAAAAGACGATTGACGAAACAGGTACACTTGCCGGAAACCGATTCCGCCCCACCAAAAACGAACGTTTGGAGGAAATTATGCGATTGCTCATAATCCCGTTTATTCTCGTTGCGATGCTCATTCAGGCACCGATGCCCGCTTTTGGCAATACAAATCAGGGGGCGGCTGAAAAGATCGCTAACACCATCGGCGAAAATTTTCCCGACGCATCCATTGATGTCTCCTACAAAGGGGGGCAGGTGTGGTTGAAAGGCGAAGCCGGTTCACCGGAACAACGAAAAATGATCATCGAGCAGGTATTCCGTGTTACGGGAGTCAGTGTGAGTGAAGTCAACGACGAGATTCAGATCGTTGCTCCGAAGGCATCCGAGGCACCCGCCAAATCATCCGTTCAAGTGGCAAAACCCGTCGTAACTGCCCCTGTACCGATGCCGCAGGCTAGCCCGGTGGCACCGCGCTCCGCAAAACAAGTTCCGCAAACGCGACAACGAATGCCGCAGCCGCAGCAACCGCAACAAGCGCAGCAGCAACCGCAAATGATGGCTCCGCCGCAAACGGCTTCCGGAGCAGCATTGGCTCCCTATCCTTATCCCCAATATCAAGCGGCTTACGGAGTGAGACCGGGACAGCAACCGGTGGTTCCCGCCCCGTATGTACAACAACCTCCACAGGCGGCGCAGCAACCGCAGCCTGCTCCGCAATATGGTCATCAATACCAACCGGCTTACTACGGACCGCCAGCACAGATGGCACATCATCCTGAAGCATACGGACCTCAAGGACCTTTGCCGGGACGATATAATCAGCCGAATCTGCCGGATTATGCGTGGCCCGCTTATGCAAATTACCCAAACTACTCACAGGTTTCTTACCCGAGAATGTATTCACCGAAGGCATGGCCCTATATCGGTCCCTTTTATCCTTATCCGCAAGCACCACTCGGATGGCGGAAGGTAACGTTGGAAAACCATAATGGCTGGTGGTGGCTGGATTTCGATGACGGTGCACCGTCGGGACCATTCTCTGGACTGTTCCGGCAACCGGCACAATATACTTACTAACAAGTTACGGCAGCGGAGAAACCATGATTTGGTCAAACTCAAAGAGTCAAAGGATTGGCAACATGACGAAGAAAATTTTTACACTAGGCTGTGTTGGAGCGATTGCGTTGTCGTTAGCCGCAATGAGCGGTTGTGTCGGTGTCTCCGGTCCTACGCTGGGCGTTGCAAGTGTTCCCGTACCGGTGAGTCCTTACCATCAGCAAAAAGCAGAGGATGTTGCTTTTACGAAGTCTCGTTACGAAAAAGTAGCGATTCTGCCGCCGATTATGGACGAGAATCACATTGCTCTTGACCCGCCATCGGACGATCAGGTGATTCGGGCATTGGAGAGTGTACGTCCCGTGGGTGGTTCTGTGCCCGGTCTGGAAACGACGATTCGGAATGTCAAGGGAATTACAAAGGAACTGATTCAAGACGTTGTTGATCCGCCGCGAGTAGTGCCGCTGGTTGGTCCGGTGCAACTACACCATGCTCACTATAAGTGCACCGTTTATTTTGAAGAGATCACGCAGGTCGGTTGGCCTATTCCGCATCAAATCAAAACTGAAGACGGGATTGAGGTATTGTACATTGACAAGGATCACTTCCATCGGGTCGGCGGCGGCGAAGCCAGTGTTCCCGCAATGTAAGGTGAAATGACGGTGTATTCCATTCCGACGAAATTTCTTGATTGGTGCGTGAAAAATATATCGATTTTTGCCGTCTCCCCTCCTTCCTTCTTGTATTTTGTCAAATAATAGAGTAGAATGGATGGGAGAATGTGTTGATTTTTCCCATCGCAGGTGCCATTATGCGGAAAGCGTTTACTCTGGTTGAGTTGTTGGTTGTTATCTTCATTATCGTGTTACTGATAGGTCTCTTGCTTCCTGCCGTTCAGGCGGTGCGGGAGGCGGGACGCAGAACGCAATGTACGAACAATCAGCGGAACATCGCCGTGGCATTCCTGCACTACGAGAGTGCCAGAGGCAATTTGCCGGGCTGGCGGGATTACATTACAATGAAAATTCCGCTGGGGATTCCTACAATGCCGGATGGGGTCGGCGTGGGCGACGAGTTTGCAGCACAAGTAAGTTGGGTCTTTTGTATTTTGCCCCAAATCGAAAATGTCGATTTGTTTGACCTCTTGAAAGCAGGCCAGGTCGAATTTGATGACACGCGGATTCCAAGCATTGCCGTCCTACACTGTCCCAGCCATTCGGAAGGGCTCCAAAGCAGAGCAATGAACTATGTTGTTAATGGAGGAGCCGTCGATGACTTCGCCACCCTGAATGATCCGGTAACAACGGATGGAAACATCGCCAACGGTCCTTTTTTGGACAGAGCCTCTATTATCGCCTCTACCAGCACGGATTCAGCAGTAAGCGTTTACTTCACAAAGAACATTACCGACGAGAAACAAAAGCATGCAGTTGTCCGCATGTCCGATATTTCCAGAATGGATGGCACGTCACACACGTTACTCACTTCAGAAAACAGCCAGCGCGGCTATTGGATTTCCTCGGATTTGACTCATTTCTTCAACGATTCTACGGGAGGTTCGCGACTTTCAAATACCGACACGTTTCAACTCGATAACCGCAGGTCGCTCCTTCTGACAGGACACGATGACTACATCGAAGGTTCGGTGGCGTTTTGCTGGCCTCGGGTTTACTCCGGTTTCCCGTTCCCCGATACGTGTTACCCCAAATTCGTCGATAAAGTACCGGAGAATCCCTATCAGGGATTCGCAATCCATGTGGATGGGAGTCAAACTCCTGGACCTTTCGAAAGCATTTTTGGTGCCGCCGATACGGATGCGGGAAGAGTCCCTTGTTTCGTGAACACGTTTAACCGAAAGACATTTTCCACATGGTATCAGAGTGCGCGACCTTCCTCGCATCATGTCGGAGTCATTGTTGCCTCTTTTTGCGACGGAAGTGTTCGAAAAATCAGCACGAATACGCTTAGTGAAGAGGTCTTCGTACAACTGATGACTGTCAGCGATGCCCAATCCGATGCCGGTTTGCGATTCCCGCCAGCCGCAGGCAAAAATTTCCTCCAAGACAAACTGTTCGATCCGAGGGAACTCCAATAAAATAGACTCCGCAACTCCATAAAATGGTCGTCTTGGAAAAGAGGCGTGAGAAAACTGCTCCGCCCTGTCGGTGCCCTCTCCCGATTGTTGATTACCGGCGGACACGCGGCACTTCAATGACTTTCGGCATTACGTCGCACTCGATTCCGTTAATGATGACGGGATTGTACGACTTCCCTGTAACTTGCCCCTGATACTGTTGAATAATTTGCTGAATCAGCGGATCCATTTTAGTCGTACCATCCGGCATCATTTGACCGTAATGATCAAAACTGCCGACGGTAACAATGCTGGCATACCGGTCGTGGAATTCGTATGCGTCCACTCCCCGCTCACGGAGAGCCTTACAGAGTGTTACCGTTGCTTGCTCTCCCTTTTCAAGTTCCGACATTTTCTGTCCAGCAGAGGGGGGCAATCCCGCACTGCTGACTTGGCTTCCGCCCAACCATGGTCCGCTCTCTTTGACGTAGGTGCTTCCACCTTTGAACGTTGCAATTTGAACGGTGTATCGGCGCGGATTCCGAAGAAGCGTGTACGGACGATTTTTGTTGATCGACTCAATAAAAGGATCGACGAATCCTCGTTGATTTTCCGGGGGCAACATCGGATTGGACACACCAAATGCCATCGCAAAGGGAGTCTCCAATGTCTTGTTTTTCAACGATGTGGGCTTGCATTTTCGGACTTCGGCAAGCGTTTTCTCGAACTGCTTGTCATCCAATGAAAGGAAATTACCGATCAGGACGGCAAATTCCGTTCCGGCTCCCGAATTGATGTATTTGTATTTTGTTTTGAAATAGGGATTTTGTGGAGACTTAAAATCTTTACTTGCATCATGGGCAAAGGTTTTTTCACACACATAGGCGTTCCATTTGAACGATTTTCGGAGTTCCAACACGAGCGTGCTGGCATCCTGTCGGGCGGTCGGACCGGAAAATGCCGCTACGTATATCAGATAGGGTCCCTCCGCCTGGGTAAGCGCGTAGTCTTTGTTCGGGTCGGCTTCAACTGTCCTGCCAATGTTTTTGACAAGATCAAGTGGTCCCGCCACACAAGCCGTTGCAAACGTGGCAGCGGTAACTACCGCTGCCGTGATCAATGACACTAAGAACGTCGTCTTCATAAAACACCTCATCGACTTAATTCGGCGTTACTATGGGAAAACTTTAACGATTTTAGCGATTATCGGGAATGTTATAAAAAAACCGTGCGGAGCAAACGTTCCGCACGGTTAAATGGTGAATCTACCATTCTTCAATACCACACAACCAGAGCCGCAATTTTTAAGATTGCGAAAACCCGACCTAACCGTTCGCGGCTCATGTGCTCCTATTCTTCGCACACCAAAGTGCTTTCAAAACTTGCATCCACACCTTCTATGGCAAACTGATTGTTGGCTCTACCGTTATGGCTGAATACGATTGTTACCACAACGTCTTCACAACCAAGTTCAAAGTCGTATGATGGTGCGAAATCGCAACCGTCTGCCGGCACTGGTTCGCTATTGCCTCCAGTTTGATGAAGCCCAAGCCACCCGGACTCCACTTCTTCGGATACCACACTACCATCGGACATGGTAAAAATCAGTTCGACAGTAGCACGTTGGCGCATATCCTTTCCATTTTTTCCGTTGGACTCGGTCGAAGTAATGGACGCTTGAACACTAACCACCGTTACACACACATGCTCGTCCGGCACCCATTCGCATGCCGATCGCGGTACCCAGGCATTCTGGCAGACACCGAAGTCGAATTCAAGTCCTCCATCGTCGGTAAGTGTCGCAGTGTAGTAACCTTTGGCTCCGTCAACGTTGACCTTCTGGCATGCGACCAGAAATCCACTTTCCACCGCCTCGGCTGCAAATGTTACGATGTTACCCTTAACAGTAACCCCTACGGGATTGAGTTTTTTCCAAGTATCGCCGCCAATCTTGATCAGCGTGGTATTTTCCACATTCATCACGTCTCCCGAATCCGCATTGGAAATGGCGGAGTTGAACTCCCACACGACCACTTTTGCCGCCTGTGCGGCAACCGCCATTGCAAACATCATAGTGAACACCGAGAGTGTTATGCAAACTCTTTTCATACTCTTTTCCTTCCCTTGGTAAAGTAGTGATGTCAGGAAGCGATTTACCCTGCCGAAAGACAAGCACCCGACACCGTCATTGTACCATAAACGAGAGCATACTACAATAGTGATACGCAGTCCGATTGCAAGTTTTTACTATCCTACGCTTTTACCTTCCTGTCGGCAATGAGAACTCTTTTATTTGCAGCGATTCTGTTGTTAGGAAATTTCATCGGTGTTGGGCATGTCTTTGCCGAGAAGTACATTCTCAGAGACGGTCGAGTCCTCGAAGGCAAACACGCGAACCTCTCTCGTGTCGATGAAAAAAGCGGTACCGAAGACAACATTGCCCGCCCCATTATCGTTATTGACGACGGACTGCGGCACGTCTATCTCTCTAAATCTTATCAAATTCGGCATGTCGATCCCGCACAAGTCCTTCGCCCCGAAACGTTCAAAACCGGTAATTTGCGAAATGATGATGGCGAAGAGTATGTGACTCTCGGTGCCTACGCAAACAGCACTCCCTTCGACAAGTATGGTCGCCGCCTTTTGGAAATGCACCATACCGGCAGTGTTACCTACGTTGAACAAGCCATTGTCGAACTCACTCCGTATTACATCAATGTTACCAGTCTTCGTGGCAACAATAAGCCCGTGAAGTGGGATATGCGAATCGCCACCAACGGCGTGCCGCGAGAACAAATTACGCCGATTTTGATGAATCTCATTGATCCACAGAACATCGAAGACAGAAAAAAACTCGTCCGATTTTATTATGGCGGAGGATTGTATGATCAAGCCGATGCTGAATTGGAATCGATCCTCCAAGACTGGAAAGATTCCCCGGAGATTCAGCAACTGCTCCCGATGTCCTATAACATCCGGCAGAACAGGTATCAGCAGATTCTCGATGAACTCGAACTCCGATGGGAAAGCGGACAATACCAATTTGTCCAAAAATACCTTACCGCACTGGAACAGGACCCGCAACTGCCGGAGCGGTTGTTCGAACCTGTCCGGCGGATGTTGCGCCGATACGACGAAACCGAGCAACTCTGTCAAGAAATTGTAACCACATTAAAAGAACTGGTCGAACAACTGCCGGAACCGGATAAAAACGAAAAAATTCTGCCGATTATTTCGGAAATTGAAAAGGAACTGAATGATGCAACCTTGCGCCGTTTGGCAACGTTTCAACTTTACGCAAGAGATGCACAACTTTCTGCCGCTGAAAAATTAGCCTTCGGAATCACCGGTTGGTACGCCGGCGCAAACGTTGACAACAGCCGACTTGCCGTTGCGATAACGCTTCCCGAAACAGAAAAAATGATTGTCGATTATCTTCGCAGTGGACATGATGTCCTGTTGCGACAAAGGATTTTGGCACAACTCAAAAATATGGAAACGGCACGCCCCGAATTCATTGCGGGTATTCTGGCAACGATGAAGCCGCCTTTTTCGGACTTGCCCCCCGAAAATCCTGAATTTCCCGGCTATTACCGTTTTACGGTGCCGAATCCGCTCATTGCCCCCGGTTCGCCGAAGTTGTACGGTGCCGCCGAAATCCAATACGCCGTCCAACTTCCGCCTGATTATAGTCCCTATCAACGTTACCCGATGATCGTTTCTCTGAACGGCTTCTCGCAAACACCTGACATGCAACTGGATTGGTGGGCAGGTTCATGGCGAAACGGCGAACGGAGGGGGCAGGCAACCCGGTACGGCTATATTGTCATTGCGCCCGATTGGAATCCGCCGGAAAACAAGCAGATGAATTACGATTTTTCACTTTTTTCTCATACGGCAGTCTTATGCTCTGTTAAAGATGCTCTTCGACGTTTCAATGTCAATACAGACAGGGTGTTCCTATCGGGACACGGGGAAACTGGTGGGACAGCGGCGTGGGATATTGCGCTGTCTCATCCCGATCTGTGGGCGGGTGTGATTGCATTCAATGCAGTTGCGTCCCGTTACATTGATGTTTACCAGTCGGCGGTTCGGCATGTGCCGCTCTATCTTGTTTGGGGTGAGAAGGAAGGTGTGGGCGCACGCCGTAAGTGGAATATCAATGCAGCGACATTGAATCGGTATTTACAGGCACAGGCTCGTCCCGGTGACGTTACGGCAGTCCGATACATTGGTCGGGGCAGAGAGGGCTTTTCGGAAGAAATTCTTCGCATTTTTGAATGGATGAAATTACGGCAGAGGAATGTCGTGCCGTTGCAGTTCAAGGTTGAAACCCTGCGTCCCTGGGATTCCTTTTTCTGGTGGGTGGAGATGCCGGACTTGATCGCCGATCAACGGGGCAACATGATTGATCCGATTGATTTTCCCGAAAAGGGTGCAGCCCAAAAAGCGGTTAAGGTGGAGTCGGAATTATATCGAGCAACGAACAACATCTCGGTCACGACAAAGCCACGTGTTGCCAATATACTGCTGTTCCTCACGCCGGACATCATCGACTTCAATACAAAGACCTCGATCACGGTTAATGAGAAACGTTACAATCCGCTGAACGGCATGGTCGAACCGGACATCGAAGTCATGCTGGAAGATGCCCGGACGCGGTGCGACCGTCTTCATCCGTTCTGGGCAATGCTGGACGGAAAGTAATGGAGTGTCATGGCAGTTTATTTTTCCGGCGGAAGCCTAAATGATACCATGTTTTCTTTCGTACTCGGTAATTTTGGCTTCGGACTGCAATGTAAGACCAATGTCATCAAGACCGTGGATCATACAATGCTTGCGGAACGACTCTATTTCAAACGGAATCGATACGTTTTTGCCATCGGAGACCAGACAGTTTTCGAGATCAACCGTCAACCGCAATGGTCTGTTCGTGGATTCCAGTTTGAAGAGGCTCTCTATCTGTTCTTCCGAAAGCCGGACGAGCAGAAGTCCGTTTTTGAACGAATTGTTGTAAAAAATGTCCGCAAAACTCGGAGCAATGATCACCCGAAAACCGAACCCGTACAATGCCCAGGGGGCATGTTCACGGCTGGAACCGCAACCGAAGTTCTTTCGTGTGAGTAGAATCGAGGCTCCCTGATATTCCGGCTTGTTCAATTCAAACGCCGGATTCGGCACTTTGCCGGTCTCGTCGTATCGCCAATCATGGAAGACAAATTGACCGAACCCTGCCCGATCAATCCGCTTCAAAAACTGTTTCGGAATAATCTGGTCGGTATCGACATCACTACGATCCATAGGAACGACCAGACCAATATGTTTGGTAAAAGGTTGCATGGTTTATCGAACGTTTTCGAATACTTTCCATTGAGTGTAACATTTTTTTTCTGCATTTCCAGATGGCGGGCAACCGGGGGGCTAACGTCGTTTTCTCACCCTCAGCACAGTCGCCGGCTCCCTGATGTTTTGCTATAATTGCCCCCCATGCCGAACAGTGAACTCGCCGAAACGATCTTTCGATGGGGACGTATCCAAAGCAACAGCGATTGGCTGCTACCTCTCGTCCTGTTCATTCTGCTGCTACTCTACTGCGTCCGCCGATACCGAAAAGATGCCGCCGAACTCAAACCATGGCAACGCAACATCCTGCTCGTCCTGCGGACTGCCGCCCTGTGCGGTTTGCTCCTCTACTATCTTCATCCGCAGTGGGAACACCTCGTCGGAAGTTCCCGAATCGTCATTCTGATCGATGCCAGTGCAAGCATGGGCAACCGCGATGGCAATGTCAATGGCGGAGATGACAAAACCCGACTTGATGCCGCTCTCGATTTCCTCGAACAAAGCCGACTCGCCGAGAAATTTGCCGAAAAACATGAAGTCATACACCTTTCGTTCAGCGAAACTCTACAAGATTTTGCCGATCAACAACTCACTCCCAATGGCAATGCCACCGCTCTCGGCGACGTTTTATTCGATACCCTGCAACGGGAACGAGCACAACCGCTTGCCGGAATCATTATGATTTCCGACGGCGGACACAACTCTGGTCGAAGTCTCGATGCCCCTTTGGAAACGGCGGAGCGGTTGCGAATCCCGATTTATCCGATTGGCGTGGGACAAACGCATCCGCCACTCAACTATCGGGTGGGAGCCATCGATTTGCCGGATCGAGTCGTTCCCGATGATTCCTTCATTGTCAAAGTTCCCCTCGAAATGATCGGCGGCGAAAGTTCTGTTGTCAATGTTGAATTATCACTCAACGATACAAAGATCGAGAGCAAAGAAATCGCTTTTTCCGCTGATGGCACGGTCGAAACCTCTTTTAACGTTCGGATTACAGACCTCGGCATCCACCGCTTGACCGTTGAAGTGTTTCCGTTGCAAGAAGACCACATTCCTGAAGACAATCGACAGCAAACCGAAGTGAATGTTGTGGATCGTAAAGACCGGGTGTTGCTTTTTGCTTCCGCACCGACTCGCGACTATCAATTTTTCTGTACGCAAATCTACCGCGACAAAACGATGTTGGTCGATGTTTATCTTCCCTGGGCACAAACCGGTATTTCACAGAACGCAGACAACGTACTGGACAAATTTCCCAATTCCCGAAACGAAATGGCGGAATACGACGTGGTCATTGCATTCGACCCGGATTGGCGGGACCTCTCGCCGGAACAGATAGACATTCTCGAATTCTGGGTCGCGCGGCAGGGGGGCGGTTTGATTCTCGTTGCCGGTCCGATTTACCAAGCCGATGCAATTACAGGCTGGATTACCGACCAAGGCATAGACAAGATTCGAGCATTGTATCCCGTCGATTTTTTTGCGAAGCAAGCGACGTTCGATCATCGTTATCACGGCGGTGCAGTGCCGTATCCGTTGAAATTCAGTCGAGCAGGTGAAAGTGCCGAGTTCTTACAGATTACCGACGATCAGGGGGGCACGAATGTCTGGAATCGCTTCGCCGGTTTTTTCGGTTACTTTGCAGTGAGGGGGGTGAAGCCGACGGCGACGCTGTTGGCTTCGTCCGGCTCTCCCGACGTGATGGGAGGCGACGAAAGCGGTGCGTTGATTGCGGAACAGTTTTACGGGGCAGGCAGGGTACTCTATTTTGGTAGCGGTGAACTGTGGCGGCTTCGGCGAGTGGACGAAAAAGCGTTTGAACAAATTGTAACGAAGGTAATCCGATATATCGGACAAGGACGATTACAGCGGGAGTCGGATCGGGGAACATTGGCAACGGATAAAAAACGTTATTCGATGGGTTCCATGGCGCAACTTCGGATTACGGCAAATGATCCGCAACTCAATCCGTTGACGGTGCCGGCATTGCCGATTGAAGTATTGTCGCCGATGGGAACGCTCCGCATGCTGGATGTAACGCTTGACCCCAATGTACCGGGAATGTATCTGACATATTTGCCGCTCGATATTGAAGGGACTTGGACGATCCAGTGGACGATTCCTGATTCGGAGCAAAAAATGACTCGGACGATACAGGTTCACATGAGCGATTTGGAGCGGGAGAATCCGAACCGCAATGAACCGCTGCTTCAAGAGATTGCGGAGAGAAGCGGTGGAGTCTATTTTGCCGATTTTGGAGCGGCGGAGAGTTTGCCGGAGATGATTGGTGTGAGATCGCAACGTGCCGTTGTGGACGAGGTAGCCCAAGAAAAATTGCTCTATTATCTTTTGATGGCGATTTGCATTGCCTTGCTTTTGGAGTGGACGCTCCGCCGATTGATGCGATTGGCATGATTTGTTGTCGGGGACAGAGCGTAGCGCAGTCCCCAGACAAAAAACTTGCCTAAACCTGACCGCCTTTTTTGCTAACAACTTCCTTTCCCGACCGTAGTTTGGTAAAGAGCAATGCAATCAGTCCTCCCGCCACTGCCAAAATCAGAAGACCAATCAATGGACGGTAAAACAGCCACGCCAGTGCAATAATCAACAGCGACCAAGCTGCTCCGAGTAGCATGCATACAAGTCCCACGCCAATTCCGACAAGTTTGCCCAAGAAAGGAACCACGCTGGCAAGCACTTCCAATGGGGCAACGATCATCCGCAGGCTAAAAATAACAAGGAACACTCCCACGATACGCAAAATCCACATCATGAAAGTGTTGGCAGCGTGGGCTGACGCAAACATGTTTTCTGCACTGTGCGTTCCCATTGAAAGCATACTGACCGTCTTGCCATTTTGGGCAACGAAGGTTTCAAAGGTATCGCCGTTCAGTTTGGCAATGATGCTCACTGTGTTTTCAGGCTTCGTTCGCTTGAACGAAACACGTACATCTCCGGTGGTTGGCTGTGCTGGAGAGAATCCCAAATAGACCGTACTGCCGCTCCCATGGACCATCTGGGGTAATGACGGTGCAAGAGGCGCAACGGTCGGCTCTTCCTCGTCAAACTGGAGTAAACCTTGTGTCGGTACATTAGGCGGAGGTAGCGCAACGGGCGGTGAAATCTGCTGATTGAGTTTCGCAAGAACGTCTTCGGAAAGTTCCACGGTGAGCGATTCGGAACCGCTGATGGAATCAATGAAAAATTTCGGAAGCCGATAAGCCCCGAAAGTAACATTGACCGCTTGCGTCTTGAAATCTTCAAAGGTGGCAAGGACGGTGTTCTTATGCTCTGTGCGTGCATCGGGAGAATTGAACCGAGCGGAATCGACTGGACTTTTTACCCAGTCTTGCCGGTAAGTGTAGGTCGTAATGGTCTCTTCGCCACCTCCCAATTTTTGCTTCGTTTCCGATTTTGAGTCCTCCACCCATTGGTAAAATTCAACGGCACGTTCAAGCCGGATGGCGTTCGTGGAGATGCCAAAGACAGGGTCTTCGAGGATGTCTTGTGTCGTTGCCATGCCGGTCGCATGAACGAGTTGCCCATTACTTGCTGTGTTCACCGTGTCGATGTTTTCCAACTGTACGACAACCCCCTGTGCTTCGTTCAGGGCGGTCTGGGTCTTCACGAAGTTACCTTCGTTCCACCACAGGAGAATCGTACCGGCAATGAAAAGAATGACACCAAAGATGATTCCGCCGAACGAATTGCCCAAGCGGCTGAACCAACTTTTTGATGTAGTTACTGTGTGCGTTGACATTTGTTTGTCTTTCTTGCAAAAGGGAATGGATTCTAACGCCGCCGATTTTACGATAATGGCTATTTTTCGTCAAGTAACGACACACTGCGTTTCGGTCTCATCGATTTTGAAGGTTCGCATATTTTCCGGCATTCCACAACGCATGCAACACGCCTTAAAATTTCACAACAGCCGACATCCCGCCGGAAATCTGATAACTGCTCCTTTCGAGATTGAATGGTCTGGCGGCGGCATCCTTAATCCAATCGTATCGGACTTCCGGCTTCACTAACAGCCACTTGTTCGGAGTCCAGTTCGCCCCCAATGAAACCATGTACCATTCTCCTGTTGGAAGGTCAAGATCATTCACGGCATCGCCGGCATTGTTATCGAGTATTCCAAACCGCACCCCCAATGCCCAGTTCTTATTGTACTGGTAAATGATCTCGTTGTTGAGAGCATAAGCGGCATTATATTTTTTTTCGCCGACGGCATCGACGTTGAGATTTAAGAGGCTCCACTCTAAACCGTACTCCCATTTCCTGCCGATTTGATAAGTCGCCCCCAATGAATGGATGAACACGTTATAACTGCCGCCATAATCGTTATCGTAGGTATTCCTACCAGCCGCAAACGCATAGCGGAGATTCAGCCTCTCGGTCGGTTCCCAATCCAATCCACCGAAAACAGCATTGTATTTGCTACTTTCGCCGAATTCCCCCGGAACCACCCAACCACTGGACACGGACAACTGATCGTTGACCATGTAAGTAACATAGGCACCACTCGCAACGTGCGGCATGAACGCACAACCCTGATCCAGCGAATAGAAGAACCGATCTGTTGACTTGTAATCCGCACTTCCAAACAGGGCATAGAATTTACCGGCTTTGATGTTCCATCGCTTGTAAGCGAGTTCGGCATACGCTTGAGCAAAAGCAGCGTAGTAATCGCCCTTTCCCCAGCGACCTTCGTCAGCGGCACTTCCATGTCCTGCCCCATATTCCATTCCTCTGGCTTGTGTGATATAGGCATCGCTTCCCCATGTAACATCGACGGTTCCGCCAATGTCCCAACCACGTTTACCATTGACCGAACGTCCCATCGAGAGATAGACCTGATTAATTTGTCCGCCAGTAAGCCGGGTGTTTTCCAGAAGGCACGTGTTGCCTGAATTGTCATCTGCACCTCGCCCACGTTCAGTAGCCCCCCCGGTGTAACGGGACTTTTGCCCATGTCCATTGGCGAAGAATCCTGCTTCAATATGTCCGTTCAAGAACCATTGTCCCGATTGGGGGGCGCAGTAGTCTGCGTTGTCGCAAGGATTGCAATCGGCGATTTTGGCACAAGGCGTACACTGGTCAAAGAGACCTGCCTGTGCAAATTGTAGGGTCGATACCGCTATGGCAATGGAGAAAATTCCGAAAATCGTCTTTTTCATTTGTCTGGTAAAGTGTGGAGTCTGCGCAAACACGTCATCACGTATCGGGCAAATCAGGCACGATAATTCATGATATTTTCGGAAAGCCCTCTATTTTTCCGTGGAATGCGTTGATACTCCGGCTCAACAACCCGTGCCGTCGGTAGAGAGGGGAGCGGTTCGCGGATTGTCAGTTCCGCACACCTATTCCGGTATGTCTTCCGTGAAGGTTGCTTTGATCGTGCGCAACAGAGTCTCCGGTGTGATAAAGAAAATTTCCTGTACCAATGGATCGACACTTACTCGAAACGATTGAAGAGGTGCCGGTTTCGGAGAGATCGCTGTTCGGAATCGAAGTTTGCCCGAACGTTTGTCCACCCCCATGATCCCCGTTTTCGTTTCCGACACCGTTTTCCTGTCCGTAATTTCCCTCTCCGTAATCATTGTCGCAAACAACATGACAGGCAAGCGGTCTGGAACATTCAGTAGTCGGCACCAACTCTTGATTTTCGTCGGTTCCGACCAGCAAGGATTGCCCTCCGAATCGAACAGCATTATCGCTCCCTCTCCGACTCCGAGCGACGGTACACCCGGCATCATGCCATAACTACGACGTATTTGCTTGCCGTTCTCTTCATCTGCTGTTTGATAATCCCCCTGAAAATTCATGTCTTTCGTGAACAGCACCAGAAAATGATCGTCCACAAATTCAACGTCACATCTCATCATTCCCGTTTTCCCTTGCGGGACGAACTGCAACAGTTTGTTCCCTTCGGGCAACAATTTTTTCTTCTTCAACAGATCGTAGATTTGCAACGACTTTGTGGTCCAAGTCGCTACGGACAAAAACCGATCTCCTCCCAGTGTTTGCATCAGCGTCGAGTCATTTAATTGGTCATGGAGCATTGTCGTTGGCAACGGCGGAGGCAACTGTCCATCCGGCGAGTTCGAAATCAGCAGTGCCCGCTTGCGTTTGTCATGTATATCCCGAAGATCACAACTGGAAAGGGCAAATGTACCGGAACTGAGGTGCCTTTTCACGCAAATCATGTTTGTTCCGAAGATGTGTGCACCGCCGGATGGAAGGGGTCCACTCGCAAGTTCGCCGCCGCTTGCCGGATCGACCGCAATCACCTGCCGAACGTCAGGAAACACCAAAAACAGATTGTCGGCATCTCCAAGAATAGAGCAATTTTCGTGGGAAGTCTTCCGAACCCAAAGTGTTTGTCCCGTCATCGGATCGAGACCATAGACACAGTTGGCATCCCAACAGCAAACCGCATGCGGCGAAATCAAAACGGAACTTTTGGGGAAGGAAACATTGGTCGTGGGATATTGTCTCGGGTCGTCCGACCTGCCGAAACTGCTTTGCTGACTCACGAGCAAAGAGGACAACGTTTTCGTCCAAAGAATTTTTGGCGTGGTCTCCGGTTGCGAAGAAACATTGATCGCCGTTATTGATTTTCCATGAACGAAAAGGAGAAAGTTCCGAAACCCCTTAATGTAACAAGTAAGTTCGGTAGTGTATGGCAGCAGTCTGTCGAATTCCAGCGACCCCGTACCCGGCAGCGCAAGCCGCCACTGTTCCTGTCCCAATGAATCGTTGCAACAGAGAAAATAGTCCGGCGACCATGGTTGAATGACATAATTGAACGTCGAAAGTTCGGAATCAGGTGAACCGAAAAACGGCACCGTCCGTTGAGTTCCGTCAGCATAGGAATAGGTCGAGGCGGAATTTTTGGCAATGGCGACAAGGTCGGCAACAATTTTATCAATCTCATTTCTATTTGAGTCGGATCGCGCTGATAAATCGTACAATGACGAAACATCTTTCACGACTACTTTTCCTGATTTCCAAACGTAAGGGGCTGATAATTCCGACCACTCTGGAATCACCGAAGGTTTTTCTAATAAATTCAAAGCCGTCGGCAAGCGATGCCGCTCGTATTCTTCCCGTAAACTCTGTTTTGCTTTTTCCGCAGTAGCAGTATGACGGAAAATATGAACGAACATTGACCACCGTTGAATCTCTGCAAAGGGAGCAGGCGCAAGAGTGGCGGACATAGGTTCCCCGATTTTTAATCGTTGCAAAAACGTTTCGGCAAGTCCTTCCCATAGTGCTTTTAGTGTCGGATGATCCCCTGTTGCAATTTGCTGTTCGATCAGGTAGCCCAAAGTCCGATGAAGTTGCGCCGCATGATCGCTCCCTACCGGAATAAGAACTGCCCGATTTTGCATCAAAGCAAAGATTTTTTCCACCATGGAAGCAAGATCATCTAGTTGACCCGATTGAAGAATACCTTCGATTTGTGCATAGAGAATCGCTCCCCATTCTTCGGGAAATTCAGCAAGCGATTCGAGTTCCCGACTGGCATACGACCAAAAGGCATAGTCTTTCCGCATTGCTTCCAACAAATTTTTCCGAAGAGCATCGGCGGCTTCGAGGGTCGGCTTTGCTTTCAGCGAGGCACGGAAAGCCTCAATCGCTTCGGCAAGTTTACCTTCCGATTTGAGGATACGTCCCTGTTTCAGCAGTCCGTCGGGGTCGTTCGGATCATCTTGGAGCAACGTTTCTGCCCGTCGTTTAAGCGGTTCTTTTTGGTCAAAGCATGAAATCTGCGTCGGAGACTGCGAAAAGAATCGCCCTTTAATACCGACCAAATTTCCGAATTGTATCGGCTTTTGAAAAACGTCATCTGCAATCAAATCCGGCGAAAAAATGTCCGCTTTGTACCTATTGTAATCATATCCGCTATGGGGATTATATTCCATGAACCGTTCCGGCGATTCCAACGAACCGCCTGACTCGGAAGCGTTTTCTTCCTCGACGGGCGGCAACACTGCCACTCCCGAAGCGTTTAACCAATTCAGTTTGTTGTCGTCCAAATCCACAATCGCCAAGTGCCCTTCTGTGAAGGGAATAAAGTATTGATTGCCGCTGTGGACACCCACCCCCGCTGGTTTCCATGCCGCAGGAAAGCGGTAGTCTTCGTAGGGTGTAACGTCCTTACCCGTCTCCATGTCAATGACCATGAGATTTCCCGGCGTAACCAAAAAGACTTTGTCATCATGAACACAGGCGACATAGAGGGCATTGAGCCGTGAAACGGTTTGTTTCCAAAGAAGTTCCCCCGAAAGCAGGTCAAGGCAATAGAGGGCGGCTTGATCCGGCGGAGCCACCAACACTCGTTGCCGATCAACAATAATACAGGGAACCTGCCAGCCGCTGTCGTTAAAGAGTTGCCTGATATGATGATCGTCTACATTGATGCTCGAAACCGACCGTGGTTGATTTCGCATCATGCGATTGACCGTATTGGACGTTGGAGCGGCGGCATAACTGAAACACCAAATCGGTGAAAGAGTTGTTGCGTCCAGAGCGGCAATGAGTCCGTTTCCCGAAGGACAAAGTACGATTCCACTCGATGCCGAAGGGAACAGTGGGTAGGTTCGCCGAACGAATTCCGCCGTAATGGAAGACGACGCATGAGCAAACGTCTGTTTGGCAATCAGGCTGCCGGTTTGACTTTCCAACATGAAGAGTTGAATAATCCCCTCGGTTTCACCGATGACATAAAGCCGACCTTGCAGCGGAAGGGGAGCCCCAAGAAACCACGTCTCTTTAAGAATTTTTTCATCGTTCGTAAATATCTTTTCGTCGATGTTCACCTGTCCTGCCGGCGTGTTTGGTGTCTGCGATCTCTGTGCAAAAAAAGCGTCAAAGTATTTTTGAACGTAAGGAAACTTACCCGCTTGCCAAAGAATTTGTCCCGTTTTCAGGTCGCGCGCCATCAGCGTGCTTCCCGGCGTATAACGGAGGTCTTCCCATCCTCTTCCCCCCGCTCCCCCTCCACCAACCATGCGGGCAGGAAAGCCAAACGGCTGAAGATTCATTCCCAAAAGGTCATGACCGTCAATGCAAAAGAGTTTCTCGCCATCGCTGCTCAACTGGTGAGCAATGCGGTTGTGCCAAAAGAAAAACCGAAGCGTAGTGCGGAACGGAGAACCGGCGAACAACGGCGGCACCGCCGCATTTTCGGGAAAGCGGTACGCCGGTTCAGAAGCAATCCAGAGCCGCTTGCCCGTGTTTGCGTTGATGACAATGGTTTCGTCAAGTGTGCGGGTAATGAACAGATCGCCGACGACGAGCGGCTGCGATGCCGGAATGTACACATCACTGTTGTTTGTAATCATGCGGGAAAGCGTGTCGGCTTCCCGTTCCTGAAGCAAGCGGGTAAAGAGGGGAACTGACCAATTCTGTTCAAGCAGAGGAACCGTTGCTTCGGTGCGGGGATTTTGAGACGGCAAACCTGCCGGAAGCCGCCAGCCGATCTGTTCCAGCCATGACGAAGCAGATATTGGTAACGAGGGTTGTTCGGCAACTTTCCGCAACTTGGTCTGCAATTCTTCGAGCATGGGTTCCAGTAGCGGATTCAAGGAATCGGGCATCGCCGGATGCAGCCGTTTCAGCCGATCCAATGTGAGAAAGGCGGCGGCGTAGTCTCCGCGTTCAAACTGGGTCAAGCCGACGAGAAAGGTTGCAGAGGCTCCCGAAGCCGTCGGAAAATACTTTTGGGCAACTTGTTGAATCTCGTCAAGCGAACCGGCAACGATAGCATTTTCCAAGAGCCGTTTTGCCGTCGGTTCAAATTGAAAGGCATAGGATTCTTGTGCTTCTTTGGGCAGTTTCCGAATTCGATCAATGAGGTGATCGTTCACTGTTTGTCGGAGAGTTCGTATCGGCTCCTCTTGCGTTTTTTCGTCGGTTTCTTCGATGGACTTTTCCGGCATGAGGAAGGCAAAGTTCGCATTTTCGAGGATACTGCCGATCATTTGGGCGGCTTCGGAACTTCGACCGGATTCAAAGAGTCGCTCTGCTTGTTCGAGTCTCCGCAAGAGGGTGCGGTCGGGAAGGACAACCGATTCATAGAGGGGGTTCGCCTGTTCCGTGTCAACCTCTTGGGCGATCCCGAAGAGCGACAGCAGACAGCAAGTAAACAGGAACAAGGTTGGACGGCAACAGACCATGATTTTCGGCTCCAAAGACTGAGGGCATTATACCATGTTGAACGGAGTGAATGAGAGCCGGAAATGGATCGGCTGTTGAAACTCCTTGGCGATAACAACCGATCCCCAAAAACGTTGTACTCTCGACTCACGTTCCTGGTACAACAATTTTCAGCGGCAGACTGGGGTGATCGGCAAACTGAAAATCAATACCGTAAATGTTCCGTAAGTGATCCGTGTCCATCAGGTATGTTGGATTTCCGTCGAACACACTCTTTCCTTCTGAAAGGGCAATGACGTGAGTTGCATCGAGCAATGCCCTATTGACATCGTGTGTTACCTCAATGATCGTCTTGTTTTGAAATTGATTGATCGTTCGCAACAAACGTCCAATCTCGCTTTGATATTTATAGTCCAAATAGGTTGTCGGCTCATCCAAAAAGAGAATGTCCGCCTGCTGAACGAGTGCCGTTGCCAAGTGTACCTTCTGCATTTCGCCGCCGCTCAATGTTTCGATGGTACGATTTGCCAAGTGGGCAATTCCCATGGCGAACATTGCCTCCTCGACGATTTGCCGATCTTCTTCCGTGAGCGGCGAAAGCCATTTCAAATGCGGATAACGTCCCATTTCGACGAGTTGCCGCACGGTAAAGGCAAAAAGTTTCGAGACCGACTGCTGAACAAAAGCGATTCGGCGAGCCAAATGAATCTGCGGAATGTGTTGCAACGGCACACCATCGAGCAGAATCGTTCCAGACCAATCGGTCAGGATATTGTCGAGACATTTCAGAAGAGTTGATTTTCCTGCTCCGTTCGGACCGATGATAGTCAGATATTCGCCAGTCTGCACCTCGAACGATAGATCGTCAAGAAGCGTCTTATTGCCCACACGATACGTCAGATTCCGAACGGCAATCAACATAGTGCCGTAGTCTATCAAAAAATCGCAACCATACCAGACAGGAGGGGAATTGAGTGCACTGCGGGTATTTTTTTACTGGCGAAAGCCTCAGAGGCTATTTGGAGATAATCGTTCTTATTTTCAAGCACTTTTCGTATTGTCACGATAGTGCAAAGTTTTTGCGTTTTCTCTGGGAGCCAGACGACGCAAGAGCAATGCCATGTTCGACCACTTAACCATCGCCGCACTCGATGAAGTCGTCTTTTCATAATCCTTACTCAATCGGCGGTTCCTACCAAGCCATGCAAACGACCGCTCCACCACCCAACGCTTCGGTATCACCACAAAGCCTTTCGTGTCTTTCGGCGGACGCTTCACCTCCAATGTCCAATCCGGTCGATGCTTCTTCATCCACGAC
>Ga0123353_10001216_pt1 | contig 31516 bp, 31 predicted proteins | sample TergutLab28metaG_3_FD_92763 | JGI IMG/M metagenome (GOLD analysis project Ga0123353, IMG submission 92763) | Labiotermes labralis P3 segment gut microbial communities from Petit-Saut dam, French Guiana - Lab288 P3 | ecosystem: Host-associated > Arthropoda: Insects > Digestive system > Gut ...
CCCGCCGGAGGAGACCACATCGCCGGAAACGACCGTGCCCACCACCAAGCCCCCCGTGGGCAGCGGCCCCAAGACCGGCGACCAGTCCCAAATCGAGCTGTTTATCGCTCTCTTCTGCGCCGCCGGGGTTGCCGTACTGGCTAGTGTGCTGTATCTTTTCGTCGGTAGAAAAAAGGGGGGGAACACGGGTGAGGCGTATGGTGGTTGGGACAATGATGGCTAAAAAAGCCTGCAGACAGTTGGAATCAAACGAAAGCAGAACCCCCGCAAGCGAAGGGCTTGCGGGGGTTCTGCTGAATACGCGACCATCCACAGTTGACAACAGCGCCCGGCAGTGCTACAATAGCAGCAGCAAAAAAAGGAGGGCGCAACGATGAGAAAAATGAAGCGTATCATAAGCCTCTGGCTCTGCATCGCGATGCTGTGCGGGAGCATGATGATTCCCGCCGGGGCCGCCAATGACGACAAACCCTCGGCGGCCATGCGGCTGCTCTATGACGCCGGCGACTTCGCCCTGCGGGCGCTCGCCTGGGGCATCAGCTGTGTCCTCCCGGGGAGGATCCCGCCGATAGACGAACGGGATTTTTATCCGGGCATGGCGACGTTCATCGACCAGCCGCAGGGCGTGGATCCGGGCTGGCGGCTGGGCTATGCCCGCGCATCATTGCTCTACGAGGGGCTGTTCGATCCGGTGACGAAGGAGTACATCGGCCCCAACGACCTCTATGTGGGCGGCGCGCTGGGCGGCGAGGAGTCGAGGGACATCATCGACCGCAAGAACCCCCTGCGGCTCGTCGACGACCAGGGCGTGCGCGTGACGGCCCTCAGCGACGGCAGCGGCCGCGGCACGGCGGTGTTTGCCAGCGTGGACTGCTACGCCCTGACCTCCTACGACGTGCGGGCGATCCGCGCGCTGCTGCGGGACTTTGCGCGGCAGAACAACGTGGTGAGCATCAACATCGGCTCGCTGCACCAGCACAGCTGCATCGATACCCTGGGCATCAACGGCCCGCTGCTGCTCGCTCTGCCGCTCAACCCCATCGCCATGCTCACGGGGCTGTTCCCGCCCTTCAGTGGCAGGAACGAAACGTTCATGGACCATCTGCACGAAACCGTGGCGGCCTCCATCCGGGAAGCGGTGGGGAACATGGAGAGGGGCACGCTGTATTACGGCGCCACGGACGTGACTGAAAACGTGGTGGACGACAGGCGCAAGCCCTTCGTGACGGATACGGAGATGCACCGCTTGCGCTTCGTGCCTGACAGTGGCGCATCAAAGGAGACCTGGCTGGTCAACCTCAGCGCGCACTGCACCCACCTGGGGGCCACCACCCGCCATATCTCCTCGGATTACCCCTACTATATGGAGGAGATCATCGGCGAGCGCGCCAATTTCCAGATGATCATGGGCGCGGAGCTGGCCGTCTACACGGTGACCGGGTACATGTGGGCGCCGGGGAAGACCAGCATAGACGTGATGAAGGAATACGGCTATCTCATGGGGCGCAAGCTCATCGATATGGGTGCGGACGACGAGAAGGTGACGCCGATCCTCAACGTGCGCAGCCTCACCTATACGATTCCCGTGGACAACCCCATACACAGGGTGGCTTTCAGCCTGGGGATGATCAAATCCACCGGCCAGAGGCGGTATTGCATCGGCCCCGACCTGGACCTCCTCACGGAGACCGGCTATATGGAATTGGGCGGCAATCTGGCCGTGGCCTTCGGCCCCGGCGAAATTGACCCCACCTTGGTCTATGGCGGGACCCTCAGCGCGCAGGACGCCTATCAGGGCTGGGAATATGAATTCACGCCCATGAAAGTTATGGTGGGCGGGCGCAAGCTGCTCATGTTCGGCATCATGAACGACCACTCCGGCTATTATATTCTGCCCAACGACATCCACAACTTCGTGCTGTTCGAAAACGAGGAGATCAACGCCGCCAGCACCAAGGCCGCGCTGCTGCTGCTCGAGGCCTTCGCGCGGGTGACCGGCTTTGCGGAATGATAGAGGCATGAAGGCAGGGAGGAATATGATGGACAGTCCGCTTTTTTCGGTTTTCACAAAGCCCTGGAGGGCGCAATCCCTGGACGAGCTGGGTGAGCTGGTGCGCTCCATGGGCTTCAGCGCGGTGGAGTACCCCCTGCGGGAGGGCTACCAGGCGCAGCGGCCGGAGGATATCGCGGGGCTGTGCAAAACCCTGGGCCGCTATGGCGTGTCGGTGGCCAGCCTGGCCGCCGACACCTCGGAGCGGACCCTTGCGGCCTGCGGCGAGAACGGCGTGCCTATCGTGCGCATCTGCCAGGGCTTCGACCGCGCCTTGGGCTTTTGGGAGAACATCGACGCCCTGCGGCGCAAATACGACGTCGTCGCCCGGCAGTGCGAGAAGCACGGCGTCACCCTGGGCGTGCAGATGCACTACGGCGGCGCGGACGTGTCCAATTCGTATGACAGCTATATTTTGCTGCGGGACTACGACCCGCGCTACATCGCCGCCGTGTGGGACGCGGGGCACAGCGGCCTGGCGGGGGAGCCCCCGCGCTACGCCCTGGACTGCCTGTGGGATCACCTGTGCATGGTGAATTTCAAGGCGGCCTATTGGCGGCGCGCCAACGGCCCCGAGGCCGCGCAGGCCCGCTGGGGCGTCCACTGGACCACGGGCTCCAACGGCATGTGCCCCTGGGACGAAGCCGTGGCCCATCTCAAGGAACGGGGCTATGCGGGCACGGTTTGCCTGCCCGCGGAGTACTCCGACGAGGCGAACGTGGAGGCCTACGCCCGGCAGGACCTGGCGTATATCAAAAATTTGTGGGAGGGCGCCTGATGGACAGACCGCTGCGCATCGTCATGGTCGGCGCGGGTGGCCGCGCAAACGACGTCATCTACCCCTCCTTCGCGGACCTGCGCGAAGAGGGCCTGGTGGATATCGTTGGCATCTGCGACATCGACCCGCAGCGCCTGCACGCCACGGCGGATCAATACGGCATCCCCAACCGCTGGGGCGACAGCCGGTATGTGTACGAGTACCAGGCCATGATCGAGGAGCTGCGACCCGACGCTGCGGTGGTCATCGGCCAGCCGCACATCATGTACGACATCTGGATGTGGTGCCTGGAGCACGGGCTGCACCTATATATCGAAAAGCCCATGGCCCTGAGCATGCACCAGGCCCAGGCCCTGGAGGCCGTGGCCCGGCGCAAAGGCCTGGTCACCCAGGTCAGCCTGCAGCGCCGCCACTGCCCCATGGTCGCACAGCTGCGCGAAAAGGCGCGGGAGCGCGGCGAAATCACCCACGCGGTGTGCAAGTTCTACAAGAGCAACATGCAGGATTTCGTGGGCGCGCGGGATCATATGCTGGACGACACCGTGCACGCCATCGATACCCTGCGCTGGATGGTGGATTCGGAGGTGGCGCATATCGACAGCGTGTGCCGCCGGGTGGGCACCGTGGACATCAACTTCATCATGGCGCAGATGACCTTTGGAAACGGGGCCGTGGGCCACCTGATGAACAACTGGAGCTCCGGCAAGCGCATCTTCAGCGTGGAGATGCATGCGCCGGGCATTTTTATCGAGGCCGAGCACGAGAAAAAGGGCTATCTCTATGCCGATGGCAGCCTGATTCCCGAAATATACGATGTGGCCGAATGCGCGGGCAGCGGGAAGGGCTACGTCAACTCCGGCGTATACCGGGCCGCGAAGGACTTTGTCCTGGCCTGCCGGGGCGAGGGCTACGCCATGTGCAATTTCTCCGACAACGTGAAGACCATGCGGGTGGCCGAAACCATTCTGGCGCAGGCCCTGCTGGCGGAATAAGAGGATATACTGATGAAAATTACGAAGCTGACCCTGTATAAGGTCCCGCCGCGCTGGCTCTTTTTGAAGATGGAGACCGACGAGGGCGTCACCGGCTGGGGCGAGCCCGTGGTGGAGGGGCGGGCCGACACCGTGCGCACCGCCGTGGAGGAGTTCGCGCCCGTGCTGATCGGGGCGGACCCCATGCGCATTGAGGACCTGTGGCAGGCGATGTACCGGGGCGGGTTCTACCGCGGCGGCCCGGAGGTCATGAGCGCCATCGCGGGCATCGACCAGGCGCTGTGGGACATCAAGGGCAAGTTCTTCAACACGCCCATATATAATCTTCTCGGCGGGTTGGTCCGGGACAATTTAAAAGTCTACCGCTGGATCGGCGGAGACCGGCCCTCCGACATCGCGGCCGCCGCGCGGGAGGCGCAGGCGCAGGGCTACGGGGCCGTGAAGATGAACGGCACCGAGGAGATGCACTACATCGACGGCTTCGATAAAATCGAGGCCGTATGCGAGCGGGTGGCGGCCATCCGGGAGGCCGCGCCGGGGTTGGACATCGCGGTGGACTTCCACGGCCGGGTGCACAAGAGCATGGCGAAGGTGCTCGCCCGTGCCCTCGACGAGTTCCACCTCATGTTCATCGAGGAGCCCGTGCTGCCCGAGAACAACGAGGCCCTGCGGGAGGTCGCCAAGCATACCTCCACGCCCATCGCCACCGGGGAGCGCATGTTCAGCCGCTGGAATTTTAAATTATTGCTCAAAGCCGGGTATGTGGATATCATCCAGCCGGATTTGAGCCATGCCGGGGGCATCAGCGAGTGCAAAAAAATTGCCGCCATGGCCGAAGCCTACGACGTGGCCGTCGCCCCGCACTGCCCGCTGGGGCCCGTGGCCCTGGGGGCCTGCATCCAGCTGGACGCCTGCACGCCCAACGTGTTCATCCAGGAGCAGAGCTTAGGGCTCCACTACAACAGGGGCGGCGACCTGCTGGACTACCTGGCCGACCCGTCCATCTATGCGTACAGGGACGGCTTCATCGAGATTCCCCGGGGGCCCGGCCTGGGCGTGGAGATCGACGAGGAGGCCCTGCGGCGGGCGGCGCAGGTGCCGCACAACTGGAAGAATCCCATCTGGCGCAATTTTGACGGCACTGTGGCGGAGTGGTAAGCAATATGGAGAAGATACAATTTTGTCTGCGCAGCCAGGTGTTGGACTATGACGAAAACGGCTCGCGTTTCTGGCGGGTGGAGGAAAAAGAGGCGGCATACGCGCCCGGCGAGGTAGCCGTTATCATCGTGGACATGTGGGACCGGCACTGGTCGGCGGGGGCCACGCGGCGGGTGGAGGCCCTCGCCCCGCGGATCGACGCCGCGGTTTTACGCGCCCGGAGGGCGGGAGCGCTCATCGTGCATGCGCCTTCGGACACGATGAAGTTCTACGCGGATCATCCGGCGCGCCTGCGAACGCTTGCGCTCGAACCCCTGCCTCTGCCAAGCATCGCCGATGTGCCCGATTTTCCGCAGCCCGTGGATACGCAGGGCGGCGGCAGCGACACGGAGGATGAACACCCGGAGAACACCGCCGTCTGGCGGCGGCAGCACGGGGCGATCCGGATCGACGGGAGGGATCTGATCAGCGACAGCGGTGAGGAGATCTACGCCCACTTCGCCGCGCGGGGCGTCAAATTCGTGATCTACATGGGCGTGCACACCAACATGTGCGTCCTGGGGCGCTCCTTCGCCATCAAGGCCATGCGCCGCGCCGGGCTGGGGGCTGTCCTCGCACGCGACCTGACCGATGCCATGTACGACCCCGCGCGCCCTCCCTATGTCAGCCACAGGGAGGGCGCGCGGTTGGTCATCGAGTACATCGAAAAATTCTACTGCCCCACGATTGACAGCGGACAGCTATAAAATTATATTTGCCAGGTCTACCACACCAAGCTCGCCGGGTCGAACACGTAGGAGCGCAGGTGTATGCTCAACCGCGGCGAATCCTCATCAAGCACATGGAAAAACGCGCCGTTTTCCATGGGCAAGATGGTCATGCCCTGCCCTTTGCCGTTGGGTACAAAGCGATCAAACAGCTTTTGCACCTGCCCTGTCGCGAGGTTGATCGCGAAAATGGCCTGCCCCTCGCGGCCGTCGGCAACATAGAGCACGCCGTCGTGCACCTCGCCCCCCTGTATCTTCGGAACAGGCGCGTCAAGCCCGAGCGTATCGGTCAGCGCAAGGGATTCGGCATCATAAATATTGAGGGCCGTAAAATTGTCACGCCTTGCCGAATACAGCAGGCCCGTGTCCCGGTCCACCGCGCACCAGGGGATGCCGAACTCATGGTTTTCCAGCGGGACGGCCTTGTATTTGATCAGCCGCAGGGTCTTCGCGTCGTACACGCCTATGTAGAGGTTTTCGAAAACCTTGCTGTCCTCCATGGCGCAATAGATTTTCCCGTCATAATAGCTGATGCCGCCGATGTGGTCGACGCCCTTGAGCAGCAGCGCCAGGGGGAGTAGATTGATCTTGACGATATTCTTGCCGGTCAGGTCCGTCTTGGTGACGCCGAAATTCCAGCCGAAGTAGAAATTCTCGCCGTCGGTCGTAACGCCCTGCGCGTGCACAATCGCATCGAACAGGACGAAGCTCGTCACGCCCACGTCCGGGTGGTATTCCGGCGGCTGCGGGGGATAGAACCGGGCGATGAGCAGCGCCAGCAGCGCCGTGAGCCCCGCGAACACGCGCCGGATGACCGGGAGATTGAAGCTGAAAATTTGCATGGAGGGCCTCTTACCCTTTCACATACCCGATGTGCGTAAACTCAACCACATGGAGCAAAGGCCCCGCCAACCCCGCGATCAGGTTCCCCAGCGTCTTGTTCGCCACGAAGGTCTTGGCAATCCCTACGAATGCGTCTACCATGCTGTCCAGGCCCGGGTCGCAGCGGGGCACCAGGCGCACCGCGCGGCCGCGGAACTCAAACGTCAGCTCCCGCGCGGCCACCGAGCTGATGTTGCGCAGCCAGATTTTCAGCTGATCGCCTTCCCACGCGGCGGAGCAGGCGAGCACGAAATCCTCGCCGCCCAGCGTGACCTTGCATTTGCGGTTTTGGCCGTCCATCCCGCACAGCACCGTGTTGCGCTGCGAGCCCTCGGACCAGCTGAATTTCAGGATGTCCTCTTCGAAGCGCAGATGCACGCGGTCTATGCCGCCGGCCTGGTCGTAGGACATAAAGAGCACCATGAGGGGCATCACGCTCAGCGGAAAGCCGACGGCCTTCGCGATGGGCTGCAGCGTCTGCAAAAAGCGGACGCAGCGGCTGTTCAGCCGTGATTCCAGAGCGGTGTTGCGCGGCGCGGCGGGCAAAGGCGGATACGCCGGAAGCCCGGGGATTTCAGCGCTCTCCCCCTCTTCAAACAGCGCCGGGAGATGCCGGATGATTGTCTGATACACCTTTTGATGGTCGATATCGCCACCGGTGGTGATCACGCAGGCGTCGTACTCCGGGAAGTTCAGCGCATACTGGGAGAACATGCCGTCTATCCGATAGCCGCCGGGCGGCGTGTTGATCCAGAAGCCGTAGCCGTAGCCATACTGGCCCTGGATGCCGTCGACCGTATGATGGCTGTTGTCACGCTGCAAGCTGCTCGACGCCTGTACCCATTCCGCGGGGATCAGCTGCCGGCCCCTGAACACGCCGTCGTCGAGATAGCACTGGGCGATCTTCGCCAGGTCCTCCGTCTTCAGGTAGATCCCCCAGCCGCCGGCCTCCACGCCCAGGCCGTCGTGTTCCCAATAGGGACGCTCGATTCCCAGCGGCTCGAACAGGCGCGGCATGAGGTAGTCCACCACGCTCTGCCCGCAGACGCGGTGTAAGATCACGCAGAGCATGTACATGTTCTCGTTGCAGTAGTGCCAACCCTCCCCGGGGGCGTAGTCCCACGCGGCCTCGGCATAGTCGCGCACCCACTGTTTTTTTGTCTTGTCCACTGTACCGCTGACATTCTTCCCCGCGCACAAGCTCACCAGGTGGACCACCTGCAGCTGTTCCAGGCGCGGGTCCTTGTCGTATTTGCGCAGCTCCGGCACGATGTCGGCGACCTTGTCCTCCAGGCGCAGCAGCCCCTCCTCCACGGCCAGGCCCACCGCGATGGATGTGATGGATTTGCTCACCGAAAACATCGCGTGGGGGTCGTCCGGCCCATAGGGGCTTCGGAAATTCTCATAGGCCACCAGGCCCCGGCGCAGCACCATCACGGAGTGCAGTTCAAGGTCCTCATCAATGATTTCCCGCATGAGCGCCGCCAGAACGCCTGAGGAGATCCCGGCGGCTTCGGGGGTTTCTGCGCGCGGCAGAGAGATGTTTGTCAATTGCGTCATATGGTCCTCCATGGCCGTATTCGTGTTCATATGATTCCCCTTTCATCAAATATGTGCATGTCTCTTCTCTATCGAATGCCGTCCACCAGCTCAATAAACGCCCCGATGATGTCCGACGCGGCGTTCTTGCCCATGGACACCAGCAGCGCCCAGGAATCGCTCTCCAGTTCGTCCTTCGCCTCATTGTAGCGGTAGCCCACGATGACGTACTCGTTGTCCGGCTCGACATATCCGGCGGCGTCGTTCATCAGGTCAAAGATGATCAGGTTGTCGCCGTAGAGTTCGCGCAGGGGCTTGTATTTGAAGCCCGCCATGGTCGCGTCGCCCATGAGCAGCTCGCCGTAGATCTCGCCGGGGCTCAGGAACACCTTCACATCGCCGCCGTTTGCGCCGATCTCCATATACCCGACCTCGGTGACGGTGTAGTATTTCAGCGTCTTCCAGTCGAAGACCATCGTGATGTTGGCCAGCCCGGCCTTTGCGAGGACCTTCGCCACGTTGTTCTGCACCTCGGTGAGGAACTGCTTGTGCGCGATGTTCAGCACGGGCTCGACCGGGGTGCTTGTCACGGGCTCCCAGCCCTCGTACCAGATGGTGTAGTTCTCCGGCTTATCCGTCTTTTTCACGCCGAGCGGGTCGCCCACTTTGGTGTTGAGCGTCACGCATTCCGACAGCGTCTTATCCATCCCCAGCAGGATCAGCCCGATCTCGTAGCCGAAGCGCATGGCGCCCTGATGGGATGTCTGGTCCGGGATGCCGTCGCCGGACAGCCCGCGCGAGGACGTGACGGTGCCCACATTGCCCTGGATGAAGATGAAGTTCTTTCCGTCTTTGCCGATCACCTTGTCCATATAATATATTGCGTCGGCAGTGATTTTGGAGTTGAAGCCCGGCATTTCGTCGCCGAAGCTGGCGGATTCCGGGTGGCACGCCAAAGAGGCGATGACGGTCGGCTTTTTTCCACCCTCAAAGGGCGTGAACACCAGGCGGTATAGATTGCCGTCGTAGACGTAGGGCGGCGTGCGGTCGTGGACATAGTCCGACACGTCCTTCGCCGCGTAGGTGAGGGTGCCCTTTGTCTGCTTCATTTCAGCGTGGGCCGCCTGGATGGAGGCCGCGGTGCTGCTGATGATCGTGTTGAGGTAGGTCTCGTTGACGCCGCTCTTCGTCTTGATGAGGCCGAAGGTCAGCCCGGAGAGGGCGTTGTTGAACAGGGTGGACAGCGGCTTGGTCCACACGCCCTGGGAATCGAGGCCCGTATGCGTGTGCGTGGCGGAGACGTTGACGCTCACGATGTTGTTCTTCGCGGCGTAATCGGCCACAGCCGCGCGTATCTTGCGCACGTCGGCGTTGGAAAGTCCGATGCAGTCGATGCTGGAGAAGGAAACCGCGCCCCGGCCGCTGCCGTCGTCCATCACCACGGTGCGCACGCCCACGAACTCGGTCTCGCCGTCGTCGTCCGTGTACACCTCGCTGACATAGGCCCAGGGCACGTAGCTCCCGCGCGCATATTTCACTTTCGCCGCCGGCGTGCCGAAGTCCTCCGGTATGATCGACTTCTTGTCGTAGCCCAGCCGCCACACGGCTTCGCCCGCGCGCTCGTCGACGAACGCATCGTGCCCCTTATAAAACCCGCCGTACTCCGCCAGGTCGAAGCTCCCCAGCTTATACGTGCCGGGCAGGCGGGGGATGAAGACGCTGATGGCCCGCAGCAGCACATCGTTCAGAAAAAAGTTGCTCAGGCGGTTGAGGAGGCCCGCTTGGTTCTCCTTTGATTGCAGGCCGCCCGCTATGTAGTCGAGGATCGAAGGTTCGCCGCTGCCCGGCGGCCCGGCGGCGTGGGCTGGGACCGCCGCCGCGAGCAGCACGCCCGCCGACAACATGATCGCCAGGATGGATTTCCACATTTTTTTCATGACAGAACCCCTTCCATTTACAGATAAATGCATTATATCACAGATGATTTGTGAATGCAATCAGATTCTTACAAAAAAAATTTCCCACATCAATATTCTATATTGGAATTATACGACTTGTACTTTATGCTATACTCAGACTAGGAAATTATGCTGAACCAAAGGAGAAATCAGTCATGAAACGGATAACCGCGATGATCTGCGCCGCCCTGCTGCTGGCGGGGCTGGCGTTTGCCTGCAATAAGGAGCCCGCCGCCGTGCAGCTGCCCGATCCCACGGACGACTTCAGCTGGATGCTGGAGACGCAGACCGAAACCGAGACGGAGACCGAGCCCGCGGAGCCCACCGACGCGGATCCCCTGGCCCCGGAGACCTACACCAGCATCGTGTACCTCCCCGTGGCGACCACGACCAAGACCGGCTCCACCACCAGCACCAGCAAGGTGCCCACGCTCAGCGGGAACGCCTCCGCCACAACGACCACCACAACGGCCACCAAGGCCTCCACCGCCAGCACAACTACGACGACCACGACCACCAGGACCGGCGCCACGCAGTATTACCCGGGCGGCCTGAACATCGACAGCAAGGACGCCGCGCTGAGCGCCTTCAACGCCGCGGTGAAGAAAGCCCTCGACAGCAAGGCGGGCTTTGCCAAGAGCCACCTGATCACCTACAAGGACTGGGCCTTCGACCAGGCGTTCCTGGACAGCGTAACGATCCCGGGCCTTGGCGGCCTCATCGACCCGAGCACCTATATCTCCGGCGCGCTGAACACCGCGCTGGGCAAGGGCGTGCGCTCCGCCACGGCCCACAAGGGCGACGGCCACAGCCTGATGAAGAACAGCGCCCTCGCCATGGCGGACCTCAAGGACGTGACCTACTCCGGCAGCGCCGGCGGCAACTGGACCGTCACCCTGCTGGTGAAGGACGGCGAGACCCGCCAGGAGAAGCGGCTGTTCGGCAGCGGCATCTCGGGCAACTCCCCCATCGACAAGGGCCCGCTGCACCTGGCCACGGGCGACGGCAACCTCTATGACCACATGGCCGCGGACAAGGTGTTCAGCCTGGTGAAGAGCTCGCTGTCCTTCATCAACGCCGACCCCATCGACATCTCGGAGAGCACCTCGCAGGTGCAGTTCGTCGCCAAAATTGACGGCCAGGGCAAGCTGCTCGAGCTCAAGGCCACCTACAACCAGACCATCAACCTGAAGGAGATCAGGATCCTCAACGGCCTGGACTCCTACAAGGACAACACCGGCTCCAGCACCGTGACGGTCACGTATGACGCGTTCGAGTATTGAGTTTTGCACAAAATAAGCAGGGGCGGCCGCGAGGCTGCCCCTGTTGTTTTTGCGCGCCTATGCCTTTACAATCGGTATATACGCGTAATTCGTGTGGCGCCGTTTGCCGTATTCCGCGTGGCAGTGGTACTCCACCTGCACATGGACGTCGGGGTTTTGCCTGTAGCCGTTGGCCTCGGCGGCTTTCTGCAGTGCCTGCGAGAGCGCCGCGCTCCAGCCCGGGCACATGAGCTGCCTGGTGTCGTTTTCGTCCGTGATGCCCTTCACCAACGCCTGAAAGCGCCCCAGCGTACCGGCAATGTCGGATTCGTGCGTGTTGTTGTCCGCGTAATCCACACAGCCCACCCACAGCACGTCGAGGCGTTCGACCACCTCGAACTCCACGCGCCTGTAGGCGACGGTGCGCACGAGCTTTTCCGCCGGGTGGCCTGGGTTCGGCATGTTCTCCATCATCAGGGGCCTATCCGATCTTCTTGCCGTTCTTGAACGTGATCTTGCCGATGAACGGCACCTTCAAATATCCGTTGGCCGTCTCGGCGCCGTCCTCGTCGACGCCGAAGCTGATGCGGAAGGGGACGTCCTTGTCGCCCAGCAGCGAGTTGCGCGCCGTGCCGAAGATGTCGTTGTCCTCCGCCTCAATGCTGGTGATGACGATGGGGGGGATCGCGTCCATGCCGGGGACGTCCAGCTTGACGTCGTACGCCCCGTCCTTGTCCGCCACCGCGAGCAGCGCCCTGCCGCGGTAAAACATCGTGTCCACAAAGAATTCCCAGGTGCCCAGTCCCAACATATCCATTTCTTCCTTTCAATTTTTTCTGAGAATAGAATACATGATTTTCATCGCGTTGTCAAGTGGGAGGTTGATTTCCGGAAAAATTTATGGTATACTGCAAAAGTACGGAAGGGGGACAGGCCATGGTACATGTCGTCGGCGGGGGCTTCGCGGGGGTCGAGGCGGCCTGGCAGCTGGCCCGGGCCGGGATTCCCTGCGTGCTCAGCGAGATGCGCCCCCTGCGCCAGACCCCCGCGCACAGGACCGGCGGCCTGGCCGAGCTCGTGTGCTCCAACTCCTTCAAGGCCGAGCGCCCCGGCAGCGCCGCCGGCACGCTGAAGGCCGAAATGGAACTTTTAGGTTCCCTTTGTATAGCGGAAGCGAAGCGACATCGCGTGCCGGCCGGAGGAGCCCTTGCGGTTGACCGGGAGGCATTCTCCCGGGAGGTCACCCGGCGCATTGAGGCGGAACCCCTGATCGAGCTGCGGCGGGAGGAAGTGACCGAAATCCCGGAGGGCATGGCGATTGTCGCGGCGGGCCCGTTGGCCTCCGACGCGCTTGCCTCCGATATCCAAAAGCTGTGCGGCGAGGGCCTGCACTTCTACGACGCCGCCGCGCCCATCGTCACGGCTGAAAGCATCGACATGACCTGCGCCTTTTTTTCGTCGCGTTACGACAGAGGCGGGGAGGGCGACTACCTCAACTGCCCGCTGAGCCGGGAGCAATACGAGGCCTTCGAGGCCGCGCTGCTGTCTGCTGAAAGAGCATACACGCACGATTTCGATGTATATGAAGGCTGCATGCCCATCGAGGTGCTTGCCTCGCGGGGGAAGGACGCCATCCGCTTCGGCCCCATGAAGCCCGTGGGCCTGCGCGACCCCGCCACCGGGCACCGGCCCTGGGCCGTTCTACAGCTGCGCCGCGAGAACGCCGCAGGCACGCTCTACAACCTCGTGGGCTTCCAGACCAACCTGAAATTCGGGGAGCAGCGGCGCGTGTTCGGGATGATCCCCGCGCTGCGGGAGGCCGAGTTCGCGCGCTACGGCGTGATGCACCGCAACACCTTCCTGGATTCCCCCCGCCTGCTGCGCGGGGATTTCTCGTGCAAACTGCGCAAAGGCCTCTATTTCGCCGGGCAGATCACCGGTGTGGAGGGCTACATGGAGTCCGCCGCGTCGGGCATCCTCGCCGGGAGAAACGCCGCGCGGGCGATACAGGGCCTGCCGCCGCTGCAGCTGCCGCCGGAGACCATGTTGGGGGCCCTCAGCCGCTACATCAGCGACGCCTCGGTGCAGGACTTCCAGCCCATGGGGGCGAATTTCGGGATATTGCCGGGCCTGGACGAGCGCATACGTGACAAGAGGAGCAGATACGAGGCCCTGGGGAAGAGGGCGATAGATGCAATGGAGGAGGCTTTAAAATCATCATGAAAATCATCGTCGACGCCTTCGGGGGCGACAACGCGCCGCTGGAGATCATCAAAGGCAGTCGCCGCGCTGCGGACAAGCTCGGCGTAACCATCGTCCTGGCCGGGCCAGAGGACCGCATCAAGGCCTGCGCGGCGGAGAACAAGATTTCCCTGGAGGGCATGGAGATTTTACACGCGCCCTCGGTCTTCGAGATGGACTACGAGCCGCAGACCATCCTGCGCGAGCACGGCGACACCTCCATGGCCGCGGGGCTCAAGGCCCTGGCGGATGACAGGGAGCAATACAGCGCCTTCGTCAGCGCGGGCTCCACCGGCGCGCTGATGGTCGGCGCCACGCTCATCGTCAAGCGCATCCGCGGGGTGAGACGCGCGGCCATCGCCGCCGTGATGCCCTCGGCCGCCGCACCCTTCGTCCTGCTGGACGCCGGGGCCAACGCCGAGTGTACCGCAGAGATGCTCGGGCACTTCGCCCTGCTGGGCAGCGTCTACGCCAAGCATGTGCTGGGCGTGGAGAATCCCCGCGTGGGCCTGGCCAACATCGGCACGGAGGACAGCAAGGGCGACCCCCTGCGGCAGGAGGCCCACGCCCTGCTGAAGAGACAAGCGAATATCAACTTCATCGGCAACATGGAGGCGCGTGAAATCCCCCTGGGCGGCTGCGACGTCGCCGTGGCGGACGGCTTCACGGGCAACATCATCCTGAAGCTCTATGAGGGCATGGGCAAGATGTTCATGGGCAAGCTCAAGGGGCTGTTCCTGGGCAGCCCGCTGGGGTGGCTGAGCGCCGTGCCCGCCGCGCCGGGCCTGCTGAAGATGAAGAAGCAGATGGACTACAAGGAATACGGCGGCGCGCCCCTGCTGGGCATCAACGGCGTGGTGATCAAGGCGCACGGGTCGTCCGACGCCAAGGCCATCTTTCACGCGATCCGGCAAGCGAAGGCCTGCGTGGAGGGCAAGGTTGTGGAGAGCATCAAAGAGGGGATAAAAGCATGAACACAGCAGAACTACAATCCGCCATCGGCTACGCTTTCAAAGACGAAACCCTCCTCGAGCGCGCTCTGACGCACTCCTCCTACGCCAACGAGCGCAAATCCCCCCACGGCAGCAACGAGCGACTGGAATTCCTGGGCGACTCCGTGCTGGGCTTCCTCGCGGCGGAGTACTTCTACGCCAATTGCCCGGGAAAACCCGAGGGCGCCCTCACCAAGCTGCGCGCGGCGGCGGTGTGCGAGCCCGCCCTGTTCTCCTACGCGCAGGCGATCCATCTGGGCGAGGCCCTGCTGCTCGGGCGCGGCGAGATCGCCATGGGCGGCGCGAACCGGCCCTCCATGGTGGCCGACGCCTTTGAGGCCCTGCTGGCGGCGATGTACTTGGACGGCGGCATGGAGCCCTGCCGGGTTTTCGTCAGGCGCTTTCTGCGGGAGGATTCACCAAAGGTGGAGGACTGCAAGACCGAACTGCAGCAGATCGTCCAGCAGAGCCCGGAGGAATCGGTGGAGTACGTGCTGGTGGACGAGACCGGACCGGACCACGACAAGACCTTCGTGGTGGAAGTGCGCCTGCACTCCAACGTGCTGGGCGTGGGGCAGGGCCGCAGCAAAAAGCTGGCCGAGCAGGCCGCCGCCGCCGAGGCGCTGAAGCTGATGGGGATACATAGGTGACATTATGTTTAACCCCCCTGCTCGCTTATGCTCGCTTCCCCCCTACAGGGGGATTCTGACGGCAAGGCAAATGGCCGCGTTTAGCGCAGTTAAATTGTCGCTCTGTCAAAATCCCCCTGTAGGGGGGAAGCGAACGCAGTGAGCAGGGGGGTTTTAAAACAAAGTATTACCCCTGCTTCTTGATCGTAATCTTCGGCGCCTTCGCGTCCCCGCCGATGTCCTGGCACTCAATCGAGAGGCCCGCATTGGCGCTGCCATGGATATTCACGCAGGCGATATTGGCACCCGCCTTGGCGTCGTTGCCTACAGTCGCACAGTTGATGCCGCCTCCCGCTTTTGCATCGTTGCCCACAGTCCCGCAGTTGATGCCGCCTCCCGCTTTTGCGTCGTTGCCCACAGCCCCGCAGTTGATGCCGCCTCCCGCTTTTGCATCGCCCTGGACATCTCCCTCCACGTGTATGTTGCACTCGGCGGTCACGTTGAGCGGGCTGTAGCGCAGCAGCCAGGTGTACTCCGCGCTCTTCACATCGAAGGTGAACAGCTTTTTCAGCGGCTTTTCGTGGCTGAGAATCTTGCGCCCCCAGCACACCACACCCCGCAGGATATCGTCGTCGGGCCAGGGCAGCTTGTCGCAGGCGGAGAACACAGGGTTGTTTCCCCACTCCTCCTCCCGCCGCGCTGTCTGCTCTCCCGGGGCCTCCCTGCCGAACAGGCTGCCCACCGGCACCGCAAAGATGTCCGCCAGCAGGGGGAGCAGTGCGATGTCGGGGCAGCTCTGCCCGTTCTCCCACTTGCTCACCGCCTGGAAGCTCACCCCCAACTGCTGTGCCAGGGCCTCCTGTGTGAGGCCCTTCTCTTTTCGCAGCGCCAGAATGCGCTCCGATAGAATCTGCGCGTAATTTGTGCTTTCCATGGAATACCTCCTCGGTTTTGATGCATCCATTGTACCGTGAATCAAGCGCAAATGTCTATCATGGGTTCGTTGAAACGGGGTGTGTTCGACTCAACCGGTGGTTGAAATCTATAAAATCACCCTGTTTCTGCCCCGGAATATCACCTCCGCCAGCCCCAGGCTGTCCGCCAGGGCCTGCGCCTGCGCCACGCCCTCAAAGAGCTCTTCGGTTCTGTGCGCGTCGGCGCCGAGGGTCACATACCTCCCGCCCCGGGCGATATACTGCCGCAGCAGGGCCTCCCCCGGCAGGGGCTCGTCGAGCCCTTTGCGCAGGGAGGACGCGTTGATCTCCAGCACAATATTGTTTTTCGTCATGGCGTTGAAAATCTCGTCCAGCATGCCGGGGGCGTACATAAGGCTCCTGAAATATCGCTTTGGGAAATCCAGATGGGCCGCGCAGTCGATGCCGCCGCACTGCGCCATGCGCAGCATGTGCTCCCAATAGCGCGCGAAGCAGCGGGAGAGGTCCATGCCCAGGTCCCGCATCTGGCTGGGGAACAGCCCGCCCAGCCAGTAGTGCACGCTGCCCAGGATGAGGTCGTAGGGCCGCTTCTGCGCCGCCTCCAGCTCTTTGGGGTGCAAATGCGGCTCAGAAAACTCCAGCCCCGCAAGGATTTCGAGCCGCCCGTCGAATTTCTCCCGCAGGCGATCCAGCTCGGCGAAGTAGGCGTCCGCGTTGTAATACCCCAGGCCCAGCGCGTCGAAGCCCAGGTGCTCGGTGAAGCACAGGCCGGCGAGGCCCAGCTCCACGGCCCGCTCACACTGGCGCTCCATGGGCTCGCGGCTGTCGTCGGAAAACGTGCTGTGCACGTGGCAATCAAAATTGCCACCGCAATCAAAATTGCCACCGCAGTCAAACTTCATTTTTATCCTTCTTCTTTTTTGCTATGTCGTTGGTGTTGATGCTCTTGCCGAAGACGAAAAACCGCTGGTAGAGGAACTCCGTGACGAGGTTGGCGCCCATAGTGCCCGCAAACACCGCGTAATACAGCAGGCGGCTGCCGGGATGCAGGCCGGTGAGCTTCACTCCCCACCAGATGGAGGCCGGGGTAAAGAACATGTAGTACACAAAGACCTTGAGCATTGCTATGGGCACGTTCGCCGCGCTTTTGAACGTGAAGCGCCGGTTGAGCGTGAAATTCCACAGCACGGAAAGCGCCAGGGCGATGAAGTAGCTCCAGCCATACTCATTTTCGGCGTCGTGGAAGACGAATTCCGAAAGCAAAGCGAATGCTCCGGCTTCAATCACCCCGGCGGAGATTGAGAACAGCAGGAACTTCACGCCAGTGATTACATTCTCTTTTTTAGTCATATGTGCTTTCCAGCCTTTCCATCAGCTCTAGGTATATCCCGAACACCTCGTCCGGGTCGTGGCGCAGGAAGTCTCCGCCGCACCAGTAGGCGTGGTCGGCGTTGTCCACGGTGGGCATCAGGTTCCACACGCCCGGCTCCACCTTGGTCACGCCGGGGATGAAATCGCGGTGGGGCTGGCCCTGCGGGTACAGCGCGGAGGGCAGGGGGACCAGGCCGTCGTTCACCAGCCATTCGGGGCCGGGTGAGGCGATCCACCCGGTGCCGCGCCCGATCTGGAAGGACCACCAGAACAGCACCGGGTCGGCGTATTCCCGCGGGCGGGGCAATTGCCTGTCCTCATAGGGCTGGCTGATCACGCCGGAATAGCTGAAGTAGTACACCGACGGGTGGATTTTGTCGATCCTGTTCAGCGCGGCCGCGCCGTCGAGGGAGCAGCCATAAAAGGCGTGGTCCAGGCTGTTCAGGAAGCTGCGGGCGGTTGCCCAGTTTGGCCACTGGCTCCAGCCGCCTGGATGGGTGCTCATGCCGAAGTGGTCCAGCTGCAGGTCGTAGACCCCGTTGACCACGCGGTTGCTGCCCATGTAATTCATCAGCCGCGCGTACCAGAGGTAGGGCTCGCCCTCGTGCTCGTCGGATACGCAGCCCGCCGCGGTGGTGCCGTTGTGGGGCCCGGCAAAGGCGGTGACGGAGTGCACGCGGGCGATCATCCCGCCGGCAAACAGGGGGGAGAGCTCCGCCGCGGGCGTGCTCTCACGCTCGGCGGCGGCGCCCTGGCCGCACAGCAGGGCGAACATGCGCGCCGCGTTGGCGCCGAAGCTGTGGCCGATCAGGTTCACCGGGCGCGTGTCCCCCCAGCCCTCAAACAGCGGCTTTTCATAGGTCCGGCCATAGCGCTCGTGGCCGTATTTCTCGCTGTGGGCCGCGCCGTAGTCCACCCGTGTGCCGGTGAGCTGGGCGTAGAGCTCGCAGGCGCGGTCCCACTCGCTGGAGATGGGGCCGATGTCCGCCTGGTAGGTCTCAAAGCCCCTCTTTTCCAGCTCCTCGCCGAAGTCCAGGCCCGTCAGGGCGCCGAAGTAGGGCACCGCGCGGTTCACGCCCACGTTTTCGCCAAAGCCCAGCAGGCCGGGCAGCAGGATGTTCACCGGCCGGAGCGGGACGTCGATGTGCGGCTTGGGCGCGGGGAACCCGTGGGAGATCAGGAAGACCTGGAACAGGGTGGTGATGACAAGGACGGGCGAGAACAGCTTCAGTATCAACCTCATGTAAATCCCTCCAAGATAAATTTCTTCATACCAGCCCATTATACCATATCCTGCCCCAAAAATCCAGCGATTTTTTCATGATTGCGCTTCCAATTTTCATAGAAATGGTGTAGAATAGGTGCAATACATGATAGGAGGCCCCTTATGCTCTACCCCGAAAACCAAAGGCCGAGCCTTTCCCCGGAAGTCTTCAAAACCCCCGGCGCGGAGTACCGCGGCACGCCCTTCTGGGCGTGGAACTGCCAATTGAACCAGGGCACCCTGGACCGCCAGATCGACTGCATGCGGGAGATGGGCTTCGGCGGGTTCCACATGCACGTGCGCGTAGGGATGACCACTGAGTACCTCAGCGACGAGTTCATGGGCTACATCAAGGGCTGCGCGGACAAGGCCAAGCGGGAGCATATGCTCGCCTGGCTCTACGACGAGGACAAGTGGCCCTCAGGCTTCGCGGGGGGGTATGTCACAAAAAACGAAAAATACCGCGAGCGCCGGCTGACGCTCGCCGCGGCGCCCCGGGAGCAGCAGCAGGCGAACGCGGCCCGCAACAATTGGCCGGGCGGCGGCGCCCTGCTGGCCCGCTACGCAATCGCGCTGGACGGGGACGGCTGCCTGCGGGGCTACAGGCGCCTGGAGGAAACCGAAGGCGTTCCACAGGGCGCGCAGGTCAGATACGCCTACCTCGAAATCGCGGGCGGCTCCAACTGGTACAACGGGCAGGCCTACGTGGACACCCTCAACCCCGAGGCCATACAGGAGTTTGTCAATATCACCCACGAGCGCTACGCCCGGGCCCTCGGAAGGCAGTTCGGCAAATCTGTGCCCGCCATCTTCACCGACGAGCCGCAGGTCTCCCGCCGGGGCACCCTCGCCTCCCCCGACGACGAAAAGGGCGTCTCCCTGCCCTGGACGGACGATTTTGCTGATACGTACAGACAAACGTATGGGGAGGACATTCTGGACCTCGTGCCCGAGCTCTTCTTCGAGCTGCCGGGAGGCCGGATTTCCCGGGCAAGGTACAGATACCACGACCACACGTCCGAGCGCTTCGCCGCCGCGTTCGCAGATACCTGCGGCCAATGGTGCGAAAAGCATGGTCTCATGCTCACCGGGCACATGATGGAGGAGCCCACCCTGCGCTCCCAGACGGCGGCCCTGGGCGAGTGCATGCGCTCCTACCGCTCCTTCCAGCTGCCGGGCATCGACATGCTGCACGAGGCCAGGGAGCTCACCACCGCCAAGCAGTGCCAGAGCGCCGTGCACCAGTACGCCCGGCCCGGCATGCTCAGCGAGCTCTATGGCGTGAGCGACTGGAACTACACCTTCCGCCACCACAAGCTGCAGGGCGACTGGCAGGCCGCCCTGGGAGTTTCCGTGCGCGTGCCGCACCTCTATTGGGTCTCCATGCGCGGCGAGGCCAAGCGGGATTACCCCGCCAGCATCGGCCACCAGAGCCCCTGGTATCAGCAGTACAGGTTCATAGAGGACCACTTTGCCCGGGTGGCCGCCGCCATGACCCGCGGCAGGCCTCTGGTGAAACTGGGCGTCATCCACCCGGTGGAGAGCTACTGGCTGCGCTGGGGCCCCGAATCCCAGACCCGCACCGAACGCGACGAGATGGACGGGCGCTTCTCCCAGCTGACGGAGTGGCTGCTGTATGACCAGCTGGACTTCGACTTCATCTGCGAATCGCTGCTGCCCTCGCAATATGACCCCAAGGGGGCGGGCTTCAGGGTCGGGGCCATGGAATACGACGCCGTGGTCGTGCCCTGGCTGGAGACGCTCCGCTCCACGACGCTGCAGGCTTTACAGGCTTTTGAAGCAAAGGGCGGTAAGGTGATTTATCTTGGCCAGGCGCCGAACTATATTGATGCGGAATTTGCTGCGGAAATCGTCAAGCCCGTGTTGCCCTGGAGCAAAACCGCGCTGCTCAAAGAATTGGAGCCATACCGCCTGCACAGCGTGACGGAGCGCGGCGTCCCCGCAGCGAACATCCTCTCGCAGTGGCGCCAGGATGGCGACACTGGGCGGACGGACAACGGCTGCCGGTGGCTGTTCCTCTGCCACACCCACGACAGCGCCAGGTATTACACCGACGAGCCGCGCGCGCTGCAAATTCATCTGAAGGGCCACTGGCGCGCTTTGAAATACGACACCCTCACGGGGGATATCGCGGGCCTGCCGGTGCGCTACGCGGGCGAAGAGACCGTCGCCGACTGGACCGCCTATCCGCAGGACAGCCTCCTGCTGCGCCTGGAGCCCGGCACGCGGGTGTGCGCGCAGGCAAAAGAGACCGGATGGAAGCAGGCGGGCGAGCTGCCCGCGGTGAATCCCATCACCCTCACCGAGCCCAACGTGCTGGTGCTGGATATGCCGGAGTGGTCCCTGGACGGCGGGGGCTGGCAGCCCCGGGAGGAGGTGCTGCGCATCGGCGACGGCTGCAAGGAGGCCCTTGGCCTGCTCAACGAGATACGCCGGGGCCGCCAGCCCTGGACGCTGAAGGACGATCCGGGCGCGAAGCCCACGCACACGCTGCGGCTGCGCCACGCGATTCAATCCAACATCGGCGCCGACCGCGTACAGCTGGCCGTCGAGGACCTGCCCACGCTGAAGCTCACGTGGAACGGCAAGGATATCGCGCCCATCGCGGAGGGATACTATGTGGACGAGGCCATCCAGGCCGTGACGCTGGGCGCGCTGCGCGAGGGAGAGAACCTGCTTGAGATCGAGGTGCCCTTCGGCAAGGTGACCACCGTGGAGAACGCCTTCCTCCTGGGCGACTTTGGTGTAGAGGTCGTCGGCTGCGAGGCGTGGGTCACTGAACCCGTGCGCGCGCTGGCCTTCGGCGACTGGACGCGGCAGGGCCTGCCGTTCTACGGCGGGAATGTGGTCTATCACGCCGAGGTGAACCTGGCGGGCGGCGGCGCGCAATACGCTCTGGAGGCCACGCACTTCCTACAGCCTGTGCTGGGGGTTGCGATGGACGGCGCTGACCGTGGGCTGATCGCGATCTCCCCCTGGCGGGCGAACCTCGGCCGCCCCGCCGCCGGCGCACACCGCGTGGACCTGACGGCCTACGGCAACCGGGTGAACACCTTCGGCGCGCTGCACAACTGCGACTACGCCAGCGTCTGGCACGGCCCCGGGGCGTGGCGCACGGACGGCTGCGAGTGGACGTATGAGTACCGCCTGCGGGAGAGCGGCGTGATGGCTGCGCCAAGGGTGCTGGTTGAGGAATAATCGGCGCTTCGCTCCCTACGGTCGTGTCGGCTATGCCGAACCGGCCCCCCAAGGGGGGCATCCTGACGGCATCCACAGGTTAAGTATAACACCGCACTGTTTTGCGGTTACTGTCAAGATCGCCCCCTTGGGGGAGATGTCGCGTAGCCGCGTAGCGGGCGTAGTGCGACAGAGGGGGTTATTTAAAAAATAATCTTGCCATTTTCATAAAAGCATGGTATGATTAAAGTGAGAAACACTGGAAAGGTTCACTATGCTTCAATTCGAGGAACTGCGCCTGCAGCTGCTGGGTCAAAAAGAAAAGCTGAACGAGCTGCGCGAGGCCCTGGGCCTCGGGGCCGCCGCGGACGAGATCGCCGCGCTGGAGGCGCAGTGCGCTGCCGCGGGCTTCTGGGACGACCCGAAGCAGAGCCAGGGCATCCTGCAGCGCATCTCCAGGCTCAAGGCCAAAATAGAGGGCTACGAAAGGCTTGCCGGGCACTTCGACGACGCGCTGACCATGATCGAGCTGGCCAACGAGGAGGAGGAGGAAGACCTCTTCGGCGAGTGCAGGGACAGCGTCAACAGCTTTATCGCAAAGCTGGAGGAGAGCACGCTCTCCACGCTCCTGAGCGGGGAATACGACGCCAACAACGCCATCCTCACCTTCCACGCCGGCGCGGGCGGCACAGAGGCACAGGACTGGAACGAGATGCTCGTGCGCATGTATATGCACTGGTCCGACCGCCACGGCTTCAAATGCGAGATGGTCGACTTCCTCGACGGCGAGGAGGCGGGCCTGAAGTCCGCGGTCCTGATCATCGAGGGCGAAAATGCCTACGGCTTCCTCCGGAGCGAAAACGGCGTGCACCGCCTGGTGCGCTGCTCCCCGTTCGATTCCAGCGGGCGCAGGCACACCAGCTTCGCCTCGCTGGAGGTCATGCCGGAGATCGACGACGACACGAATATCGAGATCGACCCGGAGGACATCAAGATGGACGTCTACCGGGCCAGCGGCGCGGGCGGGCAGAAGGTCAACAAGACCAGCTCCGCCGTGCGCCTGACGCACCTCCCCACGGGGCTTGTGACCTGCTGCCAGATCGAGCGCAGCCAGCACCAGAACAGGGAAGTCGCCCTGCGCATGCTCAAATCCAAGCTCATCGAGATCAAGGAACGCGAGCACCTGGACAAGATCGAGGACATCAAGGGCGTGCAGATGGACATCGCCTGGGGCAGCCAGATCCGCAGCTATGTCTTCATGCCCTACCAGATGGCCAAGGACCACCGCACCAACTTCGAAAACGGCAACATCCCCGCCGTGATGGACGGGGACCTGGACGGGTTTATCAACGCGTATTTGAAGATGCAGGCGAATGCGAATGCATAATTAATGGGGGATGGATGTGAAACGCGCGTTTGACCTCACCATGAGCGTACTGGCGCTGCTTCTGCTGTCGCCCCTGCTGGCGGTGGTGTCGCTGGTCGTGTTCTTCGACGACGGCGCGCCGGTGGTGTTCAAGCAGAACCGCGTGGGGAAAGACAACGGGCTGTTCAAGGTGTACAAGTTCCGCACCATGCGCCGCGAAACCAGGAACACCGCCCAAAACGAGCTGCGCGGAGAAGATTGTATGACAAGATCAGGGAAGCTTCTGCGCGTATTAAGCCTGGACGAGCTGCCGCAGCTGTGGAACATCCTCAAGGGCGAGATGAGCTTCGTGGGCCCCCGGCCGCTGATCCCCGAGGAGGACACGATCCGGCAGATGCGGGCGGAAGCCGGGGTCTACGCCGCGCTGCCGGGGCTCACCGGCTGGGCGCAGGTCAACGGGCGCGCAAGCGTGGGCGACGAGGAGAAGGTGGCCCTGGACAGGGAGTACATCGAACGGCAGTCGTTCTGGCTGGACATGAAAATCCTCGTGAGGACGGCCTTTCAGGTCCTCACGAGGAAGGATGTGAATTAATCCCCCTCTGGGGTGGTTAGTTTTTGATGTTCAGGTATTCCTCCAGGCATTGGCCGCTCTTCCACATCTCCGTGGCGGGCCCCTCGCCCACATAGCGCCAGTGCCAGGGCTCGTAGGTTATGCCGGTGACCGCCTCCTTGCCCGAGGGGTAGCGCAGGATGAAGCCGTACTTGTGGGCATTTTTCTGCAGCCACTCGAACTCCTTTGAATCTGCGAAGCCGGGGTCCGTCCTCCACACGCCCTTGCGGGTGATGTCGATGGCAAGGCCGGTCTCGTGCTCGCTGCAGCAGGGCGGCTGGATGGTCAGCATCGCCCGCTCGATGGCCTCCTGGCGCCCGAGCCCGCCCTCCACCAGGGCACTGATCTCGCCGTCAAAGGCCTCCTTCTGCTGCGCGGTGCTGCGGTAGGCCGAGAAGGGGATCAGCTCTATGCCGTCTTCCAGCGCGGCGTCGTACATCTTCTTGTATTGCCGGGCCGCCTGGGTCTCCATCTGCCGCATCTCGGGATAGACCGTGACGCACACCTCGGTCTTTACGGAATGCCGCGCGGGCAGGGCGTGGTTGCTGTTGACAAGGATGAGGTATTTGTCATTATCGACAACCGCCTTGCCGGGGTAGACCTGGTACTCCTTGGCGTAGAGGTAGTCGCTGTAGGGCCTCTTTGTCGCGGCGGTTGTCGCGGAGGAGCCGGCCTGCGTGGTCGGTGCGGGCTGCGCCGAGGTAAGAGAGCCGCATTTCGGGCACCAACTCATGCCTGGGGGATGCGTGTGCCCCTCCCAGTTGGTCTCCCAGAGCTCCGCCAGGGTGGCGCCGGTGGTGCCGGCGGGCAGCTTGGCGATGTCCTTGTTCACATAGGCGAAATAGAGGCCCAGGCCGGCGATGACAATCAGCGCCAGCACAACGATATTCCCCACCCTCAGTTTCATGGAAATCCCCCTAAAAGCGACAATGCTCCCTATTATTTTACGTGTTAAAAGGCAATTTGTCAAGCGAAATTAATTTATGGGAGGAACACGGCTCATGACGGCAAGGCAAACGATCAACGGCTACGAGTCCAGGCTGCGCGAGTACACCAATTTTGCTGTGCGGGGGATCAAAAAGGTCTGTAAGGCGTGCGGTCCGCGCCCGTCCTGCAGCCCGCAGGAGAGGCAAGCCCAGGAGATGATGCAAAAGGACCTGGAGGCCTGCTGCGACAGCGTGCGCATGGAGCCCTTCAAGGCGGCGCCCGGCGCGTTCCTGCTCTGGGTGCGCACGGCGGTTGTGGCGGGCCTCGCCAGCGCGCTGGCCTACAACCTGGGCTACGCCATCGTGGGCGTCGTCCTCATCGCGCTGGAGCTGCTGTTCATGGTGCTGGAGTTCATCATGTATAAACAGGCCGTGGACTGGCTTTTGCCCAAGAAGGAGTCCCACAACCTGATCGGCGTGCGTAAACCCGCGGGCGAGGTGAAGCGGCGCATCATCCTCAACGGGCACGCGGACACCTCCAACGAGTGGACCTACACGTATTACGGCTATAAGCTTTTCAAGAAGCCCGCGCTGCTGGTGCCCATGGTCGCCTGCGCCCTGGTTTCGATGCTGTCCGGCCTGGGCATTTCCATCCTGGCCGCCGCGATGGGCAAGGGCTGGGTTGGCTTTGGCGGCCTGGCGGGCCGCGGCCCGCTGCTGACGGTCCTGGGCTATGTCTTCGCGGGGCTGTGCCTGCTGGTGATTCCCGCCTGGTTCTTCGAGAATAAGAAGCTCCCCGTGGAGGGCGCCAGCGACAATCTCTCCGGCTGCTTCACCGCCATGGCCGTGGCCAAGCTGATGGGCGACCTGGACATCCGCCTGGAGAACACGGAGCTGATGGTGGTCTGCGGCGGCTGCGAGGAGATCGGCCTGCGGGGCGTCAAGGCCTTCTGCAAGGCGCACAAGGGCGAATTCGACGACGTGGAGACCGTGTTCATCGCCCTGGACACCATGACCGATTTTGAGTTCATCAAGGTGATGTGCCGCGACCTGAACGGCACCGTGAAGCACGACAGCGCCGTGTGCGCCATGATCAGGCAGGGCGCGAAAGCCGCCGGGCACGACATCCCCTACGGGAGCGTCTTTTTCGGCTCCAGCGACGCCACGGCCGCCACCCAGGGGGGGCTGCGCGCCGCCCTGCTCTCCGCCATGGACGAGGCCCCGGCGGACTACTACCACACCCGGCTGGACACCGTGGACCGCCTCCAGCCGAAGACCATCGAGGCCTGCCTGGACATCCTCATGGAGACCGTGTACCAGTTCGACGAGACGGGCCTTGCCCCCTTTGAGGGCAGCGCGGTGAAGGTCGGGAAATGAGCATCCTTTATTTTTTAGAATAAATTTAGGAGGTACCCTATGAAATCCGTCAAAGCATTGTCCGCGATTGTTCTGGCCTGTGTCCTTGCCCTCGGGCTGTTCGCCTGCGGGATGGAGGAGGAGGAGGCCAAGCCACAGGTGGAGAAGACCCCGCTCGCCGTCGCGCAGTCCGACCCCCTGGCGTATCTCAACACCCTGATCGGCATGGTCCCGGGCGCCGAGGGCTTCGTCATGGAGACCGGCTACGGCATGGACGACATCGAGGCCGGCAACGACGCCCTGAAGGCGGCCAAGGACACCATCAAGGGCTTCGTCATCGACTACATCAAGGGCTCGAAGACGTACAGCAAGAAGGACGCGCCGGAGGGCCTCGCCGCGCTGTACCCCGCGCTGTTCAGCGCCCTGACGGCGGAGGACCTGCCGGAGGGCCTCGTGGTCAGCGACGTGCTGACGCTGCGCGTGAACGAGCGCCTGGCAAACCTGGAGAAGGACATCGAGGAGGGCCGCAACACCTCGATGAAGGGCAAGACCGATGAGGAAAAGCTCCAGTACGTGAAGGACCAGATGGGCGAGAGCGAGGTCCGGAACGCCAACGCCATGTACCAGATCGAGGGCAAGCTGTCCCTCGCGGCGGCGGAGACGCTGCTCGCGCCCGCCGACAAGGCGGACATCCTCGCCCAGCTGGCCAAGGCGAAGGACTACCTGCTGGTGGAGGACTACGCCCTGGAGCCCGCGGAATTCACCCTGTTCGCCACGGTGAACAAGGCCTTTATCGACGCGGACAAGGCCGCCGACCAGGTGAAGGACCCCGCGCTGGCCGAGGACCAGATCCGGGAGCTCACCCTCACCCTGAAATCCAACCTGACGGCCACGGCGCAGGGCACGGGCGGGATGGCGGAGGCCGGCAGCATCCCCATCACCCTGAAGCTGACGAAAACCGTGAAGTATAAGGATATCAAGTGGGAGGCGGAAGAAAATGCGTAAGCTATTTGCACTGGTTCTGAGCCTGGCGCTGCTGCTGGGCTGCTTCGGCTTGCGGCTACAGGCGGCGGACACCGACCCCACCCGGGTGGTGTGCACCTACGCCGGCGAGGACGGCAAAACCGCCGGGTTCCACTGGTACACCGCGGCGGACTGCGACAGCATTGTGAAGGTGGACGGCACGCCCTACACCGGCGAAAGCATACTGCATCAGGGGAGCTATGCCCACAGCGTGGTCGTGGAGGGCCTGTCCCCCGATGCCCCGCACAGCTACGACATCGGCGGCGTGCCGGGCACGTTCAACGCCAACCCGGGCACGGGCAAGGCCTTCGAGTTCGTCGTCACCGGCGACGTGCAGGCCAGCGACAAGGGCGGCTTCGACTACAGCGCCGCCGTGCATAAGGCCGCGTGGAAGGAGTTCCCCAACGCTTCGTTCTCGGTCATCCTGGGCGACCACACCAACGACTGCACCAACGAGCAGTGGAACATGTTCTTTGACTCCTTTGCGCCGGTTCTGAAGAATGGGGCCCTGGTGCCCATCGCGGGCAACCACGACGGGCAGCTCAAGTGGAACTGGTTCCGCAACATGTACACCCTCAAGGAGCCGGCCAACCTCCTGAGCAACCTGACGGGGGTGTACTACTCCTTCAACTACGGCGACGCGCACATCGCCGTGCTCAACACCAACGACTGCTACCCCATGAGCGTGATGCAGCAGAACTGGCTGGTCAACGACATGAAGGCAAGCGGCGCCAAGTGGAAGCTCGTCTTCATGCACAAGGCGCCCTACTCCGCGGGCAACGACGCCAACCTGCCCGACAACCTCTTCCTGCGCCGCGTGCTGCTGCCCCTGTTCGACCAGGCGGGCGTGGACCTGGTGATGTACGGCCACGACCACCAGTATGTCCGCACCATGCCCATGCGGGGCGACAAGCCCGCGGGGGCGGCCGACATCGCCTACACCGACCCGGCGGGGACGTTCTATATCCTGCCCTGCGCGGCGGCCAACAAGCGCTACGACCTGCACCCGAACATGCTGCCCGCCGTGCAGGACGCCATGGCGAAGCACGAGCAGCCCGGCAAGCCGGTGTTCGCGGGGGTCTCCATCGCGGGCAACACGCTGACCTACACGGCGTACACCTATAACCCGGCGACCGGGCTCAGGGACGAAGACAAATACGACAGCCTCACCATCACCAAAACCAGCCCTGGCGGGGCGGACGCGAGCTTCAAGCCGCTGCCCACGGACTTCCTCCTCTCCCTGCCGCAACAGATCCTGAGCTTCTTCACCGTGGTGTTCAGCACGGTGTTCTTCGACTACATCAGGCTGCTGCCGGGGATGCTGGGAGGATAAGATGCGCGAAGCAATCATCCAACAGATCCTAGATAAAAAGCTCATCGCCATTGTGCGCGGCCTGCCCGAACAGCAGGCCGTGCCGCTGGCGGGCGCCCTGCTGGCGGGGGGCATCACCCTCATCGAGGTCACCTTCAATCAGGCCGCGCCGGAGAGCTTCCCATGCACGGCCCGGGCCATCGCGGCAATCCGTGAGGCCTACGGCGACAAGATGCAGGTCGGTGCGGGCACGGTGATGACGGTTGAGCAGCTGCATATGGCCCGCGACGCCGGGGCGGGGTTTATCATCTCGCCGGGCGTGGACGAAACGGTCATCAACCAAACGCGCGCGAACGGGCTGGTCTCCCTGCCCGGGTGCATGACCGCCACGGAGGCCGCCGCCGCGCACGGTTACGGCGCGGACTTCATCAAGGTTTTCCCGGCGGGCGTGCTGGGGCCGGGGTATATCAGCGCGCTGCGGGCCCCCCTGAGCCACCTGCGGTTCCTGGCCGTGGGCGGCGTGGACTGCTCGAACATCCCCGATTTCCTGCGGGCCGGGGCGCTGGGCTTCGGCGTGGGCGGGAACCTGGTGAACAAGGACTGGATCGCCGCCGGGGCGTTCGACAGGATCACCGCGCTGGCGGAGGAGTACGTCCGGGCGGTGCAAGATTGATGACCCGCATCGCGCAGGATGAGAATGATACAAAGCAGGCGTCCGATTAACCTTCCCCCTGCCCCCCAGCGAAAAGAGTAGCCCACCGGGCGAAAAACCTGTAAACTGTTGGTTACCATACTAACAAGAGACAGGTTGCGCTCCAGGTGCGCGCCGTCCACGATGTTGAGAACGGCGTCGGGCGGCGTCCCCCCGGTCAGCGCGTTGAACAGCGTGGTCTTGCCGCAGTTCGGGTTCCCGATGAGCGCGACGGTCGGCATAGGGCAACACCCCCTTGTCCCATGGGTATGCGGGCAGGGGGCGGAATATTTATGATTTATCAGACAAACCGGCCCGTCACGCAGAGTGGCGGGTTTCGATTTCGCATCCCCCATTCTTCACAAAGCACCTCTCGCATAAGTCGTCCTCAAAACAGCACATGAGGTAATCGCACTCGTCGCACCGCACGCCGATGCCGGCATGCTCTCCGTTGCCGAGGCAATCCCGCCCGCCGTTGCCAGGGGTCAAAGCAATCCTGTTCTTTTCTATGTCCGCCATCAGTTGCTCGCATTCCTCCTCAGACAGCACCTGCGCTGGTTGGGCGTGGTTTAGTCTATTCCAGCCATCCAAACAAAATTCAGCCATGCCTGATCCCCCTGAATAAATTCTCCTCCGCTTATAGCCATAAGCAATGATAGCATCTTTTTTTGCTAAAATCAAGATGCTGGCTTATGTCTATCAGCAAAACGGGAGGTTGCACATGAAAAAGATCATTACAGACAATATCTTCGGTCAAAACTTACAAAAAATCAGATTGGCAAAGGGGTTGACACAGGAGCAGACAGTCACAAGGCTGCAGCTGTTAGGGTCGCCGCTGACGAGAGGGACCTATTCGCTGATCGAAATGGGCAGAGGCAATATTTATATAAGTGATTTGGTAGGCCTAAAGCAAATATTCAATGTTGACTATTCGGTTTTCTTTGATGGTGTTCCGCCGATACGATAAAAGGAGGAATGATGGAAGATTTAATCGTGCGCTACACATTGCGCATAAACCGAATTTTGTTTCGCAAATTCCGTTATATCGCTGAATATGAGGGCCGTTCGGCCAACAAAGAGATTGAGCAGTATATGAAACGCCGCGTGCGGGATTTTGAGGAGAGCCATGGCGCGATTGAAGTGCCGGTAAATGAAGACTGATCGCTGCGACAAACAAGGCATCGCGGAGCGACGCATCCTCATGCGCTCATCATCCTTGCGGCAGCCGTCAGGGTCGCCCCCTTGGGGGAGATGTCGCGCAGCGACAGAGGGGGTGAAAAAAGCGGCGTACCCTTATAAACTACAAAAAAATAAAAAATAATCCTTGACAACCCCCTCCCTCCTGTGCTATACTCTTTAGTACCTCTGGCAGGGGTTTATTTTTTGTGTGTATTCCCCATCCTCCCCTGTTCGTGAGGGAGCCTAATCAAACGAAGGAGGCGCTTTCAGTATGCGGGTCAAGATCGTCCTTGCATGCACCGAGTGCAAGCAGCGCAACTACAACAAGAAAAAAGACAAGAAGAACACGCCGGAACGGCTGGAGCTGAAGAAGTATTGCCGCTTCTGCAAAAAGCACACCGTCCACCGCGAGACGAAGTAAGGAGGGGCTTACCCAATGGCGAAAAATGAAAAACCGTCCTCCAAGGACTTCGACGAAGCCAAGGCGGCCAAGAAGAAGCTGAAGGAGGCCGAGAAGGCCAAGGCGCCGGGCGCGAAGGCCGAGAAAGCCGACAAGGGCCCGAAGAAAAAGAAGTTCAGCCGTTTCTGGAAGGACTTCCGCGGCGAGCTGAAGAAGATCGTCTGGCCCGATTTCAAGACCGTGATGAAGAACACGGGCATCGTGCTGGTCACGGTGGTCGTCATCGGCGCGATGGTCTGGATCCTCGACTACGCCCTCAGCGGCGGCGTGGCGGGCCTGAAGAAGCTGGCCCAGGGCGCCCAGACCACCCAGGCCGCGCAGACTGAACCCGATTTCAACGTCGACGACTTCCTCGCCGGGCTGGAGGCAGAGCCCGAAACAGAACCGGAGACCGAGCCGGCAACCGAGCCCGTCACCGAACCCGAAACCGAGCCGGCAGAATAAGGAGGGCACAGCATGGAGCGCGAAGCCCGCTGGTACGTCATCCACACCTACTCCGGCTATGAGAACAAGGTGGCGGCCAACATCGAAAAAATCGTGGAAAACCGCAACATGCGCGACCAGATCATGGGCGTGA
>Ga0123353_10001217_pt1 | contig 31509 bp, 36 predicted proteins | sample TergutLab28metaG_3_FD_92763 | JGI IMG/M metagenome (GOLD analysis project Ga0123353, IMG submission 92763) | Labiotermes labralis P3 segment gut microbial communities from Petit-Saut dam, French Guiana - Lab288 P3 | ecosystem: Host-associated > Arthropoda: Insects > Digestive system > Gut ...
AACGACCTGGATTCCCTGGAGCGCGTGCTCTTCCGCAACCGCTTCGACGGCGGCACGGCGGCGGTGTTCGTCGAGCCCGTGGGCCCTGAAAGCGGCACCCGCCCCCTGGACTTCGACTTCAACGCGGGCGTGGAGAAGCTCTGCCGCAAATACGGCGCGCTACTGGTCTTCGACGAGGTGGTGACAGGCTTCCGCATCGGCATGGCCTGCGCACAGGGCTACTTCGGCGTGTCCCCCGACCTGACGATCTTCGGCAAGGCCATCGCGGGCGGCTACCCCGGCGCGGGCGGCGTGGGCGGCAAGAAGAAATATATGCGGCACCTGGGCGCGGGGCTGGACAGCTCCGGCGAAAAGGTGAAGAAGGCCCTCATCGGCGGCACCATGGCGGCCACGCCGGTCAGCTGCGTGGCGGGCTACTACACCCTGGAGGAGATCGACCGCCAGAATGCCTGCCAGCGCGCCGGCGAAATGGGCGACCTGCTCACCAAAGGACTGCAAGCCCTCGTGAAGAAATACAGCCTGCCCTTCGTGGTGTTCAACCAGGGCAGCATCTGCCACCTGGATAACGCGGGCACCATGCACTTCGCCATCGACTGGGGGAAGCTCTGGGAGGTCCCCGGCGTGCTCAAGGCCACCAGCGTGCGCAAAAAGGAAATGGAGCACATGGGCGCGGCCTACATGGCCGAGGGCATCGTCACCCTGGCGGGCAGCAGGCTCTACACCAGCGCGGCGTATACGCCCGCGCTCATCCAGGACGCCCTGGACAGGTTCGAGCGCGTGTTCGCCAACTGCGAGAGGATTCCGGCGGGGAAATAGATTTGATTGTATGCGGGCGGCTTGCAAGCCACCCCTACAGGCGCCTATACTATCTGATAAAAACCTACAGCTTTAACCCCTAAAAATACAAACCAAAGAAAGGCAAAAAACATGAAAAAGATTACTATTGCCCTGCTGTGCCTTGTGATGGTAGCAGTAGGCGGCGCGGGTGTCTATCTGGTGATTGAGAAGCCGTGGGAAACGCCAGCGCAAGACGACCCAACAACCACTGCGGGAACAACAGCCGAGGCGGAATCTGCGCCAACAGAGACGATAATGGAAAAGATGGTCGATATGGTACAGTTCGGCGGTTATGATTGGCGCGTCTTGAAGGTGACGGATGGCAAAGCTTTGCTTTTGAGCGAAAATGTTTTGGAAATAAGGATTTATCACGACTTGCCGATGAATGATCTTTGTATAACATGGAGAGACTGCGGCATGCGACAATACCTGAACGGTGCTTTCTACGACAGCGTGTTTACAGCAGAGGAAAAAGCACGGATAATCGAAACAGTGGTTGTAAATAACAACAACGAATGGTTCGGTACACCCGGCGGTGAAAACACTGTGGACAAGATTTTTTTGCTGAGCAATGTGGAAGTGGCACGGTACTTTGGCGACAGCGGGCAGTTGGGGAATCGACCGGCGTGGGGGACAGGGTGGAAATACGAGATCGATGACGAGTACAATTCAGCGAGGATAGCCAGAGATTCCGCTGGAACGGCCGCTTCTTGGTGGCTGCGGTCGCCCGGTTCCGCCAGCCACCTAGCTACGCACGTTGGTCCCGGCGGGCATGTCTTTGTCGATGGCAGCTATGTCGGTGCTGATAAAGGTGGAATGCGCCCCGCTTTATGGATTAATCTGGTGCCTTAAATATATTTTATCAGTATTACGATTTATCTGAGGAGGCGTATAGTCTGAAAACATTAGCAATCTATCTGCCGCCTTAAAAAGGGCAGACCTCCCCCTTGGAGCAAGCGAAGAAAAAAATTCGGTTCAGGAGGCCCCATGCTTAGCATCTTCGCCTGGTTTGGCTACAGGGAATTGGCGCACGAAGAGAGCCTGCGGCTGATCAAACGGGCGGGCTTTGAGGGCGTGCTGCTGTGGTGGGAAGACGCGTTTGACTGCCCGCAGTACCGCCAATTGCCGGCATTCGCCCGCCGGATCGGGCTTTTCGTGGAGAATATCCACGCGCCATTTGAGGACACTAACCACATCTGGGAGGATACCGCCGACGGGCAGGCTGCCTTTGAATGCTATCTGCAAATCGTGGAGGACTGCGCACAGTTTGAGATACCCGCGATGGTGATGCATGCCACCTACGGCAGGGAATATCCTCCGGCAAGCACAATTGGATTGGATCGCTTCAAGCGGATTGCCGATTTGGCGGAGCATAAAGGCGTAAATGTAGCCATTGAAAACATGCGGGTACCTGAAGCCATCGCCCGGGCGGCGCTTGTGCTGGAACAAATCGATTCCCCCCGGCTGGGTTTCTGCTTCGACAGTGGTCACTACAACGCCCGCTTTGTGCAAACGCCCGGGACGGATATGCTTGCCCGCTTCGGCCACCGCCTCATGGCCCTGCACCTCCACGACAACAAAGGCTTTATTACGGGCGCGGGCGAGGAGGATCAGCACCTTCCGCCCTTCGATGGCAATATCGACTGGACCGCGCAGATGCGCGCTATCGCGGCGACGGGCTATCGCGGGCCGACGACGCTCGAGGTCTGCAACGATGGGCATCAGGATTTGCCGCCGGAGGAATTTCTCGCGCTGGCCTATGAAAGGGCGGTGCGGCTGGAACAATTACGAAATACATGAATAGGGAGGACATTATGGATATCCTGGAAGCCAAACTGGCCGTTATCGCGGCAGGAAAGCGCCTTGTGGAAACCGGGCTCATCGCCCGCACTTGGGGCAACGTGAGCGCCCGGGTGGACGCAGACACCTTCGTCATCACCCCCTCGGGCAAGGCCTATGAGGGCCTGACCCCGGAGGACATCGTGCAGGTAAACATCAAAACCCTCGGCTACGACCGCGAAGCGGGGATAAAGCCCTCCAGCGAGAAGGGGATCCACGCCCAGGCGTATCTGCTGCGGCCCGAGGCCGGGTTCGTGATCCACACCCACCAGCCGGGCGCCTCCATCGCGGCGGTGATGGGCAAACCCATCACGGGCGATGCGGTGAAGTGGTGGGCCGACCTGCTGGGCGAGACGGTACCCATTGCGGCCTACGGCCTGCCGGGCACGGGCAAGCTCAGGAAGGGCGTGACGGAGGCCCTGCAGAAAAACCCCGGCGCGAAGGCGGTTTTGATGGCGCACCACGGCGCGCTGTGCCTGGGGCCCGGGGCCGAGGAGGCTTTTCGCGTGGCGGATGCCCTGGAGCAGGCCTGCCTGGCCTTCCTCAAGGCCCGCATGCTCACGTTTATGGGCGAGGCCGCGGAGACCCTGGACGGCATCCACGCGCTGCTGGCCCAGCGCCGGGAGGCTCTGGCTCCACGGGAACTGGCCCCCTATATTACGCCCTATTCGAGCTTCCGCAGCGGCGACGCTTTCTGCATGTGCCCGGAGGGCCAAGAGAGCGGGACGGCGATCGACGTCGCCTTGCCCACGGGGGACGTGTTCGGCGGGGCGCAGGCGCCTGAAACGCTTCAGATGCATCGGGCGATCTACCGGGGGAATAAAAAGGTCAACGCCATTGTGCACAGCCAAAAGCCCGACGTGATCCGGGCCTCGAAATCCGGCGCGCAGAAATTCCTGCCTTACTTGGACGACTTCGCGCAGATCGCGGGGATCAACCTGCGAAAGGCGCGCTTCAGCCCCAGCAGCCAGCCGGAAAGCGCCAAGCTGGTGCGCAAAGCCCTGCAGGGCCGCAGCGCCGTGATGCTGGAGGACAACGGCGCTCTGTGTGTGGGCAGCAGCATGGAGGAGGCACGGGCCGTGGAGATAGTGACGGACAAAAACTGCGCGGTGTCCCTTTCCGCCGACCTGTTTGGGAAGGTCAAGACCATCGGCGCGATTGACGCGGCGCTCATGCGGTTTATTTACGTGCAAAAATACAGCAAGAAGAAGTGATTTCAGAGGCAAGAAGCAAGAGGCAAGGTGATGATCCTGCCTCTTGCTTTTTTGCTTTTTATGTAACGATGCGATCATTTTAAGCCACTTGCAGCTTTTTCACCACCCCTCTGCCGCCATTTGCCCTTCGGGCCGCGGCAGAGGGGGTGGTGAAAAAGCAAGCTCGCGTTTAAAATCTCAATAGTCTAGTTTGACGTGTCAGTGCTTTTTTGTTTCTTATTTCTTGCTTCTACCCCCGCAGCGCCGCGCCGATCTTTTCCAAGGCCTTCACGCAGCGCTTGACCGCCGCGTCGGCCTCTTCGTCGGTGAGGGTGCCTCTGGCGCTGCGCAGACGCAGGCTGAAGGCCACGCTTTTCTGCCCTTCCGCGATCTGGCTGCCGGTGTAGACGTCGAAGAGCCTCAGGTGTTCAAGCAGTTCCCCGGCGGCCTTTTTGATCGTGTTTTGCAGGGCGAGCACAGGGGTCTGCGCGCCGCACACCAGGGCCAGATCCCGGGTGACGGCGGGATAGCGGGGCAGTTGCCTATAGATCTTTACGGGATTGCGCTTTTCGAGAATGGTGTTGAAGTCCAGCGAAGCGATATAGGTCCGCACGCCGATTTCGTAGTTTTCCTGCACAGCGGGGGAAACCTCGCCCAGCAGGGCCGCATCGCAGCCATCCACCCAAATTTTTGCCGCGCGGCCCGGATGCAGCGCTTCGTTGGTATAAGCCGTGACATCATAATCCGCGATGCCCACCTGCGCCAGCAGCTCCTCCACAATACCCTTGAGGGTGAAGAAATCCGCGCCGGGGCCGTAAAGGCCGATCATGATTTTTTGCTTTTCCAAAGGCAGTTTACCCTCACCGCGCGGACGGTAGACCGTCGCCAGCTCGAACAGGGCCGCGCTTTCGTTGCGGTTGTTGTAGTTGCGCGCCAGCGTCTCCAGCAGGGAGGGCAGGGCGGTGGTGCGCATCACGCTGGTGTCCTCCCCCAGGGGGTTTTTGATGACCACGCTGTTGCGCAGCGCATGCCCTTCCGGCAGACAAATTTTGTCGTAGGCTCTGGGACTGATGAAGGAATAGGTGCAGATTTCGCTGCAGCCCAAGGCCCGCAGGGTTTCACTGATTTGGCGCTGGAGCTGCTGGGCCTCGGTCAGGCGGGCGTCGGCCAGGCCGCGCAGGAGCGCGGAGGGGATTTTGTCAAAGCCGTATAGGCGGGCGACCTCCTCCGCGATATCCGCCTTTTCGGCGAGATCGCCACGCCAGGAGGGAGGGGTCAGGAGGGAGGAATCCGGGTTTACAGCGCAGCCGAGGCGCTCCAAAATGGCGATTTGCTCCTCAGCGGGGCAGCCGATGCCGATGAACTGGTTCACCCAGGCGGGGTCGAAGGGGATGGCGCGCGCCGATTTCGGCGTGGGGAAGACATCCACCGCGCCGCTGACGACATCGCCCGCGTCGAGTTCTTCGATGAACTGCAGGGCGCGCGCAAGGGAGCGCAGGCAGCCGCCGGGGTCGAGCTCCTTTTCGTAGCGGGCGGAGGACTCCGTACGCAGGCCAAGGCGCTTAGCGGTGGCGCGCACCTGCAAGCCATAGAAGCAGGCGGACTCGAACACCACGGTGCGGGTGTCCTCCATGATGCCGCTATACTCCCCGCCCATCACCCCGGCTACGGCCACGGGCTTTTTCGCGTCGGCGATGACCAGCATATCGGACGCGAGAGCGTGCCGCGTGCCGTCCAGGGTGGTGATGCTCTCGCCTTTCCGCGCCTGCCGGACTACCACCTGATTGCCCTCCAAAAAGCGCAGGTCGAAGGCGTGCATGGGCTGGCCGTATTCCAGCATGACGTAGTTGGTGATATCCACGATGTTGTTGATGGCCCGCACGCCGGCGGCCCGCAGGCGCTCCCGCATCCACCGGGGCGAGGGCGCGACCCGCACGTTTTCCACCACGGCCCCCGCGTAGCGGTAGCATAAATCCGGCGCGTCGATGCGCACCCTGAGGATGCCGTTCACATCCCCATGGCCTGCGGGCAGAACCGGTTCCGGCATTGCGAACGGTAGCTTGAACGTTGCCGCCGCCTCCCTTGCGAGCCCGACGACGCTCAGGCAGTCGGGCCGGTTGGAGGTGATCTCGAACTCGGTGACCACGTCGTCCAGGCCCACGGCTTCGTGGATATCCAGGCCGGGCGTACGGGCGCAGTCCTCCCCCAGCAGGAAAATGCCGTCGTCGGGCCCGTAGGGGAAGTCATGCAGGGTCAGGCCGATTTCGTCAATGCCGCAGAGCATGCCCTGGCTGAGCACGCCCCGGAACTTCGTCTTCTTGATCTTTTTGCCGTCCGCCAGGGTGGAGTTGTCTTTCGCCACGGGCACGTAGCTCCCTTGCGTCACATTCTGCGCGCCGGTGACGATCTGAACTGTCTCGGTACCGACATCCAGCTGGCATACCCACAGATGATCCGAATCCGGGTGGCGCTCGATGGAGGTCACCAGGCCCACCACGATGTTTTTCAGCTCCGCCCCATCGGGCGCAAAGCCCTCCACCTTGGAGCCGCTCATGGTCATGGCGTCGGCGAAGGCCTTGTCGGTCAGGCCCTCCGGCAGGGTGATATAATCTTGCAGCCATTTTTTGGATAGTTTCATCATTCATTCCTCCCTTCAGAATTGGCCCAGGAAGCGCATGTCGTTCTCAAACAGCAGGCGGATGTCGTCGATCTCGAAGCGGAACATCACCAGGCGGTCCAGGCCCATGCCGAAAGCGAAGCCGCTGTGCTTTTCCGGGTCGATGCCGCCGCAGCGCAGCACATTCGGGTGCACCATGCCCGCGCCGCCGATTTCCACCCAGCCCTCGCCCTTGCAAAAGGGGCAGCCCGCGCCGCCGCAGCGGAAGCAGGAAAAGTCCATCTCGCAGCTGGGCTCCGTGAAGGGGAAATAGTGGGGGCGGATACGCACCCGGGTATCCTCGCCGTAAAGCCGCCGGGCGAAGGTTTCCAGGCAGCCCTTCAGGTGCCCCATGGTGATGCCCTCGTCCACCACCAGACCCTCGATCTGATGGAACAGGGGCGAATGCGTGGCGTCGGGGGTATCCTGCCGGTAGACGCGGCCCGGGGCGATGATGCGGATGGGCGGGCTGGTTTTCTCCATCACGCGCACCTGCACGGGGGAGGTCGCCGAGCGCAGCACCAGGTTATCGGCGGTGTAGAAGCTGTCCTGCTCGTCCCGCGCGGTGTGGCCCGGCGGGATATTCAGCGCCGTAAAGTTGTAGTAGTCGTTTTCCACCTCGGGGCCGGTGGCCGCCGAAAAGCCCATGCCGAGGAAGATTTCCTTCACCTCGTCCAGCACGATGGACAGCGGGTGCCTGTGCCCCAGGCTTTGAATCCTGCCGGGCATGGTGATATCCAGGGTTTCGCGCGCGAGCCGCTTTGCGGTCTCCTCCTCCTTGAGCTGCGTGCCGCGCTCCTTCAGCAGGGCCTCCAGGCGGCCGCGCACCTCGTTGGCGAACTGGCCTATAACGGGCCGCTCTTCCGCCGAGAGTTTCCCCATCTGCTTGAGGATGGCGGTCAGCTCGCCCTTTTTGCCCAGATAGCGCACGCGCGCGTCCTCCAGCGCGGCTGTGTCAACCGCCTTGGCGATCCGCTCCGCCGCCGCCTGCCGCAGGGCCTCCAGTTGGTCTTTCATGGGAACCTCCTTCTTTCATCGTATAGCAATCTTTGATAGGGAACAGCGAAGCGACGTGCCCGCCGCAGGCGCAATAAAAAAACCGCAGCGCTATTTGCTGCGGGCAAACTGCCTGGTTTGCGAACGGCTCAGCAGGCATTACCGCACAGCGCAAGGCGTTGCAAAAGCAACACCTGCCCCCGTAAAGGAGGCAAAGCCGGTAAAGCCGAACACAAAAATATCCATCCGCATGAAAACATACCTCTATTATAGCTTTTCTATAGTATACGCCGTTTAGAGCGGGATGTCAAGAGGCTGCGCGAATTTGCGGGAGAAATTTTTGCGGAGCTGAACAGCATACAGGCCATGGATTCATCCCGCTGACACAGCGGCGGGTGCTGGACCCTCCCTCTAAATGTGCGTTTGCGCGGTATGCATGTACCGCTTGAGTTCCTGGTAAAAAATTTTCCCTGGTGCCCGCCAGAAGGACGAGCTGTCTCATGCGGCATCCTCCGCACCGAATACATCCTCAAACGTGCTGTACGGTGCCTGATCCGCCGCCGCCCGGGCCGCTTCATCCAGCAGGCGCTCCACCGCCGGGCGAACCTGCCGCCGGGTTTCTTTGAATTTGGCGAGCAGCTCGCCGCCCGAAAGGCCCCGGGCAATCAGGTCGGCGAGGATTTCCTCATCAAACGCGCCGCTTTCTTCCCGCACGGGATGGATGACCATGGCGTTGCCGCGAAGGTAGCAATCCACCTGCGCGCCCGCGCCCATGGCGTTGTAAAAATCGATGGGGATGGTGATCTGTCTTTTTTGCGAAACGGAAATCCGTTTGCGCGGCATCGGCTCGCTCATTCTTGGCTGCAGCATAGCGGCACCTCTTCCATGCAAAATTTCTTTGTAATCAGTATAACAAAGAAACAAAGAAATGTCAATACCGTTTTTGAATCAGCCTCGCAAATACCCCGGGCTGCAGCAGAAAAATTCCTTTGCGCCAAGAAGATATTTGACATGCGGCCGATTTTGTGGTATAGTCAAATCTGAAAAAGACGACTGGAGGAACCTCCTATGGACAAAAACCTCATCAAAGCCATGACCTGGGACTGCCCCCGCGAGCTGCCCATCTCGGTGGGCACCCTGCCGGCCATGTGGCTGCAATACGGCGGCGAAATGACCCGCTTCGCCGCGCAGTACCCGGATTTCTTCCCCCAGGGGCGCACGCCGGAAAGCGTGGCGGCCTCCATCGGCGGGCGCTACAAGGCGGGGGAGTGGACGGACGAGTGGGGCTGCGTCTGGACAAACCGGCACGAGGGCATGGACGCCTACGTCACCGTGCACCCCGTGCCCCGCCGGGAGGATATCCTTACCCTGAGAATTCCGAAAAACAGGGACGGCTCCCTGCCCCACGGCTTCATGTACCTGCGGCTCCTCGATTTGCGCGGCTTTGAGGAGGCTATGATGGACTTCGCCGAGGAGTGCGAAGAGCTGCAAATCCTCATCGATAAAGTGCTCGAATACAATTGTATTCAAATCGAATGCGCACTGTCCTGTTCCGGGCCAGGGGCTAGGAACGGGGCAGATGAGGTCATGGGCTTCGGCGACGACCTGGGCATGCAGAAGGGCCTGGCCGTCGGCCCGGAAAAGTGGCGCAAATACCTGAAGCCCTGCTTCGCCAAAATGTACGGCATGGTTAGGCGCGCGGGTAAGCTTGTGTACATGCACACCGACGGATGCATCTATGAGATCATGCCGGACTTGCAGGAATGCGGCGTGAACATGATCAACCCGCAGTACCGCGCCAACGGCCTGGAAAACCTGGTGCGGGTGTGCAGGCGGGAGGGTAAAATCGCCATCAACCTGGATTTGGACCGCCAGATGTTTCCCTTCGCCGCGCCCTCTCAGCTGAAGGACCATGCCCGTGAATGCGTGGAGGCCCTCTGGTTGCCCGAGGGGGGCCTGGGGATCAGCGTGGAGCTCAACTACGACGTGCCGCTGGAAAACGCCGCCGCGCTGCTGGACGAGCTGCGGGTTTTGCGGGGGTATAGGCGATAAATTCACTCTTTTTTGGAGACACTGCATGGCACTCTGCGTCTGGTATCCATAGGGGTATAGATATGCAGTAGATTTTAGCAAATTTTTGTCAAAAAAGGCTTGAAATTTTTGTCGCAATGAAGTAAAATATTTCCAGCAAACGAGTTGAAGGAGCAGAGCAAATGAGATTCCTTTATGCTTTGGCAACTGGCGGGCCCATGATTCTTGCATTCATAACTGCGGGGCTGTCTTTGATCGTCGGCTTGGTTTTGTTCTTTTTTGGAGGTGAGGGCAGCGGAGGATTCCCTGGTAGAGTGAACAGACGTGGAAGAAAAATAGGAGCAAGCTTTTTGTTGGTGTTCACCCTCTTGCTGCTCACTTTTATTGTGATCGACATGGCGGTAATGGATGGTTACATCAAAATGCCTGATGTTGTTGGATGGCGTTACGATAAGGCAAAAGATAAGCTAAAGAGTGAAGAAGGAAGAGGTTTTCATGTCTCCCTCGAGTGGGAGACAGATCTTTCCTTTGTTGTGAAAAGCCAAAGTCCTGCCGCCGGCGATATCGTCAAAGAAAAGACAGAAGTGAAACTGTTATTGACTGAAGGAGATTTCAAGGAACACTACGCGGACGAATCCAAGCGCTTTTCATCGGCATGGCTGGGGCACTTGCATAAATAATGTCGAATTGGATTCGGGAGAACTCGTGCAGGAAAAATACGTAGGCCAATGGACCAACGGTGAAAGAACTGGGTTCGGCACCCTTTATTTCGCTGAAGGAGATATCTACGTTGGTCAATTTGAAAATAAAAAGCTGAACGGAGATGGAACAATATTCTATGCGAAGGGTGACTGGTATACAGGCAGATGGAAAGAGGATAGCAGGCATGGCTCTGGTATCTACTACAATGCCGATGGCTCTTATTATACCGCTGAATGGAGAGATGGGGTAATTGTGTCCGGCACCCGCAGGGACTACAACTATGACGGCAGCCTAAAAGATTAATTTCCCCTTTGTTTCCCCTGCAACTTCAGCATTCAGCATTAATTCTTCCCACTGCGCGTAAACCCCCTCCAGGGCCGCTTCCGCCGCCTGCAGCTCCTCACCCAGCCGCAGGATTTTTTCGTAGTCCGCAGCGACCTCGGGCAGGGCCAATTCCCCGTGCAGCGCCGCGATTTCCTGTTCCAGCCGGGCGATTTCCGCCTCATGGCGGGCCAGGGCTGTTTTGCGCTTTTGCACGGCTGCTGCGTCCAGCTTCTTCTGCTGGTATGCGTTTACGCGCTTCGCGGCTGTTGGCACAGGTGCCTGCGGTGAGATTTTTATTGTCTCCTCTGCGTATTCCTCATAGGAATTTCCGCAGAACCGCAGGCCGTCCTCCCACAGCGCGTAGATTTTCGTGGCCAGCTTTGAGGTGAAGTAGCGGTCGTGGGACACCACCAGCAGGGTGCCGCCGAACTGCGAAAGGGCCGCCTCCAGGGCCTCCCGGGAGGGGATGTCCAGGTGGTTCGTTGGCTCGTCCAGGAGCAGCACGTTGGCGCCGGAAAGCATGAGCTTGAGCAACGCGATGCGCGCCCGCTCCCCGCCGCTTAGGGTGTCCACTGTCTTGAAAACGTCCTCCCCGGAAAACAGGAACATGCCCAATGCAGAACGCACCTCGTTGTGGGAGAGCAGCCGAAAGCTGTCCCAGACCTCGTCCAGGACGGTTTTGGAGGAGCGCAGGCCCGCCAGACTCTGGTCGTACCAGCCCGGGCGCACACCCGCCCCCCAGCTGAACCAGCCCTCCACGGGTTTTAGCTGGCGGCGCAGGATCTTCAGCAGGGTGGTCTTGCCGCAGCCGTTGGGCCCCACGATGAAGGCCCGGTCACCTTTTTCGATGAGGCCCGTCACGCCCTCGAAGAGCTTCTTCTCCCCAAAGGCCATGGAAAGCTCGCGCAGCCGTAAAACCTCATTGCCGGTTTCGGGCACGGGAGGGAAGCGGAAGCGCAGCTCCTTCAGGTTGGCGTCGGGGGGCGTGAGGTCCTCCTTCAGGCGGTCGATTTGCTTTTGCTTGCTGGCGATGGTGACGTAGTTGCGCTCCTGGTTCCAGCGCTTCTGCTGCTCAATGATGCTCTCGATGCGCTTGATTTCCGCCATTTGGTTGTCGTAGCGCCGCCTGTCCAGGGCGGCCTGGGCCTCCTTCTGCCGCAGCGCGTCCGAATACCCGCCCCGGTAGACGGTCAGCTTGCCGTGGTGCAGCTCGGCGGTCTTCGTGGCGGTTTTGTCCAGGAACCAACGGTCGTGGGACACCAGGATGACCGCCCCGGCGTACCCGCTGAGGTAACCCTCCAGCCATGCCGTGGCCCGGATATCCAGGTGGTTCGTGGGCTCGTCCAGCAGCAGCAGGCCGGCCCCCGAAAGCAGCAGCCGCCCCAGCCGCAGCTTTACGCTCTCCCCTCCACTGAGTGTATGGGCCGACCGGGTATGCTCCTCTTCGGCAAAGCCCAGGCCCAGCAGCGCCGACCGGGTACGCGCCTGATACGTCAGCCCCCCGCCCCGCTCAAAGGCCTGCCGCAATTCATCGTGTTTGTGAATCAATTCCTCGCCGTGGTCGTAGTGCAGCTCCTGCGTCACCCGCGCCAATTCCCGCTCGATCTCCATCAGCGGCGCGAACACCGCCAGGGCCTCCTCGTAGACACTTCGTTCCCCCGTTTGCCCTGATTCCTCATCCCTGTCCGATTCCTCCTGCGCGGCATAGCCCAGCCGCACGTGGCGGCCCAGCACCACCTGGCCGCTATCGGGGGCAAGCGCGCCGGTGATCAGCCGCAGCAGGGTGGTCTTGCCGCAGCCGTTGGCCCCCACCAACGCGAGGCGCTCCCCGGCCTCCAGGCCGAGGTTCAGGTTTTGGAAGAGGACGCGATCCTCGAAGGAGACGGAGAGGTTCTGAATGGTTAATACTGGCATGGGGTTACCCTACTACTGTTTCTCGCAGGCCTTTCACTTCTTCCGATGCCGCTTCTTCTCTTCAGGCCTTTCGCTTTTTCCATTATAGTCGCCGTTTTCGTCTCGGTTGATGGGCTTTGCCATCAAGCGGAAATGCACGCTGTGGCAGGGGCAGGGCAGTTCCATCTCATATTTTTCCTTGCAGCCCCTGTGGGTGAAATCTCCGCCGCAGCGGACCACTTCGCACCAGGTATACAGCTCGATCATCGCCTTGGGGCAAAAGCCGCCGGGGCACTCGTATTGGAAGGTGAACCGGTCGCCTTCTTCCAGGCCGAGCCGGCAGTGCCGGGCTTCCCCGGAGATGACTAGGACATCGAATTCCCAGTCTTCGGCCATCCATCTGCGCATGTGGTTACCTCTCATACTAATCCGCAACGAAGTACGTTGCATAGTCTGCTTAATTGCGGAATCAACTAAAACGCGTTCTCAATCCATCGTATATCGGCAATGCTTCCATTATATCCCAAATCGATGCAGATCACGTCGAAGCGCGGCTGCAAAGCGGTGCTATGCCCGGCAAGATAGTATTCCGCCGCCGCGCGCAGGCGCTGCTGCTTGTGATAGCCCACCGCCTCCTCGCCCGAGACCATGGAGCCTGCCCTGCGGGTCTTGACCTCCACGAAGAGGAGATACTTTTCGCCGCGCATGATGAGGTCGATCTCGCCCAGGCGCGTGCGGAAATTGCGTGTGACAACCGTATATCCCCTGTACGCGAGATAGTCCGCGGCGGCCCGCTCGCCGAAATCGCCGGTATCTTTTTTATTATTTGCCATACATCACTTCCATGGCCAGGCCGGGCTCGTCGGTGATCACGCCGTCGGCGCCCCAGTCCCGCAGGGCGGCCATGGCGTGGGGCAGGTTGACGGTCCAGGGGTTCACCACGATGCCCGCCTCGTGGCACTCGTCTATGTAGTCCCTGTTCACCAGGGCGACCATGGGGTGATAGGCGTACAGGCGATGCCGCTTCGCGAAGGCGGCGGGGTCGTCCACGATCTCCCCGCACAGGGCCGAGAGCGGGGAATAGAGGAAGCATACGCGGGCCGTAGGGTCGCATTCCAGGCAGGCCCGGAGCATATCGATCTCGAAGCTGGAGATGATCAGCCTGGGGAACACGCCCATGGCTTTGGCCAGGCGGATGACCTCCGCCGCGATGGCGGTGGAGCCGTCGGCGGCGCGCTTGATCTCCACGTTGATCACCTTGAGGCTCCCGCACAGGGCGAAAAACTCCTCCAGGGTGGGGATTTGCGTGCCCGCGAAGCGCGGCGCGAACCAGGAACCGAAATCCAGGGCGCGCAACTCCTCCAGGGTCAGGTCGCAGATGCGCCCGTGCCCGCTGGAGGTGCGCTCCACGGTGTCGTCGTGGCAGACCACCGCCACGCCGTCGCGGGTTAAGTGCACGTCGTTCTCAAAGCCATCCACCCCCAGGGCGAGGGCGGCCTCGAAGGCCGGCAGGGTGTTTTCGGGGGCAAGGAGGTTCGCCCCCCGGTGGGATATGACAAGGGCCATGATTTCACTCCGTTCATTGGATATTGGGCTTTAGACATTAGATGATATGCAGTGACTTTTTAGACTTGCTCCCCCGGGAAAAACAGCGGTTCCCCGTATTGCTCCGCGCCGAAGGCCCCGATGCGCGCCTGGGTGGAGGGCAGCAGCAGCCAGTCCTGGAAGCGCCCGGCCGCCTCGTGCTGCAAATCGGGGTATTTTTCGGCGCTGAGCAGGGTGACGGCATAGATGTTCTTCAGCTCCGATCTGTTGTCCTGCAGGACCGTCAGGCTGGGCAGTTTATGCTGATTCTTCAGGAAGGTAAGCTTGTCGGCCACCGCGTAGCCGCCGGCCTCGTCCGCCGCCAGCAGGGTGTCGAGCATATTGGCCCGGGTTTTTAGATAAAACTTCGCCGGCAGGGCGGCGGTATCCAGGCCCCTGCCCTCCCATAGGTTCTTCTCTTTCCTGTCCGCCCAGGAGCCGTCGGCCCGGGAATAGAACGCGCAGGCCGTGCCACCCCGGTAGGCGTCGTAGAGGCGCTCCAGCGCCGCGCCCGCGCTTTTGGCGCCGCCCGCCCCGGCGGGGTCTTCCTCCGGGCCGACGACGGCAAAATAATTGTGCATGAAGGGCCTGCGGCCCGCGCCGCCGCCTTTCTCCTCGAACTCCCGCTCGGCGGCGGGGCTATGGGCGATCAGCGCGTCGCAGCCGCCGTCCGCAGCCGCCCTGATGGCGTCCGCGCTTTCCGGGTATACCAGGACGTACAGGACGATCTTCTCCTCCTCCAGCAGGCCGGGCTCCAGGTATTCCAGCAGGCCGGAATCGTTGAGGAAAGCGGTGGTGGCCAGCTTCAGCGTCACATAGGGCTGCACATATTCGGTAACCGCCGTCTCCTCCGGGGCAGCCGGGACGGCCGGGGCAAACAGCCCGCAGCCCGCCAGGCCGAGCAGCAAAGCCGTAAAGACGGCAGGCAGTGTTTTACGCATGGCTTTCACAGAAAATCCCCCCTGTCCGCACAGTGATCCAAGTAATATGATCTTTTTCGAGCGGATCGGCACTATTATACCACCATGCGCCCCCAAATGCAAGAGGCAAAAATATGCCGCCGCGCAACCCCCAACGGCCGCGCGGCGGCGCTTACTCATTTGCAGTTTCCATTTCCCATTTTGTGCCAGCTTTAGCCCGCTTTGCTGATCGTTATGGTGTTGACCACGAAGGAGGACACCACCTCCACGGTGTAGCCCCTGCTGCTGCCGGCTTTGTAAGTAAATACATACATACCCACGACGCTCTCGTCGGTGGTTTCGGCGTCCTTGGTGAAGCCCGCATTCTGCAAATCCTTCACATAATCACGCAGCTGCTGCGGTTCCACGTTGACGAACATGGCGACGAACCCTTCGGCGGTGGTGACGCCTATGGCGCTGAGCTCAAACCCGGGCTTGGGCACCTGCCTGGTGAATTCGTTGTCGGGCCACTGCTCGGTAAACACCGTGCCCTCCCCAAAATTCCACTCGCCGGGGCTGGGCGGCTGGGTTTCGTTTCCATTCGCGGGCGGGTTTGTGGCAGTGGGGAATTCGGGCAGAGAGATTTCCGGGCCGGCCGCCGTGGTGGTCTCAACGGCATCCTTCGGGTCGGCCTTCGCGCCGCAGCCGGCCAGCAGGCCTGCCAGCAGCGCCAGTGCGCAAAGTGCGCAAAGTGCGCAAAGAAGCTTTTTCATGATGAAACTCCTCTTTATAATTTTTGGGTGCCTCGTCCAATCAGCCGTTGGGAATGATCTCCCCTTCGGAGCGCTCCACATCCACGCCGAACCCGCCGTCGTACCATGTCACGGTCACGATGATCTGGTAGCCGCTTGCCGTGGCATTGCGCCCCCAATACGTCACGCCCTCTGGGGTCAGGAAGGTCTCCACGTCTTCCAGGCAGAGGAAGCCGTCCTGATCCTGGAGATACATAACGTAATAGTAAACATCCTCGCCGGGCGCGCCGGACTCGTATTCCGCCCGCACGGCAATGATTCCGCCGGCGTTCAGGCTGTCGGAGCTCGTGCTCCTGCGGTGGCCGATGGCCGCTTTCACGGTGGGCACCTTGTCGGGGCCGAGGAAATAGTAGTCGGCGGTATCGCTGAACTTCGTATTGTCCTGGGAGCCTGTGGGAATGGGCGGGACCGAGAATTCCTGCCCGCGGGCGGCGGTGGTGGGCGGTTCTTCGGGCACGTACGGCTGGGTGGGGTCGTTCTCTTCGCCGCCGAGCATCTCTATCTTTCCCGGCACAAAGACCACCCGAATCGTATAGCCCCCGGCTACGATTTCGGGCAAAACCTCCAAATGGCCCGTACCCGCCGAATTGCGCCCGACGCCGGTATACACCCTGGTATCCGGGTCAGCCAGCCAGATGCAGCCCTCTTTTTCAACCAGGTAATTGCAGTAGGTGTCCACATCCTGCTGGGGCGTGACGGATTCGTATTCCCAGTATTTGCTCTGCATGCCCCCCGAGGCGGACGTGCCCACGCCGGTGACCTTCCGCGCCTCGCCCAGGACGGCATTGATGCTGGGCACCCGGTCGTTTTCGATCTCATAGTATTCGAGCTTTTCCGCCTTGCGCATGGAAGCGGCGCCCGCGATGAGAATAACGGCAACGAGAGCCGCAAGGCCGATGACAATGCCCAGAAAGACCTTCAGGCCGGTGCGCTTTTTCTTCGGCGCGGGTGCGGGAGCCGGGGCGGGCATGGGGTAGGCCTGGTAGGGCTGCGGGGGATAGGCGGGCTGCCCCGCGGGCGCAAACGGCTGCCCCGGCATGGGCTGCGGCGCTGCCGCAAACGGCTGGCCTGCAGGCGCAAATGGCTGCCCTATGGGCGGCAGCGGCTGCGCGGGTTCCGTTGCCTGCTGCGCGGGCGGCGCGGCAGGGATCGGCGCGCCGCAGCCGGTGCAGAACTTCGTCTGCTCGGAATTCCTGGCTCCGCAGCTGATACAAAACTTGTCTGCCATGAAAACGCCTCTTTCTATTCTCTATACTATCGCGGGAGAGGGGCCGCGCTCTAAAAAATGCAACAGCACAGGGGTGGCCCGCAGGCCACCCGCGCACATGGCTTTACATGACCGCAAAGGCGGCTGCGAACAGCCGCCTTGCCGTTTTGTTTAGGAAGGGCTGATTGTCACCGCGTAACCCAGCTCGGCAAGTTTGCCCAGGAACTGGAACAACATATAGACAAGGTAGCCGATCACGCCGCTGATGACGGCGTTGTAGGCGATCATCGCCCGGGCGAAGTTTTGCAGGTGGCCCGGCTTTTTGCCCAGGCCCAGCACAAGGGCGAAGATCAGCCCCACGCCGGGGATCCCCGTGAGCAGCAGGTAGCCGAAATAGGTGCCCGCGCCGGGTTTGACCTTTTCAGGCGGGGGCGGCGGAGGGGCAGGCTGCATCTGCGCCGGCTGGAGGACGGGCGGGGGCGCGTACTGCGGCGGCGGCCCGGCCGGGGGCAGGGGCACGGCGGCGGCAGGCTGAGGCGGCTGCTGCATTGGCGCCATACCCTGCGGGGCGGGAGCGCCGCAGCCAAGGCAAAATTTTGCGCCGGGCTGCAGTTGCGCGCCGCAGGTTGTGCAAAATTGTGATGCCATGAGAGCGCCTCCTACTTGTCGAACAGCTTATCGAGGAAGTTGAGGTTGCCGATGAGGGGCAGGGGCTTCTTTTCGCCCTTGATGGCGTTGACGATCCCGAGGACGGCCAGAATCCCAATGCCGATGAACAGCAGCGTGGTGATCAGCGAGATGAACCACGGCGTGGCCTTGTACTCATAGGGGACGCCCAGCACATAATTCGTGCGGGTGACCCTGATGAGCCCGAGAATCCAGTTGAGGATCATGACGCCGATATCCACGGCGAGCAGGAGGAAGCCCTGCTTCGTGTGATACATCGCGAAGGGGGAGTCCTTCTTCGTGAAGAAGGGGACCAGGGCCAGGGGGCCGAAGTAGGCGAGGATACCCATGACCTTGTTCTCCTCGGCGTCCTGGGCTTCGTCAACCACGGGCGCTTGAGCGGGAGCCTGATACTGCGCCTCGGGCGCGGCCTGCAGGGACTGGCCGCAGCTGATGCAGAAGGTGCCGTCGTCGGGGTTCTGGGTACCGCAATTGTTGCAGAACATAGGGACACTCCTTTTTTAATTATTTTTTAGGGTTCGGGGCTCGAAAGGCAATCCTATTTGAGAATGGTAATGCCGCCGATGAGGGGCAGGGGCTTCTTTTCGCCCTTGACGGCGTTGAGGATGCCCAGAATGGCAAACACAAAAACTACGATGCCAAGGATGGGGGCCAAAATCCAGCCGAGGATCGGAATGATTGCGATGACCATGCTGGCGATTCCCGCGATGAAAAGCACAAGGCCCTGGTTGGTGTGGAACTGGACGAAGGGGGATTTCTTGGCGTCGCCGGTGACGAGGGGGATGAAGAAGAGGATGTATGCCAGGATACCCATGACCTTGTTCGCCTGGGCGTCCTGGGCTTCGTCCACGGCCGGGGCCTCGGGCGCGGCCTGCTGCTGGTAGGCCTGCTGCTGATAATACTCCTGCTGAGGAGGCTGGGCTGCGGCGGCCTGCTGCAGCGATTGGCCGCAGCCGACGCAGAAGGTGCCGTTGTCGGGGTTCTGGGTGCCGCAATTGTTGCAGAACATAGGGACACTCCTTTTTAAAATATTTGAGGGTTCGAAGTTCAATAAAGAAAACCTGCCTCCCATAATTTTTAACATAAATAAGGCCGTTTGCCAACCTACCAAAAAGGGTAGGTTTTCCCGCAGCCCTTATACGTCAACGCTTTTTAGAATAAGAAATAATATGTTGCATTCGCGAAAAATATTACCGGGTTTTCCGTGCTTGACAGAAAGAATTACAGTGAATCTTTCAGCGCCCGGCGCCCCCCGCGCTCCTCCCCGATGAGCGCCGCCAGCACCGGCGCGCTTTCGGGCGTTACCTCCAGCAAAAAGCAGTTATAACGGCATTTTTGGTAGCGGCTGCCCCGGATGGTAAACGCATAGCCCATGGGGCACCTCGAATTGCACTGCGCGGGGTCGAGCAGCCGCTTGCACACGGGGGCCTTCGCGATGGCCCGCTCCATGCTCCCGGGCAGGCGGTCCAGCAGGCCGGCATAGCCGTCCAGGCAGTCGGCATAGAGGCGGACATGCAGCCGCCCTTTGCGGAACAGAAAATTCAAAATGCTCCGCTTGGTTTGGGGGTGGGAATAGGACACGAGAAAGCCGTTGGCCTTGGACTCGATCCTGCACCTGTAGCCATCCCCCAGCAGCTCGCCGTGGATGGTTTCCGCAAATTCGCAATATGCCGGACTGACGTCCGCAAGAAAATTCTCGAACGCAAATACCGCTTTCTCCATAAGGCCCGCTCCCATTCTCCTGTTTTCTATATTATATAGCATTATGGCCCGCGGTTCAAGCTCTTTTTTCTTGACGGCCCCTCCCCTCCTGTGCTATACTAAAAAACATGACAGATAACAGCGAAGCCCGGCGCATGCCGGCACGACCGGAGGGAGAGCTGATCCTAGCCCTCGAAACCTCCTGCGACGAAACCGCCGCCGCCGTTGTGGCCGGCGGGCGCTCCGTTCTGTCCAGCGTGGTTGCCAGCCAGGTGGACGCCCACAAAATTTACGGCGGCGTGGTGCCCGAGATTGCCTCGCGCATGCATATCGAGGCCGTCAGCGGCGTTGTGGAGGAGGCCCTAAACCAGGCGGGGATTACCGCAAGCCAAATCGATGCCGTGGCCGTCACCCACGCCCCGGGCCTGGTGGGCGCGCTGCTTGTGGGCGTGAACTTCGCCAAGGGCTATGCCTGCGCCCTGGGGAAACCCCTCGTCCCGGTGCACCACCTGCGCGGTCACGTCGCGGCCAATTATCTTGCCCGTGTGTCCGGCCACGGGCATGCGTACCCGGATTTGGAGCCGCCCTTTCTCTGCCTGATTGTCTCGGGCGGGCACACGCACATCGTGGAGGTTCTGGATTATACGGAATTCCGCGTGCTGGGCCGCACCCGGGACGACGCCGCAGGCGAGGCCCTGGACAAAACCGCCCGCCTGCTGGGCCTGCCCTACCCCGGCGGCCCGCACCTGGACAGGCTCGGCCGGGGCGGCGACCCGAAGGCGTTTACATTTCCGCGGCCCAAGGTCGCCGGCCACCCTTACGACTTCAGCTTCAGCGGGCTGAAGACAGCAGCTGTAAACCAATTGCAAAAATGCAGCGTTCAGCTCCCTCCGGTCATGGCAGCTACGCTGCATTCAGCATTCAGCATTGACTTCGCCGCCTCCTTCCAATACGCCGTAGCGGATTACCTCTGCCAAAACACGCTGCGCGCCGCCCGGGATTACGGCTACCGTAAGCTGGCCCTGGCGGGCGGGGTATGCGCCAACAGCGCGCTGCGCAGTGAGGCTTGCGCGCGCTGCGCCGCCCAGGGGATAGAACTATACCTCCCCGAACTGCAATTTTGCGGCGACAACGCGGCCATGATCGCCGCGCAGGGGTACTACGAGGCCCGCGCGGGCCATTTTGCCGGTTATGACCTGAACGCTTCCCCAAGCCTTGGGATTGAATGACGAAAAACCCAAATACCGGCATCCAGCAGTATACACTTGACATCTCCCGGATCATGTTTTATAATTGGCGTGTCGAATAACGATGAAACAGGAGGCGCATGATGAAACGGCTGTCGTCTATTCTTGCGGTACTTATCGCTGTAATCCTGCTGTGCGGCACGCTTTCCGCGCCCGCAGCGGCGGCAGACACTGCCGGCTATGCCGCCGAGGTGGTGCGCTTGGTGAACGCCGAGCGCGCCAGGGCGGGCCTGCCCGCCCTCGCCGCCGACACCGCCCTTTCCGCCGCCGCGCAGCAGCGCGCGCAGGAAATTGCGGTCTCCTTTCAGCATACGCGCCCCGGCGGCCGGGCATGGCACACCGTGCTGGGGGCGCACGGGGTCACGTATTCGCACGCGGGAGAAAACATCGCCTGCGGGCAGAAAACGCCTGCGGACGTCATGGCCGGCTGGATGAACTCCCCGGGGCACAGGGCGAACATCCTGGGGGATTTCACCCGCATCGGCGTGGGCGTATACGAAAAGAACGGCACCCTCTACTGGGCGCAGCTGTTCACCAGCGACGCAAGCGGCGGCAGCGGCGGCAATGCCAATGGAAACAGCGGCGGTCTTTTTGCCAACAGCAACGGCGGCAGCGGCAATGTCTTCGCGCTGCTGTGGAGTTGGATCGCCGGCGCGCTGAGCAGCCTTACGGGAGGCAACAGCCTCACAGGAGGCTGGGGCAGGCTGCTGCGGTTCAACTAGAGATTGACAGAAAAGTACCCGGGAAGGCTGTGCGGGCCGTCCCGGGTGGCTTCTTTATGTATCCTCCATCACCCGTTGCAAAAATTCAGCTGGCGAGAGAATCCATTCTTCCGCAGGAAAATGCCTCGCGTTGCCGGTGATTAACAGTGCGCCGCATTCCAGCGCGGTTTCGTAAAATGGCTTGTCGCTTTCATCAATAAAGGTAACATGGCATTTCATGGAAAAAACACGAAGTCCGGACATTATGATTCTATCAAGCAATTCACTTACTTCTTCGCATGAAAAAGGGAAGCGTGGCCTGAACAGGACATCCTCGTATTCCTCCATCATGCGGCCGTCATAGCATGGAATGACCCTGCTTGCAAGCATCAGGTCGATGATTTTGCGCGGGGGGCCTGCGGGAGACATCAAGCCAGACACGAGGACATTGGTATCAATCACCACGTACATCGCGCAGCTCCCCCTCCTCACGTTCCCGGCGTTCCCTTCTTGAAGCTGCAATTTCCGCTTCAATTTCCTCCTCTGTCATGTAGCCCATTTCGGCAGCCCTGCGGCGCATGCTCTCAACCGCGAGTATTGCCCTGGCTTGCCGAATCGTATTCATTGTTTTTTCAAAATCACGGGTCTTCACGTCCATCATCAGCGCTGATGGCTTCCCGTCCTCTGTAATCACCACCTCGCCCCTGGCCAGGCTGCTCCAGACAGCCTTTGTGTTGTTTTTCAGCTCGTTCACGCTATAAAACTCCATCTCCCTACACCTCCAGCGTATAGTTATGCCCCTTGGGCAGCCCCAGCTGCACCAGCACATGCTCCTCCTTCTCGCGCATGCGCACGGCGTCCAGGCCGCCACCCTCGTGGTCGTAACCCAGCAGGTGGAACATGGAGTGCACCGTGAGGAAGCCCAGCTCCCGCTGCAGGCTGTGGCCGTAGAGCCGGGCCTGCTCGGCGGCCCGGGGCATACAGATCACGATGTCCCCCAGCATGGAAGCGCCGGTAGCGGGGTTCGTGTCGTATACTCCGCTCACCAGGGCCTCCCTGACGCCCAGAGGGAAGCTGAGCACGTCGGTGACGTCGTCGATCCCCCTGTGCAGCGCGTTGAGACGCTGTATTTCGGCGTTATCCACAAAGCGCACGCTGATCTCCGCGGGCCCGGCGAAATTTTCCGACACCAGCGCGGCCGTGCAGGTGCGGCGGATCAGCATGCGGATGCCTGTGGGGATCTTGACCTCCTGCTGGTCGTCCGTGATCATCACTTTGATCTTATTTGCCATGCTTGCGTACCTCCTCTTTCTCTGTAGGCAAAGCCTATTTTTGGCCTTTTTCATAGGCTTTGATGATCGACTGCACCAGCCGGTGCCGCACGACGTCTTTCTCGCTGAATCTCACCACGGCGATGTCCTCGATCCCCCGCAGGATCTTCACCGCGTGCACCAGCCCGGAGGGCTTGCCGTCCGGGAGGTCGATCTGGGTCACGTCGCCGGTGACGATCACCTTGGAGTTCTGCCCCAGCCGGGTTAAAAACATTTTCATTTGCTCTATGGAAGTGTTCTGCGCCTCGTCCAGAATGATGAAGCTGTCGTCCAGGGTCCTGCCCCGCATATAAGCCAGAGGGGCCACCTCGATGGCGCCCCGCTCCTGCTGCCTGGCGTAGTTCTCGGCCCCCAGCATATCGAACAGGGCGTCGTAGAGCGGGCGCAGGTAGGGGTCCACCTTCTGCTGCAGGTCCCCCGGCAAAAAGCCCAGCTTCTCCCCGGCCTCCACCGCCGGGCGGGTGAGCACGATGCGGGCCACCTCTTTGGCCCGGAAGGCCGTAACCGCCATGGCCACGGCCAGATAGGTTTTGCCTGTCCCCGCGGGGCCGACGCCCAGCGTGACCGTGTTCCCCTTGATGGCCTCGATATACTTCTTCTGCCCCAGGGTCTTGGGCTTCACGGGCTTGCCCCGGGCGGTGACGCACACGCAGCCGTCGGTCATGGCGGCAAGCTTTGCGCTGACGTCCTCCTCCTCGTTAATCTCGTCCGCTTCACGCACGAGGGACATCACGTAGCGTACGCTCTGGTCGCCCAGCTCCTCGCCCTTGCCGATGAGGGTCAGCAGTGCTTCGATGGCGCGGGCGGCCCTGTCAACGGCCTGCGGCTCGCCCGTCACCTTCAGCTGCGAGCCCCGGCAGATCACGCCCACATGGTACTCCGCCTCCACCGCCTTTATATTTTCGTCAAAATTGCCGAACAGCCGCGCGATATGCTCCATCCGGTCGATCTGTATTGCTCGCTCCGTCGCCATGCACCCTCCTGACACAATGATTTTTATGAAATTATACTATTTTTTTTGTTCTGTGTCAAGGTATTTTGCTAAAGAATAGTAAAAATTTTGTCGGCGGATGAATATCCAGGCTCCTTAAGCCGATTTTTCGCGTTATACTTCTACAGTTTATCGTATATGCAAATTGCACAAATTTTCCAATAAAAACTTGGCAATATTTGTTACTGAAAATACGTGAAAAGGCTTTATTTTTGTCGCAAAATATGGTATAATAGGCAAGGTTTGTAAAGGGCAGTCGGAAACCAGAAAAAAAACAAGAAGGAAGGAACGAGGAAGAAGGCCATGAGGACGACAGGTATTATCCGCGGCATCGATGAAGTCGGCAGAATCGTGATCCCCAAAGAGTATCGTAGAATGCTGAAGGTGAATGACAAAGAGGACTCCCTTGAAATCTCCATGGAAGGCGACCGGATCGTGCTGCGCAAGCACATGCCCGCGTGCACCTTCTGCGGAAGCGCCGACGGGATGATCGAGTATTCGGGATACAAGATCTGCCGCAACTGCGTGGACAATCTGGAGCAGATTGTCGGCCAGCAGGTGGAAGGGGAGTAAACTCCCTCTCCCGGCATAGGACAAAGCTCAACCGGCGCAAAAGGTTGGGTTTTGTTTTGTTTTTTCATTATTTTGCGCCCTACCCCTTGTATTTCGCCCGCGTTTCTGTCATAATAGAAGCAAGGGAGGGCTTTGCATGCAAACCTATTGGGAGGATTTGCTTTCGCTGGACGAAGCGGCCCGGCAGGCAATCCTGGAAGCGCACAGGGACGGGGGCGTAAAGCTCCCCTGTACGGACGGCGTAATCATCGCTGCGGGCGTAAAAATCGGCGCGGGCACGCTGATTTTGCCGGGTACCATCCTCTGCGGCGGCACCGTGATCGGCAGGGATTGTGTCATCGGGCCGGGCAGCGTGCTGGCGGATACCGCCGTGGGCGAGGGAGCTTCACTAAACAACGTGCACAGCGAGGACGCGGTCGTCGGCCCCGGCTGCGAGATCGGCCCCTGGGTGCGCCTGCGCCCCGGCACGGCGCTGGGCGGGGGGCTGCGCGTGGGGAACTTCGTCGAGATCAAAAACAGCACGGTAGGCGGCGGCAGCAAAATCGCGCACCTCTCCTACATCGGCGACGCGCGCTTCGGCCAAAGGGTCAACGTAGGCTGCGGCGTTGCCGTGGCGAATTACGACGGCAGGGACAAGCACGAGACCGTGGTGGGCGACGGCGCGTTCATCGGCTGCAACAACAGCCTGGTAGCCCCTGTCACCCTTGGCCCGGGGGCCTATACCGCCGCGGGCTCGGTGATTACTGAGGACGTGCCCGCAGGCAATTTGGCTATAGCACGGGCGCGGCAGGTAAATAAAGGAAGCAGGAGGCAGGAATGAAGAAGCAGGGGGCAATCCATACCCCCCGCTTATCGGTTCTGATTATTCCGGTTGGCTGTTGTCGTCAAAATCCCTCTGGAGCAACGCCGCGACCTCATGTGCGACGGCCTCATCTGTCGGGAACCCCTTTGCCAGCGCAAACATTCTGTAGAGCGCCAATTTCGTGGATAGTTCTTGAAGGATTTCTGCGTTGTTCGGCATCGTGTTCACCTCCATTCAATAGCATTACCCACATCTATTGTACCATGTATCAAATGTCTTGTCAACCCCGGAAAGGACGTACTATGTCATTTTTTCGCAAACCCGCTCCCCCCGCGTGGATCATCGCGGGCCTGGGCAACCCCGGGCGGCAATACCAATACAACCGCCACAACGCGGGGTTTTTGTGCCTGGACGTGCTGGCGGAAGACCTGGGCGTCAAAGCGGACAGGCTGAAGTGGCACGCCCTTACCGGGATGGCGGAGATCGCAGAGCAGCGCTGCGTGCTGATGAAGCCCAATACATACATGAACGGCAGCGGCCAGGCCGTGGCCGAATGCGCCCGTTTTTATAATATCCCGCCCGGGCGCGTGCTGGTGATCTCCGACGACGTCTCCTTCGCGCCGGGGGTGCTGCGCATCCGCCGCAAGGGCAGCGCGGGGGGGCACAAGGGCCTGAAAAGCGTCATCGAGCACCTGGGCGGCGACGAATTCCCGCGCATCAAGCTGGGCGTGGGGCAAATGCCCCATCCGGACTGTGACATTATCGATTGGGTGCTTTCGGACATGGGCATGGACGACCTCAAGGCTTTGCGGCGCGCCTGCGGCGACGCCTGCGAGGCCATCCCCATGATCCTGGCGGGGGACATAGAAGGGGCTATGAGCAAGTACAGCCATTAAGTTGACATTTGCATGCGCATAGGGTATAATAAATGGTGTAGGGGGTTGCCTATGGAAAAAGGAGAGCTGCTGAAATTGTTTTCAAAGCATAATATTCAATTTGTCTGCCATGGCAAGCGGCACGATATTTACTTCAGCCCAAAGACCGGCAAAACCTTCCCTGTCCCCCGCCATGCAGCGGAAATCGCGACCGGAACCCTGAGCAAAATCAAGAAAGATGCCGGAATAGAAGGAGGCGCATGATGGCTAAATATGTGTATCCCGCCGTGTTCAGCCAGGAAGGGGAAACCATCCTGGTGGACTTCCCGGATTTTGATAGCTGCTACACAGAAGGGGCCGACCTGATCGATGCCATCGAGATGGGGCAGGACGTGCTTTGCCTGACTCTCTACTGTATGGAAGAAGGCATGGCCACACCCCCGGCGTCCAGCGATATCACAACCATGCAAATCCCCGCGAACAGCTTTGCCACCCTTATCGCGTGCGACACAGACGAATACCGCCATTACTATCAAGCCGCCAGCGTCAAAGGACACACCCATGCCTAACCAGAGCCTCCCCCTTCTGCGCCAAAAGGCCCTCACCCTGCCAGCCCTGCCCGGCGTATACCTGATGAAGGACAGCAAGGGCGGGATCGTTTACGTCGGCAAGGCCAAGAGCCTGCGGCACAGGGTGGCGCAGTATTTCGGCGGGGAGGAGCCGCACGGGCACGGCTTTATCGCCACCGGCCTGGACCATGTGCGCGACTTCGACTACATCGTGGCCGGCAGCGAGTTCGAGGCCCTGGTGCTGGAGTGCTCGCTGATCAAGCAGCACCAGCCGAAGTACAACATCAACCTCAAGGACGACAAGGGCTACCGCTGGGTGCGCGTGACGCGCGGCGAGTGGCCACGGCTTTCCGTCGCCAAGCAGAAGCACGAGGACGACGCGGACTACCTGGGCCCCTACGCCAGCGCCTTCGCCGTCAACCTGGCCGTGGACCAGGCCCGGCAGGTGTTCCGCCTGCCCGCCTGCTCGCTGCGCTTCCCCCGGGATATCGGCAAAAGCCGCCCCTGCCTGCAGCATTTCATCGACCTGTGCGCCGCCCCCTGCGCCCGCAAAATCGACCAGGCGGCCTATGAACAGAGCGTGCGGGACGCCGTGGAATTCCTCAAGCGCGGCAGCGCGCAGAGCGAAAAGGAGCTGCGCCGCGATATGGAGCAGGCGGCGGAGGACCTGGACTTTGAAAAGGCCGCCAAGCTGCGCGACCGCCTGCGGGCCATGGAAAAAATCCAGGAGAAGCAGCACGTGGTCTCCGTCGCGGTGGAGGACCAGGACGTCTTTGCTCTGATGGCCGAGCAGACCCAGGCCTGCTGGGCGGTGCTGCGCTTCAGCGGCGGGAGGCTCTGCGACAGCGAGCACTTTTTCCTGCCCCGCCCCGAAAGTTTTACGCAGGCGAGGCAGGAACTGCTAGAGCGCTACTATACCATGCGCAATGTGAACCTGCCCCGGCGGATTTTGCTGGACGGCGAGACCGAGGGCAGGGAATTGCTGGAGGAGTGGCTGGCCTCCCTAGCAGGCCACAAGGTGCCGGTGCAGGCGGCCCAGAGGGGCGAGCCCCTGCGCCTGGTGGAGCTCTGCCGCCAGAACGCCATCGAAAAGCTGGCCCACCGCACGGGCCGCCAGAGCAAAACCATCGCCGCCCTGGAGGAGCTTTCGAAGCTGCTGGGCCTGCCCGCGCCGCCGCAAACCATCGAGGCCTACGACATCTCCCACATGGCGGGCAGCGGCAACGTGGGGGGCATGGTGGTGTTCAAGGACGGCGCGCCGCTGAAATCCGCCTACAAGCGCTTCGCCGTCAAGAGCTTTGAGGGCCAGGACGACTATGCCTCCATGGCGGAGGTTCTGGACAGACGGCTGCGGCGCTATGTGGACGGGGCGCAGGGCTTTGCGCAATTGCCCGACCTGATCCTTCTCGATGGGGGCATCGGCCAGGTGCACGCGGTGGAGCCCGTGCTGGCGCGGCTGGGCATCGAAATCCCCCTGTTTGGCATGGTGAAGGACAGCAAGCACAAAACGAGAGCCATCGCCTCAGGCGGCGGCGAGATCGCCTTCGCTGCCACAAAATCCGCTTTCGCCCTGGTGACGGCCATCCAGGAGGAGGCGCACCGCTTCGCCATTGCGTACCACCACCAGAAGCGCACGGCTGAAACCCTCGAGATGGAGCTGACGAAAATCTCGGGGATCGGCCCGGCCCGAGCCAAGCTGCTGCTGACGCACTTCCGGACGGTGCAGGCCATCAAGGGGGCGACTGTAGAAGAACTGGCGGGGGCTCCGGGGATGAACGCGAAGCTGGCTAAAGGCGTCATAGAGTATTTTAGCAATTAACCCCCCTGGTCGCTGCGATCCCTTCCCCCCTACAGGGGGGATTCTGACGGGGAGAGAGCAGCTACGCTTGGCGCAGTTGTGGCACTGTCAAAGTCCCCCCTGTAGGGGGGAAGGGAGCGCAGCGACCAGGGGGGTTCTTAAGACCAAACAAACATACGAAAGGAACCCCGCCAATGGAAAAATGGGAGTATAAGATAATTATGATTGCAGGCACTCCAGGAAAGGCGGAAGCAGAGTTGAACAGGCTTGCACAGCAAGGTTGGGAGCCTGTTTGCGTTTGGGTTGGTTCTCACCTCATTTTCAAACGAAAGGCCTCCCAATGAAAACTCTCCTCCAGCTCATCGCCAGCTTCCTCAAAGTCGGGCTCTTCACCTTCGGGGGGGGGCTTTCGATGTTTCCCATGCTGGAGCGGGAGGTCATCAACCGGCGCGGCTGGTGCACCAAGGAGGAAATCCTGGATTACTACGCCGTGGGGCAGTGCACCCCCGGGGTGATTGCCGTAACCGTGGCGTCATTCATCGGCTACCGGCAAAAGCGGGTATGGGGAGGCATCCTCGCCCCCTTCGCCGTGTGCCTGCCGGGGATGCTGATTACCCTGGTTCTGGCTGCTGTGCTGCAAAGGGCGGCGGATATCCCCCTGGTGCAGTCCGCCTTTGTGGGTATCCGCGTGGCGGTGTGCGCGCTGCTCACGGCCTCCGTTGTCAATATCCTGCGTAACAGCGTCAAGCGCTGGTGGCAGCTGAGCCTGGCAGCCGCGGCCTTTACGGTTGTGGCGATTTTCGGCCAAAGCCCAGCTTGGGTGGTGCTTGGCGCGGGGGCATTGGGCCTGTGCTGGTCCTTTGGGAAGGGGGAATCCAAATGACGGCAGTTCAAACCCTCTTTCTCCTGTTCTATGAATTCTTCTTCACGGGCCTGCTTGCCGTCGGCGGCGGGTATGCCACCATCCCCTTCCTGCAGAGCATCGGCCGCAGGCGCCCCTATTGGTACAGCGGCGAACAACTGGCCGGCATGATCGCGGGGGCACAGTGCGTACCGGGGCCCTTCGGCACCAATATGGCCACCTTCGTAGGCTTCACCGTGGGAGGTCTGGCCGGCGCGGCTTTCAGCCTGGTCGCCCTGATGACACCCACCGTCGTTATAGGCATAATCGCGGCGGGGCTCATGGATCGCTTCCGGAGCTCGGCGCGCATGGAGGCCCTGATGCAGCTGCTGCGCCCGGCCAGCGCGGGGCTCATCTGCGCGGCGGCCTTTTCGCTGCTGCAAATTTCGCTCGCCAGCGGGAGCGCCTGGGACTGGCGGGAGCCCCTTTCCTGGCTGCGGTGGTTCGACTGGCGCTGCCTGGCGCTTTACGGGGCGCTGCTGCCCTTCGCCTTTTGGAAGAAGCTGAAGAAGGTGCACCCCCTGGCGTATGTCGCCGTGGGGGCGCTGGCGGGGATCGCGGTGGGGCTGTGAAGTCTAAAATCTGACCCTCCCGCATATGATACCCTGAAATCATATGCGGGGGGTTCTTAATAACTATGATCATCTATACGGTACGCCCGGGGGACAGCGTCTTTTCCGTCGCGAAGGCCCATGGGGTCACGCCCGCGGCCATCGTCAGCGCCAACGGCCTGCAGAACGCCGACCTGATCCTGGTGGGGCAGTCCCTCATCCTGCCCGGCGCCGCCAGCATATATACCGTGCAGGCGGGGGATACCCTCTACAAGCTCGCGCAGCGCTTCGGCACCACGATCAAGGCCCTCGCCGCCCTCAACCCGCAGGTGGCCGCCAACCCCGACCTGCTGCATATCGGCCAGGTGCTCCGCCTGCCCAAGGCGCACTTCGGCAGCATCGTCGTCAACGGCTACTGCTATCCCACCATCCGGGAGGAGGCCCTGGCCGACGCCCTGAAGCGCCTGCGCTTCCTGAGCGTCTTCGCCTGCGGCGTCAGCGCCGAGGGGGCCCTGACCCCCATGGCGAACGACGCCCGGGCCATCGCTGCGGCCAAGGCCGCCGGGGTGCGGCCCCACATGGTGATCGCAAACCTGGAGGAGGGAAAGGGCTTCGATTCCGCCACGGTGCGGGCCCTGCTGGAAAACCCCGCCGCCCAGGATAGGCTGCTGCAGAGCTGCGTCAGCCTCATGAAGGAGAAGGGCTACACCGGCCTGGACGTGGACTTCGAGTATGTCCCCGCCGCCGTGCGGGAAAACCTCAACTGCTTCTTGGCCAAAGCCCGCGCCTGGATGCACGACGAGGGCTTCCTGCTCACCAGCGCCGTGCCGCCCCTCACCGCCGACAACCAGGCCGGCCTGCTCTTCGAGGGCTTCGATTTCCGCGCCCAGGGCAAATACAACGACTACGTCACCCTCATGACCTACGAGTGGGGCTACCAGGGAGGGCCGCCCGGCCCTGTCGCGCCCGTGAACGAGGTGCGCCGCGCCCTGGAATACGCCGTATCCCGCATGCCCGCCGAAAAGATCCTCATGGGCATCCCCAACTACGGCTACGACTGGAAGATCCCCTGGCAGGAGGGCACCAGCGCCACGGTGGTGCAGAACCCCGGGGCCATCGCCATCGCGGCGCGCCACGGTGTCGATATCCAGTTCGACGAAAAGGCGCAGACCCCCTGGTTCCGCTACATGGACGGCACGCAGCGGCACGAGGTCTGGTTCGAGGACGCCCGCAGCATCCGCGCCAAATTCGAGCTCGTGCGGGAGTTCGGCCTGGGCGGCGTGAGCTACTGGACGGTGAACCACCCCTTCCCCCAGAACTGGACGCTGCTGGAGGAGCTGTTCGAGGTGAAGAGGGTGTGATGCTAGCCCCATCCTCAGTCGGCCTCGGGCCGACTGATACTGTTCCGCGACTAAAAACACCGCAAAGCAATCAATCGCTCCGCGATGCTCCCTCACCGCTGCGGCGGAGCTCCCTCACGAGGGAGCCGGGGGACTAGACTCAAGCTTCTGCGCGATGTTTCGGTGTCTGTTGACGCCCGGCTTAATCCCCTGGCTCCCTCGTGAGGGAGCTGCGCCCGCAGGCGCTGAGGGAGTATCGCAGGGCGACTCGCGAAGCGATATGCATTGATTTTTGCTGCGGAGTAGTATGAGGATGGGTTCGCGGAGCGACAGGACGCTCTGCTGCGTTTTATAACAGCGAAACCCCCCGCCCATTTTCACGGGCAGGGGGCGGTTTTTATGCCTTGCTTAGCCTATGCCGCCGGGAGTATGAACCACATCCAGATCCAGCCGAAGAACACATAGAACT
>Ga0123353_10001218_pt1 | contig 31507 bp, 32 predicted proteins | sample TergutLab28metaG_3_FD_92763 | JGI IMG/M metagenome (GOLD analysis project Ga0123353, IMG submission 92763) | Labiotermes labralis P3 segment gut microbial communities from Petit-Saut dam, French Guiana - Lab288 P3 | ecosystem: Host-associated > Arthropoda: Insects > Digestive system > Gut ...
GAAGCCTGCCTGCTGGAACAGCCGTTTGTCAAGGATCCGTCCATGACGGTGCGGGATTACACAGTTTCACTGATTCAGAAAATCGGCGAAAACATTCAGGTGCGCAGGTTTGTCCGCTATAAGCTCGGCGGGGAATGACTTTCAGTTTGTAGCGTGAATAGCGGGGTGTGGAGTTGTCGTGATTTTGTTTCACAAAATATTTAATTAATTTAAGGAAACGCGAAGCATTTTCACCATGACTCCAGACTCCACCGACCACGAAACCAGCCTTGTAAGAACAATTAATAAAAATGAAAAACCCAGATTTCGCAGGGTGCTGCTGAAACTCAGCGGTGAAGCCCTTATGGGCGAGCAGGGTTACGGCGTAGACCCGGCGATGGCGGCCGGAATTGCCGAAGAAATCGCGGAACTTCACGCCGTCGGCGTGGAAGTGGCGGCTACCGTGGGCGGCGGGAACATTGTGCGCGGGATCTCGGTAAGCGCCGCGGGTATGGACAGGGTAAGCGGCGATTACATGGGTATGCTTGCCACCACGATAAATGCACTTGCCCTGCAAAACGCGCTGGAAAAAATAAACGTCTTTACCCGTGTTCTCTCCGCCATTGAAATGAAGGAAGTGGCCGAGCCGTTCATCCGCCGGCGCGCCATCCGTCACCTGGAAAAAGGGCGGGTTGTCATTTTTGCCGCCGGCATCGGCCAGCCCTATTTTTCGACGGACACAGCCGCGGCCTTGCGGGCGATGGAAATCGGCGCGGAGGTGATTCTAAAGGCCACTAAAGTTGACGGAATATATGATTCCGATCCGAGGGAAAATCCTTCCGCCAAGCTGTTCAGGGAACTTACCTACCGGGAAGTTCTCGAAAAAAACCTGCAGGTCATGGATACTACGGCCGTTGCGCTCTGTAAAGAAAATGGTCTTCCCATCATGGTTTTTAACCTTCTCCGCCGCGGCAATATCCGTGACGTGGTAATGGGAGCGGAAATCGGGACCATTGTGACGGCTTAAAAAATGATCCGTGGATTAAGGCGCCCCGGCGGGGTGTCCCGCTTTGCAGCGGCGGGTTTGCATCCCGCCGTGAGCGGTCGGCGAGCAGACAAAGAAAAGGAGTGGCAGCCATGACAATCCGTGAGATACAGGAAAACACGAAAAAAGGGATGGATAAATGCGTTGACGATTTACAGCGCAGCCTTGGAGCGATTCGCACCGGGCGGGCATCCGTCGGCATTCTTGACAGTATTCAGGCCAACTACTATGGAACGCCGACCCCGCTGAACCAGATGGCTTCGCTCTCGACGCCCGATCCGTCTACGATTATGATTCAACCCTGGGATACTTCAACTATTTCAGCGATTGAAAAATCTATTCTGGCTTCTGATCTGGGCTTGAATCCAACCAACGACGGCAAGGTCGTCCGTCTGCCGATTCCGCCCCTGACCGGTGAGCGCAGAAAACAGCTTGCGAAATCCGTGGGCCAGATCGGCGAACATCATCGTGTGGCTGCCCGCCAGGTGCGCCAGGAAGCCAACAGCGCGCTTAAAGCGGCGCTCAAGGACAAACTGATATCCGAAGACGAGGAAAAAGACGCTTTAAAGAAAGTACAGGATCAGACCAACGCCTGTATTGAAAAGATCGACGGCCTTCTGAAAAAGAAGGAAGCGGAAATTCTGGAAATATGATTTAGCGGTTAATAGCGGCGGTTTTTTAACCCGCCGGGAGCGGAACAATGAAAATTAAATTCCTTGGTGTGATCGGTTGCTTAACGGCGTTGTTCATGGTTTGTCCGGCAGCTTTCGGGCAGGAAGATTTTTCCAGGTATGAAATATTCATCGGCTATTCGCTGTTAAGAGTCGGTGAATACGACAACATGGACGACATGCAGAAAGAATTATTGTTGTATTCCGGGGGCGAAGGCAGGGTTAAAAGGTCAAGCTTTCTTGAAAAAGGATTTTCCACGTCATTTACCTATAACTTCGCTTCCAGCGTAGGTCTGGAAGCATCTTTACGGCGCAATAACGGTTACATTCTCAGTTTGTCGCAGAGAGGAATCGGTACCGAGTACGAAGAAGGGTTCAGGAGAACCGACCTGGCACTTCTTGTCGGGCCGCGTTTTACGTTCAGAAACCTTTCCAGCAACTTCACGCCTTTTGCGTACGCGCTTGCAGGCCTCAGCCGCGACAGCGTGGCGTATGCCTGGGATGAAAACTATTGGGGATACTACGATTCTTCGAGCGAGAAAATAAAAGGCCACAATTCTTTAGGCTTCGCGGTGGGCGGCGGGCTGGATATTCCAATCCACGAAAACGTGGCCATTCGGGCGATCCAGGCTGATTATTACCGTGCAAACCATCTGGCGGAGCTGCTCGGCGACAGCGGGAACAAACCATTCAGTAATGTCAACCTGTCTTTCGGCCTCGTCTTTCGTTTCGGCAGTAAAAATAAATGACTGCCTCGCTTCCCTTGACGACTGTTTTATATGTGAATTTCTGTACGGAGCGGTTTGATGATTGTTGCAGCAACACAGATTAAGCGTGGAATGACCATAAAATTAAACAACGAACTGTATCGCGTGTTTTCCTTCCAGCATATTACGCCTGGAAACTGGCGCGGCATGGTGCAGACCAAGCTGAAATCACTGAAATCAGGGTCGATCATCGAACACAGGTTCCGCTCAGAAGATCGCCTGGAACGTGCTTTCCTGGAAACTCATGAAGTGGAATACCTCTACGCGGACGGCGATGATTATTACTTCATGAATACTGAGACCTACGAACAGTTCCATCTTTCCGCCGATTCGCTTGAAGACTCCATCCCATATATGGTTCCGAACATAAAAATGAAAATCGAGTTCTACGAAACCAGCCCTATCGGCGTCGAACTTCCCGCTTCAGTGGAACTTCGCGTGGTTTCCACGGAACCGGGACTGCGCGGCGCCACGGTCAGCAACGTCAACAAACCCGCCACGCTGGAGACCGGCCTGGTGATACAGGTGCCCCCTTTTGTAAACGAGGGAGAACTCATTCGCGTGGACACGAGCGAAGGGAAGTATATGGAGCGCGTAAAATCTTAATAAAAGCAGCGGTCGGTGTTTAGCCACTGAAATGGGGAGGGAACCATGAAAGAATTTACCCAGAGTCTTCGTCTGTCTCCCAGCGAAATTCCCAACCGGATTTACGGCGTCGATAACTGGAGCGGCGGCTATTTCGGCGTCAGTGAACACGGCTGCCTTACCGTGCATCCCACGCGCAATCCGCTCATGGGCGTCGAGATTATTTCTCTTGTGCAGATGCTTTTGCAGCGCAAGGTGACGCCTCCGTTCCTTCTGCGCTTCCCCCAGATACTTGATACCCGTATCAAGGAACTTCACGAGGCGTTCCGCAATTCCATCGCCGAATATAACTACGGCGCGCGCCACTCGGGGGTTTTCCCGATGAAGGTAAACCAGAAAAAGAGCGTCATCGAGCGCCTGATGGCCGCCGGGCACAGATATGAGTACGGGCTGGAGGTGGGAACAAAGGCCGAGCTCGCCGCGGCGCTGACGATTCCAATGCACCCGAACGCGCTCCTGATCTGTAACGGCGTCAAGGACCGCCGCTACCTGGAATGGGCGATGCAGGCGTCCAAAATAGGAAAAAAACCCGTGCTGGTCATGGAGGAGGTTTCCGACCTTTTAAAAATCGCTGAAGTTTCAAATTCCCTGGGAATGAATCCGGCCCTTGGCGTGCGGGTTCGTGTTTTTTCACGCGGGGCGGGGAAGTGGGAGGAGTCCGGCGGCGAAACCTCAAAATTCGGCATCAACACCATGCAACTGCTCGATTGCCTGCGAATGGCGTCCGATCGTGAAATGGGCCGCCAGCTCAAAATGCTGCATTTTCATATCGGCTCGCAGATTACCGACATTCGCCGCATCAAGAACGCCATCAAGGAAGCCGCTCGCGTCTACGCAAAAGTCTGCAAAATGGGTTTTCCGGTTGAATACCTGGACGTTGGAGGCGGTCTCGGGGTGGATTACGACGGCAGCCGTACCGCGTCGGATTGCAGCGTCAACTATTCCATGCAGGAATTCGCCAACGATATCGTCTATACGATCAACGAGATATGCCAGTCTGAAAACGTGCCGCCGCCGACGATTATCACCGAAAGCGGCCGGGCCATCGTAGCCCATCATTCGCTGTTTGTCACGAACGTCATCCGGATGCTGAATCCCGGTCTCGGCGGTTCGGAAATTGATCCATCCATGGTGGATTCCGAAGTGGTACGCGAATTGTGGGACATGTACAATGACGTCAATCCCAAAAATTTCCGGGAATACTACCACGACGCGCTGCATCATCGCGAGGAGCTTCAATCGCTTTTCAACCTTGGTTATCTGAATCTCCAGAACCGGGCGCAGGGAGAATGGTTCTTTTGGGAGATTTGCCGCAAGGCGATAAAGTTTTCACGTTCCATGAAAGAAAGGCCGGAAGAATTCATAGATCTCGAAAATATTCTGGCCAGCAAATATATCTGCAACTTCTCGGTTTTTCAATCCACGCCCGATAGCTGGGCTTTAGACCAGCTTTTTCCCATCGTTCCGCTTACACGGCTGACGGAAGAACCGACGGTACAGGCGACGCTCTGCGATATTACCTGCGACTCCGACGGGCAGATAGACAAGTTCGTGGATTTGCGTGATGTTAAACAATCACTTGAACTTCATAGTGTAAACTCCGATCCATACTATCTTGCCATCTTTCTTGTAGGCGCTTACCAGGAGTCTCTCGGGATGAACCACAACCTGCTCGGTTCGCCCAATGAGGCGCATTTTCTGGTAGACGATACCGGGCGGCCGCATATTGATAAAATCGTGCGCGGCGCGTCGCTCAGCCAGGTACTGGAATCGGTTGGTTATCAGGCGAAAGATCTGACGGAAAATATTCGCCAGATGGCTCAAAAAGCCGGGGCGCAGTCAAAGCTTTCCACTGAAGGGCGTGAATCTCTCTGCGCGTCCTACGAATCCACGCTGGGAAGCTATACCTACCTGGAAGACTGATTAACACGGATATTTCATATTTCCGTAAGGGAATATTTTAAGTGGTGGAAACTCTATGAAATATCCGGGGTGATTTCTTTTTTCGCCTTCTTTGCCGCTTTCTTTTCTTTTTTCGTGCGCCAATATGCGTTCAACGCCGGCTGGATAATTTCATTATCCGTCGGGGCGCGTTCAAGCACAGACAAATTACCAAAAATACGCAACGCAGACCTGTACATATTTGTTAAGTAAAGTCCGTCCATGAAACGTTCATCTTCGCTTACACCAAGTGTCACAACACGTTCGGCCTTGATTTCACCTGTTTTTTGGTCGACGACCGGCACAAGTTTTTCTTTCCCCAAACATACAAAAAGCCCGCAATTTCCAAAATCGTAAAGATGATGCAAAGATGCATCCATCAGAATGCTTTTCATGTCCGTGAAAAAAAAGCTTGCATGAAATGGGCTTGCATTTTCCATAAACTTACGTGTAAGCAAACCGTGCCGGTCAAAAAACCTCATCATTCCTACCATAATCCGCAACATCCATGTGGGCATCCTTTCCACAAGTCTTGCAAAATCGTCTGTTCCGTTGTCGCTTGACATCGAGTTTTTTATCTGGCTGTCCCATACGGCCTTAACCTCGGCAAGGGTTTCTTTTCCTGTAAAACGACACTTCATCGTGGTTTCCTGCTCGCCGGTTCTTAAATTTTTGTGCAAAGGAAGCGCCGCATCAACAAAATGTCTTTGATAAAAATTGCCGCCGTAAACAAAACGGTTAAGACGGGGTCTTACATGAAACAGACGCACCAACGTTGCGATAAATATATCGCGGTAAGTATATTCCAGCCCTTCACGCTTTTTTTTTGCAATAAATTCGTCCAGTTTTTTTGTTGGAATATACAGATACATCATATTTGTCGAGTCAGAGCGCGTTTTACCCATGAGAAGTGAGGCTATTCGATAAAAGCCGTCAATTTCCTTAATCTTTTTTCCGTCTTTCCTATATCCAAACATTTTTTCTCCTGCTGCCTGTTCCCTTCAAAAAACGCTACCATTTTATGTAATCTCGAATTAGAATCAAGTTTCGCTTTCGGAAAGGAAATTTTTATGATTCGCACGATCCTCAGCATTTCACTGTTTTTCTGCAGCACTTTATTGTTTCAGACGGGGACGGCCTTTGCCGCCCAGGCAAAGGGATGTACGCGGGCGACGCTTCAGGCGGCTGTTGACAGTTATATTGCAGCCCAGAAGGCAGGCGATCCGTCAAAGATGTCCCTGGCTTCCAGTGTGAAGTACGTTCAGAACTGGATGGAAATCTATAAGGAGGAAGGCCTCTGGAACAGTCCTCTGCCTGTCGCTTTCCATCGCAGCATACTCGATGTCGACGCCTGCCGGACATTTACCACGGTCATCGTTACCGAAGGCAATCAATATGTCATTGGAACGCGCCTGAAACTCGAAGACGGCAGGATCGCGGAAATCGAGAGCATGTATACCACAAAGCGCGATTGGCTTTTTAACGCCGACAACTATCTGAAGTACTCGCTGGCGTTGGTCAACGGAAAAATCCGGTATATTCATACCCTGACACTGACTGTTCCCGGCATCGACCCCGTGGTTATTATGGGACGGCAGCCTGAACAAAAGCCTAAAAGCAATCCGCCGGCAAAGGCAAAATAATTTTGATACCCGTTATTTGCCGCCGGGGGCACCATATTCAGCTATCACGCTGGTAAGCGGCGAACCCTGGACATGGTGGCTAAGGGGTAATCCTTTTTCCTGCAACCTTTGAATCGACCGGCAGGCAACATTTATGGTTGTCAGAAATTTTTTGGAATTGTACAGTTTTTTAATTGAACGGGGTGTCGGAGCCTGAACGAAGCGCGTCAAAATCATCCTCGCTGATCACTTTGACGCCAAGCGTTCTGGCCTTTTCCAGCTTGCTTCCAGGATCGTCGCCGGCGACGACATAGTTTGTTTTCTTTGATACGCTTGATGAAGTTTTTCCTCCCAGGCTGCGTATCAGGGCTTCCATCTCCAGGCGGCTGAAACGTTTCATGGTTCCCGTAACCACGAAAGTTTTACCGGCGAATTCCGGGTGGATTTCTGAAACTCGCGCGCGAGTTTCCTCCGTCATGCAAACGCCGTGCGCTTCGAAAGCCTGGATCGTGTCTATTCCGGCGCGGCTTTTGAAAAAATCATGAACACTTTTTGCTACGACGTCTCCGACTCCGGCAATTTCGGCGATTCGTTCCCGGGACGCGCCGGTCAGGGCGTGAATATCGCCGAATTCTTCCGCCAGGAGGCGGGCGGTTCCTTCGCCTGCGTGACGGATGCCAAGCGCGGTCAGTACACGGGTCAGCCCGCGTCCTTTCGATGCCTCAATGCTGTCGATAATTTTCCCGGCTGATTTTTCGCCCATACGGTCAAGGCTTTCCAACTGTTCGGCGGTAAGCGCGAAAATATCGCTCAACGAAATTACGGCTTTTTTGTCGACGAGCTGATCTATAAGCGCCGGCCCCATTCCTTAGATATCCATCGCCTGCCGGGACGCGAAAAACGCCAGGCGCTCCTTTAGCTGTGCCAGGCATGAAGGATTCAGACAGCGTATGTAAACGCCGCCTTCGTCGCGTCCGACGTTTTCCCCGCATACCGGGCATTGCACCGGAAATTCATAGGGCTGTTCATTCCCGGAACGTTTTTCAAGCTCCGCGCGAACGACGTGAGGGATGATCTTGCCTGCTTTTTCCACGATGACATGATCGCCTATGCGTATATCCTTACGGGCGATTTCGTCGGCGTTGTGCAGGCTGGCGCGCGATACGCGCGTACCGGCGATCTCTACGGTCCGGAGTTCGGCGACCGGCGTAAGCACTCCGGTTTTGCCGACCTGCACGCGGATGTCCAGCAGTTCGGCTTCCGCCTGCCACAGTTCCACTTTATATGCGATGACCCAGCGCGGAAATTTCGCGGTGGCGCCCAACCGGCGCCGCTGTTCGAAATCGTCGATTTTAATCACCATGCCGTCGGTTTCGCAATCAAGCGTTTCACGCGCTTCAAACATTTCCCGGCAGTAATCCAGAACTTCGTCAATGGAATGAAACGGCGGGCCGTGCGGAACCACGGGGATGCCGCAACTACGCGCTTTTTCAAAAAACGCCGTGTGCGACGCGGCGTCAAATCCGCCGGGACGGCCTACGCTGTGTGCGAAAAAACGAAGATTGCGCCGTCCGCATTCGCGCGGGTCTAAAAGCTTGAGACTTCCGGCGGCGGCGTTGCGGCAGTTGGCGAAAACCTTTTCTCCCCGTTCTGTCTGAATACGGTTCAGCCGCGAAAGCTCCGTGTGCGTCATGTAGATTTCGCCGCGCACTTCCAGCGTTTCAGGCGGCGTTAAAACATCCGCGCGAAGCCTGAGCGGAATGTCGCGGACCGTGCGCAGATTGTGCGTGATGTCGTCTCCGCCGAGGCCGTCTCCCCGCGTTATGCCGAGAGTGAAAATGCCGTTTTCGTAAACCAGTGAAGCGGAAACGCCGTCGATTTTATACTCCACGACATAACGGGGCGCGATCCCGTCGAGCAGCCGCCTGATCCGGTTGTCGAAGTCCCGGACTTCGGCCTCGTTATATGTATTTTCAATTGAAAGCATGGGGACTTCGTGCCGTACCTGGCGAAATCCCGCGATCGGACCTCCGCCGACGCGTTGCGTGGGACTTTCGGGCGTGACAAGTTCGGGATGTTCCTTTTCGAGATTTTTCAGCTCGTCGAGCAGCCGGTCGAATTCCAGGTCGGTCAGTTCCGGGTTCGCTTCGATGTAGTACCTGTAGTTGTGATATTCAATCTCACGGCGCAGGTTTTCAATTTGTTCTTTTATGGACATTTACTCAGCGCTTCCTTATTTTCAGACGTTTGATTTTAAAATTCCGGTGTACAAATCACAATAGTTTTACGGGTGCGCGTCGTAAAAGTTATGCAACGGTTACATGTTCATGTTTCCTGAGATGCCGGGGAATTTCAAAATTTTTCAGGGTAAGGTTCGTGAATGTCATGCGCGCGGTGGTTTTCTTCATCAACCTTATTGACACACTGAAAACCGGCCAACTATAATAAAATGATGCAATGTAGGGAAGGGTTACGGATAATGACTGGTCTTTCAGGTACGCTTCCATGACAAATGTTACCAACGGAATTGAAGTGATGATAACGAGCGCGCTGGATAATATTGACCTTATCCAGGCGCTCACGGATTGTGTTGCCGCTTTTATGAAATTTGATGAAAACGCGGCTCACGGGGTCGGCATGTCGGTTCGCGAGGCCGTCACCAACGCCATACAGCACGGCAATATGCTTAACCTCGGGAAAAAGGTCGAAATCTGTTACGAAATGGCGCCGGAACATCTGACGGTTTTTGTTCGTGATCAGGGCTGCGGATTTCAGGCGGATAAAATACCGAATCCTCTGGAAGGAGACAACCTCCTGAAGCCAAGCGGACGCGGTGTTTTCTATATGCGGACGTTCATGGACGAAGTGGATTTCCGGCCCCTGGCTACGGGAGGGACGGAGGTTTACATGGTAAAAAAGATTTTGAAACCAACTGATTTGAATTATTTGGATTAGAGGAGAAAGAAATGGAAATTACGATCGAAAGACGCACGATAGAGGATATCAAGATTCTGGATTGCAGCGGCAAAATAGTCCTGGGTCAAGGGACAATGACGATTCGCAACATGGTGCGGGATATCCTTGCGGCGGGCGGGAAGAAAATCATTCTCAACCTGGCGAATGTGAGCTACATCGACAGCTCCGGAATCGGCGAACTGGTCAGCACCTACACGACGGTTGCAAACGCAGGCGGTCAGCTCAAGCTGTTGCATCTGACAAAGAAGATCGAACAGTTGCTGGCAATCACCAAACTTCTGACCGTTTTTCAGGTATTCGAAGACGAACAGGCCGCTATCGCCAGTTTCAACTAAATTTTTTTATTCCAGGAAGCGCTGAACAAACGGTTGTGTAGGCAGTCGTTTGTTCAGCGCTTCCTGAATGATTTGCCCGCGCACCGGCGCGGAACAACGGAGAGAGGTTCAAGCTATGCCCGTTTCTGAAGCGACCCGGGAATTGATGTGGAATGTTTCCCATGTATGGGCAATGTACGTGTTGCTCGTTATCGCCCTGTGTATTTGCGCGTGGGGAGTTTACCGGCGTGTTCAGTCCTGGCGTCAGGGCAAGAGCGACACTGAACGGCTGTCGGATTGGGGTGTGCGCCTTAAAGTCCTCCTGTGCGAGGTTTTCCTTCAGAAACAGGTGCGCAACACGATCTATCCGGCGTTTTTTCACTGCCTGATTTTTTATTCATTCGTCGTTCTTATCGTCACGACAGCCATTCTCACGGTACAGGTGGATATTATCGACCTCTTGCTGGGGCTGGAACTGAACATATTCACGGGCTTCGTTTACGCGCTGTTTTCAGTCGCTTCGGAACTCGCCGGCATCTGCATTATTATCGGCGTCTGCATGGCGGCGTGGCGGCGTTATAAGACAAAGCCCGCGACGCTTCCAAACGGCGTGGAAGACGGCTTGGTGCTGCTCCTTATCGCCGCTATCGTGGTTACGGGATACCTGATCGAAGGCCTGCGTATTGCGGCGCTTGGCGATGACTGGCCGCTCCTCTCTTTTGTGGGATATGCGATTTCGCCGCTGTTTGCGGGGATGAGCACCGAATCACAGGAATGTCTTCACGCCTTTTTCTGGTGGTTTCACACCGTTCTGGCGATGGGCTGGATTGCGCTGATTCCCTACACAAAGTTTTTCCATATGCTTTCGCTGCCGACCAACGCCTTCTTTTCAAAACTCAAGCCGCGCGGCGAACTGCAGCGGCAGGACATTGAGGCGATTATGGAAAGCGCCGGGGACGACGACCTGCAGCTTGGCATTCAGAAGCCGGAGGAATTCACATGGAAACAGCGTCTCGACCTTGACGCCTGTATTTCGTGCGGCCGCTGCGAAGAACTATGTCCGGCGTATCTTTCCGATTCCGACAAGGAATATTTTTCTCCGCGCCAACTGATTTCGCGGCTCAAAAAATCGCTGGATGAATGTGCGGCCGCCGGTAAAACCCCCGAGGAAACCGCCGATCTCGTCGAACACGCGTTTGACGAGGAATACGTCTGGCACTGCCGCACATGCAGCGCCTGCATGGAGGTTTGTCCCGCGCTGATCGACCATGTCGACACGCTGATGGAAATCCGCCGAAATGAAGTTCTGATTCAGGGACGGATTCCCGAGGAAGCGGCGCAGGCCATGAAAACTTTTGAAACCGGCGGTAATCCTCTCGGCCCGCAGTCGGACCGCACTGAATGGATTGAAAAGGCAAAGATTCACGTCGTCGCTCCCGGCGAGAAGGTCGATGTGCTTTACTGGATCGGCTGCTGCATATCATTTGATCCGCAGAAACACAAACTGGCCGAAGACCTTTGCCGCTTGATGGAAAAATGCGGTATTGATTTCGGCGTCCTTGGCGACGACGAAAAATGCTGCGGCGACCCCGCCCGCGTGCTGGGACAGGAAATGCTGTTCCAGATGGCCGCAAAGGAACAGGTCGAGCTTATCAAACAGCGCGAGTTCAAAACGCTCCTTACCGGCTGTCCGCATTGCTACAATGTGCTGAGGCATGAGTACAAACAGTTCGGCGGCGATTTCAACGTCATGCATCATACCGAATTTCTGCAAAAGATGATCGCGGAAGGAAAGATTAAGCCCGGCGCGGTTAAAACGAAAAAAGCCGTTTATCACGATCCATGTTATCTTGGGCGGTATCAGAAGATTTACGACGAGCCGCGCGAAGCACTGCAGTCAATTCCGGGCCTGGGCCTTTCCGAAATGGCCAATCGCCGCAAAAAAAGCCTCTGCTGCGGCGCGGGCGGCGGCCACTACTTCATGGATCTCAAACGCGGCGAGCGCATCAACAATCTCAGGGTCAAACAGGCGCACGACGCCGGAGCGGATACGATCGTTACCGGGTGCGCGTTCTGTTTGCACATGTTGCAGGATTCCGTGAAACTGCTGAACTACGACGAAAGCATGCGCGTGGTGGATATCGCTTCACTTGCAGCGGAGGCGGCGCTTTCATCCGCGGCGGATAAATCCGCCGAAACGGATTAACAGACGGATGCCCGGCTCGCTTCACGCCCGTTTGCGGACAATGAGCGCGGCGAACAGGAAACTGCTCGCCGCGTTTGTTTGCTACGCAATTCTTTTGGGGGCGGCGCTGTATGCGCTTTTACCCGCGCAAACATCCGATGAACAGGTTATTCTCGGTATGGTACTTCTGGTTTTTGCCATACTCGCCGTCAAGACGCTTGCACACAGGGAATAACTCATCACGTCGATCAAAAACCAAAAATTACCCCAAAAAAATCAAAAAATACCCCCTTTTTCACCGTTACTATGATAGTATGGCTTCTTTTGTGCCATACTGCTGGACACCTTTACTGCTTTATTGAAAGAGGAGTTTTTATGAAGGTTTTTGAAAGCGATTCCATTCGAAATATCTGCCTTGTCGGTCACGGTGCCGCCGGCAAAACTTCTTTGACTTCCGCCATGCTGTTTAACGCCGGCGCGGTAAACCGGCTGGCCAGGGTCGAGGACGGCAACACCGCCACAGACTGGGAAGATGAAGAAATCGAGCGCAAGATCAGCATAAGTTGCGCATTGGCGAATTGCGAGTGGAACAGGAAAAAAATTAATATTCTCGACACTCCCGGATACCGGCCGTTTCTTGCCGAGACGCAGCTTGCCGTCAGGGCCGCCGACGCCGCCCTGGTCGTCGTTGACGCCGTGGCCGGCGTCGAGGTGCAGACGGAAAAGGTTTGGGATTTCTGCAATGAATACGCCCTGCCGCGAGCGATAATAATAAACAAATCCGACCGTGACAACGCATCCAGCGAACGCACGTTCGCGTCGCTTGAGCAATCGTTCGGACGCGGTCCCGCGCCGTTTCAGATTCCTATCGGCCTCGAAAAGGATTTCGCCGGCGTCATAAGCGTCGTTACGGGCAAGGCTTACCTCTATGAAAAAGACGGTTCAGGCAAATTTAAGGAAGAACCCGTCCCCGCGGAATTTCAGGATGAACTGAACGAAAAGCGCGAAAAGCTGGTCGAACTTGCCGCCGAGGGAAGCGACGAACTTATGGAAAAGTTCTTCTCGGAAGGAACGCTGGAACAGGCCGACATGATTGAGGGACTCAAGACCGGCATTTTAAAGGGGAAAATTTATCCTGTTTTTTACTCCAGCGCGACTTTGAATATCGGCGTCTCCCAGCTTATGGATCGGATTGTCGAGCTGTTTCCATCTCCGGCCAATATCGGCAAAGCCAAAGGCGCCGATCCAAAAACCGGCAATGAAACCGAATGTGTCATATCAAGTTCGGAACCATACGCGGCATACGTTTTCAAGACCATAGCCGACCCGTTTGCCGGCCGTATAAGCCTTATAAAGCTTTATTCCGGCGTTATGCGTTCGGACTCCACCTATAACAACCAGACCAAGGGCAAGAGTGAAAAGCTCGGACCATTGCAGGCGATCCTGGGAAAAACCATGACGCCCATCGGCGAGGTTCACGCAGGTGATTTCTTCGCTGTGACAAAGCTCAAGGAAACGACGACGGGCGATACGCTATGCGACCCGGCAAAACCGGTCGTGTTTTCAAGCGTAACGGTTCCCGAGCCTTCGATCACTTTCGCCATCGAGCCCAAGAGCCGCGGCGATGAAGACAAGATCAGCAACGCCATGGCGCGCATCCTTGAGGAAGACAGCGCCATCAGATACTCACGCGACGCGCAGACAAAACAGATGCTGCTTGCGGGTTCCGACCAGCTTCATGTCGAAGTAACGGTTTCAAAGCTGCGCAAACGTTACGGCGTGGAAGTCCTCCTGAAAACGCCGAAAGTTCCTTATCGTGAGACCATTCGCGGCAAGGCGGAGGTTCAGGGGCGGCATAAGAAGCAGACCGGCGGCCACGGTCAGTTCGGAGACTGCTGGATTCGCATGGAGCCTCTCGACCGCGGCGGGAATTTTGAATTTGTGGATGAAATTGTCGGCGGCGCCATTCCGCGCAACTATATTCCGGCTGTTGAAAAAGGAATTGTGGAATCCGCGGCGCGCGGGTATCTGGCCGGCTATCCGGTCGTCGATATAAAGGTGATTCTCTTTGACGGGAGTTTCCACCCGGTTGATTCATCTGAAATGGCGTTCAAGATCGCCGGCAGCCTGGCGTTCAAAAAGGCGATGGAAGCGGCAAAACCGGTGCTGCTTGAACCGATAATGAACGTCGAGGTCTACGCGCCGCAGGAATACGCCGGCGCTCTGACCGGCGATTTGACCAGCCGGCGCGGACGTCTGCAGGGGCTGGATATAAAGGGCGATATTCAGATCATCAAGGCGCAGGCCCCGATGGCTGAAATGGTTTCCTATTCGCCGGTGCTGACTTCGGTAACCGGCGGGCGCGGAAGCTATCACATGGAATTCTCCCACTATGACGAGGTTCCCGCCAATATCGCGCAGAAGCTCATCGAGGAAGCCAACAAGGATAGGAAGCAGGAAGAAGAATAACCGCGATGTATCCTAAACTATTGGAATTCGGCCCGGTCGCGCTTCACACCTACGGCTTCTTTCTTGCGATCGCTTTCATTGCGGGCATATGGATAACCAGCCGGAATGCCCGCAAGGAAGGGGTTTCGGCCGATTCAGTATGGAATCTGGGGCTGGTCATTTTATGCGCGACGCTGATTGGTGCCAAGCTTCTTATGCTGCTTTCCGACTTTTCCTGGTACGCGGCAAATCCACGGGAGATTTTTTCCATTTCAACGCTCCGTTCAGCGGGTGTTTTTTATGGAGGATTACTGCTGGCTTTGGGCGCCTCCGCCTGGTACATGCGAAAGCGGCGACTTCCCGCGTGGCGGTTGGCCGATTGCGCGGCTCCCGGCATCGCGCTTGGACAGGCAATCGGACGCATCGGCTGCCTGGCGGCGGGCTGTTGTTACGGCACGCCCACCGATGTTCCATGGGCGATCTGCTTTACGAACACTTACGCCGCCGAAAACATGGGCACGCCTCTTAATATTCCGCTCCATCCAACGCAGCTTTACGAATCGGCCGGTGCGTTCCTCATTTTCGGATTTCTGGCGTGGCGGCTTTCCCGGAAACACATAACCGGCCAGATTATTCTTGAATATCTCGGCCTGTACGCGGCGCTCCGCTTTGTAATTGAGTTCTTCCGGGCGGACGACCGGGGAGAAGTTTTCAACGGGCTCCTTTCCACCTCACAGTTTATCGCCGTCATTACATTCGCCGCGGCCGTCTTCTTTTATCTATATCTGCGCCGGCGCGGTACGGGTTCCGCCCGTGCAGTGACCAGGTGATCGGTGATCAATGGCCGGAAAGAAAACTGCCGCTCTTGCCAAACCATGAACTATCAGTAACGTTGAACAACAGAACTTTTACCTGGATTATAACCCCGGACACCGCCGGGATGCGTTTCGATCAATTTATCGCTTCGCGGCTTCCCGGGGAGAGCCGGTCACGGATACAGAACTGGATACGAAAAGGCTGCGCGACAGCCGGCGGCGCGGCGCGAAAGACCGGCTATCGCACGCGCACGGGCGATGCCGTTGCGCTTGAAATTCCCTGTACGCCGCCGCCTCAGCCGTTTCCCGAAGTTATACCGCTGGATGTCATTTACGAAGACACCGATATCGCGGTGATCAATAAGCCCGCCGGGATGGCGTGTCACGCCGGCGCGGGGCTCAGGTCGGGAACGCTCGTCAACGCGCTGCTTTACCGGATGGGGCCGATTGAGGCGGGCGATCCGGAGCGGCCCGGCATCGTGCACCGGCTGGATAAATTTACAAGCGGCGTAATAATCACGGCAAAGAATAATTTCTCACACTGCCGGCTCGCGCGGCAGTTCAGGTCCCGCGAAATCAAAAAGGAATATATCGCGCTCGTTCACGGCGTTCCATCGCCGCCCGTGGGAACAATCGACCTTGCAATCGGGCGCGATACGAACAACCGCAAAAAGATGTCAATCCGCGCACGGCATAAAAGAAACGCCGTCACGCACTACATTGTGAAGGAAAGTTTCGGATTTGCCGCGCTGCTGGATATAGGAATCGAAACCGGGCGAACGCATCAGATTCGCGTGCACCTGGCCACGAAGGGACATCCGGTTGTCGGAGATTTTCTTTACGGCGGAAACCGCGTCAAAAATCTCCCCGCTCCGCTCGCTAAAATCGTGGAAGCCATGCGCCGACCTTTTCTACATTCAAGCCGTGTTGAATTTACACATCCGCGTTCAGGCGAAAGACTGGCCGTCCATGCCCCGCTCCCCGACGAGCTGGAAACCATCCTTGGAAAGTACCGTTTGTAAAACACCCGGGGGTATGCCGGCTCTAACTTTTTATCGCACACCCACGTTCTCTCTACTGCTACTGTTTTACGAAATTCCGTAGTAAACTTGACATTTAAATAAAGATACCGGGAAAAACCCTATCTGCCGGAGGAATAAAAAATGAAAAGAGGATACCTGGTTCCGCATCCGCCGCTTATTGTCCCGGGTGTGGGAAATGGAGACGAGATTCCCGATACCAGACGGGCGTATGAGCAGATTGCCGCGGAAATAGAAAAGATAAACCCTGAAACCGTTGTGATAATTTCTCCGCATAGCATTTTGTACGGCGATTATTTCCATATATCCCCCGGCAAAAGCGCGAAGGGGGACTTCGGCGCGTTCGGGGTAAAAAATATAAAGTTTTCAGTAAGTTACGATGAAGAATTCGCGGGCATTATAGGCGATTTAGCGCACGAGGCCGGATTGCCCGCCGGTCCGCTCGGAGAAAGGGATCCCGCCCTCGATCACGGCGTCACGGTGCCGCTGTATTTTGTAAAAACGCGGCGCATTGTGCGTATTTCATTGTCCGGCTTTCCGGTTATAGACCACTATCGCCTCGGAATGTGTATAACGCAGGCGGGGGAACGTCTGGGCCGGAATTTCGTCATCATAGCCAGCGGAGACATGTCGCACAAGCTGAAAAAAAGCCCTTACGGATTCGCCGCGGAAGGCCCGGAATTTGACAATCTGGCCCGTCTCCGCATAGAAAACGGCGACATACGCGGACTTGTGGAAATAAGTCCGGCGCTGTGCGAAAAGGCGGCCGAATGCGGTTTTAAGAGTATCGTTATGCTTGCGGGCGCGTTTGACGGGTATAAGATCAACACAAAAGTATTGAGTTACGAAGGGACATTCGGCGTAGGCTACCTTACGGCCTCGTTTGAGGAAGCCGGCGGCGGCGAAAGCCTTCTGCCGCTGTTGCTGGCGGACCGAAATGAAAAAATAAAAACGATACGAAGCAGGGAAGACGAATATGTGCGCCTGGCGCGGACGAGCGTGGAGCATTTTACGCGCACCGGGAAAAGGCTGAAATGCCCCGGCGGGCTTCCCGCCGGATTGCTGAACAATCGCTCCGGCGTGTTTGTATCCATAAAGAAAGACGGAAACCTGCGCGGCTGCATAGGCACGACGGCGCCGACGGAAAACTGCATCGCCGAAGAAATTATTGCAAACGGCATATCGGCGGCTTCGCGCGATCCCCGCTTCGACCCGATACAGGAGGACGAATTTGACTGTCTTACATACAGCGTTGACGTGCTTTCGCCCGCGGAGCCGATAAACGGAAAAGAGGAACTTGATGTCAACCGTTACGGCGTAATCGTAAGGTGCGGCAGAAGAAGCGGCTTGCTTTTGCCCGCGCTTGACGGCGTGGATACGGTCGAAGATCAAATCGCCATCGCGCTTAAAAAAGCCGGAATAAATAACGACGAGCCTTACACGCTGGAGAGATTCGAGGTTATACGGCATAAATGAAATAAGGAACGGATTCACATTTTTCCCATGGGAAAAATGTGAATCCGTTTGATTTTCCACGCTGCGATATAGTGATGGCGATATAGTGATGAAAGAAGCTCTGTTTTACGAAAAGCAAAGCGACGGGTTTGTAATATGCGGTCTTTGTCCGCACGGCTGCCGCATAGCCGTGGGTAAAACCGGACTTTGCGGCGCTCGCGTAAATATCGCCGGCGCGCTTTTCGCCGACAGTTATGGCCATATTTCGAGCCTTGCCCTTGATCCCATAGAAAAAAAGCCGTTAAACAGGTTTTATCCCGGCAGCCTGATTTTGTCTGCCGGAAGTTACGGCTGCAATATGAAATGCGCATACTGCCAGAACCATACGATTTCGCAGCAAAAGCCGGAAACAATGTTCGCGCCTCCTGAAGAATTGCTGCGAACAGCGAAAAATACGGCGGGGAATATTGGGATAGCGTTTACCTACAATGAACCTCTTATCGGCATTGAGTACATCCTGGATACGTCGCCGCTCGTCAGGGACGCGGGTCTGAAGACTGTCCTGGTCACAAACGGCATGATAAACGACGGGCCGCTGAAAGCCCTGCTGACGTGTACGGATGCAATGAATATAGACGTAAAGACTTTTGACGCAACGAAATACAAAAAACTCGGCGGAGATTTGCCGGCCGTTATGAAAACGGTCGAAAAGAGCGCCGCCGTCTGCCATCTGGAGATTACGTCGCTTATCGTACCCGGCCAAAACGACAACGTGGACGACATACAGGCTTTGGCGGAATGGCTGGCAGGAATTTCGCCCGAAATCCCTTTGCATATTACACGCTTTTTTCCGCGGTACAGGATGTCGGGCGGCGAACCGACGCCTGCTGCAACGATGAAGGCATTGGCCGAATCCGCGCGGAAGATTCTAAAATATGTATATTAGGGACACGGAACATACCAATGTACCGTGTCCTTTAAGGGCGGTATGTGGGGCCGCCCGCGTTTTTCCGCTGCGAATCCCCATGAAATATGCACTCGCAACCCGGCTGCACGCAAAAAATCCTATTCTTTTTATGAAATATGCCGATAGTATTATTTACCGACCCGGTTTGTACAGGTTGAGCGGGTCGGCAACGCGGTCTGGAACTGAAAGCCGCATAATCGGGAGGAGACAATTATGGGGTCAATAGATATTATCGGCAGTCAGCTTGATGTAGCATCAATCGTAAGCCAGCTAATGGAGCTTGAGCGGTTGCCGGTCTACCGCATGGAAGACCAGATTACTTCCATGCAAAAAAAGGTAAGCGCATACCAGACTTTAAATACAAGACTGTCCGCCCTGGCAAACAGCGTTAACATGATGCTGTACGGCTCAACGTCCGCGCCGTTCTTAAAGCCGGCTAATTTAAGCCAGAGGATGGAGTCAAGCATATTCTCCGGCAGGACGGCGGCTTCTTCCAATGAAAACGTGCTTACAGCCTCAGCTTTCGGCGCGACCGTCTCCACGGGAAGTTATTCTCTTACCGTAAGCCAGCTGGCAAAGGCGCAGACCACGGTTTCCAGAGGTTTCGCCAATATCAACGAAGATATAGGAAACATTAACGGAACAATTACGTTCGGGATTGGGGACAAGGCAAAGACACTAGATATCAACCTCGAAAAACAGGCAAAGATAGCAGGCTCCGAGCTGTTCTCAAATCCATCTGCAGGAATAGGAACAACGGGGAAGATTGAGCTGAAATGGAATGATGGAAGCAGTGATCATTCAGCCCAGATACTCGTGAATGCCGCTATGTCGTGGGAAGATTTGGCGGCGGAAATTGAAACCGTAACCGGCGGCGCGCTAAAGGTTACAATCGCCGAGGTTCTTGATGAGGACAGCCTGATAACCGGCAATCGAATGGAGATCACATCGATGGTTCCCGGGTCGGCAGGCGCTTTTACGATTACGGTCAACGATGACGAAGACGCCCCCAGCCTCAACGAACAGCTGGGATTTACCCAAATCCAGGCAGCCAGGGACACTACTCTTAGGGATCTGCAGCAGGCGATCAACGAAGCCGCTGCAAAGGAAGGTATCGGCATCAATGCTTCGATTATCAACGCCGGCTCCCTGGATGGCGGTGAGGGCGGTTACAGGCTGATGATTACCTCGAAGGAAACCGGGACGGCCAACAGTTTTGAGTTTGGCGGTGATTTGGATGATAGAGTAAGGAGATTTGGCTTTTCGAATAGTCAGGACGCGATGGACGCCAAACTTACCATCAACGGTATTGATGTAACCAGCAGTTCCAACTCCGTCAAAGACGCGATTGAAGGAGTAACCATCAATCTTAAAAACGTCACGAAAGAAAACGAGTCTGTGCGGATCGATATCGGAGTCGACAACGATGCGATTGTTTCGGCGGTCAAGGAGATGATTTCGATCTACAACGCCGTAAGTTCTTATATCAATTCCCAGTTTAATTACACCGCTACCTCCTCCACAAACAGCCTGGGGATGTCGCAGACATCCGTGACCTCCGGCGTACTGGCCGGAGACTCGACGTTGCGGAGTATTCAATCCAGTCTCCAGTCAATAATCTCCGGCGGAATAATGTCAGGCGAAAGTTTTGCCTACAGGTCGATCGGCCAGGTCGGAATCAACTATGAAAGAGACGGCAGCCTGAGTCTGGATGAGGCGAAACTGCGTGAAGCCCTGGCCAAAGACTTCGATGCGGTGGCCGGATTCTTTCTGGGATACGATAAAACCGTGGACGACGGACAGAGCGGCGAAAAAATCATAAGAGTAGGAGGCATGTTGACAAACATGGGCGAGTCGCTGAAAGGACTCACCGATCCGCTCAGAAACCCGATTAAAAATGCCTTGAGCGGACTTGACAACACTATCCGGAATCTTCAGCAAAGCATTGAAGCGTATGAACTCCGTCTTCAGGTCAGAGAGGATATGCTATATGCCCAGTTCTCCGCGGCCGATGAGGCGTTGCGCTTGATGAGAGTGACGCTTGCGAACATCAGCGGTTCGCTCGCGTCTCTTACGAATAATAATAATTAAGCCTTTTGGCAGCCAGGGAAAACATTGATTAAATAAATGGCTGTGCCGGGCGTCGCGCAACATGGCGGTCACGCACAGCAGTTTAATCAGTGAAACAATCACGCCATGGTGTACAAGGAGCATTGATGAGAGAAAATCAATATTTTGCCAACCGGTATCAGGAAGTGGATGCCAGTACCGCGACGCCTTTACACCTGGTCGTAATGCTTTACGACGCAGCTATCTGCTCGCTCGAAGAAGCGCGCGGCTACATGGAGCGGAAGGATATATCAGGCCGGAGCCGGGCTATAAATAAGTGCAGCGCCATCCTTTCAGAGCTTCAGGCGTCGCTGAATCTGGGTGAGGGAGGCGACATAGCCTCCTCGCTGAACCGCCTGTATGATTACATGAAAATAACCCTGCTCCGCGCGGCCGCCGAACAGGATCCCGACCTGGTTGTCGAAGTATTGGGACTGCTTGAAAGTCTCCGTACCGCCTGGCGGCAGATCGATTCCGGGGCCGCCGCCGCCGCGCTGGAATCCATTAAGGCTAAATCCATGGAAAGCGTCGGATTCCCTGAAAATCATCCGGCTGCCGAAAGCGGCTACATGAGTTCGTTCAGTATTTCTGCATAGGACAAGTGACATGAATAAACTTACCGAAGAATTTCGGGATGTACTTGACCTTTATGTCAAGCTCACCGCCGACCTTGCACGGATTGCCGACATCAGCAGATCTGAAGAAGACCCGCAGGCGTTCATCCAGTCAATTCTTGACAACCGAAGCTGCCTGACGGAAATCCAGCATCTCAACAAGCGGCTGACGCAGCTTTACGGCGCCTGGAAAGACAAAGAAGCAAATTTCAGTTTGTCCGTCGGCGACGAGATCCGGGGCGTCGTCGGTGATGTCGAGGAGCAGATGCGACAACTGGAAAAGCTGTGCGGCCTTGGAGTGCAGAAAATCGAGGAGCGTCGTAAGCAACTGACGGACGAACTGGCGAACGTGGGCAAAGGTTCCCGTTATCTGAAAATGCTCAAACCCGTGCAGGAAAACCACCCGAAGTTTATTGATTCAGCCTGTTGATTACTGTTTGGATTCCTTGAAAAGATTTTTGAAGATTTCGGTCTTGGGAACCTGTGACTGGGCCGCGGCGAGGTTTTCCCGTTTAATGGCTTCGTACACTTCCTGGCGGTGAACGGAAATCTGGCGCGGCGCGTTTATTCCTACCTTGACGTTCCCGGAACCGATACTGAGAATCGTCACCTCAATGTCTGTTCCTATTATGAGGCTCTCGTCTTTTTTTCGCGTAAATACAAGCATCCGTGTCGTACCCGGTCGTTAATCGTTTTCAGCCTGTTGATTCTCTGTTTCGCCGCTCAAGTCAGGGTTTTCCGTTTCAGGCTCCGCTCCGCCCATCAGCGGATGCCTTACTGAATATTTGCTGTCATGTAAAATCACCTGTCTGCCGCGGTGATCTTTTTCGTTGATTACAATTGGCGCCATCAGGTTTAACGTGGCCTCGCTTGGATCCGCCGGAATCGTGGCTATCGCATAAATCGTCAGTTCCGTGGAATTTTTACTTTTAATAGCCTCCATGTCGGAATCCATCAAACGGAATTCATAACTCGGATCCACCATGAACGGATTGATCAGATACAACGCAATCGGCGGAGTATCGTCGTCAGGCAGCGCTTGAAGATACTGAAACGGTTTGATGTCCTCCATCTCCAAAATGACAAACCGGCGAAGCTGGGGAAACCCGGGCAATCCATCAGCAAACGTGATGATGGCATCCTGTGCGATTTCCAAATCTCCAAAATTTACTGTATGGATGCGCATTGTACCTCACAAAACCAACGCCATGACAGGAAGGCGGCGACAGCAGATTAAATCAATCCGCCATAATCTGCATTTTCCCGACTTCCCGCACGGTTAACGACGTATTTTATACTAACCGATAATATCAAACAAGCTATTTTGCTGTAATATTGCGCCGCCGGATGACAGCGCCGCGTTGATCGCCGTTTGCAGTTGATTGATCCGCATGGCCACTTCAAGGATGTTGGCGTCCTCAATTTTGCTTCTCTGCTCCGTCAGGACGACATTGCGGGTGTCGATCATTGCGGACATCCTCTCAACCATGCTCAAACCGACTCCGATCTGCCCCCGCGCATTGTTGAGTTCGGTCAACGCGCCGCTGAAACTGTTCAGGGCCTGGCTGATGTCGTTCACGCTGCCGACGCCGTCAATCGAGTCGCTTATTGCCTTCATAAGGCCGTCAACCATCGCGAAAACGTCGCTCATGGCCTTGTCGCCGGAAACGCCCGCCACCACTTGCACGCCGTCACCTACCGGAATCAGGTTTACGTTGCTGTTTCCTTTATATTCGACGCTTCCGCTTCCAGTGGAGGTGTCGAGTACAAACGGCACATTATCAACCGCGGTGCCGGCGAACAGGAAAACCCCGTTAACCTGCGTGTTGCCCCTTGATATCAACTCGTCTCGCAGGATTGTTATCTCGTTGAGGATTGCCTTCCGCCCTTCAGCGTTGGTCGGTTCGTTCGCGGCCGTCATTCCAAGCGTATTAATTGCGACAAAAGCATTATATACCGCGTTGAGGGCCGATTCGGCGGATCTTAACTGGTAGGAACTGGAGGTTATATTGAAGCGGTACGCGTCAAGCCGCAGTGCCTGCTCGGTTATATCAACGAGGTCTGCGCTTCCAACCGGGGTATCCCCAAGGAAGTTCAGTTTTTTGCCGCTGGACAACTGCCGGTTTACATCGACAAAGTTCCTGTTGAGCCTCTCAAGATCGGTCAAAAGATTCCGGCTGATTTCAAGCTGTGTTACCCGCATATATTATTACCTCACGAAATTAAGAATTTCAGCGCTCAGGGAATTCAGCACCGTTACAAAGCGCGAACTGGCCTGGTACGCCTGTTGAAATTTGATAAGGTTTACGACTTCTTCGTTAAGCGAGACGCCGCTTTCGGCGTTGCGTTGACCCATAAGCTGTGTGAGCACGCTCTGCTGATTCTCACCGGACATTTTCGCGTCCCGCTGGTTTGATCCGACCTTGTAAATCAGCGAAGCATAGGCTTCGTTTAAAGTCTGCGTATTGCCGTTGACAAATTTCTCACGGCCTAAATCGGCAAGCGCCTTAGCGTTTGTGTTGTCGCCTGTTCCCAATGAATTCGCGGTTCCGTCGTCGCCGGCGGCCGCTAGCTGGTTCGCGTTTTTAATATACACGCTTATAATCCGGGCCGCCGGGCCGCCGCCCGGCGCGATTGGAACGAAGAAATCCCCGCCCTGTATTCCGTCCAGATCAAAACCCAGTTTGTGAACCCTGTTCACTTCCGCGATGATTCCTTCGGCCATGTCGTCCAACGTCTGCAAATATCCCGGGATCAGTTCGTCGCGCACCTGGAGATAACCGCCTATCTCTCCCGAAGTGACGACGGCGGTTATATCGTTTCCCGGATTTGAATTATTCCCCAAATAAATACCGGAAAAATGATTGCCGGCCATTGGACCGAGTACGAGGTCTATGCTCGTTTTTCCAAGCACAATTGCGTTTCCCTTGGTCGTGGTGACCGTAATCGAACCGGATTCCGTTTCAAAATAAAAGAGCCCTATTTTACCTTCCAGATCTTCTATGTACTGCTGGCGTTCGTCGCGCAGCGCGTATTCGATATCCAGTTGTCCCAGCGTGTGGGCGGTTTCAATGCGGCCGTTCAGATCGGCAATTTTGGAGGTAAGTATGTTGACGTCTTCCACGCCGCTTTTTATATGCTGTTCAGCCGCAGTCTGCACGCGCTGGATTTCATTGTAAAGGTGGTTGAATCCTTCGGTCATTGTTTGCGCCCGCGACAGCACCTGCCACCGCAGCGCCGGATCCGTCGGACTGCTGCTTAGTTCCGTAAAACCGTTGAAAAACTCATCTATGTATGTTCCGAGCCCTTTGCCGGAAGTTCCCTGCAAAAGGGCGTCGATCTCGCGCAGCGCATTGTATTTGACGAGGTTTTCCCCAAGCGCCGGAAGTTCATAACTGATGCTTTGATCCAGGTAACGGTTTCTGGCCGCCCACAGTTCGACGCCGGGAGTTCCAAACGCCGACCAGTTCGACGCGACGGTGAGATCAGTAAAAAGCACATCCTGCCGCGTGTAACCGGGATTGTTCACATTCACCGTGTTGCGCTGCGTGACAGACATAGCGTATTGCTGTGCTGAAAGCGACAGTTTTGCAATGTTGAGGCCGTCCAAAATTGATGCCATAACGTCAGTCTCCATTCACGCCGCTCATATTTGCCTAAAGAGGAAGCGGGCATGTATTCATAAGTTTTAGTCCGGGAAGTGATTATGACACTTCCACATGAACTAAGCACATTGCGTGCCAGTTACGGGATTTATCTAAAATAGCGAAAACCCGCATCAATTCAGCATTATTTATGTTCTGCCAAACGTTTTCACACAACGAAACAGGGCAAAATCTGCCTACCCGCAGGGTTTGTCCGGAAATTTTTGATTTATTTGCGCTTTTGGGTATTTATCGGACATGATATTTTTACGGGTTTCCGCCGCGGCGGAAACCCGTAAAAATATCTTTTAAGCGTTTTGAGAAAATGTCGGAAGGACTGAAGCTTCCGCGTTGAATGTCCCGTTCGGTTGATATGGTCCGGCGGCGTTGGAAAAAATCGTCAGCATCCCTTCAGTGTACCGCAACGGCTTTTCGATCAGGTCCCGGTTACGCGCGCCGACAACCTGAACGCGCTGTACAACGTTGCGTAAAAGCACGGCGGATTCGTCCAGTTCCGGCGTACATCCGGGTGCCTCCGCAAGGCGAGCCAGCGTAAATTCCTCTCGCGGAATCTCCAGTTCGCCGCAAAGCCTGTCGCAAAGACGCAGACGTTTTGTTTCCAGCTCTCTAAGACCAACAACGATGTCTTCTTCAGTTTTGTTGCATTCCATCAGTTCTTCAACGCGTCCGCCGGTCAGGAGTTCGGTCTTGCGCCGTTCACATTCAAGCAGGTCGTGGTATAAACGAATTTCATCGCGCAGTATTCCAAGCAATTCAGGAATCTGTTCGTTCATGTACAATTTCCTTATGCCCTGAGATCGAGGCGGCGTTTCTCCGTCTCGTCTTCATCGGGCGTCATTATATCTTCGGGCAATGTATCGCCTGAATTTTTCGTGTCCGGTTTCTCCCGGGTGAGATCCCGCCTCCGAGGCAGATCATCCCGAATCCGATCTCCCCGCTGTATTCTGTCCAGTACGGGCGAATAAACAATGCCGGTTGAAAAGTCAAAATTAGAAGCCATAGACGCCTCCCTGCGCCTCCGTTATTCCGCGCGCGGATTAAGCACTAGATAATTTCATACAGAAGATCGCCTCCGATGATTTTTTGGGCAACCAGCTCCGCATTTACGTTGTAAATGCCGCTTTCAATAGCTGAGTGCACTTCCTCCACGCGCAATTGCCTTACGTCAGGAACCGCATTTATCAACTCAATAAAACGTGTAATGTCCCTGCCTTGATTTGACAGTTCCACCTTGTCCTGCCCTGTCGTCTCCGCACGGGTCTGACGATCTTTCCCGACAAGCTGCGCAACCGGATGGCCTTTTTTTTCAAGCGGCATCACACCATTCATGGTATTTACTTCCATATTATCCTCAAAGGACTGTTTCGTAATACTTTAAATTTAACTTATCGGTCTTTGCGTGTAATACATTATTGAAAAAGGATGGGGAAACGTCATCAGGCGGGAGGCGGGAAGAACCGTGAGAAGCGCCGGTCGACCGGCGCTTCTCACGGTTCCTGTACTCTATATCCAGCCGCGCAGTTTAACGGCGTCCGCCACCCTTTTGACGGCGATGATGTATGCGGCGTCCCTCATGTATATGCCGCCGCGTTCTTTGGCCAGGTTATAGACTGCGCGGAAAGCGCTGCTCATCGTGCGGTCAAGCTTATCCAGCGTTTCTTCGCGGCTCCAGAAGTAGTTCATATTGCACTGCACCTGCTCAAAATAACTACAGGTTACGCCCCCGGAGTTGCAGAGGAAGTCAGGGATTAGGATAATGCCGCGCTTATGAATAAGCTCGTCACAGTCCGGCGTAGTAGGCCCGTTGGCGCCTTCACAGATAATTTTCAGATTTTTTGATATCCGGGGAAACACATCAGGCGTGATCTGGTTTTCCAGCGCCGAAGGCATCAGTATGTCGACATCTTCCGACAGCCATGCGACGCCCGGGAGGATTTCGTAACCGAGAGCCTGGGCCTTGTCTTTGTCTATGCTGCCGAAGGAATCTTTAATACCGACGAGTTCGGGTATGTTGCAGCCGCTCTTTTTCCGGAATGTGTACGCGACGGCGTCGGCCTGGTTCCATGAGGAAACACAGATTACCTTTCCGCCCATTTCGCCGTACAGCCGTGCGGCGTATTCGGCGACGTTTCCAAAACCCTGGATGCTTGCAGTGGTGTTTTTGACATCAATATTTTCAGCTTTCAGCAGGTCCCTCAGCATATAAATAACGCCGAAACCGGTCGCTTCGGTGCGGCCGAGCGAACCGCCCATGCCGACAGGCTTGCCGGTAATAACGCTGGGATATCGTCCGCCGGCGATGGTTTCATATTCGTCCAGCATCCACAGCATGTGCTGCCCGTTGGTCATCACATCGGGCGCGGGCACGTCGAGATTGGGCCCCACCTGGCTGAAAAGAGCGCGCATATAACCACGGCACAGCCGTTCCTGTTCAGCCTGAGACATGGCAGGCGGGTCACAGATCACGCCGCCCTTTCCGCCGCCCAGGGGAATGTCGACAACGGCGCACTTCCATGTCATCCACATAGCCAGAGCGCGCACGGTGTCGGCGGTCTCGTGCGGATGAAAGCGGATCCCGCCCTTTGCCGGGCCCCTGGCGTCGTTATGTTTGATACGATAAGCCTGAAATACCTTCGTTGTACCATCATCCATTTTCACGGGAACGGTGAAATGAAATTCCCTCATCGGCCGGCGCAGCAAATCGCGCACCCCCTGCTCCAGTCCTAAAATCTGCGCTACGTTGTCAAATTGGATTTGCGCGTTTTCAAATGGATTATACGACGCTTTTGTCATAAACAGCCTCCAGCAGAAATAAATTATTAAATGATTGGCGCTCGATACCCGACGCTCTTTGGCCAGAGATCAGAGAGCGCTGACCGGCGTATAAGTATAGTAATCTGAAAGCCGTTGTCAATTTTTAATGAAAGTGGAAGGATGCTTTTTTTACTTCCTGCCGGAAGTCTTTGCCCTTTATTTCAATGGTATGACACATTTCGTAGAGGCGCGAACGCAGGCGCGTGTCTATACGGTCCGCCAGCGTTTCCTCACCCGCTTTTGAAGGATTATCCAGAAAGTTGGAAGTAAACATCGTAATTTTCCGCTCATTGTAGCGGCAGTTGATGATGTGAGCGACCGTGTCTCTTACCCATGTCGTCGGCTTATTCGCGCCCAGCTCGTCGAGCACCAGCACTCTGGCGTCTATCACGGGCCGGAGGACTTCAAGCTCCGAGGTCTGCGAAACTGAATTCCATGCGCCCTGTATTTCCCTCAGGAGGTCCCGGAAGTCATAGAAAAGTCCCGAATCGCCTTTTTGGGTAATCACGTGCCTGAGCAGGGAAACGGCCAGATGTGTCTTGCCGACTCCGCAGGATCCGATAAAAAGAAGACCGCGGCCCTTTTCATCCAGAGGAGGGTAGTTTTCCAGGAATTTTTGCACCAGCATTTTCGCGTTTTTCTGGGAAGAATTCAGCGGCATATAGCTGTCAAGGTCGCAATCCATGTAGCGCGCCGGGATACGCGCCCTTGCCAGCAATTGCTCTATCCTGAGAGCGATCCGGCAGTCGCAGCGGCGGACGGTTCCTTCAATCTCCGACGACGCCCATCCGGAGCCGTAACAGATCCGGCAAATTTTACTTTCGGTGTTTTGATTATTTTGCGAATCCATTTTCAGATGTCAGAGCCGCCTGCGGTTTTCGGGCTCCGTTCTTTCCAGCAGAACGACGTTCTTCTGGATCCGTTTTTTTTCCCGGTACAGGGTGACGTTCACGGTTTCTCCGGGCTTTTTCGTTTCAAGAAGAAGCCGCAGTTCACCGTCCGAACCGACGGTCTTGCCGTCGATTTCGGTGATAATGTCTCCGCCTATCCTGATACGGGTATTCCGCCAGCGTACAACCTCGCTCGCGCCGCGGATATCCGCCTTGTCCGCCGAACTGCCGACGGCGATCCGGTAAACCAAAATGCCTTCAGAAACAGGAAGGTTCAGAAGCTTTGCCAGCTCCGGGTCGATCGTATAGCCTTCGATGCCGAACCAGGGACGGCGGACGCGCCCGTCGCGGATTAATTCCGTGGCGACGCGGCGGACGGTATCAGCCGGAATAGCGAATCCTATTCCGATATTGCCGCCGCCGATTGTAAAAATTGAAGTGTTGACGCCGATCATTTCGCCCGAAGTATTCAACAGCGGCCCGCCTGAATTGCCGGGATTGATCGCGGCGTCGGTTTGAATGACGTTATCCACGAGATCCCCGCTCTGCGTTTCGATTCTGCGGCCAAGGGAGCTTATGATGCCGACCGTCAGCGTATTCTGTAACCCGAGCGGATTGCCTATCGCCAGCACTTTCTGTCCGACTTTTAGCCCGTTGGACGCGCCAAGGGGGATTGGGTGGAGCCGTTCGACAGGAGCGTTTTCAAGTTTCAGGACGGCAAGATCGTTCTGCCTGTCCGCGCCCACCAGCGCCGCCTGGTACTTGGTGTGATCCGGAAGCGAAACTTCAAGACCGGATGCGTTTTCAATCACATGGTAGTTGGTTAATACGTGTCCGTCTTTATCCAGTACGCATCCGCTCCCGGTTCCGCTTTCCTCGCGGATAATCGCGCTGAAAAAGAAACGGTCTTCAACTATGACCCGCGTGGTGATATTCACGACACCCGGGCTCACCTGTTCGTAAACCCTGACGTTTGTTTCTTCTTCGCTGCTGAATACCGGCGGCCCGGACGGGTCGAAAGCGAAAACTTTCCTGTCGGAATTCTGAACGCGGAATCCAGGTACGGCATCCCATTGCAGCGCGGTCAGGGTCGCCGCAATCGCCAGCAATGCCGTAACAACAACCAGGTAAACCGGATGATTCTTCATGGAAACAGGGTTCTTTCCGGCTGTTTACGGTCTGCCGGAAAGAACCCGCCTTTCTTATTTGGAAGTGATGGTTATCTGCGAAGCGATATCCACCGTCATGGACAGTGACGACTTGGGATATTCCGGAACATTCACATTGGCCGTCATTCCAAGGATGCTGACATTCATTGTGTAATCTCCCGGAGGCACAGGCTGGGCGAACCGGCATTCCCCGCGGTTTCCTTCCGTAAGAATCGGCGTTGACCGAAATGTGCCGTTCGCGCCCTGGAGCACAAACTGGAATCCGTCCAGGCGTTCCATGTTCCAGTTGCCGCTTCGTTTGTTTATGACCACATTAATGGTCTTGGGTCCTTTTTTGAGTTCTTCCTGTTCACGGTCGGCGGAGGCGCGCGCTTTCGCCCGTTCCTTGATGTCGCCTATCCATTTAGCTTCCAGTTGCGCGAGTTCGCCTGAGCTTTTCAGGTGCGAAATGGTCTCGTTGATCTTTGCGAGCAGTTTTGCGTCACCCTTGCGCACGGCGACCGCGTAGGAATATTTATTGATAATAGTGTTAAGGATGTTGGTATTCGGATAGCTTTCGACGCTGCTGTAGTTGAGCAGAATTTCATCGCCGACAACCGCGTCTATTTCCGTACGGTTCAGAAAGCCCAAAGCCTCGTCAATACTTGAATACCTTTCGAGTCCCACGTTCATTGCCGTTGCCCGTGGCGTCATGAAGGTATCCGCCGGCCGGTCACGAACCACGCCCACCTTTTTGCCCGACAAAGAGGCCAGATCCGTGATGCCGAATTCCGTGCGATGATGGGCGATAACGTCGCCGGTATCATAATAAGACTCGGAAAAATCAAATTCCCCGGCTCTCTCCGGATCGTTCGCGACGGAAGAAATAATCATATCCACCTGCGACCCTTCCTGGATCAATACTTCAAAAAGATGCGCAGCGCCTGTAGTCTTTACCCATTTAAGGGGCTGGCCGAGGGTTTTCGCGATCTCTTCACCGATATCCGCGCCCAGGCCTTGAAATCCCGTGTCTTTGCCGAATTCAAAAGGCGCGTTCAGACCTTCGGTCAAAATATGTACTTCTTTATTCCTTGCAATGACTTCCATGGAATCCGGCGCCTTTGTTCCGCATCCGGCCAATAAAAGTGCCGTGCCGCCAATTAACAATAACCGCTTTATACTTCGCAAACCATACCTCCTTACAGGGATACATCAGGAACAAACAAAAGGAATCAAAACATCATTTTCAAAATACAGGACAACTTTTAATTTTAGCCAAACAACGCGCCCAACCCAAAGCTTTTTTTAGTGATTTAGTAATAAGCGGCCGCCGGCTGCCGATTACTGATCGCTAATCGCCGGCCGCTGATCTGAGACGGGCAAAATACCTGTCCATC
>Ga0123353_10001219_pt1 | contig 31498 bp, 26 predicted proteins | sample TergutLab28metaG_3_FD_92763 | JGI IMG/M metagenome (GOLD analysis project Ga0123353, IMG submission 92763) | Labiotermes labralis P3 segment gut microbial communities from Petit-Saut dam, French Guiana - Lab288 P3 | ecosystem: Host-associated > Arthropoda: Insects > Digestive system > Gut ...
ACAACATCGGCTTTACAAAGGTGACGCAGCCCACGTTTTTGCTCGCCCTCACGCAGGAATCGCTTGACACTTACGCGAAATCTTTGCCCAAGGATTGCCTAATTATGGCGGACGCGTCGCTCACTATTCCCGAGGGGATTCCCGAGGAAAGCGTCATGCTGGTGCCTATTTTGGAGACCGCCAAAGACAAGGTGGGCAAGACCTTTACCGCAAACATTGTGGCTTTGGGCGCGATAAACGAGGCGCTAAATTTGGTGCCGTTCGAAAACCTTGACGAGGCGGTAAAAAAGCATATTCCCGCGGGGACGGAGGAATTGAACAGCAAGGCTTTGCAGGAAGGGCGGAATTTGAAGCCCGTGAGGAAGGGGAAGAAGGATTAGTGGCCAGTGGCCAGAAAAGAGGAGAGGATAGAGGGAAGAGGGATTAGTGGCGGTTGGGTTAATTAAAAATTGACCGCTTAAAATTCCCCTCTTGAGGGGTGCCCACGAAGACACCTTGTTTGAGGCGGGGTGGAAAGTCCGATGGTCAAAAAATAATTTTTTACTATCCGCCACACAAATGATTACCACTTTTTCACGCTGCCGACTGCGTTTTCCACCCCGCCCCATGTCAGGGAAGCCTTCATGGGCACCCCTCAAGAGGGGAATTTTGAGCGGTTAGCTTTTAATTTTTTGTCTGACCTCGAAATCTCACTCATAACTCGCAAAAGGATGCAAATATGAAGATTCACGAATACCAAGCCAAGGAACTACTTATAAAATACGGCGTCAACGCGCAGGTTGGCGCGGTTGTGACCGACGTTAATGACGCCGCGCAAGCCGCACAATGCTTAGGCGGGGAGGTCTTTGTCGTCAAGGCGCAGGTGCACGCGGGGGGCAGGGGGAAGGCGGGGGGCGTTAAGCTCTGCCGCTCATTAGATGAGGTCACCGCCGCCGCGCAAACCATTTTGGGCATGCAAATGGTTACGCCGCAGACGGGCGCGGACGGCAAAATTGTCAATAAAATATTAATTGATAAAGGGGTGAAAATCGCCAAGGAGTTTTACCTGTCGATAACTATGGCGGACACCCCCGTCGTCGTGGCGTCGGGCGAGGGCGGGACCGAAATCGAGGAAACCGCCGCGACAAACCGCGACGCGATAGTGCGGCAAGTAGTCCCTTTTGAAACGGGATTAAAAGACTACCACGCCCGAAACGTGGGCAAAAAAATCGGCATCCCCGCCAATCTAATGCGAGATTTTTCAACCATGTTAAAGGGTATGTACAGGGTTTTTACCGAAAAGGACTGCTCGCTTGTCGAAATCAATCCGCTTGTGATTACGGAGGACGGCACGTTGCTTGCCCTTGACGCGAAAATGAGCTTTGACGACAACGCACTGTTCCGCCACCCCGACGTTTTGGCTTTGCGCGACGAAGCGGAGGAGGACGTAAAAGAGGCGGAGGCGGCGAAATACGGGCTTTCTTACGTGTCCTTGGACGGCGACATCGGTTGCATGGTCAACGGCGCGGGGCTCGCTATGGCTACAATGGACATCATAAAGGCGTACGGCGGGCGCCCCGCTAACTTTTTGGACGTGGGCGGCTCGGCAAGCGCGGAAAAAGTGGCGGCGGCGTTCAAAATCCTGCTTGCCGACAAGAATGTAAAGGCGATTTTGGTCAATATTTTCGGCGGAATCATGAAGTGCGACGTAATTGCGGAGGGAATAATTTCTGCGGCGAAAGAGGTTAATTTGGCGGTGCAGTTGGTGGTGCGGTTGGATGGAACAAACGTTAACGAGGGCAAAGAGAGGCTGCGGACGTCGGGGCTGAAACTTATTGCCGCGGGCGATTTGGGAGAAGCGGCGAGGGTAGTTTGTGCGGCGGTGGGCGGAGTTTAGGGTTTAATGCCCAATGCTCAATGCGCAATGCGGAGTGGCGGTCGGGGTTAAAGTAAAATGAGTTTAGCGCAATTCCCCTCTTGAGGGGTGCCCCACGAATGCTTCATTGACAGGGGGGCGGGGTGGCTGTTTTCCGGTGAGCGACATGGGGAAGGGTCGTGGAAGGACAAATTCTACGCCTTTCGAAGAGTAAATTTTTACGGTCAACTTTTTATTAAATTTGACCTTCATTGAGCATTTAGCATTGCGCATTGAGCATTAAAAAGCAACTAAGCACTCGGGAGTCGATATGAGTATTTTAGTAAATAAGTCCAGCAAAGTAATCGTCCAAGGCATAACTGGCGCGCACGGGCAGTTCCACGCCTCGCAGATGATGTCTTACGGCACAAAAGTGGTGGGCGGCGTCACCCCAGGAAAGGGCGGCGGCGAGATTTTGGGCGTCCCCGTATTCGACACTGTGGCGGAAGCGGTCGCGGCGACGGGGGCAAATGTTTCCGTTATATTCGTGCCTGCGGCGTTCGCCGCCGACGGAATTTTAGAGGCGGCAGACGCGGGGATAAGCCTTGTCGTGTGCATAACGGAAGGCATTCCCGTCCAAGACATGATGCGCGTCAAGGGTTACTTAAAAGACAAAAAGACCGTATTTTTAGGCGCGAACTGTCCCGGCATAATCACCCCCGGCGAGTGCAAGGCGGGGATTATGCCACCCGCCATACATAAAAAGGGGCGGGTGGGCGTGGTTTCGCGTAGCGGCACCCTGACCTACGAGGCAGTCAATCAATTAACCGTGCGCGGAATAGGACAGTCCACCGCGGTGGGCATCGGCGGCGACCCCATCAAGGGCTTGGGCTTTGTCGACGTTTTGAAGTTGTTCAACGAGGACAGCGAGACTTTGGCGGTGGTTTTGATAGGCGAAATCGGCGGCAGCGGGGAGGAGGACGCCGCCGAGTGGATTAAGGCAAACATGAAAAAGCCCGTCGCGGCGTTTATCGCGGGCGCGGCGGCTCCGCCTGGAAAGCGTATGGGACACGCGGGAGCGATTATCATGGGCGGCAAGGGCACGGCTTGCGGCAAGGTCGCGGCGCTGACTGACGCGGGAGTGGTTGTTACCGAGACTCCCGATAAGATAGGCGACGCGTTGGTTGAGGCGGTAAAGGCGGCGGGGCTGTACGAGCGGTGCTTGATAGGGTAGGGGCAATTGATTATGGATACGAATTTTTTAGCGGGCGTTGTTTTCAACGTTTTCACCGACGCGCTTATAAAGACTATTTCCGGTCCCGTTTTCATAGTCTTTTTGGTGATTGTTTTGGGTTACCTTTTGGGAAGGATAAACATCAAAGGAGTATCATTCGGTAGTTCGGGCGTGTTTATCGTGGCAATTGCCGCTGGGATTTTGTTATTTGTCGGCGGCGATAAGCTGATTTTTTCAAAAATAAACGAGGTTGACGGCAAGGAAGTATTAGAAAAAATAGGTTTTACGTGGATTAAGGAGCTTAACGGCGGCACGGTGATAAAAACCGTCAAGGACGTCGGCCTCGCGCTGTTTGTCACGGGTATCGGCTTTATCGCGGGACCCTCCTTTATTCGCAATTTTAAGAAGAAAGCCGTATCTTACGTTACGATGGGTGCGTCCGTTGTGGTAATAGGCACCGCGCTTTGCCTGCTTTTCTTGGCGTTGGACAGCTCGCTTAACACCGCCTCCGCCTTGGGACTTATGATGGGGGGTCTAAGTAGCACTCCCGGTCTTACCTCGGCGCAGGAGGTTTTGCCGGGGTCTAAAAGCGTCATTTCGGCGGCGTCGGGGCTTGTATATCCCGTCGGAGTTTTGGCGGTGGTTTTTTTTGTGCAGCTTATGCCCAAAATCCTGAAAAAGGATATGGCGGTCGAGGTGGCAAAGCTGAAAGCCGGTACGAATAAAAACGCTAAGGTTGTCGATGAAATACTTGTGGAAGAAAACCCCGCTATGGTCGCTCCGCTGCGCAAAAAGCGGATTATTTTCGATTCGTTAGGGCTTTGTATATTCGCCGTTGCGGTTGCGCTCGGCATGGTTTTGGGTGCGCTTACAATCCCACTCGGTTCTGCCGCCCGCTTTGCGCTCGGCACGACGGGCGGATGTTTGATTGTGGGGCTTTTGTTCGGGCATTTCGCACATATCGGTCCCGTTTCGTTAGAGGTTTCAAAAACCACGCTTAACCCCTTAAAAGAGCTTGGGTTGATTTTCTTTTTGGCGGCGTCAGGGATAGAGGGCGGTCTCGCGTTTTTGGATAATTTTCAGCCGATGCAGCTTTTGTACGGGACGCTGTTCGCCTTTGTCCCGATGATCGCCATTTATTTTATGGGTCGTTATTTGTTTAAGCTTGAACTTTTGAACAACCTCGGCACCGTCTGCGGAGCAATGACCTCGACGCCCGCGCTTGGCGCGCTTGTTTACGTTTCAAAAACCGACGACGTCGCGCAATCGTACGCTGCCGCCTACCCGATAGCCTTGTTTCTTTTGGTGCTTGCCCCGCAGATTGTCAATTTGATTTTCCCCATGGGGTAGCAAGGTTATAGCGCAACAGGGGTTAGAGATTGGGGATTAGAGGAGAGCCGCAGACGGCTTATTTTCCGATATTTTCGATTTACCGTTTTTTCTTACGACAAATCGAAGTTTTTTGATTTATAAAAGCATTATTTATTCTTTTCTTTCAGTATTTGTGCGATTTCGTTAATAGATTTCAACGCGCCGTCTAAGGCGTCCAACCTTAGTTGTTCCTTGATTTTTTCTCTATGTTCGTTGCTTGTAAAGTTTTCGCAAGTTTTAAATTGCGTTTCCTCTTTTTGATGCTTTGAACAAAAGCCTTTGTTTAATTTTTCATAGCCACTGCTTCTTTGTTTGTAATAAGCGGAATAATATTCACAATTTCTGCATCTTTGACTTCTCATTTCATACTCCTGTTGGCTATATTTTTTACAATTATATAGCTAATGGGAGTATAATGTCAACGAAAAGGATGATAGAAATATGAATTTTGAAAAAATAATAAAAGAACTCAGGGAACAAAATAATTATTCCCAGTCGTTTGTTGCAAAAAAATTAGGTATAAGACAATCCTCATACAGCAAATATGAGGCCGGTAAGTCAAGGCCCGAATACGAGAACTTGGTCAAACTTGCAAGATTATACGACGTAAGTATCGACTGTTTACTCGAAAACGAGTTAATATAGCCGTTACAAACCCGCTCTTTGCCCCCGAAAATAATGCCTAACGTACCTTTGCCGGGGTAATAATTTTAAAAATTTTGTATGAATTCGGAGGTTTTTATGAATATGTTAGGTTTTGCGATATTCGGTCTTGAAATAAGCGGAGACGTGCTTATCGCGACAATCGTAGGCGGGCTAATCGCCGGGTATTTCGGTATACTTTTCAGAAACAAGGAAACCCGCAACAGGGCAAGCGAAAGTTTTATCAAAAATAAAATAACGGCATACGAAGAAATAAGAAAATTTTGTGCATGCTTTTTTGAGCGCGACTTTGCGGGCATTAAGGATACTTGTTGTATCAGAAAAGAATTTAAAAATAATGATTTGGAAATAAGTTTTTCCAAGGTGCTTGCCTGCCGTGAAAAATTAGATAAACGATCTGTCGAAATTCACTGCTATATTATTTTGAAGCACCAGTTTTTTATTGAACGGAAGCTGCTGAAAAAGCTTTTATCGTTGCGCGAAGCATTATTCCGTTTAAGCAACCTTTACAAAAGCGATGACTACATAAATAATTTTGACAACGATGTCCGCGTCGCTTTTATGGCGACTCAGGAAATCGTAATATTGTGCAATCAGATATACCGCGATGTTTTCCACTTTTACAACCGACCTATATTTTTACGGTTCGGCAAGCTTGTAAGCGAAAAGGAGGAAATAAAAAACAAACTAAAAGAAAGCAAATTTTGGGGCAAAAGCGATTCTACGGTAGCTTATCTTTGCAGAAAAGAAAAGACCGACGGTGAAGCGTACAAATATGCTTTAGCGGACTGGAATAATAAAGCCTACCGCAACCGCTTTAATAAAGACAACGACGCGTTAATATGCAAAGACATATGTAAATGCGAAGATAGCTGTTGGGAAAAAAAGAAACGGGAGTATAGCGCCGGTATTGTTGAATTTAGGGTTAAGACGGCAAGGGACGAGGAGGAGGAAAAACTCGCCATAGAACAACTTACAAGAGAAAAGCTTGCCAAAGAAGTCGAAAAACTCGCACAGGAAGTCGAAAAACTTACTAAAGAAAATCCCAATCAAAACACTTGATAACTGCGTTGTATCCATGTATCGGGTATAAAGCGGATAAAAGAAAACAAAATGGAAATGGAATAAAAAGGGACGGAATATAATATGCCGCCCCTGTGCTTTTTACCTTATGCTTTTGATTGCCCGTTGTTTTCTACAAAACCCTCTCCTTCCCCTCAAAAATAATCCCCAAAGTCCCCGGACCGGTGTGCGAGCCGATTATGGGACCCACCCACGTCGTCGTTATTTTGCCCTTGCACCCCGCGCCGCGCAAAATTTTTAACATATCCGCAAGAGTGTCGTCCGCGTCCGCCGTCGCAATCCAAATTTCCACGTTTTTGTAGTCGTAACTTAAGTCCTTCAGCTTTTCAAGCAGATACATAAGGGCTTTTTTTATGCCCTTCGCCTTGTGCACGACGGTCAGCCCACCCATTTTGTTGAAAATAAAAATCGGCTTGATGTTAAGCATGGTGCCGAATACCGCCGCCGCGCCGCTTATCCTGCCGCCGCGCCGCAAATGCATAAGGTTATCCGCCACAACCCACACCTGAACGTTGTTCCGCATGGCGTTAAGCCGGTCGGCGACCGTTTTGGCGTCAAAGCCCTCGTCCCGCATTTTTTGGGCTTTATCCAGCATATAGCCGTGCACGCCCGTCGCGCCGCCGCTGTCCACGACAAAAATTTCGGCGCCCGGGTAGTTTTTTAATACCTCTCCGGCAGCCATAACCGCGGCGTCATAAGTCGCGGACAGCCCCGACGACAGCGTGATATGCACCATGCTTTTCACGCCGCCGCTCAAAAGTTCGCTAAAGTACGCGATGTGCTCCTCGGGGTTGATTTGCGAGGTGGTGGGCAACGCGCCCGCCCTAATCTTGCGGTAAAACTCTCTAAATTCCTCGTCCGAGTCGAACTCGTCGAAAAAGGTTTCACCGTTCATGGTAAAGGTCAGCGGGATATAGGGTATGCCGTCTTTTCGCAAGGTGGAGCGCATGTAATCGCAGGATGTGTCCGTGCTTAACAAAAATTTGTGTTCCATAAAAATATTGTTTCTCCGCTGTGTTTAGTATTTCCACAATAATCGGACGGTATCAGCATATACTAAGCCTCCGTCATTATATTATGTTTCAAACCGCTTGCAAAGCAAAACCCGCCTCTCTAATCGTTTTCTAATCAATTTTTAATATACTCCTAATTTATTTGCGGTAATTTGCGGTAAAAAAGGCAAAAACCTGTCAAAAATTTCTGGATTTTTATCGCGGAATAATATATACTATATACGGTTGGCTGTGTATAAGGGGGAGGGTGCGGCTTTTGGTTAAACCTTTTGGATATGCCCTTTGCCCGCCGCCGCGATATTTTGGTACAAAGAGGTAAAGAATTATGTGGTGGGACGGATTACATACCTTGCAGCAGGCGACGTTTATTATCGGTTGCGCGACATTAGCTTTTATGATAGTCCAAATTATACTAATGCTTATCGGCTTTACGCAGGACGACGCATTTAGTAGCGACGGGGATTTGGACGCGATCGGCGACGCAGACCTTGTTAACAACGAGGGTCCGACCACGCTGGGCTTAAAGATTATCAGCGTGAGGACGGTTATCGCGTTTTTGTGCCTCGGGTCGTTTACCGTGTACTTTGTAATGTTCAGTCTGCCGTGGTGGGCGGCGGTGCTTATCGGGATCGCGGTGGGCGGCGTTGCCGGCCTTTTGATGGGGCTTGCCATAAACGCTCTTGCCAAAATGCAGACCAGCGGTAACATAGACATTAACAACTGTGTGGGTAAAACGGGCGAGGTGTATTTGACAATTCCCGCCTCGCGCGCGGGCATGGGCAAGGTCAACGTGCTTGTTCAGGAGCGTTTAAGCGAGTTCGCGGCAGTCACCGACAGCCCCGAGCCGATTAAGACGGGTGCGGGAGTCAGGATTTTGGACGTGAGCGGGGAGCATGTGTTGGTGGTGGAACCGTTTTAGAATGCTCAATGCGCAATGCTCAATGTGCAATGAAGGGCAAATTTTAGTTATGTGCCGTGAACGTCAGACAATATACTCTCAAAAAAACACTACCATAATTGAGCATTGAGCATTCAAACGACAGATATTATTTATGTAAAAAAATTTTTATATATAGGAGGTAAGAACAATGACAAACTTATTGGCTATGACGCCCGCCGCAACCACCGGATTGGTGCTGGGCATTATCGCAGGCGTAGTGATACTGCTTGTGGTGGTAATCATGTTCGCGACAAGGTACAAAAAGTGCCCGTCAGACAAAATCATGGTCATTTACGGCAAGTTGGGCACCAAGAGGAGCCCCGACGGTTCGCGTTCCGCGTCCAAGTGTATCCACGGAGGGGCGCGCATGGTTTGGCCTTTCGTGCAGGCGTACGCATTTTTGGATTTGACGCCAATTTCAATCAACGTGGATTTGCGTAAAACGTTGTCGAAGCAAAACATCCGCGTAGATGTACCCTCGATTTTCACGGTGGGAATTTCGACCGAGCAGGGAATCATGCAGAACGCCGCCGAAAGGCTGCTCGGCCTCAAACCCTCGGCGATCGAGATTTTGGCAAGGGACATAATTTTGGGACAACTGCGTCTTGTAATCGCGCTGATGGACATCGAGGACATAAACGCTAACCGCGACAGGTTTTTGGATGAGGTGCAACGCAATGTCGAAAGCGAGCTGAAAAAGATTGGTCTAAGGCTGATTAACGTCAACGTGACGGACATCAACGACGAGTCCGGCTATATCATCGCCTTGGGGCGCGAGGCGGCGGCAAAGGCGATAAACGAGGCCCGCCGCAGTGTTGCGGAAAAGAACCGCGACGGCGCGACAGGCGAGGCAAACGCGCTTAAAGAGGAGAGAATCAACGTCGCCATGGCGAATTCAATCGCGATAGAGGGTGAAAACGAGAGCAAGGCCAAGATTTCCAAATCCAACGCGACGCTTAAAGAGGCGGAAGCGGACTCGAAACGCCGTGCGGAAGTAGCCGAGATGGTCGCTGCCGCAAACGCCAAGAAGGAAGCGTATGCCGCCGAACAGCTCGCCGAAGAGGTGAGGGCGCAAAGAGAAAAGAGCACGCTTGAGGCGGATATTTTGGTCAAGGTTGAGATTGAGAAACGTAAAATCGAGACAGAAGCCGAGGCGGAGGCGGAAAGGATACGCCGCAACGCGAGAGGTCAGGCGGACGGCATTTTCGCCGTAGAGGAAGCAAAAGCGCGGGGGATGTACGAGATTTTATCCAAGCAGGCCGAGGGCTTTGCGCGTATGGTTGCCGCCGCGGACGGGTCGGACAACGCAGTCAAGATGCTTATCGCCGACAAAATGGAGGACTTGGTAAAGGTACAGGTCGAGGCGATCAAGAATATAAAAATTGACAAGGTCACCGTGTGGGATTCCGCCGGTAGCGGCGGCGCGGACGGCAAGGGCGCACATTCCACCGCCAACTTTATTTCGGGGCTGTATAAGTCCGTACCTCCCCTTGCCGATTTGTTCGGCATGGCAGGAGTAGAGCTTCCCAAGTATTTGGGCAAGGTCAAGGAAGGCGAGGAGAAGGGAGAGTAGGGATCAGGGGCCGGGGATCAGTGATCAGTAGGGGTTAGGGAAGGTCAACTTAAAAATAAAATTTAACATTCCCTGATCCTTGCTCATTGAAAGCAATCGTCCCGCGCTATGCGGGACGATTGCTTTTTGAGCTAAAGGTGAATTATTCGGGAATTTATGTAAGTGGGTAATTTTTTAGGGTTCAAGGCTTGACAAAGCCTTGGATTGGGGAGTATAATAAAGTTGGAGTATTAGACTTACTTTGCAAGCTTCCGCAGCATGTTTACGGAGGCAAGTTAGCTAAAAAAAAGGAGATTGGTTTCTATGTGCCGCAAAAAAATCATATCGCTTATGCTTGTACTTTTGATGCCGCTAAGTTTTATATGTTCGGGATTTGCTTACGCGCGTCCGTCTGCGGAAGCGGGGCAACTTTTGATAAAACAGGGAGGCATTACCGCCGATATTGACGCCACACCGGACGGCGGTGGCGGCTATGACGCGCCCTATGCGGACGACGAGATTTTGGACGTGATAGTGACCATAGACGGGGAAACCCTGCTGGATTCATATATAAGGCACAAAGGGCGTTTTAGGGACTCCTCGCGCTTTCTTAACAGCAAAGAGGGCGCGGACGCCATAGATACGGTAAATATAAACCTTAACGCCGTCAAAAGGCAAATACAAAAGGTCGCCCCTTCCGTGCAGTTCGGCTACGAGTACAACGTGGGATTTATGGGTTTTTCATTGAAGGCGACATACTTAGACATAAAAAAAATAGCAACGCTTAAGGCGGTGACAAGCATAGAAATTAACGCCGCTCACGAGCTGCCCGCGCCCGAAGAAACCGAGGCGCAGTTTGCGGCTTTAGAGGCGCAAATATACGGCGGCGGAGAATATGGGATAAGCGCTTATTTGCCTGATTCTACGATAAGCCTTACGACGTACGGAATGTACGATACGGCCGCGCTCGAATATAAAGGCGAAGGAATGCTTATCGCCGTTTTGGACAGCGGTATAAACTTAAATCACACGGCGTTCAGCGTTATGCCCAAAAACCCCAAATACCCCGACGCGTCGTACCTGACCACGACGATTATGTCCAGCCTTAAGGCACGCGGCATCTTATCCAGTCTTACCGCCGCCCAATTATTCAAAAGCCAAAAAATTCCGTTTGGGTTTGACTACGCCAATCGCAGGGCTGATCCGACCGCAGGCACTGTTTCAGGTATCAGCGACCACGGTATACACGTATCCGGAATAGCCTGCGGCAACAACGGCGGCAGCTTTAAGGGTACCGCTCCGGAAGCGCAGCTTGCCGCGTTTAAAATCATGGCGAGCAACTCGCAATATTTTTATGATTCCGAATCGCTTGCGGCGATAGAGGACGCATGGGTAATCGGGGCGGACTGCGTCAATATGAGCGTCGGTTCGGTGGCAGGGACTGCCGGCGAGCCCAGATACGAAGCCATGTTTCAAAAATACGTTGAAGCCGGCATAACGGTGGTTATAGCCGCGGGCAACGATTACAACGCCGGCGCCACCGGGAGCGGCACCACCACAATTTATGCGGATAATCCCGATTTTTCGGTTATTGGTAGCCCCAGCACGTACCGCAACGCGCTTAGCGTCGCGAACTTTAATAAGGCCGCCAACGCCTACACGTCGTCGTCGTGGGGGACAAACCCGGATCTAAGGCTTACGCCCGAAATATCTTCGGCTGGCGAAAGTATTTACAGCGCCGCCGGTTTACCTTCAGGCAACAATAACAATACATACCAAAACAAATGGGGCACAAGTATGTCCTCTCCGAATGTTGCCGGCGCGATAGCCATTGTAAAACAAATGATCAAAGAGGAATACCCGACCCTGAAAGACGACGAGCTGGACGCTTTTGCCAAGCAGCTGGTGATGAGTACCGCCTTTCCGATGCGTACAAGCGGCGGGCTTCCTTTTTCGCCGCGCATACAGGGCGCGGGCTTTTTGGATTTAGAAAACGCGCTTAACGCAAAGACGTACTTATACGTAAAAGGCACAAACACCGCAAAATACGAGCTTTTCGACGACCCCGATAAAATAGGAGTCTATGACATAGAATTTGTGATTAAGAATCTGACCGAAAGCGACAGACGGTATTCCTTAAGAACGGAGACGCAGACGCACGCCCTCAGCGCCGACTATCGGCAGCTTTTGCTTAATCCCCACAAGCTTAACCCTCTTTTGGAATATTCCGCTCTTGGCGAGCCGATACAGGACGCGTCTGTCACTGTCGCGGGCGGTGCGGAAGTGACCGTCAACGCTAAAATAACCTTGTTTCCCAGCGACATAGAACACCTAAATCGTTTCCCTAACGGCACGTTTGTAGAGGGTTTTGTATTCCTTACGCCGGACAAAGGGTTTAACGGCGACGCTGCGGGCTCTAACCTAAAGCTTAATATGCCCTTTATGGGCTTTTACGGCGACTGGACGCAGATTCCTGTTTTTGACGCGACCGTTTATGAAGACCGCCCACAGCAGTATAGCGTGGTGAGCGGCCAGACCGCCAAAACGCAAGGCCTTTATATGAGGACGGGCACTTCAAGCAGCACGGATACGCTTATGGGCGCGTACGAAGCCAATGATATCGCGCCGGGATACCTTGATACTTTGCCGATAGAACAGAGGGCTTCGATTAAGCCGAAAGCGGAATATATTGCCATGAATTACAGAAGCTCCGGAAACTTAAGTATGTCGCTTTATCAATTCCGCATAGCGCAAACGCGAAACACGGTAAACATCCGATGCTCTATTTTGGATCCCGTGACGGAAACCGTTTTTGTTTCCGGCAGCATCCCGGAAAGCAGAAAGAGCCTTATGTCCGAGTCTGCGGCAAACAGACAAAGATATCTAAACTTAAATTTTACGCCTTTCAGTATACTGTCAAACGACGCGAGGCTTAATAACGTCGTTTATGAAGTGAAAATAGAAGCGATGGTAGAGTACAAAATACATGACGGCGAATATCATCAGGCGCTTATCTTTCCCGTTTTTATGGACGCCGAGAGCCCGATGGTGCTTGACGCCCAAAGGGTGGAAAACGGCGCGTCCACCTTCTTGGACGTAACTACCTTTGACAATCACTATGTGCGCGTGATAAAACCTTTTGTCATGACCAAGGGGGCGAGGGTTGGTTTAAACAATGGCTACGGGATACCTGTCGCCGCGGAAAATTACGGCGAAACGGCTACGACAAGGATAAATATAACGAATTACCTCGACGCTATAAGCGGCTCGGACGACGGCTTGTTGCACCTTGATGTCGAGGACTTTGCCCGCAACCGCAAAAGCGTAACCGTCGGCAACCTTTTGGGCGGAGGTGGGGCCGTGTCCGCGCTTTTATGCGGCGGCGACGGTCAAGCTTTAGCATACGGCGCAAAGGCAAACGTTGCGGAAAGTTATCAGGCGCGTGGCGGAACGCCTGTTTTAAGCTTAGACGACGACCCCGCGACCTACCGTACCTTGGACTCCGGAAGATACGAATTGCTTAACTATACCGATTCACCCGCCCGTACGGTTTATACGGTCAGGGAGGGCACGGTGAGGATAGCCCCGAATGCATTTTTGAATGCCGTTTCGCTTAAATCCGTGATTTTGCCGAAGGAGCTTTTGCGCATAGGCCACGGCGCGTTTTTCGGTTGCGAGAATCTTACCGATTATGTGTTTCAAAGTCCTGCCGCCCCGCTTTTAGAGATTCCGTACAGTATAATGTCGGACGACGCGCACCCTTATAACCACTTTGGCGCAGGTATTGCGGACGCGGGCGCGCAGAACCTTACGCTTTTTACCACGCATGGCGTAAAAGCTTACGGCGGCTTTGTATACGACACTTATTTTGCAAACAAAGCAGCGGCGTCCGTCATAACGCTTATAGATCAAAACGGCGAGTTCCAGTTCCCGCCTGTTGTGCAGGAAATCGGCACGCAGCTTATACTTCCAAGGCCTGCGGTTTACGGCTACGAGGTTGAGTATTGGTGTGAAGACGAGGATTTGACAGTTAAATTCACGTCCGCCGTTATGCCGCAGTACAGCCTTGTCCTTTATGCGAAATGGATGCCGGCAACCTTTACTATTTCGTTTGACACGGCCGGAGGAGGTGACGTGGACGAAATACGCGCCCGATACGAAACCGTCGTGCAACAGCCCCTTATCCCGGTAAAAACCGGGTATACATTTAAATATTGGTATCGGAATGACCCCGCCGAGGCGTATGTTTTTAACGATATGCCGGGCGAAAATATTACCTTAACCGCGCTTTGGGAAATTAACCGTTATTCCCTCACCTTTAATTCTATGGGCGGTAGTGAGATTCCCAAAATTACGTTTGAGTACGGTACGCAGGCCGCGCTTCCCGGCGACCCGGACAGGGAGGGATACGTTTTTAAGGGCTGGTACAAAAACGAAGGCTTGACTGAAGCGTTTGACGGGAATACCACCGCGATAGATTTCGAAACAATTTTATACGCCAAGTGGGAAAATTTAAATACCGCAAGGGAGGGCTGCGCCTGCGGGAGCGTGGGCGGCGCGGACGCGGGACCCTTGTTTATGCTTATTTTTGCGTTTTTGGCGGCGTCCCTTGTCGCGATAAGCCCACGGACTTTATTTAGGAAACGGAAAAAGGATACGGTCTGACGCGCAACAATAAGCTTCGGGCTTGCGATGAGGATTACGTGAAAAATCAATATGGCGGTGCTAAATATAGGTTATATCGCAAAACCGTAGGGTCGCCCCTACGATATCGTCACCTATATTTAGCGCAGCCATCTATATTTCTTTGGGCCTGTTCGCAGGGATTAGCGGGCAGGTCTTTTTTTTGAACTTTTGCCTCTGTTGAAAAACTTCCGCACCACCCACGCCGCCGTACGGATGCCAATTTTCTCAAACCGCCGCGTCACCCTTTTTAACTCCCGCCGTATTTCTATCCCCTGCGGGCAGTGCTTTTCACATTTGCCGCAATTTAAGCAGTGGCGCGGGTATTTTGGTGTGGAGCTGACCAATCCCGTATTTAAAAAATACTGCTTGACGCCCGTAAACCAGCCCATGACAAAGCTTGTGTTATACGACGCGAAGCACCCCGGAATATTGATTCCTTTGGGGCAGGGCAGGCAGTAATTGCAGCCTGTGCAGCGCAGGCGGTACGAGCGGTCAAAGGATTTTATTACCTCCACTACCGCCATATGTTGGGCGTCCGTCATCATACCCGCGCGCGATTTATCGGCAAAAGCGGTGTTTTCATTGATTTGGGCGAGTTGATTCATTCCCGACAGCACCACGGTTACCTCGGGTTGGTCCCACAACCAGTTCAGCGCCCACTGCACCGGGGAGGTGGCGGGGTCGGCATCCTTGAATAGCTTTTGCGCCGTTTTAGGTAGGCCTGTCGCCAGCTTCCCGCCCAAAAGCGGTTCCATAATAATGACGGGCAACCCTTTTTTTGCCGCAAGATACAGCCCCGCTTGTCCCGCCTGATAGTTGACGTTAATGTAATTGTACTGGATTTGCACAAAATCCCAGTCGTAATCGTTAAGAATCGCTTCAAATTCGCCATGCGGTCCGTGGTAACTAAAGCCGACCCGCCGTACCTCCCCACTTGCCTTTTTGTTCCTTATCCACTCCTCTATACCCAACCTTTTAAGGTTGTCCCACTGCGCGACGCCAGTGACATTGTGCATAAGGTAGTAGTCGATATAGTCGGTGCAAAGCCGCCTTTTTTGCTCGTTAAAAAAACGATCAAAATCCGTAGGGGCGTTGCACATAAGCTGCGGCAGCTTTGTGGCGATAAAAATCCTGTCTCTAAGGGTATTTCGCTGAATTATTGTTCCCAGCGCGTCCTCACTACCGGGATAAATATAGGCGGTATCGAAATAATTTATCCCTTTTTCAACGGCCGCTAAGCACAGTTTTTCGGTTTTATTCTTATCCACGACCCCGACGGTGCCGGGAAAGCGCATACAGCCCATACCCAGTACGGACAGACTGCCGCCTTTTTTCTTGTCCTCGCGATATTGCATCTGTTTCTCCATTTTGCGGGTGAATGGGGGAGCTTTTTAAAGATAGCATAAAAAAACGCCTCCGAAAACCCTCCGGAGACATTTTACCACTTTGTCCGCTTTTAAGCAAATATATTTAGTTATGATTTTAGAGAAAAATAAGAACCCGTACTCAATATTTGAATGCGGGCTTTTGGTTTAACGCGTTGATTTTTTTCAGAGTAAAAAGGGGCGGAAAGGCACGTCAAACCCGCTACCTTGCGCCCTTGTAGCGTTTTTGGGTGGAGATTCCTCCCCTGATGTGGCGTTCGCTTAGATTGAAGTCAAGGACTTTTTTAATCTGCTCATATTTGTCATTGTCTATTTGCTTTAGCCTTCCCGCCACGTCCTTGTGTACGGTGCTTTTACTGACCAAAAAAAGCTTGGCAGCGTCGCGCACGGTCGCGCCCGTGTCCAAAATATAGTCGGCAAGCTCCAGCGTTCGCGCCCTGATGTAATCCTTCATACCATACCCCGTAGATATTGTCGGGAGCCAATCGGTCACAAAAATGAAAAAAGGTCACTTTCGAGGCTTTGGCGCGAAAAGACGCCGCAAGACTTTTCTATTTTAGGACTGGTTGGCTACACTTAAATATATGACGGGATACGACATTTTATGATATTATTCGCAATGAAATAAAGCACGGCAGTGTACAATGAAACAACACGCACAGTCAACATACAGCTATATTGTCAATTTTTAGATTTATAATTTGTCTTCATTGTGCGTTGTGCATTATTCCAAAAACCATACGGGCTTGGGTTTGCGGCGGTCTTTTTTCCGCAGTTCATAGTTTTCCGTGGCATATCCGGCAGCGATGACCAGCTTGATACTGTCCCTGCCCCCCAGCCCCAGGAGTATACTAAGCCCTTCCTCTCTAAAACCGCCCAAAATGCAGGTGTCTACCCCCGCCGCCGTCGCCGCAAGCACCAGATGCGCGGTGACTAAACCGATATCAATAGGGACGAACTGCATTTTTAAAAAGCGTTTGAGCATGGCTTTTTCTATGCCGCTTGTGTCCTCGACGACAACAATAAAGGCGGGGCAGTCGGCGGTGAATTGGTTCATGCCCGGCAGGCGGGTAAACTCCGATGCCTGTTTTGCCGTTTTGCCTGTAAGCGCGTAAAGCTTGTACGGCTGGCAGTTGCGCGCCGACGGGGCGCACAGGGCGGCGTTTATGATTTGTTCCAAAACGTCGCGCGAAACCGGTTGCCCGCTGTAGCTACGGCAACTTTGACGGCGCCGGCTGAGAGCGGAAAACTCTACTAAATCCACGATTTTACCTCCAAAAATTTATTTTAAGACGATACATATTCGCCAGGATATTCATTATCACTATTTTGACACATTTTATAGAAAAAGTCAACCATATATATCGTCTTTCTTTCAATATTATATGTTTTTCGAAGTTATTTGACCGCAAGCCGCCCCGTTTTCGGCATTTTATACAGTTTTATGGGGTTTATCATTGATAAAGTGAAAAATTTAACCCAAAACCGCCATAAAATTCGTTTGACTTTTAAAGTGAATTAGCATCAAAAAATGATTTTTCGTCAATTATTGCTAAAAAAGTTAATATATATATGTGTGAGCGCGATATAGAATATCAGGGATCAGGGGCCGGATTAGGACAGAGGATAGAGGAACGGCGAGTTTTAATTAAAAATTGGCCGTCATTGAGCATTAAAAATTAACCTTTCCTGATCCATGACCCTTAACGCCTAAACACTAAACTACTGTCTAAGCGGAGAATTTGAAAATGAAATTTGTCAAACGTCTTGTTATTTTGTCGGGAGAGCGCGGCAAGGGTACGCTGGCTCTTGAACGTAACGCTTACGGGGTCTTTGTCAAACTTAACGCCGTCTGCCGCAGTCTTTTTAACCTTGATTTGGTTGTGCGGATAGACGGCAAGGTTTTTTCGCGGAGGGTTAGCGGCGACAAGGCGGATTTTAGCCTTGACGGCGTCCTTAGCATAGAGGTTGTGCACGCCGCCGTTTTTTCCGATGGACAGCTTGTTATGTACGGCACAAACGAGCCGCGCCGACTTTTGGCAAGCGAGGCGGAGGGACTACGGGCGTACATAAAGAAAGATAAGGAAGCGGTGTTCAGTACGCGGGGTCAAATCGACGGGTCGAATATAATCAAGCTTTCTTACGGAGAAACAGAGCGGGAAGCGGCGGCGGAGTTCTTGCCGCCTGACGAGAGAGTAAAGCTTGACTTTACGAAAGAAACAGAGAAAGCCGGGCAGGAAACAGACAGTAACGATAGTAAAAATGTGATAGAATACGAGGATGAAAAGTTGGCGGAAAAGAACTTTTATCTGGAGCGATTGGATTACGACGCGGTCGTTAATGAAAGATTAGGGGGGAGGGAAATGAAGGCTGACGATTTTTTGAAAGATTACGAGGTTTCGCCAAGCTTAAGGGTGCAGGCGTTTTTATCCGGCAAGGCATCGGGGACGGGTTTTGCCGTGCAAGAGACAGCACGGCAGGAATTTGTACGGCAAGAGCTGGCGGAGCAAAAAACCGCAGGCGGCGCATCGCCGACAACAACTGAAAAATCGGGAGGGCTTAAACTTTTCGGACAAAAAAGTGAGACGCAAAAGGGAGATTTTGACGAAGGGCGTGATTTTTTCAGCCTTAAAAATTCCGCCGCCGCTTATGCAGAAGCCGCTGCCGCCAAGGTCGAACCGGTCCAAAAACCGGGTAACATCAAAAGCTTCGCCGCTTACAATAACAGCCAAAGCACAATCGTACAACCTTTCGCCCAAAGGGGTGGCGGGGCGGCGGCGGGGCGCGTAACGGCGCGGGGTAGCACCTTTTTTGAGCGCAACGGCGGGGAAATCGAAAAGCTGTTAAAAAATCCGCGCGAGGAAGTCCTAGAAAAGCTTTTGCCGGGCAGCAGGTGGGTGAGAATCAATTATGACAATTCGGGTAGATTCTATGTCGTTGGGCTTATCGGTAGGGAGTTTTTGTGCTACGGCGTGCCCGCCGAGTTTTCCGCACAGCCCCCCGACGAGCTTAAAGGGTATTGCTGGTGGCTGCCCCTTATCCCGGACGCGCCGAAGGGAAAGGGATACTGGATTATGTACCAAAATTTAACTACGGGCGAAACGGTGTACCCTAAGTAAGGCTAAGTATATTTTTCCACCCTAAAAGGCAAAAATTTGCACATTTTTTTTTCATTTTCCCGCCGCTGTCACTTAATTAATTGACTTGCGGCGTAATTTGTAGTATAATCACTCGGCTAAACTGTTTGAATTTTGGCTAAATTCAATATCGCAGTTTAACATCAAAACTTTACCAACGGAGAAAGGTTACCTGAAATGAAAAGAAAATTATCTTTAATAATTGCCCTTATACTCGCCCTCGCGCTTGCCCTCACTGCCTGTGGCAACCTTGTCGGTATCAAAGTACAAGGCGTGCAGGACACAGACTATATCGTCTTAAGTAACGGCGGTAGCGCGGTGCAGTACGGCAATTACATCTACTTCATCAACGGCTATAACGGCTATGACGACGTCGAAGCTACGTCCAACGTCTTTAACAAGGTGGAGAAGGGCGGTCTTTATCGCGCCGAGTTGGTGGGTAGACCCGTCGAGCGCACCTTTGACCTCGCTTCGGGCTTTGTAACAAAAAAGACTTTTGAACCGCTACGAGACGCAAAAACAAAGTTCGCTTTTAAAACTACCACCAACTGGATATTAACGGGGTACGAAAAGGACGAGGACGGTCAGTGGCTTAAGGACGAAAAAGATAATTACGTCGAAATAAGAGAGCCCGTCGAATACGCCGATGTGCAAAAGATAGGACCGAAAAAGATAGGTACTGTCGGCAATCCCGAAGGCGGTATTTTTGTTTTCGACGACTACGTTTTTTATGCCAGCCCTAACAACACCAAGGACCGTAACGGCAAGGTGCAGACGCACAAAACCGATTTTTTCCGCGCAAAGTTAGACGGGTCAAAAACCGAACGCATTTATACGACTGAAGACACCGCGACAAGTTCGCCCTATATGTTTTACAAATACAGCGGCGCATATTATCTTGTGGTGCAAGAAGGGGATAAAGTTGTGTCGGTAAAAATGGACAGGAAAATCGCCAAACCCGTCACCATCGGCGAGGGCGTAAGCAGCGTGCTGTTCCCCAACAAGGGGACATACTATAAGGGTATGCCCGAAAATACCGCGGACGACTTTATCTACATCCTGAGAAAACCCGTGCGGACGGACGAATATTCTGACACCACCATGATCGGCAACGTGTTAGAGGCGCGGCGTCCCGACGGTAGCCATGCACAGGTTATCGCGGGCGCGGGCAAAACCAGCCTGATTTTGGGTGTGCATAACGGAATATTTTTCTATAGGATTGATAATTCAATTCATTATACAAACCTTGACAGGCTGGTAAATCATATAGCCGACGACGCGAACTATGACGACGCGAACTATATATTAGGCAATTTTAATTTCAACGCCTCCGACTACGATTCCGTCAGGTGCGTCAGCCCAAACCCTAAAAACCCGGAGGACGTATATATTATAGGCGTTAAAAGCGACGGGATGTATTTAACGGACAGGGTGGGCAGCGAGCGCAGGCTTTATAATATGGACTCTACGATTGTGGCGATTGACGGGGCTTATCTGTATTTTACTTCGGGCGTGATAGAGGGCGGCGCCACGGTCAATAAATTATTGCGGCTGAATATGTTTGTTCCCACGGCTGAGGTTGAGCAAATCCTTGCCACCGACGGCACGGATAGGACGGCGACCTTTAAGTTTGATATTTTGACCGATTTTGTGATGTATTTTGCAGACATTGACAACGAAGCGAAGTCCTATGCGCATTTTAAGGAGTTGTCCGACATGAGCGCGGAAGGATTATTTGTGGGATACCGCATAAGTGCGGACACCATACCGGAGGAGAGTTTGTATCCGCAGGAGGATTAGGGCAGGTATAAGACCGTGCAGGGAAGCTTTTGTGGTCTTGCTTCGTAGCAGGGATCAGGGGCATAGGTCAGAGATTATAACAGATATAACAGATAATACAACAAAACAGGCGAAGAATGCGTTTAGAGAACACGTTTTCTTCGCCTGTTTCTTATTTATAAAGGGTTTATGAGATTTTTCGTCCCTGTTTTCTAACCTGACATTAACTCCACTCTCCAAACTCCACTCTAACCTTTGACCCCTGCTGACCCCTGCTTACAAGTCCTCGTCTTCGTCCAAGTCGTCCTCGTCAAGGTCCTCGTCCTCGTCGTAATCCTCGTCGTCATAATCATCAAAATCTTCGTCAAGGTCGTCCTCATACTCCTCGTCAAACTCGTCTTCTTCGAATTCGTCGCCGTACTCGAACCCGTGACCTATTTCCTCGTCAAAGACCTCGGCATCCTCCTCCTCTGCGGCAAATTCTAACGAAATTTCCTCTATTTCGGGCTCCTCCGTGTCCTCCTCGTCGGTCAACCACGACTTAGCCTCACTCTCGTCCTTGACGGTTTCCTTTTGACAGACAAAGCAAATCTCCTCATCCTCGCCCAATACATTAACCTTACAAATCGGGCAAATTTTCTCCGTTTCCTCCTCGTCGGGAATAAGTATCGTCTTGTCCAGTAGGCCCATCTCCGCCTTGCATACCGTGCAAAGTTTGTCTTTTTTGGTGATATAGTTAAGCTCGCATCTGGGACAAATAATATAAACGGGTCTTTTTTCCTCATGTTTCATCGGAGAATCTCCTTTACGCTTGACAAATACGCGCTTGACTATATTTCGCGCTTGTATTATATTCATTTTGTGTTCCGTTGTAAACTGATTTTTAGTAAAAAATTAAGTTTTTTTAGGATTTTTTTGTTGCTAACACTTTATTATTATGAAAAACATATAATTTCAAATGTTAATGAATATTTTCTTTTTGCTTTTTCCCAAAATACGACCTTAAAAGCATTGCAGAAGGGGTTTCAAGGGAAACGCGAGCAACCGCAAGTGCCCTCCTCTCGATGCCCGTTTCAGCCCCTAGAAATCTTGATTTTTAGGGAAGACGGGAGCGCTTTTGGGGCATTTCAAAAGCGGCATAGCCTTTTACGATAAGTTTTTATCCCAAAATTATTAGGTTAATAAGCAAACATCAAGACCAATCCGCTGTAAATAATAAGTAGGACGCCTGCGAATACTGTCAGCCACGAAATAAACGAAGCCGCGAATAGCGTTATTACCCCTAGTATTATACAGCCGACGCAGAAAGGCATAACCAGCCTGTGGTGATGGCAGGATGTGAGCAGCAGTATTATTCCCGTTGCAATCATAATTATTCCGCCCAAAAAGTAAGCTATGTATTCTACAAAAAGACACAAAATTATCAAGAGTAGCCCTGCCGCGATAAGCGCAACGGCAAGCGGTAGCGACACCCTTTGCCGCGTAAAAAAACAGTACAAAAAGTACGCCCCCACGCCAAGCGCGCCAAGGCCTAAAATCACGCCCACTACGGCGAATGCGAGGTTTCCGAACACGCATAAAATTATGCCGCAAGTTAAAGTCGCCGCCACCCAAATATTCTTGATCATGTATTATCTTATTCGTGAGTTTGTTGAGATATTCGAACACCGTTTATGCTTGTCAAAGGCGAAAAATTGTGGTATAATATATTCATGGACCATTTTGGCCTTTCTCCGCTGACGTTGGCGTTTGTGGGCGACGCGGTTTTCACCCTATTTATAAGGGAACGCCTTGCTTTACTCGATTTGCTGCCGGCGCAGCTTACCAAAAAGGCGGCGGTGTTAGTCAGCGCGGTCAGCCAGTCGGAGCTTTTGGCAAAACTGGACGGGTTTTTAACCGAGGACGAAAGGGACATAGTAAGACGCTGCCGCAACGCCCACACCCGGAGCCGCGCCAAAAACGCGGGGGTTGGCGAGTATCGTCGCGCGACGGGGCTGGAGGGATTGATTGGGCATTTGTATTTGAGTAAGGACGTAAGATTGGGCGAGGTTTTGGATAAATGTTTGGAGTATATGGATTTAGACTATAAAGGATAAAATGTAGCTGGGAGCGGCAAAGAGTGGGTTTCAGACGGGCAACAGCCCCATGCCGCCGACGGGAGTGTACCTTGATATACACGACCCCTTGCCTCTCTGAACTTTGCTGTCGCAAGGCTAGCAAATCGCAAGCGACTTGTCGGCTCGGCCGGCGGTAAGGCAAGCGTAGCCCGTATACTTCGTGCTTCGTAGCAAGACCGCTGTTTGCCGCTCACGAAAAAAGGAATAAACATGAGCACTGCGGATAAAATTTTTATCGACAACATAAGGGACATTCTGTCAAACGGCGTGTGGGACACAGACTTTGCCGTGCGCCCAAAATGGTCAGACGGAACCCCCGCCCATACCGTCAAAAAGTTTGCTATTGTCAACCGTTATGATTTGGCAAAGGAATTCCCTATTATAACCCTGCGCAAAACCAATTTTGAGGCGGCGGTCGACGAGCTGTTTTGGATTTGGCAAAAAAAGAGCAACGACATAAAACAGTTAAACAGCCGCATTTGGGACGCGTGGGCGGACGAAAACGGCAGTATCGGCAAGGCTTACGGGTATCAGCTTGGGATAAAGCACGAGTACAAAGAGGGGCTTTTCGACCAGGTCGACAGGGTCTTATATGACCTATCTCACAACCCCAATTCGCGCAGAATGATTACTAATATGTACGTCCACGCCGACCTTTCCGCGATGAATTTATACCCCTGCGCGTATAGCATGACCTTCAACGTGTCGGGCGGGCGGCTTTGCGGCGTCCTAAACCAACGGTCACAGGATATGCTGACCGCCAACAACTGGAACGTCGTGCAATACGCGGTTTTGTTTCATTTGTTTGCGTCGGTGTCAAATTTGGAGGTCGGCGAACTGGTACACGTCATTGCCGACGCGCATATTTACGACCGCCACATCCCGATTTTGGAGGGGCTTTTGGATAATGTGCAGTTTGACGCGCCAAGTTTTAATATTCGGAACAAAAGAGAGAATTTTTACGATTACAAGGTTGAGGATTTGGAGTTAAAGGGTTATGAGTTTACGCCGTTGAAAGGGAAGATTGAGGTAGCGGTTTGATTTTGTGACAAAGTAAGGGGGCACCACAAAACCGTAGGGGCGAACAGTGTTCGCCCGCGTCGGGGCAAAACCGCAGGGGCGACCACCGGTCGTCCGTGTCGGGAATATAAGCGGTTTTTTATTATTCAAACGACCGGTAGCTGCCCCTACGATATGGTAAAAAGGAGTTCATGTGAAAATCATCGTCGCGGTAAGTAAAAATTGGGGGATAGGTTACCAAAACCGTTTGTTGTTCTCGCTTAAAGAGGACATGAGGTTTTTTCGCGAAACCACCATGGGCGCGACGGTGGTGATGGGGCTTAATACGTTTAAATCTTTGCCAAACCAAAAACCCCTTAAAAACCGCAAAAACATAGTGCTGTGCGGCGGCGGTTTTGACCATGACATCTGTCCCGACGGGTTGATTTTGGCTCACAATCTTTCCGAATTAGCGGCGATTTTGAAAGAGGAAACGGACGAGTTATATGTTATTGGCGGCGCGTCCGTCTACCGCCTTATGCTGCTCTATTGCGAGGAGGCGTTGGTAACCAAAGTGGACGCCGTAGTGGAAGCCGACTGTTTTTTCGAGGATTTGGACAAATTAGATAATTGGGAGTGTGTGAAAGAAAGCGACGTGATAGAGGACAGCGGGTACAAAATCAAATTTACAACTTACAAAAATACAAACGTCAAGGATTTTAGGGGATAACATTTTTTTATTTACGATTTACAATTTACGAATTGCGGTCGGATTTAAGAAACACAACTCAAATCTATCCTTAGTTTGTAAATTGTAAATTGTAAATCGTAAATCTTGCACGGTACGAGCCAAAAACAACGACCCACAACAAAAAAAACGGGAGAACAAAGCAAAAACAATGAAAATCGAGGGCAGAAACGCCGTTATGGAGGCGTTAAAATCCGAGCAGACCGTCGACCGCTTGGTTGCGCAAAAGGACTTAAAAGATTCCGCCGCCCAGCGCATAATCGACGAGGCAAAAAAACGCGGCGTGAAAATCAAGTTTTACGACAAAGAAGCATTAGACCGCGAAAGCAGGACGGGGCGGCATCAGGGCTTTATCGCCGAGATTACCGACTTTAAGTATTGCGAGCTGGACGACATTTTAAGCTACGCCGAAAAAAGGGAGGAAAAACCCTTCATCATTTTGCTTGACGGCGTGGAGGACCCGCACAATTTAGGCAGCGTTTTGCGCGTTGCCGAGTGCGCGGGGGCTCACGGCGTCGTCATTCCCACTCACCGTAGCGTCTCCGTCAACGAGACGGTAATCAAGGTCAGCGCGGGTGCGGCGGGACACGTCCGCGTCCACAAGGCCGCCAACATCAGCGACACAATCGAAACGCTTAAAAAGCGCAATATTTGGGTGTATTGCGCGGATTTGAACGGGCAATCCTTATACAAAACCGATTTGACGGGGGCGGTGGCTATTGTCGTGGGCGGCGAGGGCAAGGGCGTGGGCACCCGCGTCAAGGCTTGCTGCGACGGCGCGGTCACCATACCTATGCTTGGCAAAGTCAATTCGCTTAATGCGTCGGTTGCGGCGGGGGTGGTGGCGTTTGAGAAGGTGCGGCAGGACAATGTGCGTAAACCCTAACTGCCTATTACACAAATTTATCGTTAATTATGGCACTTTTGGAGTGCCCCAAAAGTGCCCCCGGGGTCCCCAAAAATCTTGATTTTTGGGGTGGGAAATGGGCATCAGGGGGAGGACACTTGCGGCTGCTCGTGCTAAAAACAGTCCTGTGGACTGTTTTTGCGGACTTTGTCCGCCGCGTCGCGCTCCCTTGGGAAACCCCCTCGCAACGCTTTTAAGGCCGGATTTTAAGAAAAACGGTTTACTGTTCTGGCTATGATGTGTGAAATACGGGATAAGTCAAAACAGAAGGGGCGATCATCGGTCACCCGCAAGCGGCCAATCGGGAGGAAACGAGTGCGGATAAGAGAGGAACAACAAAGCGACTTTGACGAAATATACCGCCTTGTTAAAAAGGCGTTTGAGAGCACAGAAAAAGCGGATGGCGATGAGCAGGACTATGTGCTTAAATTACGGGCGGGGACAGGGTATATCCCGCAGCTTGCGCTTGTGGCGGAGGACGGCGGTAAGTTAATCGGGCATATTATGCTGACAAAAACGTATATTGAAACGGAGAACGGGAGTGTTGATACGGAAAAGGGAAGTATTGTAACGGAGAAGAAAAGCGTAGAGGCCTTGCTGCTTTCACCCTTGGCGGTTTTGCCCGAATATCGGAACAAGGGCGTGGGCGCAAGCCTTGTGCGGGAGGCTTTGGCAAGGGCAAATGTGGCGGGGTATATCGCGGTGTTTTTGTGCGGCGACCCACACTATTACGGGCGATTCGACTTTATTCCCGTCGATAATTACAACATATCGTATGACATGGACATTCCGCGTCAATATGTGCTGTGTTGCGATTTAGGGGCGTGGCGGCTGAAAGGTATTGTGGGCAAAATTTCAATAGTGTAAATATATGAAAGTGGAGTTTGGAGAGTGAATAGTGGAGTTAAGGTTGGATTTCATTATGAATATGACCGTAAAAGAGAATTTCGCATACCCTTTATAAATCTTGCGCTACAATTTAATTGTCATCCTGAGCGTAGCGAAGGATCTTTTCCGTATAATGAAAGGTCAAGATCCTTCGCTGCGCTCAGGATGACATTGTCATGTTTGAATTCCATCAAACATTGAGCATTAAAATCCAACCTTAACTCCACTCTTTATTCTCCACACTCTTTTGTAATTTGTAATTTCGTTAATAAACATTTTTTTCGGTAACAATATTAGCAGGAGGCAACCATGCAAAAATTAATAGCGGGAAACTGGAAAATGAATTACGGCGGGGCGGACGCGGTTCCCCTCGCGACAGCTCTAAAGTCGAAAATCGTCGACCCCAAATGTGGGGTGTGCGTGTGCCCGCCCTTTACCGCCATTGCCGCCGTCGCCCGCGTCCTGTTGGGGACAGGTATCGCCGTGGGCGGGCAAAACGTCGCGTGGGAGGATAAGGGGGCGTTTACGGGCGAAATCAGCGCGCCCATGTTGCATGAATGGGGGGCGACCTACGCCATCGTGGGGCACAGCGAGCGGCGCACATACTTTTGCGAGGATGCTGTCACCACGGGCAAACGCGCGTTAAACGCGCTGAAACACGGGATTATGCCCATTTTGTGCGTCGGCGAAACATTAGAGGAACGCAGAGCGGGGGCGATCGAAAACGCATTAAAAGCGCAACTAGAAGGGGCTTTTGCGCACATTGACGCGGGCGGCGAGCAAAGTTTGGTCGTTGCGTACGAGCCCATTTGGGCGATAGGCACGGGCGTCCCCGCGACGGTAGAGAACGCGCTGTCCGCCGTGGGATTTATACGGGCATGGCTGATAAGTAAGTACGGCGTTGCGCCAAAAGTATTATACGGCGGTAGCATGACCGCCCTTAACGCGCACGAATTTTTATCCAAAGGAATCGACGGCGGCCTTATCGGCGGGGCGAGTTTGAAGCCGGAGGAGTTTGCGGATATAGTGAGGATTGCAGAAAAAATAATGCGCAATGCTTAATGCTCAATGCTCAATGACGGTCGTGTTTTTTCAAATCAACCAATACTTCAAGGTACATTTCTTAAATTTGTCCTTCATTACGCATTAAGCATTGCGCATTGAGCATTAAAAAGGAAACACATAATGAAAACAGACGCACTAATCATCCTCGACGGCTACGGCCTTTCGGACAACACGGCGGGCAACGCGATTGCCGCTGCAAATACTCCGTTTTTGGATTATTTAACAAAAAACTACCCATATTCGCGCCTGACCGCCGGCGGATTGGACGTTGGGCTTCCCGCGGGGCAGATGGGCAACAGCGAGGTGGGGCACCTCAATATTGGCGCTGGCAGGGCGGTGTACCAGGACATAACCGCCATCGATAACGCCATTGATGACGGCGACTTTTTTGCTAATCCCGCGTTTGTGAAAGCCATGAAAAATGCAAAAAACGGGAGCGGACGCCTGCATTTGGCGGGGTTATGCAGTGACGGCGGCGTACATAGCAGCTTAAACCACCTTTACGCGCTTTTGGCAATGGCAAAAAAACATGGAATAAAAGAGGTTTTAATCCACTGCGTGACGGACGGGCGGGACACCCCGCCCAAAAGCGCGGCGGGTTTTGTCGCGCAAATCGAAGCAAAATGCAAAGAAATAGGGGTGGGCAGAATAGCCACTGTGGTCGGTAGGTATTACTTTATGGACCGCGACAACCGCTGGGAACGGCTTGAAAAAGGGTATAACTGTATTTTTGAAGGCGAAGGGCGGCGATTTGACAGCGCAAACGGGGCACCGACTGCGGCGTATAAAGAGGACGTGACCGACGAATTTTTGTTTCCCTGTGTGATAGGCGGTTACGACGGCCTAAAACACAGCGAAAGCTTTATATTTTTCAACTTCCGCGCGGACAGGGCGCGGGAAATCACACAGGCGGCGACAAACCCCGATTTTGACAAATTCACACGTAAAAGCGGCTTTTTGTTCCCCTTATACGTTGGAATGACGCAGTATGACGCCTCATTCAAGGGGTTGTACACTGCCTTCAAGCCCAAAAGCCTCAAAAACACTCTTGGCGAATTTTTGTCCAAGAGCGGCAAAACGCAAGCGCGGATCGCCGAAACGGAGAAATACGCCCACGTCACCTTTTTCCTTAGCGGCGGCGTGGAAAAGGCGGTCAAGGGGGAGCAGCGGCGCCTTATCCCCTCGCCCAAGGTCACGACCTACGACTTGGTACCTGAAATGAGCGCGAAGGCGGTCGCGGACAAGGCTGTTTCGGTTGTCGGGGGCGTGGACGCGCTTATACTTAACTTTGCGAACTGCGACATGGTGGGGCATACGGGTGTGTACGATGCGGCGGTTAAGGCGGTCGAAACGGTGGACACACAACTTAAACGGGTGGTTGACGCGGTATTAGAAAGCGGCGGCACGGCGCTTGTCACCTCCGACCACGGCAACGCGGAGCGTATGATTATGCCCGACGGGACGCCCATGACGGCGCACACAACAAACCTCGTCCCGCTGTGGCTGGTTGGGGAAAAATTCAAAGGCGCGAAACTGAATGACGGGCGCCTTTGCGACCTCGCTCCCACGCTTTTGGAGGTTATGGGGCTTGATAAGCCCGCTGAGATGACGGGGCGAAGCCTTATTGTTAATGCGTAATGCGTAATGAGCAATGAAGGATAGGTGAAAAAAATGCTCGATGTGCGATGCACAGTGCTCAATTACTTGTGAAAATTGTTATAGTATGTACTGCGAAATGGCATAAAACTCAAATTTGACATTCATTGAGCATTGCACATTGAGAATGAGAGGAATATATCATGAACAAATATACGGTTTTGGCGGAAACAATCTATAAAAGGCGGTCGGTACGGGAGTACTCGTCCGTGCCCGTAGGGCTTTTGGATACAGCTGCGGACTTGACGGAGGTTTTTAACGTTCAGTCTTTGGTTCCCGACATAAGGGTCATGATCAGAGTGCTGAAAGAGAGCGAGGTGAAAAACGGCCGCTCGGACTATTGCATAGCCTTTTACAGCGAGGAAAAGCCGTTATACTTAGAAAATATCGGCTTTATCGGACAACAGATTGATTTGGAGCTTCAATCGAGGGGTCTGGGGACGTGCTGGTGGGGGATGAAAAAGCCGAAAAAGGATTACAGGAGTGAGGACGGACTGACTTGCATTATTACCATGACGGCGGGGCAGCCCAAAAACACCGAAACGCGGAGTTATCCCGACGGCTTTAAAAGAAAGGCGGCGAAAGATATTTTAATCGGCGGCGGGGCGAATATTGTGGCGGACGGTCTGATCGAGGCGGTCAGAATCGCCCCCAGCGCGGTAAATTTGCAGCCGTGGCTTGTCGAAAAAGAGGGGAACAAGTATAGTTTTTATATCCGTCCGCCCAAGGGGCTTATGGAAAAAATGATTGGCAACATGAGGCGAATCGACATGGGTATCGCTTTGGCGCACCTGTTTGTCGCGGCAAGGTCGGCGGGGCAAGATGTTATTTTTGATTTTGACGGGAGGGATAGGCCGGAGGGCGCGTTTGTGGCGGGCGTTGTGGTGGGTGAGCAGTGACCAGTGGTCAGTGGTCAGTATCGGTTGGATTTTAAGAAAAAAGGGGCGGCGTAAATTCCCCTCTCGAGGGGGGCGAGCGTTAAGCAAATGTGCCTGTGGCACATTTGTAGCAAAGCCCGAAGACTTCCCTGTTTGGGTCTGGGTGGCGGGACGGGGTGGAAAACGTGTTTGGTTGGATTAAAAAGCCACAATAAAATGGCGAGGTGAAAAAACAATCACATCGCCATTATTTTTGTAAAACAACTCCATCTTACCCGCCGCAAACTTTCCACCCCGCCCATTGTCGAGAAACACCCCGCCCCCTGTCAGGTAAGCATTCGCGGCTTCGCTACAAACATGCCTGTGGCATGTTTGCTTAACGCTTCGCCCCCCTCCGAGGGAGGGGAATTACGTTAAGCCCATTTATAAAAACCACAACCTTTACTGACCACTGGTCACTGGTCACTATTACTTTGTTTCTATCAGCGCTTCGTCCTCTTTTTTGTCCTTGTAAAACAAATATTTCCCCGCTAAGCCCGCCAAAGCGGCGCCGGCGAGAGGGGCGACGATAAACGCCCATAATTCCTTAAGCGCGTCCGCGCCGCCGAAAATCGCGATGCCAAGGCTGCGGGCGGGATTGACCGACGTGCCCGTCAAATTTATGCCCAAAAGGTGAACGACGGTAAGTGCAAGGCCAATCGCTATTCCCGCTACGGCGGGGTGTCCTTTTTTGGAGGTAACGCCCAAAATCGTAAGGACGAAAATAAAGGTCAAGGCGATTTCTACTATCAAGGATAAAATAATTTGCTTCGCGGTCGTATCGGCAATAGCGTAATGATTAACGCTGTTTCCGAAGAATCCGGCGAATCCACCCTCCCAAAGAGAGACAGCTATGTTTAGCGGAGAATAGAATAATTTGGCTATCCCGAACAATAACGTACCGCCGATAATCGCACCGATTATTTGCGCGACAACGTACCCCAAAAAGTCCTTGCCGTCGATTTTTTTGGTAATCAGCGCGCCCAACGACACGGCGGGGTTGATGTGGCAGCCGCTTATATTGCCGATACTGTACGCCATGGCGATTAAAACAAGCCCGAAGGCAAGCGCGGTCGCGACCAAGTCGCCTTCGCTGAATACCGCAACACCGCAGGCGACAAAAACCAAAACGCAGGTGCCGATTGCCTCGGCGATATACTTTTTAAAACGCAATTTCATGATAGTTCTCCTTTTTGTTGTGGACTTTTTATAGGATTTTTTATCGGACTTCGCCGCGCAAAACCGTTTGATGGGTTGTACCGACCTTATCTTCCGTTATTTTAAACCATTATTTTGTAATTGTCAAGCAAAAAAGAGGTTGAGATTCTCCGCTTCGCTTTGAATGACAAAGCAAAAAGCTTCTTTTGCTGAAACCCAACCTTAAAAGCGCCAATGGGGTCCGGAGGGCACTGCGTTAAGCAAACAGTCCAGTGGACTGTTTGTAGCAAGTGCCGCCGCAAGTGTCCCCGGCGCCTATTTACCACCCCAAAAAACATACAATGTTTTTTGGGGACCCCGGTTGGT